>Ga0302046_10005167_pt1 | contig 11535 bp, 4 predicted proteins | sample RVTome_11_FD_200261 | JGI IMG/M metagenome (GOLD analysis project Ga0302046, IMG submission 200261) | Soil microbial communities from uranium-contaminated site in the Upper Colorado River Basin, Wyoming, United States - RVT147D111 (version 2) ... | reverse complement strand
GCTGCCCGCATCTGCGAAGGAACCCTCACCACAAGGCGTGGAGCGCGTCCGCTCCGATGCGCGAGGCGATGTGCCCGAGGCGATCTTCGTTGATGCCCGCGGACGACTCGTCTCCGAAGGGCAGGGCATCCCGGCTGCATCGATCCGCCGGAATTTTCTGTTCTGCCTCGAGCCCTCGTGTGGAGTGGTCTACACCAAGAGTCAGCGGTCTGAGCGCCCCAAGCTCGGAACGCTTGGCGTGGATAACCGAAGCACGGCGACCACGATTCTGGCAGTCAGGTCTCTCATCGAGCTACAAGGTGACCGAGATCTAATGGCTGAGGCCCGCAAGCTCTTGAGCTTCACCGACAACCGGCAGGACGCTTCGCTGCAGGCAGGTCACTTCAATGACTTTGCCCAGGTGGCGCTGTTGCGTTCGGCGCTACACAAGGCCACCAAAACTAAAGGCACCCTGGGGTTGCGCCACGGCGAGCTGTCGCGCAGCGTCTTCGACGCGATGCAGCTTCGGTTCGATGAATACGCTGCTGACCCGGAGGTCCATGGGCCGGCGAGGAGCACCACCGAGGATGCTTTCCGCCGTGTCATCGACTACTACCTCTATCGTGACCTGCAGCGCGGCTGGCGCGTGACGGCGCCGAACCTCGAGGACTGCGGGTTGCTGGTCTTCGACTACGAAGGGCTGAAAGGCCAGGACGGGTTGTTGGGCGAGGCGGACCTATGGGGAACTGGCTTCGAGTTCACCTCCGGCCGCGATTCGAAGGAATTCGTTGAAGCCCCCGCCCCACTTCGCTCTTGCCCACCTGAGCTCCGGGAGGAGTTGCTCCACACGCTCCTTGACGTTTTACGCCGTAACCTAGCGGTCAAGGTCGATGTGCTCGATCCACAGAAGCAACTCGACCTCGTGGAGCAAACAAAATCCCGACTGCTGGAAGACACGGTCTGGTATCTGGAAGACGCCCAGGAGCTTGAGAAGGCCGTGGTTGCCTATCCCCGCCCGCGGAACCGTCAGGACCGGGCGGGGCTTTTCGTTTCGTCTTACGGCGGCTACGGCCGCTACCTGAAGCGCTCGTTGACCCCCTACCTCCCGAAGGGTTCGGTTCTTGGCAGAGAAGAGGTTGACCGAGCGATTCAGTTCCTCTTCCTCGCGCTGAAGCGCTACGGCATTGTCGAGCAGGTTCGTAGCGGCGATGTCCCCGGTTATCAGATCAACGCCGATGCCCTGCGTTGGCAACCCGGAGCTGGCGAGGCTCGCCCGTGGGACCGGACGAGACTCTTGGAGGAAGGTGATATACCACCCGCGGTCAACAACTATTTCAGGGAGTGCTATCTCAGATTCGTCGACCTGAAGTGTGTGCTCGAAGCGCGCGAGCACACCGCCCAGGTAACTTCCGAAGACCGCCAAGAGCGTGAAGACCGGTTCCGCAGCGGTGATCTCCCCCTGCTCTTCTGCTCACCGACGATGGAGCTGGGCGTGGATATCGCTCAGCTGAACCTTGTAAACCTCCGCAACGTCCCGCCGACACCGGCTAATTATGCTCAGCGCAGCGGCCGGGCTGGGCGTGGCGGCCAGCCGGCCCTCGTCTACACATACTGCGCGGGCCGTAGCCCCCACGACCAATACTATTTCCACCAACCGAACCAGATGGTCGGTGGTTCCGTAGCTCCGCCGCGCATCGACATTCGCAACCGCGATCTGGTGCGTTCCCATGTTCACGCCATCTGGCTGGAGGTGGCCAAGCCGGATCTGGGCAAAACGCTCACTGCGGTCCTGGATCTCGCATCCGCAGGCGGGAAGCTGCCTCTCCCCGTCAAAGATACACTCGCGCGGGAGTTGAGAAATCCAGCGCAGCGGGCCACTGCTCTGGCCAAGAGCAACCAGCTGGTCGCCAGCATTCGCAACGAGCTGGCCACCGCGTCGTGGTTCCATGAAAGCTGGACCAAGGAGATTCTGGACCAGATCGAGCGAGCCTTCGACCAGTCCTGTGATCGCTGGCGCGCCCTCTACCGCGCGGCCATTCGCCAGCGCGAGCTGCATCACAAGATCATCGGCGACACTTCTCGGCCGGAGGCCGAGCGCAAGCACTCTCGTCGTCTGCGCGCTCAGGCGGAGAGCCAGCTCCGTCTGCTCACCGAGGCCGAAGGAATATACGAGGGAGACTTCTACTCCTACCGCTACTTGGCATCCGAGGGCTTCCTGCCAGGGTATAACTTCCCCCGACTGCCGCTGTCGGCGTTCGTGCCTGGCCGGCGGCGGCGCAAGGGGCGCGACGAATTCGTCTCCCGCCCGCGTTTCCTCGCGATTTCCGAGTTCGGTCCTCGCGCGTTGATCTACCACGAGGGCGGTCGCTACCGGGTCTATAAGGTCAACCTCGACTTCGGCTCCGACGACATCGAGGCCACTCACGATCTGGTTACAGCCACGATGAAGCGCTGCTCAAAATGCGGCTACGCACACCTGGAGCAAGGGACCAACCTGGTCGAAATGTGCGATCGGTGTGGTGCAGCCCTGGATGGCCCCGCCCGGATCGAGAATCTTGTTCACCTGCAGAACGTCAGCCTCAAGATGGCCCAGCGCATTACCTGCGACGAAGAAGAAAGACGACGCCTGGGCTACAATCTCGTCACTTCATACCGGTTCCCGGACCTCGGTGGCACGCTCGACCGTAAGGATGCTGAGGTCTTCTGCGAGGGCGCCCTTGCGATGCGCCTCAGCTACGGCGACTCCACTGACCTCTATCGCATCAACCTCGGATGGGCCAACCAGCGCCGCAACCAGCCCCCCGGGTTTAACCTCGATCTTGAGCGCGGCTACTGGTCAGCCAATCAAGCAGACGACGAGGACAAGGACGATGCCGCCGCCCAGGGACGGCTCCAACGGGTAGTGCCCTACGTCCGGGATACCAAGAACGCACTCGTGATGTGTCTGGTGCCGTCCCGGTCAGGTCCGGAAATGGCAAGCCTGCAGCCTGCGTTCAAGGAAGCCATTCAGAAGACCTTCCAACTTGAGCCACGAGAACTCTCGTGCGAACCGATGCCCACGAGGCACGATCGGCAGGAAATTCTCTTCTATGAGGCGTCCGAAGGCGGTGCCGGCGTGCTGCGCCAGATCGCCGAGGACCCCTCCGTGCTGCCGCTGCTCGCTCGACGCGCGCTGGAGATCTGTCATTTCGACCCCGACACCCTTGAAGACAATGCTGCCCAGACTTGCGGCAAAGCGTGCTACGAGTGCCTCCTCGACTACGGCAACCAGCCCGACCACAAGGATCTCGATCGCTTTCTAATCCGCGATCTGTTGAAGGAACTGATGCGCTCAGAATGCCGCCCCGCGGGCGGGGCCGGGTCACGCGCGGAGCGGATGGCTGCACTGCGCAAGCGTTGCGATAGTCAGTTGGAGAAGCGATGGCTCGATCTTGTGGACAACTTGATGCTCCGGCCCCCGAGCGACGCGCAGTATCTGATCGAGTCGTGCTCCACCAAGCCTGATTTCTACTACCGCGAACATAACTCTGCCATCTATATCGACGGGCCCCCGCACGACGATCCGGGCCAGATTCGCGAGGACGACACCATCACGAAGCGCCTGATGGAGGAGGGTTACGTCGTCATCCGGTTCCATCACAAGGCGGACTGGAACGATATCTTCCGCCGCCATCCGGACATCTTCGGCGCACCACGCGTATGAGCACGGCCACCCTCTCCAAACCCGGCACCCTGATCCACGCGCGCGGGCGGGAGTGGGTCGTGCTGCCCGAATCCACGGACGATGTGTTAATGGCGCGGCCGGTGGGCGGCCTGGACGAAGAAATCACAGGCATCATGCCCGCCGTCGAGCCGGTCGCGTCCGCAGTGTTCCCGTTACCCACGCGGGAGGACCTCGGTGACTTCGCGTCAGGCCAGCTTCTGCGCGAAGCGGCCCGCCTGTCCACGCGTGCCGCCGCCGGCCCCTTCCGCAGCTTTGGCCGCATCTCAGTGGAACCACGACCCTACCAGCTTGTGCCCCTGATGATGGCGCTCATCGCCGACGACGTCGGCATCGGCAAGACCATCGAGGCAGCAGTCGTCGCCCGCGAACTTCTCGATCGTGGCGAGATCCGCCGGATGGCGGTGCTGTGCCCGCCCCACCTCGCCGAGCAATGGCAGCGCGAGCTGGCGGAGAAATTCCAAATCGAGGCCGAGTTGGTTTTGAGTAGTACGATCGAGCGCCTGGAGCGCGACCTCCCATCGGTGGGTGTTTCGGTGTTTGACCGACACCGCTTCACCATCGTCTCCACCGACTTTATTAAGAGCGCACGACGGGCCGAGGATTTCATTCTCAAATGCCCTGAGTTCGTCATGGTGGACGAGGCCCACGGCTGCACGTTGGCCGGCGGCCTGGGGCGGGGACGCCAGCAGCGCTTCGATCTCTTGCGTCGCATCGCCGCGGACAAGTCACGGCACTTGGTGCTCGTCACTGCCACGCCGCACAGCGGCAACGAGGACGCGTTCCGGTCCCTCTTGAGCCTGCTCGACGAGCAGTTTGCAGATCTCCCGCCAGATCTGGACCGGGCGGAGCGAGAAGGCATTCGCCGCAGGCTGGCTCGACATCTCGTCCAGCGCCGGCGTGCGGACATCCGCCACTACCTGGATACCGACACCGCCTTCCCCGAACGCAAGGACAAGGAAACCACCTATACCTTCAGTCATGAGTACCGTGCGCTCTTCGACGACATCCTGACCTTCGCACGCGATTTCGTTTCAGAAGGCGACGACGGCGAGCGACGGCGACGAGTGCGCTACTGGTCGGCGCTGGCCCTGCTGCGCTGTGTCTCCTCCAGTCCCGCCGCCGCAGCCGCAACGCTGCGCAGCCGCGCCGCCGTTGACCAGGCCGCCGATGAAGAAGTGGACGAGGTGGGTCGACGCACGGTGCTCGACCAGGATGATGCCGACGATGTTGTCGCTCTCGATTTCAGCCCGGGTGCGGACACGGAGGACGGTGCCGAGAGCACGCGGCGGAAGCTGCTGGAGTTCGCCCGACGGGCCGAAGCCCTACCGACCGAAGCCGATCAGAAGCTCCAGGGCGCCATCCGTGAGATGAAGGCGCTGCTCAAGGATGGCTTCCAGCCCGTCGTCTTCTGCCGGTTCGTGGACACCGCCGAGTACGTGGCCCGGCAGCTTCGTGCGACGCTCCCTGCCAAAGTGAGGGTCGAGTCGGTCACAGGGCTTCTCCCGCCGGCTGCGCGTGAAGCGCGCATTGCCACATTAATCGCCGAGCCTGGCGAGTATGTGCTCGTCTGCACTGACTGCCTATCGGAGGGCATAAATCTGCAGGACGGCTTCAACGCCGTCTTGCATTACGACCTCGCCTGGAACCCCACACGCCATGAGCAGCGCGAAGGGCGGGTGGATCGATTTGGTCAGAAGAAGCGCGAGGTCCGCGTCATCACCTACTACGGCACGGACAATCCCATCGACGGCGTGATTCTCGATGTGCTCATCCGTAAGCACAAGAGCATCAAGAGCGATCTGGGCGTCACCGTTGCCGTGCCCGGCTCCAGCGAGCAGATCGCCGAGGCGCTCTTCGAGGGCGCACTGTTCCGGGAGCGTGCCAGGGGCGGCGACCGTCATCAGCTAAGATTCGACTTCGGCGAGGTCGAGAAGGAGAAAGTCAAGGCGCTGCACGCCGAGTGGGAGAACGCCCGCGACCGCGAGAAAGCCAGCCGCTCGCGATTCGCTCAGCAAACGTTGAGTCCCGAGGTCGTAGCGGCCGAGTTGCGGAGCGTCCGCGCTGCCATCGGTGGCAGCGAGAATGTCGCCTCCTTCTTCAACGCCGTGCTGCAAGCGGCGACCGTCCCGGTGCAGATCAAGGGCAAGGCCGTCAGCGTCAATCTCAGCAACGAAGTGCCGCGCGCGCTTCGCCAGGCTATCGGTCGCGACGAGTCGTTTACCGGCAGGTTCGACCTGCCCCTGGAAGACGGTGACATCTACCTGGGCCGTACCAGCCCGGTGATCGAAGGGCTCGCCGGTTGGACGATCGACCAGGCTCTCGATCCTCTGGCCCGCGACGCCCGCCCCGTGGCCTCCCGGTGCGGCGTTATCTCTACTTCCGCCATCAGCGCCCGGACGACTCTCCTCGTAACGCGGTTCCGCTACCACCTGCAAGTTGCCGGGGCAGAAGCGGAGACCCTCCTCTGCGAGGAGATCGTCCCGCTCGCCTGTACGGGTCCGGTGGAGGCACCGCAGTGGCTTGCGCCGGAGGAGGGGGAGCGGCTGTTGGCCGTCCGTCCGGAGCGCAACCTGCTCCCCACCGCCATCGATCAACAACTCGGCCTTTTGCTCCCCGCGCTGCCGAAGCTCCAGCAGGCTCTGGCGACCGTCGCCACGGATCGCGCCTCCGCCCAGCTTACCTCCCATGAACGCGTGCGCGAGGCCGCGCGGTCCAAGGGGCGGGTCACCGTCAAGCCGGTCCTGCCAGTCGACATCCTCGGTGCGTATGTCCTGCTGCCAATGCGCTAGTCGTCCCAACTGTGGAGAACCCCACGGTGCAATCGAAGAACGAAATGCGCTCCAAGATTCTGCAGCACGCTGGATATAAATCGGGGAAGGCCTTGCTCGCCGACGTTGAATGGGAAGTGATGGACAGCCGGATCGGCAAGGCGCTGAGGGCCCTCCTGTCGGGGCGGAATCAGTTGAAGCGGGCACACCGCTCACATCTTGCCAGCTCCTCGAAGAAGGGAGACCGTCAAGGGATGACCTTCGCCCTCGACGGTCGGCTGGTTGGTGATATCGGGGAACTGATTGCTGCAGAGGCGTTTCATCTTGAACTGCTTGGGACAAGGACCAAGAACATCGACGCTGTCACGACCGCTGGGCCATCCAAGAAGGTTCAAGTTAAGACCACGTTTCGACCCGATTCCCTTTCCATCAAGCACGCTAGTGACTATTTCATCGGCTTGCAGTTACGGGATGACGGTAGGTTCCGAGTCGTCTACAACGGCCCAGCGAAGCGCGTGATGGACTATTTGCGCGCTCCGAAAGCGCACGGACATGCGGGGCGTCGGTATGCGAGCAAGCGGCTTGAACCGATCACGCTTGGAGCATGGGCGACTTTAAATCTCGCGGTGAGAGTTCCGGAGCGTATACCACGCCGCAGGCCAAATCTCCCTAAGGACTAAGGCCTATGGGCCGTCACCACACTGCATTCCAAACTATCCGCTCCGTGGGCGGCCTCCTGCCGCCCGACCTGCTACGACGCCTCATCGAACCGAAGGAAAAGCTCGACGGCACCCGCCCCGAGGATTACGGCTTGCCGCAGGGAGAGCGCCTGAACGAGATCATCATCCAGTCGTGGAACCGTCTGCGAAAGCACTGGGCGGAGTTCCGCGCCGCGGCCGCTAACCTCCCGAAGGGCGAGGCGGGCACCGGTCTCACCAACGACAAGTTGAGCCTCCCGCTCTTGCGCGAGCTCGGCTTTGGCCTGCTGCCGACCAGTGCGGGGCCGGAAGTCGGCGGCCGCACATACGCCATCAGCCGTTTCTTCGGCCCCGTGCCCGTGCATCTCATCGGCTGCGGTCTGAGCCTCGACCGCCGGGCGGCCGGGGTGCGCGGCGCCGCGGCTGTCAACCCGCACGGCCTGGTGCAAGAATTCCTCAACCGCAGTCCCAAACACCTTTGGGGCATCGTCGCCAACGGCCAGGGCTTACGGATCCTGCGTGACAGTCAGGCTCTGTCGCGACAGTCCTTCCTCGAGTTCGACCTCGAAGCGATGTTTGCTGGCGAGGTCTACTCCGACTTCGTTCTGCTTTGGCTGGTGGCCCATGCCACGCGCCTTGCCCCCAGGGAGGCGGAGCGGCCGGAGTCCTGCTGGCTTGAGCAGTGGACCAAGCTGGCCAACGAGCAAGGTACTCGCGCCCTTGGCGACCTGCGTATTGGAGTGGAAAGGGCGCTGCAGATCCTAGGGGAAGGGTTGACCGGTCATCCCAAGAACACAGTGCTGCGCGATGCTCTGCGCACGGGGCAGGTGCCACTTTCCGACTTCCACGGACAACTCCTGCGTGTGGTCTACCGCCTGATCTTCCTGTTTGTAGCCGAGGGCCGCACGATCGACGAGCAGTCGTTGTTGCATCCACGCGAGGACATCGCCTCCGCCAAGCACGCTCGTGAACGCTACGCTGATCACTACAGTACCGTTCGCCTGCGGGAGCTGGCCTCAGAGATTAAGGGTAGCCGGCACGGCGACCTGTGGCGACAGTTTCAACTTCTGGTCGGCGCGCTCTCCGGCGATATGCGAGGCGCCGCCGTGCGCGAGCGTCTGGCCTTACCCGCGTTGGGCAGTTTCCTCTGGGACCCAGCTTCCACAGCCGCACTTAACGATGCCGAGCTGACCAACCACGACTTCCTCGAAGCCCTGCGTCACCTCGCCTTCACCCGCCAGGGCAAGGTGCTGCGCCCAGTGGATTACAAGAACCTCGGCGCCGAGGAGTTGGGAGGCGTCTATGAGAGCCTGCTGGCCCTGACGCCGCAGATCAGTGCCGACGGTGCCCGCTTCAATTTCGCCGAGTTCGCTGGTAGCGAGCGAAAGACCTCCGGTTCCTACTACACCCCCGACTCACTGGTGCAGTGCCTGCTCGACTCCGCCCTCGACCCGGTGGTGGCGGAGGCCATCAAGGGCAAGACCGGGGCCGAGGCCGAAAGGGCCATCCTTGCCCTTAAGGTCTGCGACCCGGCCGTCGGCTCAGGTCATTTCCTCGTCGGGGCGGCCCACCGCCTGGCCCGACACTTGGCTCGCGCGCGTGCACTGGCTCAGGGTGAGAGTGAACCCTCACCCCTTCTCTACCAGCACGCCTTGCGCGACGTGATAGGCCACTGCCTCTATGGTGTGGATGTGAACCCCATGGCTGCCGAGCTCTGCCGCGTGAGTCTCTGGCTCGAAGCACTTGAGCCTGGCAAGCCACTTATCTTCCTCGACCACCATATCCGCGTCGGCAACAGCCTAATCGGCACCACGCCCGAACTCATCGCTGCTGGTCTGCCTGACGATGCCTTCACCGCCATCGAGGGCGACGACAAGAAGGTGTGTGCGACACTGAAAAAGCGGAACAAGCGAGAGCGGGAAGGCCAACGAGACATGCTGCATCTGATGGCTGCCGAGCCTGAGGCCGACTACAACTCCATAGCGACACGGAGCCGTGGCATTGACGAAGCATCCGACGAAACGATCAATGAGCTCCAGCGCAAGGCGGAGCTGTTTCGCGGGCTCCATGTATCACCGGAATATCAGCACGCACAATTGGTCGCAGACGCTTGGTGTGCAGCCTTCGTCTGGGAAAAGAAGGCTAATGCATCTTTCGAACCGGTGACGACTGACATCATCCGACGGCTGGAAGCCGATCCGAATGCGCTCTCGCCAACTCAGGGTCGTGAGGTCGAACGCCTGTCAAGTCAATATCAGTTCTTCCACTGGCATCTGGCCTTCCCGGAAGCGTTCGTGAGAGGTGGCTTCGACTGCCTTCTTGGCAACCCGCCTTGGGAAGCAGAGGAACTTGTGGAGAAAGAGTTCTTCGCAGCCGTAGCTCCACACATTGCATCTGTGCGGACGAAAGCGAAGCGCCCTGATAGCCGGCCTGGAGACCGATACGCCGCAATTGTTCCGAGCTTGGAAGGACGCCGTTCGGCAATTCGACGGGCGCATCAACTTCATGCGACATTCTGGCGCCTTCCCGCTCGGTAGCTCAGGCAAGCTCAACACGTACAGGCTCTTTGCGGAACTAGCGGCGCGCCTCGTGGCGCCTCGTGGTCGATCGGCCCAAATACTGAAGAGCGGAATCGTTAGCGCACAGGACGGTCAGAAGCTATTCGGCAGTTGGTCACGAGAAGGCCGAGTGGTCGAGGTGCGAGAGTTCATCAACACAAGACAGATTTTCCCAGCTGTCGTGGGGAACGAACGCTTCTGCTGGCTTGTGCTCACCGGCAAGGGCGAAAAGAGCAAGGCTGCGACTTACGCGTTCACACTTGAGAGCGTGGGGGACGCGGCCGATTCCTCGAGGTCATTCTTGGCGCTTCCAGAGGAGCTTGCGCTCATAAACCCTGCTGACAGCAGCGTTCCACCGTTGTCGTCACAGCGAGACTACCGTCTGGTCCTTCGGATTCATCGGTCCGCGCAGCCACTGAGACTGGAAGATTCAGATTTCAACCCCTGGCGCATTCACTATGCTCAGGGTCACCTGAATTCCGCTTCGGACTCTAGCTTGTTCGCGGACAATACGCTCGAGCAGCTGGAGGGCAGTGGCGCAGTTCTTGACCAGAAGGAGTGGTTCCACCGAGAAGAGCAGTCCTTCATGCCGTTGTACGAAGGCAAGTATATCGCGCAGCTCAATCACCGTTTCTCGACTTTCGCAGGAGTACCCGTGCAGCGTCGCTTCGGGGTGAAGGCGGAGGCGATAAATTCAGCGCCTGCACAGCTTGAGGATCCACGGTATGAGATCCGGCCCCGATACTGGCTCGCTGCCTCTGACGCCACAGAATGTTTCTCGGCAAAGGAGACTCGATATGAATGGCTCTTCGGATTCCGCGATGTGTGCAGGGCTATTGTGGACGCGAGGACAGTCCAGGCATGCGTGATGCCAAGGGTGCCCTGTTTGGACGGCGTGCCCTTGCTCGTGTTCGAAGGCCAAGAAGCTGCAACGACGGCGCTCCTGTTCAATGCGCTGTGGGCCTCATTCGCATTCGATTACGTTGCTCGTCAGAAGATCCACGGAGCGCACTTGACGAAAGCAATTGCTTACCAGTTGCCCGTCCCGTCCACCACAACACTTGATCAGGAAGATATTGGTCAAAGCTACCGGGATTTCGTGAGCAAGCGCTCACTGGAGTTGACTGTGGTCTCAGATAGCCTGCTCCCGTTAGCCCGTGATCTAGACTATATCGGTCCGCCGTTCCGCTGGGACGAGGAGCGCCGCTTCCTGCTCCGCTGCGAGCTGGACGCCGTTTTCTTCCACCTATACCTGACGGCCGAGGCAAACGGCGACTGGCGGCAGACGAAGGGCGAGACTGCGGAAGAGTTAGCGCGGTTGAAGGCCAGCTTCCCGACTCCGCGCGATGCTGTAACCTGCATAATGGACACCTTCCCCATCTTTCGGCGTAAAGACGAGGAGAGGTGGGGGGACTACCGCACCAAGCGCGTCATCCTCGAAATCTACGACGCCCTTGCCGAGGCAATCCGCACCCGCCGGCCCTACCAAACCCTCCTCAACCCCCCGCCGGCCGATCCTCGTGTGGCACACGAGCCCAGGACGCTGGAACGACCAACTGCTCCGGGTGTGGCCAAAACGCGACGAATGCGCGCTCATGACGAGTCGCGAGTGTTGCGACGAGTGAGCCCGCGCCACAATGAGCGGTACACGAACTGCGTTCCTCGGCTCGACCTCAAGATCGCCGCTGGTGGTTTTAGCCTGGATTTTCACACCACCGGAAGGGATAACGCAAGGCTCAGTTGACCGACGGGTGGTCAGACGATCTCGATCTTGAGGTCGCGTCCCTTCCACCAGGGTATCGGGGTCG
>Ga0302046_10005166_pt1 | contig 11536 bp, 9 predicted proteins | sample RVTome_11_FD_200261 | JGI IMG/M metagenome (GOLD analysis project Ga0302046, IMG submission 200261) | Soil microbial communities from uranium-contaminated site in the Upper Colorado River Basin, Wyoming, United States - RVT147D111 (version 2) ... | reverse complement strand
AGCGCGTCCTCCATGGCGGTGTCCCCGCCCCCGACCACCGCGACGACCTTGCCGCGGAAATGCGGAAGCGCGCCGTCGCACACCGCGCACGCGCTCACGCCTCCGCCCGACTGGGCCAGGCGCTGCTCGTTCGGCAGCCCGAGCCAGTTGGCGTTCGCTCCGGTCGCCACGATCACCGAGTCGGCCATCACTTCCTTGCCGCCACCCGACACGAGGCGGAACGGGTAGTGCTTCGCGTCGATCTGGAGCACGTCCTCGGAGACGACCCTCGTATCAAAGCGTAGCGCCTGGGTGCGCATCTCGGTCATGAGGTCCTGCCCCATGACGCCGTCCTTGAAGCCGGGATAGTTCTCGACCTCGGTCGTGAACATGAGCTGGCCGCCGGGGATCATGGTACGGCTGATCGAGCCCTCGAACACGAGCGGCCGCATCTCGGCCCTGGCGGCGTAGATGGCCGCCGTCCACGCGGCCGGGCCGGACCCGATGACGACCACCGTCTCGCGCTCGCGCGCGCCGCGCTCGGCCATGGTGGGTACCTCCCTAGTGATCCGCTGGTCTAGTGATCCGCTGGGCGACCAACGCGCCTCTCTGCACCCATGAAACCCTCGGCGGTTCCCAAAACGAGCGTGCCCGCCGCAACGCTCACTGCTGGAACACCTTCAGGTTGGTCGAATGCCCCGGGTTCACCCTGGCCTTCGGGTCGATGAAGTGCACGGCATTGTTCACGGCGATCGCGGCTTCCGCGAAGCCGGTCGCGATGAGGTCGAGCTTGCCCTCGTAGCCGACCATGTCGCCGGCGGCGTAGATGCCGGGGATGTTGGTGCGCATCAGCTGGTCCACGAGGATCCGGTTCTTCTCGACCTCGACGCCCCACGTTCTGATGGCCCCGAGGTCGGGCTTGAAGCCCAGGCACGAAAGGAGGATGTCGCACTCGATCGTGGTCTCCTCGTCGGTGCGGTTGTCGAAGATCGTTACGCGCTCAACGCAGGCCGACCCGTGGATCCGGCGAATCTCGTGGAACGTGCGCAGGTCGAGCTCCCCCGCCGCGGCGGCGGCCTCCACGAGCTGGACGGTCGCGGCATGCGCCCTCCAAGCGTCGCGCCGGTGCACGAGCGTCATCGAGGCGGCCACGTCCTTGAGCATGAGCACGAAGTCGAGCGCCGAATCGCCTCCGCCCACGACCATGACGCGCTTGCCACTGAACGCCTCGGGGTCGCGCACGGCGTACGCCACGCCGCGGTGCAGCAGGTCGTCGTACCCCGGACACGCGAGCGTCATGGGCTCGAACGCGCCCTTCCCGCCGGCAATCACGATCGTGCGCGTCCCATACGTCCCACGGGCGCACCGTAGCTCGAAGTGCCCATCGAGCCGCTCCAGGTCGCGCACCTGCTCCTCGAGAACGACGTCCGGACCGAACTGGAGCCCTTGCTCGACCATGGCTCTGGCGAGGTCCTTGGCGAGCACCTTGGGGAAGCCGCCCACATCGAAGACGTACTTCTCGGGATAGAGCGCCGTGAGCTGGCCACCCAGCTCGGGGAGCGAGTCGATGATGCGGCACGACGAGCCGCGGAGGCCCGCGTAGAACGCCGCGAAGAGTCCGGTGGGGCCGCCACCGATGATCGTGATGTCTCTGATGTCGTCGGCCATGAGGCCCGAAGTCTAATTGAGCGACAGGGTCGAGCAACGGAACGCGGCGGGCGAACGCGGCCGGCGGCCCGGGCGGGAGGCCGGAATGGCCGGGAGGGCCTACTCCACGCGCATCGCGGACACCGGATCGACCATCGAGGCGCGTCGCGCCGGCACGTAGGCCGCCAGGAGCGAGGTGCCGGCGAGCACCGCCGCAGCCAGGGCGTACGCGCCGGGCCGCTCCCCGTCCACTCCGACGAGATGGCTCTGCAGCAGCGCCACGCCAGCCACCGCGAGCGCCCCGCCGAGGCCGATGCCCAGGACCGCGGCACCCACGGCCGTCCGGAGAACGAGGGCCTGCACCGACGTCCGGCTCGCACCCAGCGCCATGCGGACGCCGATCTCGCGCACGCGCTCGCCGACGACCTGCGCGAGCAGCCCGTACAGCCCCACCGCCGCGAGGACGAGCGCCATGACGGCGAACGCCCCGATGACGGAAAGCGCGAAGCGCTCGCGGTCGAGCGTGCCTTGCAGGAGCTCGGAGGCGAGGCCGAGGTGCTTCAGCAGCGCCGCGTCGTCGGTCGCGAGGGCCTCTTCGCGCACGAGAGGCACGAGCGCGTCGGAGGCCGTGGTCGCCGCGAGCCGGATCATGAGCGTGGGTCCCCGCGCGGGAGGCCGGCCAGTAGCCCTGGAGCTGCGTCTCGGCCGCCCGGAGGCCCGTCATGGCCACGTCGGCCACCACGCCGACGACGGTGTACGGCGTGCCGTTCCGGCCGATATGGAGCCTCCGACCCACGGGGTCGGCCTCGCCGAAGAATCGCCGGGCCGCTGACTGGCCGAGTTACGATCACGTCCTGATGGAGCCGGACCTCCTCCTCCGTGAACCCGCGGCCGGCCAGCACCCGCTGGCCGATCGTCTGGAAGTAGCCGGCCGCGACCGCCGGGCCGTACACCATGAACGTGTCGTCGGTGCGCTCCTCGCCCTCCGCCCACATGGGCCCGAACCGGGCGCCGACGCGCGAGGGAGCGCCGCCGCCGTCCGTCACGCGCTCGACGCCAGGGAGCGTGCGCAGCCGCTCGGCGAGGCCGTCGTAGAGCGCCGCGCGCTCCTCGGAGCGCGCGACCTTCCAGTCCGGAAGCTCCAGGTCGAGCACGAGCACGCGGTCCGCCTCGAAGCCCGCATCGCTCTGGCTGAGCCGGCCGAGCGTATCCAGCACGAGCAGCGCGCCCACCAGGAGCGAAAACGAGAGGGCCACCTGCACGGACACGAGGCCCCATCGGAAGCGTCCGGCCACGGGGTCCACGCCGCCGCGTGCGCCCGTCCGAAGCGGCTCGAGCGCGGCGGGGCGGCTGGCGCGCAGCGCCGGCACCAGGCCGAAGGCCACGCCGGATGCGGCCGTGAGGCCCAACGCGAACGCGAGGACGCGTGCGTTCAGCTCCACGGTATCGAGCGCCGACAGCGACTCGGGCCGCAGCGCGATCATGAGCCGCTGCCCGCCGTACGCGAGCGCGACGCCAGCCAGGCCGCCGAGTAGCGCGATCAGGACGCTTTCGGTGAGGAACTGGCGGACGAGCCGGAACCTGCCGGCGCCCAGTGCAGACCGCACCGCGGTCTCGCGGCGCCGGGCGCTCGCGCTCGACAGCAGGAGGTTCGACACGTTCACGCAGGCGATCACGAGCAGCAGCGCGACCGCCGCCATAAGCACCGTGATCGTGTCCACGAGCGATGTGCGGATCAGGTCGCGCATGAGGCTCACCTCGGCGTGCCACTGGTCGTCCCAGATATCGTCCGCACCCGGTGCGGCCGCGGCGAGGCGCTGGTTCAGCATGTCCGGCGTCACGCCGGGCCGCAGCAGGGCCACCACGGACGCGGACGCGATGCCTTCCTCGGAGAGGGGCCCCCAGGCGTCGACCTGCTCCACGCCCCAGGCGGGAAGCACCGTGCGGGGAGGCATCACGCCGATGATCGTCCATGGCTCTCCGTCGAGCGTGAGGGCGCGCCCGATCACGTCCGGGTCGCCCCCGAACGAGTCCCGCCACAGGCCGTGGCCGAGGAGCACGACCCGAGCGCCCTCGCCGGCGAGCTCCTCGGCGGAGAACGTCCGGCCGAGCAGGGGCGGGCGTCCGACCATCTCGTGAAACGACGGCCGGACGAGCCCCAACTTCAGCGGACGGGCCCTGCCCACGCCCGTGAGCGTCATGTACGAGACGCCCCACGGCGCGGTCGCCTCGAGCAGGTCGGTCTGCGCCGAGAGCGCCTGGACCTGCTCGCGCGTGGAGCTGGTGCGCAGGCCCTGGTCCTCGAGCTTCCGCCAGAGCATCGCCATGCGGTCGGCTCCGTCGTACGGCAGCGGGTGCAGCACGACCCCCTCGAGCGTGCCGAAGATAGCGGTGGTCGAGCCGACGCCGAGCGCCACGGTCACCGCCGCGAACGCGGTCGTTGAAGGGCGGCGCACGAGCACGCGGAATGCGCCGCGGACGTCGTCGGCAACCGCTCGGAGCGCGCCACCGGACGGGGCCGTCCGGCTTCTGGTCTCGGGGGCGCCATCAAGGCGCCCAGGGGATTGGGGGCGCGGAACGGGCCTTCCGCCCCTTCCGCGCATCCCCTGCCGGTTCTCCCGCTGCCGCCGCTCCCGCCGGAGCCCCGCGCCCGTCACCGCCAGATCGGCTACCTCCCGGAGCCAGAGCGCCAGGACCGCCCGCACCCCGTGGGCCCCCGCCCGCTCGTGCGCTTCCGCGAACACGTCCTCCATGCCGCTGCCGTACCGGGCGCGGAAGTCCGCCGGCAGCAGGAGCCGGAGCAGCCGGTGGAGCGCGCGGATCACCGGTGTGCCGCGGAGGAAGGTCCTCCGGCCATGGTGGCCCCGGACCCACCGCGTCCGCGACCCCGCGTCCCCTGCAGGGACCACACCGACCCAACCGGCGCGGGCTCGCTGCGGGGCCCGCACGGACCCTCCCATGAGGCTCCCCGCGCGGGCCTCACGCGCCCTCCGGTGCGGGCTCGCCAGGCGGCGCGATCCCCCTGCGCCTGGCAACCGCGAGCACGCGCATCATACGCTCCGCCTCCGCGCGCGCGAACTCCCAGCCCGCCTCGGTGATCCCGTAGTACCTGCGCCGCCGGTCCGCGCCTCCCCCCTCAGCCGCTTCCGGCCCCCTCCCCGCTCCGATAGAACCCCGAGGAGCGATACCGGTCTAGTCCGCGCTCGAGGAGCAGCTTGGCGATGGCGGCCAACGGAACGCCGATGAGCAGGCCGACGAACCCGAAGAAGAACCCGCCGAGCGCGAGCGCGAGCACCACCCAGACGGGGTGCAGGCCCACCGATTCGCCCACGATGCGCGGGCTGACGACCGACGCCTCCAGGAACTGCGCGGCGCCGTACACGATGGCGATCTTCAGGAGCGAGACCCATACGCTGCCGCTCACGAGCGCGATGAAGATGGCCGGGATCAGGCTCAGGACGAGCCCCAGGTAGGGAATCACCGAGAAGATCGCGACGATCAGGCCGAGCGTGCCCGCATAGGGGAAGCTCGCGATCCAGAGTCCCAGGCCGGTGATCGTGCCGATGACGACCGCGACGGTGATCTGACCCCGCAGGTACTTGGAGACGAGATCGTCGCAGTCCCGCGCGAACGACGCGTACGCGCTCCGGCGCCCGGCCGGCAGCAGCCGCTCGACGGCCGCGGTCAATCGGTCCCAATCACGCAGCAGGTAGAAGCTGAGCACGGGCGTGAGCGCAACGTACCCGAGCACGGTGAAGAACGACCCGATGCCCCTCCCGACGCCGAGGACCGCGCCCCAGATGGATGCGGCCAGCGCCTGCTGGCGCTCCTGCAGAAAGCTCACCACGGCCTCGGCGTCTACGCTGCGCATGCGCTCGAGGAGCTGCGTCTCGTTGATGAGCGGGATGTTCACCGTGGCGAGCCACTGGCCCCACGACTCGATCCAGCCGGCCAGCCGCTCGAAGAACACGGGGGCCTGCTCGATCACGTCGCCAAGCTCCTGGACGGCCGCGGGCAGAACGACCAGAACGAGCACGCCCAGCACGCCGATCGCCGGAATCGTGAGCGCCAGGATCGCGAGCGTCCGCGACACGCCGCGCCTGGTCAGCCGGTCCGCGAGCGGGTCCAGCATGTAGGCCAGCACCAGCGACAGCACGAACGGCGCCAGCAGGGAGCCGGTCGTGGAGAGCAGCCAGACGACGGTGAGCGTGGCCGCGGTCGCGAGCAAGGCTACGTGGCCCTCGCTGCCCCGGAACGGCACGAGCACCGCCCACAGCAGCACGAACAGGAGCACGGGGTTCAGGACCGCGCGCGTGGAGTACAGGAACAAGCCCAGCACGAGCAGCACGGCCGTGGCCTGCACGACCCGCCAGAGTGTGAGCTGCGCGCCCTCGGTCATGGGCGGCCCATGCCCCGAATGCGGCGCCCGCGGTGGATCGCCGGCATCAGTGGATCGCCGGCATCAGAAGATGGACAGGCGCACGTAGCGACGCGGGTTCTCGCGCACGTCCTGGAGCAGCAGGTCGAGCTGCGTCAGCACGTCGACGGCGCGCACCGCGAAGGTGGTATCGACGAGGAGTCGCCCGAGCGATCCCTTTCCGGCCTCGAGCTGCGCGGAGATCCTGTCGACCCTCGTGAACGCGGAATCGGCCCTGGACAGCGCGCTCGAGAACGATCCGGTCGAGTCGGCCAATTCGCGCGTCAGGTCCCGCAGCCCGGACGACGCCACGGACAGGTTCTGGACGATGGAGTCGATCTGGGCGTGGGCGACCAGGTCGTCGATGCGCTCGAACGCGCCGCGGGCCGAATGCGTCGCCGCCTCGATTTGCGCGAGCGCGCTGTCGGCCCGGGTCGAGATGCTGCGCGCGATCTCCGCCTGCTGCGCCACCAGCGTCCTGACCTCCTCGGTGATCGCGCCGATATTGTCGATCGTTCGGGCGAGGTTGTCGGCGGTCTCCTGGTTGAACGCCAGCTCCATGCGCTCGGTCAGGTCGGCGAGGTTGAGCGAGATCTGCTCGGCCGACGCGGAAAGGTGCGACAGCTCAGGAAGCGCGTATCCGCCCAGCACCGGCACCTCTCCGTCGAAGCCGTCGGGCACCGCATAGAACGGGAACCTCGGGAAGCTGGATTTGCTGACGATGTCGGCCTGCCAATCGCCGAACAGCGACTCGGGGCCGAGGATGACGCCCGCATCCGGCGGAAGCTCCACGTCCTGATCGAGGAGGACCGTAAGCCGCACGCCGCGACCTCCGGGCTCGACCACGATGGTGGCCACCTGGCCGATCCGCACGCCGCGGTACCTGACTCCGTTGCCCTCCTGGAGTTGGCCCACGCTCTCGAGGAGGACGTCGACCGCGATCAGGGGCCGCCCGAAGTTCGTTCCCTGGAGCCAGAGGGTGCCGACCACCCCGACAGAGACGGCGACGATGATGACCACACCGACGAGGAGCTCACGGCCACGGCTCACGTCGCGGACTCCAGCAGCTCCGGCCTCCCTTCGATGAATCCCTTCACGATCGGATCCTCGGTCTGGCGCATCTCCGCTGGCGTGCCCTCGAGGCGGATCCTGCCATCGTAGAGCATCGCCACACGATCGGAAATCCGGAAGGCGCTCGTCATGTCGTGGGTGATGACCACGCCCGTCACGCCCAACTCCTCGGCCATGCGCACGATGAGGTCGTCGATCACGGCCCTGGTCACGGGATCGAGCCCGGTGGTCGGCTCGTCGTAGAGCAGGTAGGTGGGCTCCGTCGCGATGGCGCGCGCCAGGCCGGCGCGCTTCTTCTGTCCGCCCGACAGCTCGGACGGATACCGGTCGCCGAAGCCGTCCATGTCCACCAGGTGCAGGCACTCGGCCACCCGGTCGCGGATCCAGCCCTCGGCCAGGTCGGGAATGCGCTTCAGGCCCATGCCCACGTTGTCGGCCACGGTCATGGAGTCGAACAGCGCCGCGAACTGGAAGACGTAGCCCACCTTCCGGCGCAGCGCGTAGACCGAGTTCTGGTCGAGTCGGCTGACGTTGTCCCCGTCCACCCAGACGTCGCCCACGTCCGGGCGAATCAGCCCGATGATGTGCTTCAACGCCACCGACTTGCCCGAGCCCGAACCGCCGATGATCGACGTCGTCTGCCCGACGGGGATCGTCAGCGTGAAGCCCTTGAGCACCTCGTTCTCGCCGAACGCCTTGTGCACGTTCACGATCTCGATGCTCACAGCAGGACCGCCGCCCAGAACGCGTCGAGGACCAGGATGATCATGCTCGAGATCACGACCGCCCCGGTGGCGGCCCTGCCCACCCCCTCGGCGCCGCCCCGGGTGTGGAAGCCGAAGGAGGATCCCACCGCGGTGACGGTGAGACCGAACGTGACCGACTTGATCATCGAGAACTGGACGTCGAAGGGCTCGAAGAAGAGCCGGAGGCCGCGCATGAACGCGGGCGAGGACATGTCGAGCAGCACGAGCGAGGTGGCCCAGCCCGCCGCAATGCCAACGGCGTTGGCCAAGATCACCACCACGGGAAACATGATCGCCCCGGCCAGGACGCGTGGCACCACCAAGTAGGCCACAGGGTCATAGGCCAGCGCCTCGAGCGCGTCGATCTGCTCGGTGACGCGCATGGTTCCGATCTCGGCGGCGATGTTCGCGCCGACCCGACCCGAGAGCGCGAGGCCGGTCAGGACCGGTCCGAGCTCCAGGACCATGGTCTTGCCCACCAGCACGCCGACGAAGTAGAGCGGAACGGCGCCGGTGAACGTGTAGGAGGCCTGCAGCGCGAGGACGATGCCCGTGAACATCGCGATGAAGAGCGCGATGGGCACGGACTCGACCCCGATACGGGTCATCTGCACGAGGAGATGCGGGCCCCACAGCTGGACCTGCTTGAGCGCGTGGATCGCGTCCACGGCGAGGTAGCCTGCCTTGCCCACCGCGACGATGGAAGCCAGCGTACCGCGCCCCACGGCCACGATGGGCCGGACGAAGAGAGGCATTACACCACGCTACTCGTCCGGCAGGTCTTCGCTCTCCAGCGTGAACTCCACCTCCTCGACGCGTCCGTTGTCACCCGGAACGTCGTACGCGATGCGCACGCGTCGCACCGCCGACCGCGGATCCGTGAGGGCGATCTCGAAGTCGAGCGACTGGTCGGCCGAGGTGATACGGGTACGGATGCGCTCCCCGGGCTCGGCCTGCGGACGCGCGGCGGGGTTGCGAAACAGGGTCTTCGTGGACTGCCGGCCCGTCTCGAGCTGGCGAGTGACCTTGACCAGCTTGAGCCAGTCCGGCTGGTAGCTCACGCCGTACTCGAAGCCGCGTTGGTCGGCTCCGACGCCCTCCCGGTTGTGTCGTGCCACGCTGTGCTCCTCCCAGGACCGGGAGTTTCGCGAAAAAAGCGGTAAACGAATGTTTTCGTTCCGACATGGAAATGTCAACATTTTTCACGGCCCGGCCGGGGGAAAGACCCCACGAGCACTGCACTCCCGAGCGGCTGGCGAGATGGCGTTTTCGAGAACTACAGGTGGACGGGTACCGGAACGAAGGTGAGAAAAAACACCGCGATCACGAGCCATCCCAGAATGCGTCGGCGTGGACCCAGGCCGGGCCCCGGCTGGAGCACGCGCGCGTGCTGGATCCGCCCGCGGTGGATGGCGACGACGATCAGCGCCCACGCCCACCATCCCCACCACACGAGGCCCAGCGGCAGCAGCGCCGCAAGGAACAGCCGGGCGCCCAGAGCGGCCCGACGAGGGCTCACGGCGTAGAGCACGTGCCCTCCGTCCAGCTGCCCGAGCGGAAGGAGGTTCAGCGCGGTGACGAACATTCCGAGCCAGCCGACGAGCGCGAGCGGGTGGAGCAGGATCGGTGCGTCCCCCACCCCGCCCGGACCAAGCAGGCTGGCGAACAGGTGCGTGACGACGCCGTTGCCGAGCCGAACCGACTCGCCGGCGAAGTGGATCAGGAACGGGCTGGCCAGTGTGGCGCGCCCCGGGACCGCCTCCGACAGCCCGAGCCCCACGCCCAGGATCGGCAAGGAGAGGGCAAAGCTCGCCAACGGGCCCGCCGACCCGATGTCGAATAGCGCCGATCGGCGCACGGTGGGACTCCTCAGGCGGATGAACGCGCCGAGCGTCCCGATGATCGAGAAGTACGGCGGGAACGGCACGAAGTACGGCAGGGTCGCGCGCACCCGGTGCGCGTGCGCCGCGACGTAGTGCCCCATCTCGTGCGCGAGCAACACGCCGAGGAACGGCAGCGCGAAGGTTGCGCCCACCATCAGGACCGGCCAGTCGATGGTCGACGGGTACGGGATCGGCACCTCGCCCAGCGCCCACACCCGTGTGCCGAACGGGTCCAACCCGGCCATGAGCGCGCCGGCGCCGAGCGTCGTCAGCAGCGTCGCGAGCAGCAAGGCCGTCTGCACCCACGGCCAGCGCCTGGGCTCGTCCCGGATACGGTACACGAGCACGACGCGCGTCTGCCCGTCTTCGGACTGCAGGTGCGCAGCGGTCGGCCACTCGCTCAGAGCCGCCTGCACTTCAGGCGAGGCGGCGGTCAGGTCGGGGCGCAGCGTACCCTCCAGCACCGCGTCCTGCGGCAGCGACGTCAGACGGTACTCCGCCAGGAGTGGCAGCCAGACGGCCGGATCGGGCTTGACCGCCTCTGCACCGACCATTACTATCGCCCCGATTTTAGGATTCGCTTCCGCTCCCGCTGTGCCCATGAGCCGGCCCGTTCCCTGCCTGGGAAACGTGCGTCAGCCGGCACCGAGTTGGTTTTTGGACCCACCGGTCCTTGCTCCCCTTTCCGCCCGCCGAGCGGCTCCGCCACCGGCCTCTTCAGTCGTCCCCCCGGCAGGACTCCCTCTCCATGGACATCGCCGAGCTTAAGAGCAAGAGCGTGGGGGAGCTGCACGACCTGGCCGAAGAGTTGAACATCAACAACTTCACCGGCCTCCGCAAGCAAGATCTGATCTTCCGCATAGAGCAAAACCTGCTCGAGTCGGAGGTCGTTCTCCGGGGTGAGGGCGTTCTCGAGATCCTGCCCGAAGGCTACGGCTTCCTGCGCTCGCAGGACTGGAACTATCTGTATGGACCGGACGACATCTACGTCAGCCCCTCTCAGATCAAACGCTTCAACATGCGCACCGGTGACACCATACTGGGCCAGGTGCGTCCACCGAAGGACGGGGAGCGTTACCTGGCCCTCCTGAAGGTCGAGACCGTCAACGGCCTCGACCCGGAGGACGCCAAGCACCGGGTGAGCTTCGACAACCTCCGTCCGCGTTACCCGGAGGAGCGCCTCGACCTCGAGGTAGTGGGCGAGGAGGGCAGCATCTCCATGCGGGTCGTGGACCTCATCGCACCCATCGGGAAGGGTCAGAGGGGCCTGATCGTGTCGCCGCCGAAGGCGGGAAAGACCACCATCCTCCAGGAGATGGCGAACTCCATCTCGAAGAACTCCCCCGAGGTGCACCTGATCGTGCTGCTCATCGATGAGCGACCCGAGGAGGTGACCGACATGGAGGAGCACGTGGACGCGGAGGTGATCTCCTCCACCTTCGACGAGCCCGCCGAGCGGCACGTACAGGTGGCGGAGATGGTCATGGAGAAGGCGAAGCGGCTCGTGGAGCACGGCAAGGACGTGGTGATCCTGCTCGACTCGATCACGCGACTGGCGCGGGCATACAACACGATCGTCCCCCACTCGGGCAGGATCCTGTCCGGAGGCGTCGACGCGAACGCCCTGCACAAGCCGAAGCGCTTCTTCGGGGCGGCGCGCAACATCGAAGAGGGGGGCTCCCTGACCATCATCGCCACGGCGCTCGTCGAGACCGGCAGCCGCATGGACGAGGTGATCTTCGAGGAGTTCAAGGGCACCGGCAACATGGAGCTCGTCCTCGACCGCCACATCT
>Ga0302046_10005165_pt1 | contig 11538 bp, 8 predicted proteins | sample RVTome_11_FD_200261 | JGI IMG/M metagenome (GOLD analysis project Ga0302046, IMG submission 200261) | Soil microbial communities from uranium-contaminated site in the Upper Colorado River Basin, Wyoming, United States - RVT147D111 (version 2) ... | reverse complement strand
CGTTGCGCTTCGTCTACGGCGCACAGCCCGTTTCAGGCCAGGTCTACCTGCAGTTGAGCCCAGATCTTCGCTGAGGAGGCCAGCCTGGACAGCCCTCACCTACCTGCTCGAAGGTCGCATCCATACGCTACTCCGCCCCGATGCAACCCTCGACCGCTTCCTGTACGCGCTCGTAGCCAACCTGATCGTGGGAGTCGTCGGGGCGGCCTGGCTACTCGGCCCCGGGAGAACGAAGCTGTCATGAGCCGCAAAGTAGCCTCTTCTTTGACAGGCGTAGATTGGCTCCGGATCTACACTGCGCCCATGCCGAGGGCAACCGGTGCACACGTTGAGAGCAAGGACTGGACGTGGGAACCAGGGGTACCTAATTGCGTAGCCTATTCGGTACAACAAAGCGTACAAAGCTATGCAGCGCATCGACTACGCCCGCGACATCCAGCCGCTTTCGGCCTTTCGCAAGAAGGCTTCCGCCTTTATTGACCGCCTCCAACAGACGCGTCGGCCCCTCGTGCTGACCCGCAATGGCAAGAGCGCCGCCGTCGTCCTCGACGCCAACGAATTCGAGCGCCTCCTCGACCGGCTTGAGCTCTTGGAAGATGTCCAGCTTGCCCGAGAGCAGGCCCGACGGGGCCACACCGTTCCCCATGAACAGGCGCTGGCCTACCTCCAGGCGAGAAGCGGAGCGACCGCGGAGCAGCATGAGGATTGAGTGGTCGCTGCTGGCGCTGGAGCGGATCCTGGAGCTTGCCGAATTCCGCTTCCCGGACGACGAAGCCCGGGCCCAAGCCTGGATGGGCCAGGTGCTCCGCTATGCCGAGCGGCTCGGCCGTTTCCCTCATATGGGTGCCCCAGTCTCCTCCCGGGAGGAGCAGAACCTGCGCCGACTGCTCTTCAAAGACGTGTGGATCGTCTACGAAGTGCGCGAAGGCAGCGAGGAAGCCGCGCCGTACGTGCTGGTGCTGACGGTCCGCCATGTTCGGGAAAAACCCGAAGATGATCTGTAGGAAGGGGCGTGGCATCAGCACAGGTAAGCCCGTCGGGCGCATCTTACCGCCGTCTCTACCGGTTCGCCTGGAGAAGATGCCAGTTCCGTTTTTCGTTCTGCACAACGAACACGGTCCCTTTTTGTCCTTATCTTCTCGCCGCGAGCCGCTGCGAGGATGGGCTTTTCCACGGCTGAGTTCCGGCTCTGGTCTTTCTCGGAACTCATCGCTTTGCCTCTTTTGCGCGATCTATGAAGCGACAATGGTCCCTGCAGGAGTTAGCCGAGCATTTTACGCTGCAGGCCGAGGATCTCGCCCTGCTGGCCAACAAGACCGGCACGACACGGCTGGGCTTCGCCCTGCTGCTGAAGTGCTTCCAGTACGAGGGCCGTTTTCCCCGCTACCGCTACGAGATCCCCCCTGCCGTCGCCGACTTCATCGCGCAGCAGCTCGACCTCTCAGCTGCGCTGCTGAAGGACTACGGCTGGGCCGGGCGAACGATCGAGTACCACCGGGCGCAGATCCGCGAGGCGCTCTCCTTCCGGCCGGTCACCCTCGAAGACGCCGAACGGCTCGGCGATTGGCTCCTCGAGGGTGTCGGCGGCGAGAATCCGGACGAAGAATCGCTCAAGGAGGCCTTGCTCGTGCGATGCCGCAAGGAACGCATCGAGCCGCCAAGCCCGGCACGCATCGAACGGATCGTGCACTCGGCGCTTCGTCGCTTCCACGACCAGGTCTGCGCGGCGATCACAGACCAGCTCGCTGCCCAAACCCGCCGCGGGCTCGACGCTTTACTCGAATCGGCCGAGGAAGCCGATGGCGATGCCTCTGGAGGCTATCCCATCCAGGCCCTCAAGCAGGACCCAGGGGCGGCCAGCCTGGAGAGTGTAGAGACCGAGGCCGGAAAGCTGGAGCAGATCCGGGCGCTCGGGCTGCCTCCGGCTCTGCTCGAAGGCCTCCACCACCGGGTGGCGCGTGGCCTGGCCAGGCGCGCCGCCACCGAGAGCGTGAGCCAGCTTCGCCGCCACCCGGAGTCCGTCCGCTACGCCCTGCTGGCCGCCTTTTGCGCGCTGCGCGAGCAGCAGATCACCGATGCCCTCGTGGAGTTGCTCTTGCAGAGCGTTCACCGGATCGGAAGCCGGGCCGAGCGCCGGGTCGAGAAGCGGTGGATCGCCGACTTCAAGCGTGTTCGCGGCAAGCACGCCTTGCTGTTCCGGATGGCGGAGGCGGCCCTGGCCGAGCCCGAAGGCACCGTGCGTGAGGTACTCTTTCCGGTGGTGAGCCAGGAGACGCTCTGCGACCTGGTGCGCGAGGCGAAGCACTCCGGGGGTGCCTTCACCGAGGAAGTTCGCCTCGTCATGCGCAGTTCCTATGGCCGCCACTACCGGCGCATGCTGCCGGCGCTTCTGCGGGCGCTCGCGTTTCACTCGAACAACGCGACTTATCAGCCCGTCGTCGAGGCGGTCGAACTTCTCGACCGCTATGCCTGCAGCAGGAAGCGCTACTTTGCCGAAGAGGAAGACGTGCCGCTCTCCGGCGTCGTGCCTCCGGATTGGGAGGGACTCGTCGTCAAGGAAACAACGTCAGGTCAAGCGCGCGTGGACCGTATCGCCTACGAACTCTGCACGCTCTCGGCGCTGCGGGAGCGGGTGCGGGCGCGTGAGGTCTGGATTGCCGGTGCCGGCCGCTTTCGCAATCCGGACGAGGACCTGCCGGCCGACTTTGACGAACGGCGCGCGCACTACTATGCGGCCCTGGGATTACCCTCGGAGGCCGATCAGTTCACGCGTGCGCTGCGGCAGCGGATGAAAGCGGCGCTTGAGATGCTCGACGAGGGCTTACCGAAAAATGAGAAAGTACGCATTACGAAGCGGGGCGGTGGCTGGATCAAAGTCTCCCCCTTGGAGCGGCTGCCAGACCCGCCCAATCTGGACGCGGTCAAAGCAGAACTGGCCCGTCGCTGGCCGATGACGAGCCTGCTCGACATGCTCAAGGAAGCCGATCTGCGGGTCGGCTTTACGGATGTTTTCGAGGGGTCGGGGGTGCGCGAGGTGCTCCCCCGGGACGTGCTTCAGAGGCGGCTGCTGCTGTGTCTCTATGGGCTCGGCACGAACACCGGCCTCAAACGGATGAACGCGGCCGAGCACGGGGCCACCTACCGGGACTTGCTCTATGTGCGCCGCCGTTTTATCTCGCCGGAGGCGCTCCGGGAAGCGATCACGCGTGTGGCCAACGCCATCTTCCGAGTTCGTATGACACACATCTGGGGCGAGGCGACGACGGTCTGCGCCTCCGACGCGAAGCAGTTCGGGGCCTGGGACCAGAATCTGATGACCGAGTGGCACGTGCGCTACCACGGCGCGGGCGTGATGATCTACTGGCACGTTGAGAAGCATGCTGCCTGCATCTACTCGCAGCTCAAGCGGCCTTCTTCCTCCGAGGTGGCCGCCATGATCCACGGCCTCTTGCACCACGGCACGGAGATGGAGGTCGAACGCAACTACGTCGACTCGCACGGCCAGAGCACCATAGCCTTCGCCTTCTGCAAGCTGCTTGGATTCGAGCTCTTGCCCCGGCTCAAGGGGATCGGCCGAAAGAAGCTCTCCCGTCCGGAGAAGGGGCAGCCTGGCGCGTATCCCAACCTCGAGCCGGTGCTCTCGCGCCCGATTCGCTGGGATCTCATCGAACAGCAGTACGACGAGATGATCAAGTACGCTACGGCGCTCAGACTCGGCACAGCCGAGACGGAATCGATCCTGCGGCGCTTTACCCGCCGGGGCGGTGTGCAACACCCGACCTACCGGGCCCTCGCGGAGCTGGGCAAGGCGGTGCGTACGGTCTTCCTGTGCGAGTATCTCAGTAGCGAGGCGCTCCGGCAGGAGATCCACGGCGGCCTGCAGGTGGTCGAGAACTGGAACAGTGCCAACGGCTTCATTTTCTTTGGCAAGGGGCAGGAGATGACCACGAACCGCCTGGCCGACCAGGAGATGGCCATGCTCTCGCTGCATCTGTTGCAGATGTGCCTGGTCTACATCAACACGCTGATGCTCCAGCAAGTGCTCGCCGAACCGGCCTGGATGGAGCGGATGCAGACAGAGGATCTGCGGGCGCTGACGCCGCTGTTGTATGCCCATGTCAACCCCTATGGCACGTTCCACCTGGACATGGAGAGCCGCCTTATGATCGACCCCCTGGATCCGACTGATCTCGACAACCTCCTGCCGCAGGAGGTACTCCCATGAAAGAACGAAAGTCTGCGGAAGCACCCATGCGGGAGCGAACGCCGGCGCGGAAAATGGCAAAGCAGTTGGCCAGGCCCCTGCGAAAAGAGCGGCCGGACTACGACTATCTCCGCCGGGTCTTCCGCTACCTGCGCCAGGACCTGGGCGTCGAGGTCGAACGCGCGCCGAAGCGGTTGCCGGTGGTGCCGACGGAGGCGGAACTGCGTCGGTTCTACGAAGCGGTCTGGAAGGCGCGCCGCACGCAGGATATGGTGCTCGTGAGGACGTTCCTCTACACCGGTGTACGGGTGAGCGAACTAACCCGGATCCGCCTGGAGGACGTGGATCTGGAGCGGTGCCAGATCCGCATTAACCGGGGCAAGGGCAGCAAGGACCGAATCGTCCCGTTCCCGTCTTCCTTCCGGGAGGTCTTGGCGCTTCATGTCGACGGAATGAGAAAGCAGGGAGCCACGCATCTTTTCGAGTCTGTGCGTCGGAAGCCGTACACGGATCGGGGGGTGCGCAAGATCATCGCGCGGTATGCCGAAGCGGCGGGCCTGGCGCACAAGGTGAGCCCGCACAAGCTGCGGCACTTTCTCTTGACGTGGCTGAAGAAGCAGGGCCTCGACGATGCGCTGATCCAGCCCTACTCAGGTCATGCCACGCGGCGGTCGCTGGAGGTATATTCAAAGCTGGCGATAGGCGAGGCGCAGGAGGCCTACAACGAGGTGATCGGCCGCTTCCCACTCTAGTCAGCTACTTTGCGGCTCATGACAGCTTCGTTCTCCCGGGGCCTACTCCGTCGCTTCCTGCGCGCGAACCTCATCACGCCGGCGGAAGTGGGATTCCGAGAGGGACGCCGCATCGTCGGGAGCATGCTCGTCGCTCTGGTACTCGGGTTCACCCTCTACGCCGTGCAAGGACCCCCGACCTGGAATCCCGTTGTGATCCTCAACGCCTTTGCCCAGGTCCTGACCGTGTCGGCTGCGGAGATCCTGGTGTGCTGGGTCGTTGCTGGAAGCGTCCTGACCGCCCTCCTGCAAACGCAAGGGCGTGTGATTGCGATGGCCGTCGCGGCGCTCGTGTCCAGCATGCTTTTCGGCGTCTATCACTTCGCACACAGCCCGCCCTTCAACACCGCAGGCCTGGTGCTGCTGCTGACCGGCGTCGGGCTGGTGACGAGCCTGTTCTATTTCGTCTCCCGCGAGGTGTACGGCACTCTCGTCTTTCACAACACGCTGGCGCTCTTCGGCGTTGTCGGGGCGCTGTCATCGAACGAAGCGCTGGCGGCTTTCGAGCGTCCGGTGCTTCCGCTACTCGTCACGGCCGGCGTGACGATCCTTCTGCTGGTCGCCGCCCAGGTGTGGCTTATTCGATCATCCGGTCGCCTGCACGCACGGCAGCCGGTCACGGAACGGGCGGCCCTGGTCTAACCCGGCGCCGTGGGCCGGCCGCACCCCAAGATGATTTTGTACCTATGTTGTACCCATTATCATGTAAGTCATTGTAATTCAATGACTTACAGCATCAATCTGTGCCGGAGGTGGGACTCGAACCCACACATCCATAGGATACAGGTTCCTAAGACCTGCGCGTCTGCCATTCCGCCACTCCGGCTCGCCGATCCGTTTTCAATACGGCGAAAACGGAACATAATATTCCCTGCGCTTCGCCGGAGTTCCATTCCCCGGTTCCCTTGAAACTCCCGGCGTGTTCACGATTGTAATGCACGTTTCGCCGTATCGTCTTCGCAATACCTATATCTTTCGACTATGGATGCTTTACGCTGTTCGAGGCCAGAGCGCCGGTCTCTGTGTGTGGTCGTGCTTGTAATGACCGGCATGCTGGCCGTCGCCCCGTCGGCTCAGGCCCAACCTGCTTCCGACGCCGAGCGGGCCGGTCGGTTCGATAACGGCAAGATGTGGACCTTCGACGTCCCGCCGGTGGACTACCTGAAGGAGGCGTACGACTTCGCGCCGGACGCCGCCTGGTTTGAGAAAGCGCGCCTGGGTGCGTTGCGTATTCCCGGCTGTTCGGCCTCGTTCGTCTCGGCGAGCGGGCTGCTGATGACCAACCACCACTGCGGGCGCAGCCACGTCACGGCCGTGACCCGAGACGGCGAAAACCTCACGGACGAGGGTTTTTATGCGGCCTCCGTCGACGCCGAGCGCCGCGCCCCGGACCTGTATGCCGACCAGCTCGTCGCCATCGCCGACGTGACCGACGAGGTCTATGCCGCGCTGGCGGGGCAGGAAACCGATGCCGAGCGGGCGGCGGCCCGGCAGGAAGCCATCACGCAGATACAGGCCCGTACGGCTGAGGAGGCTGGCGGCGAAGAAGCCGGCGTCCACGTCGAGGTGATCGCGCTGTACCATGGAGGACGCTATGCCGCCTATACCTTCCGTCGCTATAGCGACGTGCGCCTCGTCATGACGCCCGAACTGCAACTGGGCTACTACGGCGGCGACGCGGACAACTTCACCTACCCGCGCTATGCCCTCGACGTTACCTTCTTTCGGGTCTACGGCGACGACGCCCTGCCGCTTAAGACCGACTATGCCTTCGCCTGGAGCACCGAGGGCGTTGAGGGGGGCGACGTGGTCTTCGTGGTCGGTAACCCCGGCAGCACATTTCGCCTGGAGACGGTGGCCCAGCTGGAATACCGCCGTGATGTCCGCGAACCGACGGTGCTTCATTTTCTCAAGGCACGGGCGGAGGTGTTGGATGCGTTCATCAAAGCACATCCCAACCATCCTGCGTCCCCGGCGCTGCGGAACACGCTTTTCGGCTTGCTCAACAGTGTAAAGCTGTACGAGGGTCGCGTCAAGGCGCTCAACGACGCGGTTGTTATGGCGCGGCGGGCCGATGCGGAACGCCAACTTCGGGAAGCCATTGCAGCCGACGCCGACCTCAGCGCCCGGTACGGCGGCCATCTTGACGACATGGCCCGTGTGCAGGAGGAAAGGGAAGAACAAGGAGGCGCGTATCGGGCCTTCCTGGCGATCACCAGCCCGGATCTGGAATCGGCGACGCTGCGGCGGGCGATGCTGGCGTATCGATACCTGAACGAGCAGCGAAGCGAAGCCACAGGCACGGCGCAGGAGAGCCTGCGGCAGCAACTCGCGGCTATCGAGGACCGCCCACCGGAACTCGAAGAACGACTCCTCACGCTGCGCCTGCAAGACTTTGAAGCCGCCCTGGGTGCCGGGAGTGAGACCGTGCAGCAGATCCTGCAAGGGCGCACCCCTGCCGAAGCGGCCCGTGTGTTGCGTACGGAGTCTGTATTGCGCACAGCAGAAGAGACGCAGAAGGCCCTCGCAGACAGAACCCTTTCGGCGGACGACCCCGGCGTACAGGTGGGGGCTGCCGTCGTTGCCCGCATGATGGACTACCAGAGCGCCAGCGCCGGGTTGGGGGCTCGCGAGCAGGAGCTGGCCAGCGGCCTGGGGCGCGCCCGGTTCGACATCTACGGCACAGGCGTCCCGCCGGACGCCACCTTTTCGCTGCGCATCGCGGATGGCATCGTCCAGGGGTATAGCTACAACGGCACCGTGGCACCGCCCTACACCACCTTCTACGGCCTCTACGACGCCTACCATGCGCACGGGGCCGGCACCGAATGGGAGCTGCCGGCGCGCTGGCTCACCCCGCCGGAGACTTTCGACCGCGCCACGCCGATCAACTTCGTCTCCACGGCCGACATTACCGGAGGCAACTCGGGTTCGCCGGTTTTGAACCGGGATCTGGAGGTCGTCGGGATCGCCTTCGACGGCAACATTGAAAGTCTCTCCGGCGACTACATCTACCTGCCGGAGCGGAACCGCTGCATCGCCGTCGATGCACGCGGCATCCTTGAAGCCCTCGACGAGATCTACGACGCCGACCGCCTCGTGCTCGAACTCACGGCGGGTCAGTTCGTCTCCACCGAAGAGGAAGCCGACGCAGTCAGGTCGAGCCGGTGAGGGTTCGGCTGCTCCGGCAGCCCGTTGATGAGAGGGTATCCGTGTCGAAAAAAACAGCCTTTCCGCAAAAAGCCATGCGTCATTCATCGCCGATCCTGGGTGCCCTGGGCATTACCCTTGTCCTCGCGGCCGGGTGTAGCGCCCCGAAGGAAGTAGCCGTCGTTACCGAACGCCCCAGTGCCCCGACGGAATCACAGGCCCCGTCTACACCCTCCCCGGAGCCGGTCGCCGAGACGCCGCCGCCGGCCGCCGCCGTGCAGCCCGGGCGTTTTGACGGGGGGAAGATGTGGACCTTCGACAACCCGCCGCTCGATTATTTCGAAGAGGCGTACGGCTTCCGGCCGGATTCTACCTGGTTCAACAAAGCCCGCCTCGGCGCGCTGCGCTTCTCGACGTACTGCTCGGCTTCATTCGTCTCGCCGGGCGGCCTGGTGATGACCAACCACCACTGCGCGCGGGAAAGCGTGGCCGACGTGAGCGACCAGGACGAGGGGCTCATCGACAAGGGATTCTATGCCTCTTCGTTGGATGCGGAACGTGCCGTAAAAGACCTTTACGTGGAACAGCTCATCGCCATCGAAGACGTGACCGCCCGCGTGCACGCGGCGAGCCGGGTCGTTCGGGGTGACAACGAAAAAGTGCAGGCCCGGCAGGACAAGGCCGAGCAGATCGAAGAAGAGAAGACGAGCGCTGCCCAGGCCCAGGATTCCACCCTGCGCGTAGAGGTCATCGAACTCTACAACGGCGGCCAGTATGCCGCGTACACCTTCCGCCGCTTCGACGACGTACGCCTCGTGATGGCGCCTGAGAAGCAACTCGGCTACTTCGGCGGCGACGCGGATAACTTCACCTACCCGCGCTACACCCTCGACATGTCGTTCTTTCGCGTCTACGGCAAGGACGGCCAACCGCTTCAGACGGAGCATTTCTTTCCCTGGAGTACCACCGGCAGCCGCGTCGGCGACCCGGTCTTCGTCATCGGCAACCCCGGCTCGACGAGCCGCCTCGGGACGGTGAGCGCCCTGGTGTTTGAGCGCGACTTTACCAAGCCGCAGGAAGGGGAAGCCCTCGAACGCCGCGCGGTGATCCTCAAAGGCTATCTGGATGCGTTGCCGGAAGGGGAAGCAGACGACGCCCTCCGCAATACGTATTTTTCGCTGACCAACGCGATCAAGTCCGGCGAGGGGGAGTTGCGGGGCTTGCGTGATCCCGACCTGATTGCCCGGCGTGCCGCCGCTGAGGCTCAGTTGAAGCACGACATCGCGGCCGTCGATTCGCTCCGGCAAGCGTACGGCGGTATTTTCCAGGATCTCGAAGAGTTGCAGCGATCGAAGAAGGCGGTGGTCGGGCGGATGGCGGCATTCTCTTTTTTCGGCACCGAACTCGGCTCCCGCGTCCTCACGCGGGCGCTTTACGGCTACTATTACGATACGTTGAAGCGGCGCTCTCTTTTGCCGCCGGATGAGCTGGCCGAGATCCGCAAAGAAGCCATGGGCTTCGAAGACTTCCCCGCCGCCGTGGAGCGAGCGCTCATCGCGCTCCGCCTCGAAGAGTTGCAACAGGCCCTGGGTGCCGGCGATCCGACGATCAAGAAGATCACAGGCGGGCAGCCCATCGATAGTGTAGCGGCCCGGCTTGTGGCGGCGACCGCGCTCCTCGACTCTACCCGCTACGCCCCGATCCTCGACGACAGCTACCTCGGCAGCGGCGACGCGTCGGTTGAGATCATCGAGGCGCTGGCGCCCCTCTACTTCACCTACGTCGGGCAGCAGCAGAGCTTCGATAATCGCGAGGAGCTGTTAAACGGCCAGCTTGCCCAGGCCCGCTTCGCCCTCTACGGCACCACCGTCCCGCCCGACGCGTCGTTCTCGCTCCGCATCGCCGACGGGTTTGTGAAGGGGTATGCGTACAACGGCACCGAAGCGCCGGCCTATACGACGTTCTACGGCCTCTTCAACCATTATTTCTCCTACAAAAACGTCAGCAGCGATTGGGACCTGCCGGAACGCTGGCTCACCCCACCGGAGACGTTCGACCTGTCTACGCCGCTCAACCTCGTCACGACGAGCGACATCACCGGCGGCAACTCCGGGTCGCCGTTGTTGAATCAGAACCTGGAGATCGTCGGCCTGATCTTCGACGGCAACATCGAGTCGCTGCCCAACAGCTATCTCTTCACCGACGAGACGGCACGGGCCATCGCGGTCGATGCACGCGGCATCCTCGAAGCCCTGGACGAGATCTACGACGCCGACCGCCTCGTGCTTGAGTTGACCACCGGGCGTACGGTGGCTACCGAGGACGAAGCCGACCGGACGATGGGATCCCAGTGAAGTGATTTCTTTGACGGGTCGCCTACCCCGATGCGTGCCTCGGAAAGCAACCGCTTCCTTAGACGGATACCTCGGCGCGTGCTCCCAGGAGGGTCATTTTTCCAGCGGTGTCAAAGAGATCACCCGGCCCTCGAAAGACACCGACAACGCCTCCACCTTGTCATCCTGAACGCAGTGAAGGATCTCGCCGGGACGGCCTTGCAAGACCGACAGGTCGAGATGCTTCGCTGCGTTCAGCATGACAAAAGGCGGGCGTTGGGTGTCGTGTAGGAATTTGCCCCGTACTTTCTTTAACGTCTGTGAGCGATAGATTCGTGATCGGCGGGCCGGCTACAGGGTGCCGGTTTCTTGCTGCCAGAGGAGGCCGGTCACGTGTTCGAGGCCGCGTTTGAGGTACCGGCGGAAGGTGCTGATAGGGAGGTCGAGCATTTCAGCGGCTTTCTCTTGCGAAGGCGCGGGTTGTAGATAGGTGCGGCGCAGGGCCTGGTAATACCGGGCTTCGCGGGGACTGCTCTGGAGGGTATTGGCCCCTTCTTCGAGGAGGAGGCGCAGCGCTTCGATGCTCTCGGCTTCGTCGGCGTCGAGGCCGACCCGGTCGATGACCAGCCGGGAGCGCAGGAGCGGGTTGCCGCGCAGCTTTTCGGGGCGTGCATACTCCCGGAAAGCATCCCGGACGGCTTCTTCGAAACCGGACCGGCTCAGGACGATCATCGGGTCTTTCGGCATGGCAGACGGTTCTTCGTCACCCCCGAAGGAGCTGTATTGGGCCAGCAAGTCCAGCCACAGCGTCGGCGGCATCGTACGCCAGTCGTGTCCGAAGACGGCATAGGTCGTTTCGCCGACCTCGAAGTCGGCCTCGCGCAGCCGTTTCATGGCGGCGAAGGTGTAGATGGGTTCCCAGAGCGCGGGGTGGCGGCACGTAAGAAAGGTGAAGGCCAGGCCGGGCGTGTTCAGGTAGTGACGCACATGGTCGATGGTGATCAGGCTTTGCACCGGCGAGATGTCCTGGTAGGTATCGTGAGCCATCCAGAATCGAAAC
>Ga0302046_10005163_pt1 | contig 11541 bp, 11 predicted proteins | sample RVTome_11_FD_200261 | JGI IMG/M metagenome (GOLD analysis project Ga0302046, IMG submission 200261) | Soil microbial communities from uranium-contaminated site in the Upper Colorado River Basin, Wyoming, United States - RVT147D111 (version 2) ... | reverse complement strand
TACCACGAGCGCGAAGCTGTAGCCTCGGCTCTTCTGCCAAAGCGTTTTCACGGACTGCTGCTGGCCGACGAGCAGCGCAGGGATCGGCAGCAGCAGGCGCAGCCCGGCCGCCGTCGAGAAGGCGACGACGGCCAGAACGCCGGCAAAGGCAATGGCGATCACAAGAAGCGAAATCAGGGGCGCACGACCCACCAGACTGATCACGAACGCGGTCATCGTCACGACGACGCTGCCGACGACGAAGACTGCCAGGCTGACAAGGCTGGCCAGGGCGCCATAGCCGAGCACGCGCCAGTGCGCGCTCGACCACTGCGGCTGCAGCGGCGGCGGCGCGGTCTCCGGGCCGAGCAGGGTCAGGCGAATCCAGGCCACGGCGAACACGATCGTCGGTAGAGCAAGGACCACGCTGGCGAGCACGGACGGCAGGGACGCGAGCGCCTGGTCGAAGGCAGCCTCGCCGCTGTCTTGAAAGTCGTTCGGGTCGCTATAGAGCCCCAGCGCCTGCAGCAGGAAGCTCAGCGCGATCAGCAGGAGGGCCGGTACCAGGGCGGCCCTGGGCAGCAAGCGGAGATTCTCGATGAAGACGCTGCCATAGGTCTCGCTCACCGTGTCCCAGATGCAGAGCTCCGGTCGGACGGTGGCCGCTGCGCGGGCGGGCGGACTCGCCGTACTGTCGCTCATGTCTCCCCCCTGACATGCTCGCCCGCGACGGCACGCTCCACGCCGCGACGGACCTGACGGCAGCCTAGCGGCCAGCGCTCAGCGAGCGCAATAGCCCTTATGTCATACAAGTAATGCGAGTATTCCCGGACTGCTGCCGGGCCGGGCCTGGCGTTCGAGGCGGCCGGCGGGACAGCGCCCGCTAGCCGCGCGACGGCTGGGTCCAGGTGCCGGATTCGGCGCCGCCGGGATCCGCGCTGTCGGAGCCCGACCGGCCCGCGGCCATGGCATGGGGGGCTGGACGGGGGGCGGGACTGGACTCGGGCGGGTACCAGCGCAGGATGGTCTGGAAGGCGACCGCGATGAAGCTGGCATTGACCGCGGTCCAGAGCAGGGCCAGCAGCGTGGCGAGCAGGTAGTGCAGCAGGAAGCCCGGCTCCTGTGGCTCGAACAGCACGGCCGCGTCGCCCTGGGCCCAGGGCTCTTCCAGGCTGCCGCCGGCCAGGTGGAAGCCGGTCAGGCCGACGACGACCACCGGCACCCAGACGAGCACCAGGGCGATCAGCAGGCGCAGATTCTGGCCGCTGCTCAGCCGCCAGGCCTCACCCAGGGTCTCGCTCGGCGCGACCAGGGTCCCCGGCAGCGCGAGCATGAGGCGCAGGAAGGTGCCGATCGCCAGCACCACGATGAAAGCGGTACCGACGATGCCGATCAGCGTGCCGAGCACGGTTATGGGCGGAATGCCGTCGAACAGCGACAGGCCAATCCACAGCAGGAAGATCAGCAGCGAGCCGGCCAGCAGCACCGCGGTACCGCCGAACGTGGCGAGCAGCAGGTAGCCGAACGCGCGGCAATGCGCCCAGCTCAGCTTTGGCAGCAGGGGCGGCGGCGCGCGCCGCGGCCCGAGCAGGGTCAGGCGGATCCAGGCGACCATCAGGATCAGGTGCGGAATGTAGAGCAGCAGCATGCCGAGCAGGAACAGACCCAGGTCCATGGCTGCCGCGCGCAGCGGTACCTGGCCCAGGCCGGACAGCACCTGCGGGTCCGGAAAGAGCTCGACGGCAACAAGGGCGAAGGTGATCAGCAGCGACAGCACGAAGGGGGCCAGCGCTGCCTTGGGAAGGTAGCGCAGGTTGTCGACGAAGACGCTGCGATAGGTGACCAGCGCGGTCTCCCGCACCGGAAAACCCCATTCGTTCGTACCGCCAAGGACCGCACTGATCATGGCATCCCCGCTGGCATATCCCCCAGCCGCCTGCCGCTCGCGCTGTCTCGTGCCCCCAAGTCGAACGAGAGCGGCAAGCCCAAGGTAAGCCATTGCATCGGCGCGGCCAACCTTTTGGTTGTGTTTATACCCACAGATAACGGTGATGGTTTGGGCCGCGCGCTTGTTGCGCGTGCGAAGAGCGTTGCCGCAATGCCGTGGTGGATCGTCGCGAACGCGCCCGGATGGCTTACGCGAGTTCCTCGGCAATGCGCCGCGCCGCGGCCAACGGATCGGCCGCGGCGGTGATCGGCCGGCCGATCACAAGAACGTCAGCACCGGCCTGCAGCGCCTCGGCCGGAGTCATGACGCGCTTCTGGTCGCCCGCCGCCGCCCAGGCGGGCCGGATGCCCGGCACCACCAGCTTGAACTCGGGGCCGCTGGAGGTGCGCAGTGCCTCGATCTCGCGCGGGCTGCAGACCACGCCGTCGCAGCCGCTCGCCTGGGCCAGCGCCGCCAGGCGCATGACCTGGTCGTCGGCCGGGCCCTGCTGGCCGACCGCGGCGAGATCGCCGTCGTCCAGGCTGGTCAGCACCGTGACGCCGATGATCAGCGGGCGCGCCACGTCGAGATCCTCGGCCGCCTCGCGCGCCGCCTGCGCCGCCGCCTCCAGCATGGCGCGGCCGCCGGAGGCATGGATGGTCAGCAGGCTCGGCCGCAGGTGCGCCGCGGCGCGCACCGCGCCGGCCACCGTGTTGGGGATGTCGTGGAACTTGAGATCGAGGAACAGGCGCTCGCCGCCGGCCACGGCGCGCACGCCGTCGGGTCCCTGCGCGGTGAAGAACTCGTTGCCCAGCTTGACGCCGCCCACGGTGCCGGCGAGCTGGCGGGCGAGGGCCGCGGCGCGGCTCAGGTCGGTGGTGTCGAGGGCGACAAAGACGCGCTCATTCGCCGCGGTGGGCGCGCACCCACGCTCGGCTGCCAGGGGGGAAGCGCTCATGGTGACCTCTCTGCCGGGGTGTGTCGTCTTCCTAGCACGCTCCCGCAACCGAGGAAAGCGGCTGTGCCAAAGCCGTCTAGACCTGCTGCACCGCGAGCTGCGCTGCGGCCAGATCCTCGATGGCGGTGCCGACCGATTTGAACAGCGTGATCTGGCTGTAGTGGCGCCGGCCGGCCCGCTCGCCGCGGGTCAGCTCGAAGAGGTCGCCGGCGACGTCGTTGGGGTCGAGTATGCCCGCTGCGATCGGCTGCACGATGTCGCCGGCTTCCTTCAGCGCGCCGGCCCGGGTGTCGACGAAGATGCGGGAGCGCTGTATCGCCGTGTCGTCGGTTTCGCGCATCAGCGGCGTGAAGCCGCCGACCAGGTCGAGGTGCTGGCCGGGCTGCAGCCACTCGCCGAGGATCAGCGGGTCCTTCGAGAGGGTGGCGCAGGAGATGATGTCGGCGCCGCGCGCCGCTTCGTCGAGCTCTTCGGTGTGGGCGACGCGCAGCCGCTTGCTGCGCAGCTTCTTGGCCAGGTTGGCGGCCTTGTCCGGGTTGCGGCCCCAGATCAGCACGGTGCCGATCGGCCGCACGCTGGCGTGCGCCATGATCAGGTGCGGCGCCAGCGCGCCGGTCCCGACCATCAGCATCCGCTCGCTGTCCGGCCGCGACAGGTAGCTGGAGGCCAGCGCCGAGGCGGCGGCGGTGCGCTTCAGGGTCAGCGAGGGGCCGTCGATCAGCGCCTCGGGTGCGCCGGTCTGGCCGTTCAGCAGCAGATAGGCGCCCATCACGGCGGGCAGGTTCCGCCCGGCGTTGCTGGGAAAGACCGTGGCGATCTTGACGCCGATGTGCCGGCCGCGCTGCCAGGCCGGCATCAGCAGCAGGGTCGCGTCCTCGCCGTCGGGGTCGCCGGTCGGGTTGGCGATGGTGTGATGGTGGCGCACCGGCACCTCGGCGCCGCGGCGGAAGGCCTGGCGCAGGCGCTCGATCAAGGCGTCCCACTGCAGTGCGGCTTCGACCTCGGACGCGGCGATGATGCGCACGGAGGCCCCGCTCAGCGCCGCGCGCTGACGGCGGGAAGCCGGGCGCTCGGCACGGTGGCGCCCGGGCTCTTCGCGGTGGCGGCCTGCTCGGCGGCATCGTGCTGCTTGCGCTTGAGGTAGGCCACCTCGCGCTCCAGGCTGCTCGCCCGGTAGTGGGATTCGCGGGCGCGGTGGCGCGTCTTGCCGGCCGCCAGCCACATGATGGCAATACCGCAGACGAAGCCGAACAGCAGGCAGGCCAGCACCAGCGCGAAGAGCGGCAGGCGGTAGCCCATCTCCAGCGGCCAGAGATCGAGCGTCACGGTCTGCCGATTGGCGACCGCGAAGACCACGATGACCAGGGTCAGCGGCAGGGTCACGATCCAGGCAAGGCGTCTCACGCAGCCACCGTAACAGCCGAGAGTGGCGGGGACCTAAGCCCCGATGTTACGCAGAGTGTCGCGCAGCAGGCCGCGCGGCATCAAGCTCAATTGTCGGAATTGAGCCGCTCGCGGAGCTGCTTCCCCGTCTTGAAGAAGGGGATGAATTTCTCCGAGACATGCACCGAGGCGCCGGTGCGCGGATTGCGCCCGACCCGCGAATCGCGCCGCTTCACCGAGAAGGCGCCGAAGCCGCGCAGCTCGACGCGGTCGCCGCGGGCCAAGGCTTCGCTGACCTCGTCGAAGATGGTGGTAACGATACGCTCGACGTCACGGTGATAGAGATGCGGATTAAGCTCGGCTATCCGCTGAATCAGCTCGGACTTCGTCATGGTCCTGCTTCCCCCTGTCGCCTGCCGGCCCGGCGGACGACCACCGAATCAACCGGCAAACCCCGGCATTTGGTCCCGTTGTCGCGCTGCCCGGCCGTGCGATTGAGCAGCCGCTGAATGGAGTCCGTTCCCGACGCTTCCTATGACAGTGCCAGAGTAATCCGGACCCGTCAAGGATAAGCCTTTCAGATCAATAGGCTATGACAAAGATTCCGGCCGCGGCCCGGGACTCCGCGCGGCGGCGGCCCGCGGCAGGGATTCTCCTGTGCGCCGCGGGGCGCGGCGGTCCGGGAAATCGGCCAGTGCCGAGGGACAGCGGCAAAGCAAAGGCCCGGCGCTCATGCCCCTGATGGGCGCGCCGGGCCGTGGCGCCGTCTTGCGCCGGCCAGCGCTCCCGGCGCCGGCCACTTGTCGCGTTCTGGGCCGCGATCTGGTCCGGCTCAGTCCTCGCTGTCGTCGGCCTGCGGCTTCTTTCCGGTCTCGCGCTCCTGCGCCGCCTTGGAGATGGCGGCACCCAGGATATCGCCCAGGCTGGCCCCGGAATCGGCCGAGCCGTACTCCGCCATGGCCTCCTTCTCCTCGGCGATCTCGCGCTGCTTGATCGACAGGGCGATCTTGCGGCTCTTCTTGTCGATGGTGGTGATCCTGGCATCGACCTTTTCGCCGACGGCGAAGCGGTCCGGGCGCTGCTCGCTGCGGTCGCGGGCCAGCTCCGCCTTGCGGATGAAGCCGATCACGCCGTCGGCGAGCTGCACCTCGATGCCGTTGTCCTGCAGCGCGTGCACGGTGCAGGTCACGATGTCGCCCTTCTTGATGGTGCCGAGCGCGGCGCCCACCGGATCGCCGGTGAGCTGCTTGATGCCGAGGCTGATGCGCTCCTTGTCGGTATCGACGTCGAGCACCTTGACCTTGACCATGTCGCCTTTCTTGTAGTCCTTGACCGCCTCTTCGCCGGAGCGGCTCCAGTCGAGGTCGGAGAGGTGGACCATGCCGTCGATCTCGCCGGGCAGGCCGACGAACAGCCCGAACTCGGTGATGTTCTTGATCTCGCCTTCCATCTCGCTGCCGGCCGGGTACTTCTCGACGAAGTCCTGCCAGGGATTGGATAGGCACTGCTTGAGGCCGAGGCTGATGCGGCGCTTCTGCTCGTCGACGTCGAGCACCATGACCTCGACTTCCTGGCTGGTCGAGACGATCTTGCCGGGATGCACGTTCTTCTTGGTCCAGCTCATCTCGGAGACGTGCACCAGGCCCTCGATGCCGGGCTCGAGCTCGACGAAGGCGCCGTAGTCGGTGATGTTGGTGACGCGGCCGGTGAACTTGGTGCCGACCGGATACTTGGCCGAGACGCCTTCCCAGGGATCGGCCTCGAGCTGCTTCATGCCGAGACTGATGCGCTGGGTCTCCGGGTTGAAGCGGATCACCTGGACCTGCACCTGCTGGCCGATCGACAGCGCCTCGCTCGGATGATTGATTCGCTTCCAGGAGATGTCGGTCACGTGCAGCAGGCCGTCGACGCCGCCCAGGTCGACGAAGGCGCCGTAGTCGGTGATGTTCTTGACCACGCCGCTCAGCACCTGGCCTTCCTTCAGGTTGGCGACCAGCTCCGAGCGCTGCTCGGCGCGGGTCTCCTCCAGGACGGCGCGGCGCGACACCACGATGTTGCCGCGCGAGCGGTCCATCTTGAGAATCTGGAAAGGCTGCGGCGAGCCCATCAGCGGGCCGACGTCGCGCACCGGACGGATGTCGACCTGGCTGCCGGGCAGGAAGGCCACGGCGCCCGAGAGGTCGACGGTGAAGCCGCCCTTGACGCGGCCGAAGATCACGCCGGAGACGCGCTCGTTCTTCTCGAAGGCGCCCTCGAGCTGGGTCCAGGCCTCCTCGCGCTTGGCCTTCTCGCGCGACAGCACGGCCTCGCCGTTCTTGTTCTCCATGCGCTCGAGATAGACCTCGACCTCGTCGCCCACGGCGATCTCCGGCGCCTGCCCGCCCTGGGCGAATTCCTTGAGCGCCACCCGGCCCTCGGACTTCAGCCCGACGTCGACCAGTGCGCTGTCGCCTTCGATCGCGATCACCGTGCCCTTCAGGACGGTGCCTTCGAGCGAGGCTTCGGTACCAAGGGATTCTTCCAGCAGGGCGGCGAAGCTTTCCTTGCCCGGCTGCGAGCCTGTCGTGGTGTCGGTCGTGGTCTGTGCCATGATAGTTCGTAGTCCTTTGCTGTGCTGTTCGGGCCTGCCGGTTTGCTCCGGCGGTCTTGCCGCCGCCGCGTTCGCGACGACGGCCGTGATTGCGGCCTGACTCTGTTAAAACCTTTCTCTACGCTTCTCGCGCGCCCGCTCTCTACGCTTCTCGCGCGCCCGCATCTTGGGCACCCGGATCCTTGGCGTCGGCGGCGGCCTGCTGTGCCGTAATGGCGTCGAGGGCGGCCTGGAAGACCGCTTCGGCGGACATCCGCGACGAGTCGAGGACTATCGCGTCCGCGGCCGGCTTCAGGGGCGCCACCGCCCGCCCGCTGTCGCGAGCGTCACGCTCCCGCATATCCTGCAGGACGCGCGCGTATATACTCGCCTCGCCCCGCTCAAGCAACTCCTTGTGCCGGCGCCGGGCGCGGGTTTCCGGGGCGGCGGTGACGAAGATCTTAACCTCCGCCTCCGGGCAGACTACCGTGCCGATGTCGCGGCCGTCCAGCACGGCTCCGGCCTGGCCGCCGGGCGGCTCGTGGGCGAAGCGGCGCTGGAAGGCCAGCAGGGCGGCGCGCACCGCCGGCATGGCGGCGACCTGTGAGGCGCCCTGGCTGACCGCCTCGTCGCGCAGGTCCGGGCGCTCCAGGTCCTCCGGCACCAGGCTGCGGGCCGCCTCCAGCGCGGCCGCCGCGTCCTCCGCCGCGTCCTCCGGCGTGGCGCCGGCCTGGCGCAGCTTGGCCGCCACGGCGCGGTAGATCATGCCGGTATCCATGTGGGCATAGCCGAGCGCGGCGGCCAGCCGGCGCGCCAGCGTGCCCTTGCCCGAGGCCGACGGCCCGTCGATGGCGATGATCATTTCGCCACCTTCGTGGCCGGAATCATCTCGCCGTCTCCGCGGCCGGAATCACGCCGCCGCTTCCGCGGCCGGGGCGATCCGCGCGCCCAGCCGGTTCATGAAGCCGGCGAAGTCCGGGAACGAAGTCTCGATCGGCATCCCGTCGTCGATCGTGACCGGGCGCTCCGCCACCGTGCCCAGCACCAGGAAGCTCATGGCGATGCGGTGGTCCAGGCTGGTGGCGATCGGCTGTGCATTGCCGCCGCGCGGCCGGCCGCCGGCGCCGCGCACGGTCAGGCTGTCCGCGCCCTCCTCGACGGTGACGCCGCAGGCCATCAGGCCGCGCGCCATGGCGGCCAGGCGGTCGCTCTCCTTGACCCTGAGCTCGCCCAGGCCCTGCATGACGGTGGTGCCTTGGGCGGCGGCGGCGGCCACCGCCAGGATCGGATACTCGTCGATCATCGCCGGCGCCCGCTCGGCCGGCACCGCGACGCCCTGCAGCGGACCGGCGCGCAGCACCAGGTCGGCGACCGGCTCGCCGTTCTCCTCGCGCGGGTCGGCGAACTGCAGGTCGGCGCCCATTTCCCGCAGCGTCGTGTAGAGACCGCTGCGCGCCGGGCTGGTGCCGACGCCGGTCAGGCGCAGCTCGGAGCCGGGCAGCAGCAAGGCGGCCACGGCGGCGAAGGCGGCCGAGGAGGGATCCGACGGCACCGAGAGACGCTTGCCGGTCAGCTCCGGCTGGCCGACCAGGGTGATCGCCTGGCCGCTCGTGCCGCTCGCCCCGTCGGCCTCTGCGTCCTGGTCGGGCGCGATGCGCAGGGTGGCGCCGAAGTGGCGCAGCATGACCTCGCTGTGATTGCGCGTCGGCACCGGCTCGATCACCGTGGTCTCGCCCGGCGCCATCAGGCCGGCCAGCAGGATCGCCGACTTGACCTGGGCCGAGGCGACCGGCAGACGATAGCGGATCGGCAGCGGCTCGGCCGCGCCGATCACCGTGAGCGGCAGGCGCAAGCCCGAACGCCCGGCGAAGCGGGCGCCGATCTGGATCAGCGGCTCGGTCACGCGGGCCATCGGCCGGGCCGAGAGCGAGGCGTCGCCGGCCAGGGTCGCGGTCATCGGATGGCCGGCGATCAGGCCCAGCAGCAGGCGGGCGCCGGTGCCGCTGTTGCCCAGGTCGAGCACCGCGTCCGGCTCGACCAGGCCGCCGAGGCCGCGGCCGCAGACCCGCCAGGTGCCGTCCGCCTGCCGTTCCACCTGGGCGCCCAGGGCGCGCATGGCGGCGGCGCTGCGCAGCACGTCCTCGCCTTCCAGCAGGCCCTCGATCTCGCTTTCGCCGAGCGCCAGGCCGCCCAGCATGAGGGCGCGGTGCGAAACCGACTTGTCGCCGGGCGCGCGGGCGCTGCCCGAGATCGCTTCGGCGGGATGAGCTGTGAGCGCCTGCATTGGTCCCGGTCCAGAGGCCGCCCCCAAGGCTGGTCGAAGGGCGGCGGCGCGGCCATTACTAACACGGCGCGGCGGCCCCGCAAACGGTGGCTTCCCCGCCGCCGCGGGCGCCCGCGGCGCCCTCCGGCGCGGCTCACCGGGCCTTGCTCGCCGGCATCATTTAAGTTTTGACAGCCTGTGAGGATCGTGGCAATTGCGTCGCCGAGCTTAACCTCATGCGTCGGAGGATTGCCCGTGGCCAAGCCGGAATGGGGCACCAAGCATAGCTGCCAGAGCTGCGGCGCGAAGTATTACGATCTGCAGCGCACGCCGATCACCTGCCCGAAGTGCGGCACGCAGTTCGACCCCGACGCTCTGCTGCGCTCGCGGCGCGGCCGTTCCGCGCCGACACCGGTCGAAGCCAAGCCGGCCAAGCCGGCCAAGCCGGCCAAGAAGCCCGAGAAGGAAGTCGCCGCGGAGAAAGTGGATGCGGCGGATGACGAGGATCTCGAAGTCGATGACGAGGTCGTGGCGGACAAGGATCTGGCCGTGCTCGACGAGAGCGAGGAAGACGAGGACCCGATCGAGGACGCCTCCGAGCTCGGCGAGGACGACGACGACATGGCCGACGTCGTGATCGACGACGACAAGGAGGAGCGCTAGGAGCAGGTTCCGGCCGGTGCCGGCGTTAGCGCCGCGTTAACCACGCCACGGCAAGACTGCCGTGGCATTGCCGCTGGTCCGGCCGCCCCGGAACGGCTCGATTTTTCCCCTTGCCTTGCCTGCGGGGGCTACCTAGTTTCCTGACGCCGCGAAGCGGCGGGGTTTCCTGACGCCGCGCAGCGGCGGGGGTTCCTGTCGCCGCGAAATGGCGGGTTGCCTGTCGCCCGGCACAGCAGCCGTTCCCATGGGGCCGTAGCTCAGTTGGGAGAGCGCTACAATGGCATTGTAGAGGTCAGGGGTTCGATTCCCCTCGGCTCCACCAGTTTGCAAGGGCTTAGCTGGAAGCGGCTGAGCCCTTGTTCATTTTGGGGTAACGATTAGGGTAACAGATTTCGTAGCTCCACTAGAATCGTCGTGCTCCGATGCCCATTTAGTGGTAGAATGCAATAGGATAGCGCTTGACTTTGACACGGCATGGTCCTAAGAGGCATACGCCTCTTAGGACCATGCCGTTCTTAGGACCATGCCGTCGCCAAAGGCTGGTGATCCTACTTAACCGTCGGCAAACCAGGATATGGTAAGCTACGGTTCTCATGGATAAGGTGAAGGCCATGTTTGCCGCGCTGGAACGATGGACTGAGAGAGTGGCCCTGCGCCGCGCGAAGTCTGATTCCCGGCCCTCAGTGGCGGAGTCGCCGGCAAGGGAGGCTGTTGTCTTGTCCGGGCGCGATAGCCGCTTCGTGGCATCGCTCCTTGAGAACCCGCCCGCCTTGACTAAGGGGCTGAAGAAGGCCATCGACGTCAAGTATGGCTAAGGATGGCGCTGCCTGCTTGGCGCGAAGAGGCGATCAGCAAAGCGCACAATCGAAATAACTTCGACTGCGGCGTCCCCGAGATCAACGATTATCTCCAGAAGCACGCCCGTCAGAATCACGAGAGCGGGCACACCACTACGTTCGTGGCGGTGCCTGAGCATGACTCCAGCTTGGTCATGGGCTACTACAGCCTCTGCAACGCGCATTTGGAGTACAAAGACGCCCCAGACCAACTCGTCGCCAGGATGCCCAAGTATCCAATCCCGGCAGTGCGACTCGCTCGCCTCGCCTGTGACAACCAGTGCAAGGGGCAGGGCCTGGGCACGCGACTCCTGCTCGCGGCCGCAGAGCGAGCCATCGAGGTCTCAAGGAACAGCGGCGCCGTGCTGCTCCTGATCGACGCCAAGGACGAGGCAGCGGCTAACTTTTACGAGGCCAACGACGCCTTGCGGCTTCGCGACGATCCCCTTCACCTCGTGATTCCACTCGCGTCCATCCGTGATGCGATCGGCGCGCGCCAATCCGCTGCGCCGGCAGGGCAGGAGTAGACGACGACGATCAGGAAGACCATCAGGAAGAAGAAGCGACGACCATTGGTAGTTGCCAAAATCAAGCGAGGGTTGCAGAATGCTTTGCTGTCAAGGCCGTGCCGCTCGGCCTGCAGCGAGACGCTCGTGACCGGCAAGCGGGCAACGCGACAGCCTGAACAATAAAGCCAATCTTGAGATCGCGGGCCCGGAGTCTTTGCGGAGATGCGCTGTGCCTGGCATCCTGGACTCGCTCAAGACAACCCTGAGGAGCAGGCTTCCCGCCTCCTCGTGGGAGCGGCTCAGGACGCTCCGGCAGCGTCAGCGGCGCCTGGTGAAGGCCGATTTCGGCGATCTCCGCCGCGTCACGCCGCTCCACGATGATTTCGGCTGGCGCCGCGGACTGCCGATCGACCGCTACTACATCGAGCGGTTTCTCGGCGCGCATGCCGGTGAC
>Ga0302046_10005161_pt1 | contig 11541 bp, 13 predicted proteins | sample RVTome_11_FD_200261 | JGI IMG/M metagenome (GOLD analysis project Ga0302046, IMG submission 200261) | Soil microbial communities from uranium-contaminated site in the Upper Colorado River Basin, Wyoming, United States - RVT147D111 (version 2) ... | reverse complement strand
CTCTCGAGATGCCCGGCCGGCTGGTTCAGCACGGCCCGGCGCTCGGCGCGCTCCTGCACGCAGAGGAAGCGGCCGGCGCGCTCCGCGTTGGCCGCGACCGTGAGATCGAACTTCAGGGACATGGGCAGATTATAGCGGCGGCGCCGCCCGGCCCATTACAGATGCTGCTGGCGGGACTCCGCTTCGGGCTCGCTGGCAATCCAGATCTCGTCGAAATAATTCAGGTAGCGCCGCGCCACCAGCGGATCGTTCATCTCGACGATGCCTTCCCAGCGCGAAGCCTGGAGGCGATAGACGAGCGCGCGATCGTCGGCGATGAGGAACGCGGACTGGTTATCGCGGCTCTCGGATTTCACGCGCCGGATCTCGATGTGGCTCGTGATGCGGCGGGCGAGATGGACGAACTTGCTGCCCTCGTACACGACGCGCGACGGGTCGGCCAGCAGCACACGCACCTTGGCGTAGCTCTTCGCCAGCACCAGCTTCTTGACCGTTTCGAGGAACTGCGGCTGGTCGTAAACGGCCGGCTCGAGGTCCTGCGTGTACATCGTGAGCAGCCGCCGCGCGGCGAATGCGACCTGCTGCGTGGCCGATCGCGCCTCGTCGAGTGTCCCGATGATTGAGCGCGTTCCGGTCACGCTCTGACGCTGGGTCTGCACCGATCTCACTCCAGGACGCGCGACATCCTCACGTGCAGAATGCCAGCCTCGTCGAACACATCGCCCTCGCACTCGAACCCCAGGTTCTCGTAGAAGGGCACGGCCTGCAGCTGTGCGTGCAGGTATGGTTCGCGGATGCCGTGGTCACGCGCCGCTTCGAGCAGGCGGCGTAGAATCAGTGCGCCGATACCCCGTCCGCGCAGCCCGGCAATTACCGCAATGCGGCCGATCTTACCCGCGGGGTTGAGGCGCCCGGTGCCAACTGGTTCACGGTTCAGACGCGCGAGGACGTGGACGCTGACGGCATCGTCATCGTCCCATTCGTCGGATTCCGGGACTTTCTGCTCCTGGATGAACACTTCGCGCCGAATCCGCTCCAGGATGGCGCGATCCGCGTCCCAGTCAGCGAGCACACATTCTAATTGGGCTTCCGCCATGACCGGCGGCTTCACAGGTCCCGGGCGAGCGCCTCGGCAAGGCCGGTGTACGAGGACGGGGTCAGGCCCTCGAGCCTGCGGCGCGCATCCTCCGGAAGTCCCAGGCTCGCGACGAAAGCGCGAAGCTCTGCCGCGCCGACACCGCGGCCGCGCGTGAACTCCTTGAGCTTCTCGTAGGCGCCCGGCGCGCCGTGAGCGCGCATGACGGTCTGGACCGCTTCTCCGAGCACTTCCCAATGCGCGTCGAGATCGTCCGCGAGGCGCGCGGCGTCCGGTTCGATGCGCGCGAGACCCGCGAGTGCCGAGCGCCACGCGATCGCGCTGTGAGCGAATGCAACCCCGAGGTTGCGCATCACGGTCGAGTCGGTCAGGTCCCGCTGGCCTCGCGAGACGGGCAGCTTCTCGGAAAAATGCCGCAGCATCGCGTTCGCGAGCCCGGCATTGCCTTCCGCATTCTCGAAAGCGATCGGGTTCACCTTGTGCGGCATCGTCGAAGATCCGACTTCGCCGGCGACGGCGCGCTGCGCAAAGTAACCGAGCGAAATGTAGGCCCAGAAATCGCGGCACAGGTCGATCAGGATCGTGTCGGCGCGCGCGAGCGCATCGCAATACTCCGCGATCCAGTCGTGGGGCTCGATCTGCGTCGTGTGCTCGTTGGGCGTCAGGCCGAGGCTCTCGATCAGCCGCCGCGACTCGGCGCGCCAATCCACGGACGGGCTGGCTGCCACGTGCGCATTGAAATTGCCGACCGCCCCGTTGAACTTGCCCAGGATTTCGACGCGCAGCAGGGAATTCACGGCGCGCCGCAGCCGCGCGGCGATATTGGCCGCTTCCTTGCCGAGCGTCGTCGGCGATGCGGGCTGCCCGTGCGTGCGGGCGAGCATCGGCAGCGCCGCGTGGCGGGCGGCGAGCCCCGCGAGGTGGTCGGCGACTTCGCCGATCGCCGGCATCAGCACGCGCTCGCGGGCCGCGTCGAGCATCAGCGCATAGCTCAGGTTGTTGATGTCCTCGGAGGTGCAGGCGAAGTGGACGAATTCGAGCTGATCCGCCGGCGCACCGGCCGCCGCAAGCTGTTCGCGCACGTAGTATTCAACCGCCTTGACGTCGTGATTGGTCTGCCGCTCGAGTTCCTTCACGCGGCGAAGACCCGCTTCGTCCACGCCCTTCGAAAGCGCGGTGACGCGGCCGTCGACCGCGGAGGCGAGGCGGGCGACCGCCGGAAACTTGCCGGACTTCGCGAGCTGGCGAAACCAGGCTGCTTCCACGCGCACACGGTGGCTGATGAGCGCCGCCTCGCTGAATAGCGCGGCGAGATCCGCGCATTGTTCGGCATAGCGTCCGTCGAGTGGCGACAGCGCGGTCAGGCGAGAGTCGGTCATGGGGCGGGGGCGCGAATGATAGAATGCCTATGTTACCCGTGACCGACCAGGACCGCATCGAAAAGGACAGCCTCGGCGAGGTCCGCATCGCCGCGACCGCGCTTTGGGATGCGCAGACACAGCGCGCGCTCGAGAACTTCCGCATCGGGCGGGCGACGATGCCGCCCGAGCTGATCCGCGCTATCGGCCTGATCAAGTGGGCCGCCGCGGAAACGAATGGCGAGCTGGGCGAGTTGCCGGCGCCTTTCGCCGCGGCGATCGCCGAGGCGGCGCACGAAGTTGCATCCGGTCTCCATGCCGACCAATTCCCGCTCGGCGTCATGCAGACCGGCTCCGGCACCAGCACCAATATGAACGTGAACGAGGTCGTCGCCCGGCTCGCCGGGAAGCGCCTCGGCAAGCCAGTGCACCCGAACGACCACGTCAACCGCTGCCAGAGCAGCAACGACGTGATCCCGACCGCGATTCACCTGGCCGCCGCGTTCGCAGTGCGGGACTCGCTGCTGCCTGCGCTCTCGGCCCTTGCGGAGGCAATCTCCGCCAAGATTCGCGAGGTCGGCGCGCACGTCAAGACGGGCCGCACGCACCTGATGGATGCGCTGCCGATCACCGTGGGCCAGGAGATGCGTGCCTGGCAGACACAGGTCGAGGACGCCGCGGCGCGCATCGCAGCGGTCAGGCCGCGCCTGCATCGGCTCGCGCTCGGTGCGACCGCTGTCGGTACCGGCGTCAATGCGCATCCGGAGTTCGCTTCGCGTGCCATCGAGCGACTGACAAAATTCACGGGACTCGAACTGGCCGCGGCGCCGGACCGGTTTGCGTGTCTCGCGTCGCAGGATACTGCCGTCGAGCTCTCGGGCCAGCTCCGCGGCGCGGCCGTCGCACTGCTCAAGATCTCGAATGACCTGCGTTGGATGAATTCAGGTCCGCTGGCGGGGCTCGCGGAGATTTCCGTGCCGGCTCTCCAGGCCGGCTCCAGCATCATGCCGGCCAAGGTGAACCCGGTGATCCCCGAAGCCGTTGCCATGGCCGCGACCCAGGTGATGGCGCAGGATACCGCGGTCGCGATGGCCGGTGCTTCCGGCAACTTTCAGTTGAATGTGATGCTCCCGCTCATCGCACACGCCTTGCTCGAGAGCATCGAGCTCGTCGCCGGATCCGCGCGGGCGCTCGCCGCACGCGTGATTCCCGGGCTGACGGTCCACACGGCGCGCATCTCCGAGGCACTCGCGCGAAACCCCATGCTGCTGACGGCGCTCGCCCCGCGCATCGGGTATGACCGCGCGGCGGTCATCGCCCGGCGCGCGGCTTCCGAGGCCCGCCCGATCCTCGAAATCGCGATCGATGAGACCGGCCTGCCTCGCGAGGAGCTCGCGCGCCTGCTCGATCCCGCGCGGCTCGCGCGCGGCGAGGGTGGCGGCTCGTGAACGTTGCGGCTCCGCTCGAGCTGCATCGCTTGTCGACGGCATTGCTTCGCGACGAGCTGCGGAATCGCCTGGCGGGTGGAGTTCCCGAGGCGTCCGCGCCGCGGGTGAGTCATTACGCGGGACTCGCAGCTTCCCGGCTCGTGGAATTGTTTCCGGACGCGCCGACACGCGCGGCCGTGCTCATTCCGGTGATCGACCGGGGCGACGACCTGACGGTGCTGCTGACGCTTCGCGCCGACGACCTCAAGCATCACGCGGGACAGATCTCGTTTCCCGGCGGCCGGCTGGAATCCGGAGACGCAGACGCGATCGACGCGGCGCTCCGCGAGACGGAGGAGGAAATCGGCCTGCGCCGGCAGTACGTGGAGATCCTTGGCCTGCTTCCCGATCACGTGGTGATCACGGGTTACCGGGTCACGCCGGTCGTCGGACTCATCCGGCCGGGCTTCGAGCTCGTCCTGGACCCGACGGAAGTCGCCGGCACTTTCGAAGCGCCGCTTCGGCATCTGCTCGATCCTGCGACGCGCGAGCGCCGGCGCCGCCGCGTCGGCAACGAAGAGGTCGAAACCTACGACCTGCCCTGGGGCAGCTTCAACATCTGGGGCGCGACGGCCGGCATGCTGCTCACGCTCAGGGAAGTGCTCGGCGGTTCCCGCCTTCATGCCGATTGACCGCCTGCTCGAGATCATGGCGCGGCTGCGCGATCCCGCGCGCGGCTGTCCCTGGGACCTGCGGCAGGATTTCAGGTCGATCGCGCCGCACACGCTCGAGGAAGCCTACGAGGTGGCCGACGCCATCGAGCGCTCCGATCTCCCCGCGCTGCGCGATGAGCTCGGGGACCTTCTGTTCCAGGTTGCTTTCCATTCGGAGCTCGCGCGCGAGCAGGGCGCATTTGCATTCGACGACGTCGTCGACGCCATCTGCGAGAAATTGACGCGGCGCCACCCGCACGTCTTCGGCGATGCCGTCGTCGCCGACGCCGAAGAGCAATCGCGCGCCTGGGAACGGATCAAGCGCGAGGAAAGGGCCGCGGGCAGCGCCGAGGCTGGCGCGCTCGCCGGCGTGCCGAAATCGCTGCCGGCGCTCGCCCGCGCGCGCAAGCTCGGCGCCCGCGCCGCGGATGCGGGTTTCGACTGGCCGGATGCGACGGGACCGCGCGCGAAGATCGACGAGGAGCTCGCGGAACTCGATCGCGCGGCGGCGAACAAGGACCCTGGCCGGCGCGCAGCAGAGTTGGGCGATCTGCTGTTCTCGGTCGTCAATCTCGCGCGCCACCTCGACGTGGACCCGGAGAGCGCCCTGCGGCGAGCCAATGACCGCTTTGCGCGACGGTATCGCCACCTGGAGCAGGCCCTGACGCGGCTCGGCCAGCCCGCGAAGAGCGCCGCCCCGGAACTGCTGGACCGGCTCTGGGCCGACGCAAAGGCCGAGAATCCCTGACATATCGCTGCCGGCCGCCGCCTCCGGCGCGTTCAGGACGCATTCATTTGGGCGCTCGTAGATTGGCATCGTGCCAACAGAGGAGGCGCACCATGTCACGCAATATTCGGGTGCTCGCAGCGGCCATCGGCCTCGCCCTCGCGTCGGGTGCAGTTTTGGCCGATGACCACAGCGGCGCCTACGACGGTCGGTATGACCGTTACGACCGGAATGGCGACTATGACTACGCACAGGTCGTAAACGTTCGGCCACACTATCGCCAGGTTCGCGTCAGCGAGCCGGTCCGTGAATGCTGGGAGGAAGTGAGCTACGCGTCGGATGGGCCATTTTCTTCCAACCACATCGGCGGCACGCTGGTGGGCGGACTGCTCGGCGTCGCGGCGGGCAACCAGATCGGGCACGGCCGCGGCAAGGACGTCGCGCGCGCAGCCGGCGCGATCATCGGCGGCGCAATCGGCCACAACGTGTCGCGAGACCGGCAGCGCCAGCGTTACGGCGACCACAGGCAGGTCTACGAGCGCTGCGACGTCCGTTACCGCGACAGCTGGGAAGAGCGCGTCGACGGCTACGAAGTGACCTACGAATACGCCGGGCGCGAATACGTGACGCGGATGCCCTACGATCCGGGCGAGCGGATCCGCATCCGCGTGGACGTGACCCCGACCGCCGGCTGAATCCCGCGCCCGGGCCGCGCGTGCGGCCCGGGCCGGCGGTTCCACTAGAATGACGGGATGGAGATGAACCGGACGATTCCGCTCGCGATCCTTTGCGTGGTGCTGGCGTCCACCGCATTCCCCGCGGCGGATGCGCTCGCAGCCGATCGGCAGCGCGGGCCTGGCCACCGCGGCGAAAGGGCATTCGCGGATCGCGCCATCTCGCTCGACGAGGCCGTTGCGCGGGCCGAGCGCCGCTACAAGGCGCGCGCCGTGCGCGCCGAGGAGAAACGCCACGGCGACCGCATCGAGTACCGCATCCGTTTGCTGGGCGACGACGGCCGGGTCTTCGAGGTGCGTGTCGACGCGGCATCCGGCCGCGAGGATTGAGCGCGCCGTGCGCCTCCTGGTACTCGAGGACGAACCGGCACTGCGCGAGACCCTGGTGCAGCAGTTTCGTGCCGCCGGCTTTGCGATCGACGAAGCCGCGGACGGGGTCGAGGGCGAGTTCGCCGGGCTCGAGTATCCGATCGACGTCGCGGTCGTGGACCTGGGGCTGCCCGGCCGCTCCGGCCTCGATGCGATTCGCGCCTGGCGCAATGCGGGAAAGTCCTTTCCGGTGCTGATCCTGACGGCGCGTGACAGCTGGCAGGAGAAAGTGTCCGGGCTGGACGCAGGCGCCGACGACTACGTGACGAAGCCCTTCCGCTTCGAGGAAGTCCTGGCGCGCGTGCAGGCGTTGCTCCGCCGTTCCGGCGGCTGGTCGCAGCCGCTGTTGAAGTGCGGCCCCGTCGAGCTCGACACGCGCGGCCAGGAAGTGCGGGTCGGCGGCGCGCCGGTCGAGCTGACGGCATTCGAGTACCGCCTGCTCGAATACCTGATGCTGCGCGCGGGACAGGTCGTGTCCAAGGCCGAGCTCACCGAAAAACTCTACGAGCAGGACTTCGAGCGCGACAGCAATACGATCGAAGTCTTCATCGGCCGTCTCCGCCGCAAGCTCGACCCGGACGGCAGGCACCAGCCCATCGAAACGCTGAGGGGCCGCGGCTACCGGATCGCCCGCGGCTGATCGTGGCTTCGGCGCCTCCATCGCTGCAGACCCGGCTGCTCGTCACGCTGGCGGTGCTCCTGCTCGCGGCCGCGGCAGTCGCGGCCTGGTCGCTCGACTCGCTCTACCGAAACCTCGGGCTGCGCGCGCTCGAGGACGTGCTCGATGCCCAGGTGATCGCGCTCATCTCGACGGCCGACATCGACTCTGAAGGTCGGCTGGTCCCGCAGAATCTCGCCGAGCCGCGCCTTGCGACGCCGGGTTCGGGCCTCTACGCCGAGATTCTGGGCTCGCGCGGAAGCTGGCGCTCGCCGTCCGCGCTCGGCAGCGGTCTCAACCTCGCGGCGCAACCCGCGCCCGGCGAGCGGCGATTCGAGCACGCCCGCCTTGCAGATGGCACGCGCGTCCTCGGCCTGTCGCTCGGAATCCGCTGGGAGCCGGTGGAAGGCGAGACGCGGGATTTCGTGATCCGCGCCGCACAGAGCCTCGAACCGTGGTACCGGCAGGTCCTGCGCGTGCGCGCGGGCCTGATCACCGGTTCGCTCCTGATCGGCCTGCTGCTGCTCGGCGGGCTCGCGATCGCGCTTCGCATCGCGCTCGGACCGCTCAGGCGGCTGGAAACCGAAATCGTCGACATCGAGGCGGGCCGCCGCGACGCGCTGGGTGCCGGCTGGCCGCGCGAGTTGACGGGCGTCACGGGCAATCTCAATGCGCTCCTGGTCGGCGAACGCAAGCGACTCGAGCGCTATCGCGCCACGCTCGGCAACCTGGCGCACAGCCTGAAGACGCCGCTCGCGGCGATGCGCGGGTTGATCGAGCAGGGACAAGCCGACACAGAGACGCTCGGTCCGCAGCTCGACCGGATGCAAGCCATCGTGCAGCACCAGCTCAAGCGCGCGGTGTTCGGCGGCAGCGGCGCGACCCTGACCGACCTTTCCGTCAAGGAGCCCCTGGAGCAGCTCCGGGCCGCGCTCGCGAAGGTGTACGCGGACAAGAACCTGCGGGTCACGCTCGCCGTCGCACTCGGGACCGCCTATCCCATCGACGCCGGAGACTTTCTCGAGCTCGCCGGCAACCTGATGGACAACGCCTGCAAGTATTGCAGGACCGCGATCGCGGTTCGCGCGACGCCCTGGACCGCGGCGGAATGGCGCCGGCCGGGCCTCGTCCTCGACGTCGAGGACGACGGGAGCGGCATATCGCCTGCCGACAGGGCGCGGGTTCTCGAGCGCGGCGCGCGGGCCGACGAGAGTGTGGCAGGGCAGGGGATCGGTCTCTCGGTCGCGAGGGAGATTGCCGCCGCCTATTCCGGCACCCTCGAAATCGGTGCAAGCCGCTTTGGCGGCGCGCGCATCAGCCTGCGGCTGCCGGGCCGTTGAACCTCGGTTCCGCCGGGCTGATCAGTCCGGACCGCCGAACTTCCTGACGAGTGGCGCCAGCAGATCCATCGGCATCGGGAACACGATCGTATTGCTCCTCTCATTGCCGAGTTCCGTCAGCGTCTGCATGTAGCGCAGTTGAATCGCGCGCGGATCCGCGCCCAGGAGCTTTGCGGCCTCGACCAGCATCGCCGCGGCCTGCTTTTCGCCCTCGGCGTGAATCACCTTGGCTCGTCTCGTGCGCTCGGCCTCGGCTTGCTTGGCAATCGCGCGAATCATGCTTTCGTCGAGGTCGATGTGCTTGATCTCGACGTGCGAGACCTTGATGCCCCAGACGTCGGTGGAAGTGTCGAGGATTTGCTGCACGTGGGTATTGAGCTTCTCACGCTGCGCCAGCATGTCGTCGAGCTCATGCTGGCCCAGCACCGAGCGCAGCGTAGTTTGCGCGAGCTGGCTGGTCGCCTCGAACACGTTGGCGACCTGGATGATTGCCTTACCTGGATCGACGATGCGGAAGTAGACGACCGCGTTGACCTTGACCGACACATTGTCGCGCGAGATCACGTCCTGTTTCGGCACGTCCAGCACGATCGTGCGCAAGTCGACCCGGACCATCTGCTGGATAATCGGAACCACGATGATCAGGCCAGGTCCCTTGGAGCCGGTAAAGCGGCCAAGCGTGAAGATGACGCCGCGTTCGTACTCACGCAGGATGTTGATTGCGCTGAATAGCAGAACCAGGGTCAATCCGCCGACCACGCCCCAGAAAATCATGTTTTGTCTCCTGTCATGCCATGGGAGAAACGTGGAGCGTCAGCCCTTCCACGCGGTCCACACGCAGACGCTGCCCGCGCGTCACCGGTACAACGCTGATCGCGTTCCACTGCTCGCCGTAAATCCGGACCTGGCCTTCGCCATTGAAATCGCTCATGGCTTCAGCCAGCTCACCGACCAGTTGTTCTGCACCGGTCACAACCGGCCGCCGCCGTGAGCGCATCGCCATCCACATGGTGCCGAGTATCGCGACACCGGCAAAGGTCGCAATACCGCCGATCAGTCCGCGACTCGCCTCGAATCCCGGCGTGTCCGTGTCCATCAGAATGACGGAGCCGATCACGAACCCGACCAGTCCACCAAGACCGAGCACCCCGTGGCTCGGCACGAAGAACTCCGCAATCATCATCCCGACGCCCAGCACGACGAGCGCGAGGCCCGCAAAATTGACAGACAGCACCTGCAACGCATATAGGCCGAGCAGCAGGCAGATTGCACCGATCACGCCGGGCAGGATCGCGCCCGGGTTGTAGCCCTCGAACATGAGGCCGTACAAGCCGATGATCAGCAGGCCGTAAGCGACCAGCGGATTCGTCAGCACCGCGAGCAGCGAGATGCGCCAGGTCATCTCAATGCGTTCAACAACGGCGCCGGACGTCTTCAGTGCGCGTGTCTCGCGCCCCAGCTTGATCTCGCGTCCGTCGAGCAACCCCAGCAGCTCCGGCACATCAGTCGCGATCAGGTCGATGACGCCGCGCTCGAGCGCCTTCTGCGCCGGCAGGCTCGCCGCCTCGCGGACCGCCGCCTCGGCGAACTCCGGATCCCGGCCGCGAAGGTCCGCGAGGCTGCGGATGTAGGCAATGGCGTCATTGACCGCCTTGCGGTCGGGAGCGCTGCCAGCGGGCGCGGCGTCAGGCTTCTGCTTTCCGCCGCCTTTCGCGGCATCGCCATTCCCGTCGGCAGGCGGTGGACGACCGATCGACACCGGAGTGGCCGCGCCGAGATTGGTGCCGGGCGCCATCGCCGCGATGTGGCTCGCATAAAGGATGAATGTGCCGGCACTCGCCGCGCGCGCGCCGGAAGGCGCGACGAAGGTCACGACCGGAATCCTGGAGGCCAGGATGCCCTGAATCATGTCGCGCATCGCGGCGTCGAGCCCGCCCGGCGTATCCAGCATGAGCACGAGCAGCTCGGCGCCGGTTTCCTCGGCGTGCGCCAGCGCGGTCAGAAAATGTTCTTTTGTCGCCGGCCCGATCGCGTCCTTGATTTCGACCAGCACGACCGTGCCGCCGCCGGTCTCCGCGGCTGCCGCGGCCGGCAACCACGCGACCCAGACCAAGATTGCCAGCAGCCCAAGGCAGCGGCGCAGTGGCGACATCCGGATGTCTCCCGTGTCAGGCGATTATCATAGCAGGGTGGTTCGCACTCGAACGACGGGAGGTTGCATGTCGAAAAGCATTGCTGTTGCGCTGCTCGCCGTGGTCGTGGATATCGCCGCTGCCCAGGATGCGCCACCGCCGGAGATTGAAACGCAACAAGTCGCGCCCGGAATCCATGTCCTGTACGGCGCGGGCGGCAATATCGGCGTCTCGGCCGGCGCGGACGGGATGTTCCTGATCGACGACCAGTACGCGGCCGTGACCCCAAAGGTCATGGAGGCGCTGGCGAAGCTGCATCCGCAGCCGCCGCGGTTTGTCCTGAACACGCATTGGCACGGCGACCATACCGGCGGCAACGAGAACCTCGCGGAGAAGGGCGCCGTCATCGTTGCGCACGATCAGGTCCGCGTTCGCATGAGCACGGAGCAGTTCTCGGAGTTCTCGAAGCGCAAGACTCCGCCGTCGCCCGCGAAAGCGCTCCCGGTCGTCACCTTCAATGACAGCCTGTCGCTGCATGTCAACGGCGACGAGCTGCGCGGCATCTACATGCCGCATGCGCATACCGACGGTGACGTATTGATCCATTTCAAGATGGCGAACGTGATCCACACCGGCGACTTGATGTTCGCGGGTATGTATCCCTTCATCGACATCGATACCGGCGGGTCCGTAATCGGTCTGATCGCCGCGGTGGACAAGATGATCGGGCTTGCCGACGACAGTACGCGGGTCATACCGGGTCATGGAAAAGTGACGGATCGCGCGGGACTCGTCGCTTACCGCGAAATGCTGGCGGTCACCAGCCGGCGGATGCAGGACCTCGTGCGGGCGGGCAAGACTGTGGATGAGGCGCTGGCGATGAAGCCCAACGCGGATTATGACGCGAGACTGTCATGGGATTTCATCACCGCGGAGCGTTACGTCCGGATCCTGCACCGCGACGCGACAAACGCGCTCAGATGACGT
>Ga0302046_10005157_pt1 | contig 11543 bp, 7 predicted proteins | sample RVTome_11_FD_200261 | JGI IMG/M metagenome (GOLD analysis project Ga0302046, IMG submission 200261) | Soil microbial communities from uranium-contaminated site in the Upper Colorado River Basin, Wyoming, United States - RVT147D111 (version 2) ... | reverse complement strand
AGGACGCGTCAGTGAGCGGCGACCCCTCGTACTCACTGGCCTTTTTCGCGAACTGCAGCGGCCGGAGGGACCACCACACGACTTGTGCAGAGGGAACCCCTTTTCAGCCAGGACGCCGCCGTCGGCTGCCGCCCGAAGGCTCTATCGAATGAGCAGTATTCTGTCCACCACCGGATAGAGCCACTCCACGCCGCGTTCCGTCACCACGGCATCGTCTTCGATCGGTATCCGTACCTTGGCGCCCGCCCACTCCGCTGCGGCGGTGTAGGCAAAGAACTCAATCGAAAACAGGTTCGTCGGTTTGACCTCGTATGTGAGGCGTACCGGATTGAAGAAGGCAATCGACGGGCCGATACCATGGCCGGTGTTGCCCACGGAGTGCGAACCCACGATCACCTCCGTGTCGCTCGTGCCCGTGGGTCGGTTGAACTCGGCCATGACGGCGTAACCCGGTTCGGCGTCGATGCGGGCGTTGATGGCGTCGTAGTTTTCCTGCGCCGTGCGTCCGGCGCGAATGGTCTGCTTGATCAGATCCCGGACGTGGAGCGCGCGGTCGAAGGCGTTCTGGAGACCAGGCGGCACCGCGCTTTGCCCCTCGTGCAGCACATACGCGATGCGTTTCATGTCCGTGTAAAAGTTGAGATACCCCACGCCCCAATCGATCATCAACAGGTCGCCGCGCTGAATGATGCGTTCGTTGGACGTGGCTTCAATGCCGTTCGGGCCGGTAATGTAGACGGACGGCATGTCGAACGACGAGCCGAATCCATTGGCGAGGAGTTGATCCCACATCCACCAGGCGACGTCCTCCAGCGCCGTCACGCCCGGTGTGATGACTTCATTCGAGAGTGCCCGCTCGGCAATCCGCCGCGACCACTCCCCCGCCTCACCGAACGCCACGATCTCCGACGCGACGCGACGCGAACGGAAGTCCGAGACGAGTTTCTCGGCAGTGACCAGGCGGTCGGCGTACGGCGTGCCGAGGGTTTCGCGGAGGTGGAGATATCCCGTGTGGGAGAGTCCGTCCGCCGCGCCGATCTGTGCGGACATGTTGACGCCGATGCGTTGCGGATCGCGCTCGCGCACGAACGCGTAGAGGTCGATGGCGCCAACGCGATCGTAGACGCCGCAGGCCTCGAGCATGCGTCCACTGATTCCCGACGCCACGCGTTCGATGCGTTCGGTGCCGAGGTCGGTGAAGATGTAGTACCCGGTACTGCCCGTATACCCGCGGCCCAGGTCCTCGTAGAGGGGATCGTTATGACCTTCCTTCTGCAGAACGATCCACATGTCGATCCTGTTTTCCCGCATCGCCTCCGGGAGGATGAGATCGAACTTCTCCTTGCGGATCTGACACATGCGATCCCAGCGACGGCGAGATTCCTGTCCGTCGGCCGTCTGCGTCAGGAGCAGCGTCAGCGGGAGCAGGACGCAGAGACGTCGGTTCATCCGGTTCCTCCTGCTTTGTGATGTGAGATCTGAGATTTGGGCTTGCGGCCATCAGCCGGCTCGAATGCTTGCCATGCTCCGCTTCGACTGTCAGAATTGATCCGGCACTGACGTGCGACGGCCAATATCAACCTTACGAGAAAGGACCGCCATGGAAGGCCTGATCTGGAGTCTCATCACTGGGGGTGTCGGAGGCAACCTGGCCGGGGCATTGCTCAAGGGAAAGAGCCTCGGCCTGTTGTGGAATACGGTGGTCGGCGTGGTCGGTGGCGGGATCGGTGGACAGTTGCTCAACGTCGTCGGCGTGCTGGATGGTGCGGGCCTGCTCCCCAACATTGCGGCGTCGACGGTTGGTGGGGGACTGTTGTTGTTCGTTGTGAGTCTGTTTCGGAAATAGGCGGTCGGGAGCGGACGAAAAGGAGAGGGTCAGCAGACAGGTTCAGCTGCCAGCCATCAGGCGGCAGCCATCAGCCCTCAGCCGGCAGCTGATTCCCGAGCGCGACCAGCCACGTATTTGAATTCAGCGCCCGTCTGAACGCAGCGATACCGGCGCTTAATCGCCTTGGCGGAAGGGCTGTCGGCTGTCGGCTGCCGGCTGTCGGCTGCTGGCTGCCCCGCTCGTTCAATCTGTTTCCGGTTCCTGGCTGCTCAATACGGCGTTGGACATGTAGCCCACGACTTTGCCGTTCAGGTGTGCTTCCCACCACGCGCCCTGACGGTTTCCCACCTCGACCGGTACACCGGGATTCAGCACGAGCACTATCGGAGAGTCGACCGTGCGATCTTCTCGGACGTTGACCCACGTCCGGGTCCATCGGACTTCGGCATCGATGGGTCTGGTCACGAACTGCGGTTCGGCCGTCGGAGCGAACTCGGTCTGGGCGACGGCCTGCTGTTCGTCCGCGACCGCCTCTCGATGGTTGAAGAGGGCCAGGGGTTCGAAACGTGTCCACCCACCCCCGACGACTACGAGTGTGATGGCGACAATGGCTGACACCTTGGCGGTAAACAGCGGGCGGTACGGACGAGGTTCGATCACGCCGCAGTTACAGCATACGGGAAGGTCGGAAGGGATGAGAGCGCGACACTTATGGCACTGGATGTCCTCGACCCCATGGGACTCGCGGCGGCGCTCCTCCGTGAGAAGAAACGAGCAATGGGGGCATTGTGCCGCAACTGTGGCGATGCGACCGTCGCACTTTGGGCATTGTGTCAGGGGCACAGATCACCTCTTTCCGCGATCGGCCAGTCCGGGGTTCATCGAGTAAAAGTGGCCCGGCTTCTGGCGCAAAAGGAACGCGAAACCTGCACGTTTTACGACGGCGTCGAATGTAGTTTCCCGGCATCCTTATGCAAGGGGGCACGTGTGCAATCATGCCCAATCCATGGCGAAATTGCGCACGGGACGGACTATCGTGATTCAACTGGTACACGCCGCCGGCACCGGCCGGTTTCGGCGTGCGAGGTCTGCCTTCTTCAGCTGCCAGCCAGGAGCCGGCAAACGATGCGATGGCCGCTCAAAACCAGGGTTTGCAAATGTTGTGCGAGAAAGGCGGTAGAGGCGCCGGGGAGCGGGAGGAGGCGGTTGGGATCGGTGGTTGAGGCCGCGGGCGGCCGATTCCCGAGCCCGACCATGCTCTCACCCCCTTAACGGGCCCAACGCCGCCCGGATGCTCGCGGCACCCGAACGGCGTTAGCAGAACCCGCAACGAGATCGGAAACGAACGGCGTCTAATTATTGGTCATCGACATGCCGCCACCGCCGATATAATCGACGACGAGCGCCACGCGACGATTCATGAGGCCGTTGTCACCCCATGCTCCAGGTTCGATCTGCCGGTTGCTGGCTTCGCCGTAGCTGACCGAACGCACCCGGCTGGCATCGAGGCCCCCGGTTTCGGACAGGTAGCGTCGCACCGCATCAGCACGTCGCCGACCCAGATCGATGTTGTAGTTTTCGTCGCCGGCGGGGTCCGTGAAGCCCTCGACCGTGATGGTCGAATTCGGATAGTACTGGCGGACGACTGATGCAAAGCGCTCAAGGACCGGACGGTCCTCGGTCCGCAGCTCGTCACTGTCATAGGGGAAGTGCACTGGGGTATCGAATCGAATGGCTGCTTCCATTTCGGTGATCCGCGTGTTGAACTCGGATCGCAGCGTCTGAAGCTCCTGCTGCAGGCCACGCACCTGACCCTCGAGGGTCGATACTTGCCCCGACAGGGCATTCGTGCGCTGATCGATACCGTCGACTCTGGATCCAAGCGCCTGGTCTCCCGACTCCATCTCCTGTCGGATCGTGGCCAGCTCGCCATCCAGATCACCGCGCTTGACGCCGCACCCGGCGCCGACAATCGCCAGTCCAGCGACAGCGACGATGGTTCTGTTCTTGAACAACTCGGTACGCATCACGCCTCCTTGCGGGTAACTCACGTTGAGAACTCAATAACTTACGAGGGGTGTCGCAATAAGTCGACATCCCCGGGGATACCAGAATCCCTGGTTCATTCCAATCACCGGCCCCCAAATGTGACTGATTCTGGAGGACCGACGCAACGTGCATGAAAACGTGCCCAAGTGCACGTGACCCCGGGCACATGGTCCGTGGTGATCGAGATCACGCCGCCAGTGGCTGGCCGGAGGCGGCGGCGGGGACGGCCAAGATCTCGCATACGGTGCCTGGCCGGAAAGCGTCGGACGGGCGTCGGCCAGGGTGCGGATGTTACGCTGAAGGGTTTTCTTCCGGGCCGGTCCGGGGCCGGCGTCCACATTTGTGGAAAAGGTCGGACTGCCGGCCACGTCGGGCGGGTCAGTTTGTGTATGGAGCGCGATTACTTTCCACATCCCGTGTCAACAACCTGAAGTCTTGTACCGTAAAGTATTTAGTTACAACGGTTTGGGCGTGTGTTAATAACAATCTCTGGATCGTGAACAAATGTGGGAAATGGTGTGGAAAACCCGTTGAACGTTGAGCGTTGAGCGTTGAACGTTGTGCGTTGAACGTTGTGCGTTGAACGTTGAAGTTGGGCGTTGCCCGTTGAACGTTGAACGTTGGACGTTGGACGTTGTTTCGGTTGTGTCTTTGGTGGGCCGGGTCCAGAAGTCCGGATTGTCCGGTCGGGTCGTCGCCATCTGCGATGTGTACAGCGCCGCATTGAACAGGATCCGGAAGTTGCCAAACGGCTGACCCCGCCATTGGGGTCGCATTCCAAGCAGAATCACCCGCCCATCGCCGCGCTCCACCTCCACCGCCGCTGCATAGCCCTGGACGTGCTCGTGACCTAGCAGGTATCCGGACAGGAGGGGCGAACCGGATTCTGCGTATTTGGCCAGGATGGTGCCTTCGAATTCGTCCTTCGTGGTGAAGACCGGGCTGCGTGCGACAAACACCGCCGACCGTTCCGGCATTCCGGCCATGATGGGGTGGGAGATGTCGACGGTCATCTCGACGATCGACCCGGACATGAAAAACTGCTCCCGCTCGAGGTCTTCCACCACGTTTTCCACCGGCAGGTGCAGCTGTTCGATGGCAAACTCGGCGCTGCTGTTGAGTGTGACGAGCGTCCCCCCGGCCCGCACGAACTCGTCGAGCGCACGCACCCCCTGTGCTCCGATCCCTCCCGCATAACGCGGCGGCACGGATCCGCGCTGATGGCCGTTCATGATCTGGCCGCCCGAGATGTCCGCGAGGAGGATGACGTCGTACCGGCCGGCCAGGCTGCCGGCCACGACATCCGCGTTGTACAGGGAGGTGAACTCAAATCCGTATCGCTCCAGTAGCCACCGCGTCCATCCCTCATCGATCGGCGCGGTCCATGGGCGGTACAGGGCGATGCGCGGCCTCGGGATGTCGCTCCCCGACTGGTTGCTGCGCGTTGCCCCCAGCGCGAGATCGTTGACCAGCGTCGTGGCCGCTGCGCCGCTCAGGCCGCGGATCTGATATGTGCCACTGGCTGTGTCCGGCCTGCCCGGGACGAACTGCACGGTTGCTCCCTGCCGCCACGCTTCGTTCAAGGCACGGAACGTATTGTTCTGTGTCGGATCGACAACGAGCGCGGCTCCGCCACCCGTGATGCTGCCCGGAGCGGGCAGAATTCCCGCCGCGACCGCGTTGGTGTTGAACCCGATACCGCGTGGTGTGTCGAACGGAGCGGCATCGGTTTCGTCCGCATTCCACGGCGCGGGGCTCCCCTCCACCGGCTCCATGGCACTGCGGACTGCCGGTGTCAGCGGCTCCGCAGCTTCGATGACGTCGACACCCATCTGCAGAGGAAGAGTCCAGCCGGCCACATCGTACGGCTGATCCGGTGGACCTTCGGGGAACTCGCGGATATCCGGGTAGTCCTGGATGGAAAAGAGCTGACGCACGAAGTTGGCAAACGGCTGGTCCATGGGAATGACCCACGTCCCCGCTGGAAAGGTCTGTCCCTGAAACGCCACGGGCGCGTTCAGCTCATGGACCTCGATCCCGTTGAAGGCCAGGCGGCGCAACAGCTCGACGGCTGCAACCGGATCGCGTTGCTCCCGCCGAATCAAATAGCCGTACGGCGGCGCGGTCGTGTACTGCGCGATGACGTCGCGTCCTGCCTGGTACCGATTGTAGAGCACGTCTGTTTTGTACTTGGCCGCCACATCGAGCACGGAAATCGATGCCGTCAGCATGTAGTCCACCGCATCGCGCAGCCTCCACCATCCGCCCTCCCATGGGCTCGAATAGAGTGATTGCGGGCGCAGGTCGCGGCGTGCAGCGGGGAAATCCTGAATCGTGTAGAAGTGCGGCGTCGCGTACCGGTACAATCCCGTCTCGGTCAGGAACGACGCGATGTTATGAAAGTTGTTGGCGTGATCCATGAACCCCGGGTACCAGTTGTCGAAGCCGGTCCCCATGTGCACTGCCCCCTTCTGTCCGCGCTCCTCCAGCGCCTGTGCCATGGCCATGCCGACGAGATTCACGGTGCGCCACATGAGCGGGTGAACGAACTCGGAAATCGGCTCGGCAAAGGGTGGAATCCAGATCCGTGTGGGGAACGGCGACGACTGGTGATGGTTGTAGAGGATCTGCGGTTCCCATTCGCGGATGACCCGGGTCGACACCCGCGACTCGACAACGTTCAGCATGTACCCGTCACGGTTGTTGTCGTGACCGATGTACTTCTGGTACAGCCGCGGCATCGGGGAGACTTCGTACGGGGTCCCCACGTTCTGGTTGTACCACTCGGCCACCATGTTCTGCCCGTCGGGGTTGATGGATGGCCAGAGGATCAGGACCACGTTTTCCAGGATGGCGTCAATCTCGGGATTACCGTTCGACGTGGCGAGATCATAGGCGAGTTGGATGTTGTGTTGCGCGTGCGCGACCTCCGTGGCGTGCAACCCGCCGTCGATGTGAACCAGCGCCTTTCCCTCTTCCGCCAGGTCGTGCGCTTCACTGTCCGTCAGTCCTTCCGGGTGCGCCAGCCGGAGTGCAATCGTCCGATACCGCTCAACGTTGGCAAGATTGGCCGGCGAGGAAATGAGCGCGATGTACCACGGAGCGTTCTCCGACGTGCGCCCGATCTCCAGCAGCTCCACGCGATCCGATGCCCCCGCCAGCCGCTGAAAGTACGCCAGCGACTGATCGTAGCTGGCGAGCTTGAAATCGGCGCCAACCGCAAATCCCAGAACCGATTCGGGGGTTGGGATGGTCTGTGAAGATGCTCCGGCGGCAAACAGGGTTGTGAAGCATGCAGCGGACAGGAAGCGGCGCATGGGCTATTCGGCTCCGAGCGAGTGAAGAGTTATCTGGCCAGCTCTTTTATTTTTCTTTGCTCAACAGAAATGTCGCCCGGTTTCGTATCGACCAGCCAGAACAGGTGCTGCCGGCGGACGGCTTCGGCTCCGTCTTCGTCCCCCATGCGATCCAGCGTGAGGAAGAGATTCCACGCAGCCGTGGTTGTCTGCGGATGGTGCTCGCCCTCGACCTTGTAGCTGATCTCGAGCGCCTGTTTCTGGAGCTGCTGGGCGTCGGCCAAGCGGCCCTGGGCAAACCGTACCGCCGCCAGGTCGCCAAAGGAGCGCAACGTGGTGCGGTCGTCGGCGGCGGCACTTCGTTTCCTGATGGCCAGCGCGCGCGCGTGGTAAGCTGCGGCTTTTTCCAGATCCCCCATGACGACGTAGACGCCGGCCAGATCGCTGCAGGACTCGGCGGTCGTGGCGTGGTCGTCGCCATACAACTCCTCGTGCGTGTCGAGCTGCCGCAGAAACAGCTTCTCCGCCACGGCATGCGCTCCGCGCACCAGGTCGTAGCGGGCCAGCCGTCCTGTCAGTTCGGCGTCCGACACGGTGTGCGCGCGGCGTACCAGCTCCCGGGCGTGCACGACCTCGAAGCCTAACGACGAGTACCGGGTCGGGTCATAGCGCTCGGGGAGGTAGTCCATCAGGACCGTGATGGCCGCGGCGCGGAGCTGCTGGAGGCGCGCGGGGCGTGGGTCCACCAGATGCGATACCTGACAGATCAGGCGGTGTACGCTCGCCGCACGGGGATCATCGTCCGGTTTCTCCGTGAGGGCTCGGGTATCGCACAACTGCATTGCGGCCATGGCCGTGTCCTCAGACATGGGCTCACCCGCGACGTGCGAAGACACTTTGGCAAAGAATCCCGCCTCGATGGGGGCGGCCGCCAGCGCGGCAGCCAATCGCAGGAAGTTCTGCGCCTCGCCGTCCAGCTGGGACACGGCACGGATGAGCGCGTTGGCAATGGTCTGCTCGTGACCAACCGGCAACACCTCACCCAACGCTGCTATCACCGTCTGACTGGCGTGGGAATCCGCCGTCAGGCCCTGCCTGATGTCCGCGAACGAGAGATTGCCCCTTTCCGGATCTGCCAGCGACGCGAGCACCGCGAGGGCCAGGGGATGACCGCCTACCTGGCGAACGACCTGTCGCGCGGCCTGTTTTTCCTTTGTTTCGTCCGGCGCACGGCCCTTGGTGAGCAGGTCGTGGGCGGCATCCGTATCCAGGCTGCCAATCTCGAGCGGAGTGGCAACGTTGGCGTAGCTGTTGGACCTCGTCGTGATGATGGTGCGGGCCAGCTCGTGCGGGCCAATCCATGCCTTCAGAGCTTCCAGATCCAGGTTGGGCGGGAAGTCGTCCACGATCCACAGACATGTCTGGTTTCGACGCCCCAGGGCGTCGCCGAGTGCCCTGCGCGTGCCTCCCGGATTCCGATCCGCCGCAATTAGGGCCAGGTCGGTCGCGATTTCGCGGATCTGTCTTCCCCGCTCCGCCTCCCGCTCTTCCGGGCCCATGCCGGTTTCCGCGCTCTCCGTTCCGTAGGCACGAAGCCAGAACACACCGCCGGGGTACTCGACCCCAAACCTGAGCGCGTACTCTTCCACGAACGCCGTCTTGCCCATTCCCCGAGGCCCGTAGACAACGGCAACTGGCGGTTCAGTGGCTCGTTCCTGATCCTTTCGTGTCAGTGCCTGATGCAACTGCCACATTTCGGAAAAGCGGCCAATGAAGCGATCGTAACCGCCTGCCGAACTGCCGTGCCACGGTGGCCGCGACAGTTTACCGGCACGTCCCAACTGGGCCGACAGCGCGTCCGCGCGCTCCTTCACGATACCCGCCAACTCCCGGAGACGTTGGGTCATCCGGGCTGTCACCTTGCCGAAGTGATCGGCGCGAAGGTCCCGCGGGTAGATGTGGCTGGTATCACGTTCCTGATTCACGATCAGCAGGCGATTCTCCACCCCGCCCTCCCGCTGTCCCACGAGATGGGCCGCGGCGAGTTCACTCTGACAGACACGATTCCGCGGGTACGTGGCCGAGTAGAGGGCGAGCACGAACTTGGACCTGCCAAGGCCGTCGAGAATCCCTGATGTAATGCCGGCGTAGTCGTCGACGGTCTCCTCATCCCGATGCCACACGGACAGCCCCACTTCCTCGAGATACTCGACGATGACGCTGGCCAGCTCGCACTCCTCGGGCGCATAGCTGAAGAAGACGTCGTAACGGTTCGATGAGCTGGAGGCAGCCACGGGGCTATTCCATTAACTGTTCAGCGGTTGAGAAGGGTCCACCCACGGGCTGAACAATACGAAGGCAGCCCGCTGATCGACAGCACCCGGCGTGCCACGGGCTCGCCTCGCCTGCTGGCGGACGCGGGGCTCCGGGCTCATTATCCCCTGATGAACCGGGTTCAACCAGTCGTCGGGGTGCTGTTCCTGCTGACCATCGGCGGGTTGATCACCGCGACCAGGCTCGTCTCCGGCCTCGGAGACGCGCACGACGACGCGCTGCTGATGACGGTGTTACAGGCCGACGACCGGCGGGATGGGGCTGCCGAGACCCTCGCCGCATTGCAGGAAGGTGCCAGATCCGAGGATCCGGAGATCAGGCGTCTGGCGCTCAGGGCAATCGGTCGCGCCGAAAATGCGGATTGGCTCGCGGCGTTGAACGACTTCAGCGGTGATCCGGACCCGCTCGTGCGTGCCGAAGTGGCCAACGGACTTGCCCAATCGGTGTTCTCGGGGGAACGCTCCGACGCCGCCTTTGACGCACTCCGCCGCCGTCTGGAATCGGAATCTCATCCAGTGGTCCGCGGCGTCCTCGTGCAGAGCCTCGGCCGTTTGCGGTATGCCACGGCGGAGGCGGCATCGGATGCCGAAACCGCCATGCTGGACGCCATCGACGGCGAATCGGATCCGCAGGCCCTGGTGGGCGCCATGCGGGGATTCGAGTCGCTGGCGCGACAGCAGCGAGCGATCGGCTTTCGCCTTTCGGACCGGGCGGTGGTCCGTCTCGGGGACCTGAGCGAGCTGGGCCGAAACGACACGACGGACGAGAACCTGTCGCGTACGCGAAGGATGAGCCTCGCCGCGCTGATTGCCGGCGAGCGGGCCAGTCAGGCCGTGCTCCGAGCAGCGTTCGACGATCCGGATGCCGGAGTTCGGCGACTGGCGGTCCTGGGTTCGGTGGCGTTTCCCGAGGTCGACGTTCGGGCTGAGCTGATCATGGACGCTCCGGACGATGAATCGGGGATGGTGCGGTACGAGATCATTCGGGCGTTCAGCCGCACGATGATGGATGCGGAGGGGTGCATCCCCCTGTCCGATGCGCTGGCCGATCGCAGCCCGCACGTGACGCTTCAGGTGCTGGACGCGATGGCATCCTGTTCCGCCGACGAGATCGTCCCGTTTCTCATTCAGGTGTTTGCGTCTCTGCCGCCGCCCGCGGACACGACCATTCTCGACTGGCATCATCCGATCCGGGCATTCATGTCCCTGGTGCGGGTTTCGCCAGACCTGGGAGTCCGCGGGTTGAATCGGCTGACCGAACATTCGCAGTGGCAGGTGCGGGTGTACGGGGCGCAGGCCGCCGCGGCGCTGGACCAGACGGACGTGCTGTACGCGATGGCTGCTGATGCGCATCACAACGTCCGCACCGCCGTTCTCCAGGGACTTGCCGGCGCCGTGGGGCACGAGGCCGACTCGATCTACATTCGCAACCTGGCCTCCACCGACTATCAGCTCGTCATGACCGCCGCGAGGCTGCTTGCCGGCACGCCGCCGACTGTCGAATCCGTCGCGGCCCTGTTCGGCGCCCTGGACCGGATAACGGCGGAACAGCGCCAGACCTCTCGTGATGCGCGGGTTGGGATCATCACCCGGATCGGTGAGCTGGGCAGTCGCGCATACGCAGATCGGCTGCGCGATTATCTCTCGGATTTCGATCCGGTGATTGCCGACTCCTCGGCCGCAATCATCGGGCGCTGGACGGAGGAAGCCGTCACGGCGACTCCGCGACCGCTGGGGCATCAGCCTTTGCCGTCGCTGGAAGAGTTGCGCGAGTGGGAGCACACGACCGCCACGCTGCACATGAAGGGGCTCGGCGAGATCGTCATTGGATTCCGGCCGTTCGACGCGCCGACCAACGTCGCGCGATTCATTCGACTGGCGGAATCCGGATTTTTTGACGGCCTGACGTTTCACCGCGTGGTTCCCAACTTCGTGATCCAGGGCGGCAGCCCCGGGGCAAATGAATACGCGGGGGACGGACCGTACACGCGCGATGAGTTGACACGACGCGGTCACTGGCGCGGCACGGTCGGTCTC
>Ga0302046_10005156_pt1 | contig 11545 bp, 11 predicted proteins | sample RVTome_11_FD_200261 | JGI IMG/M metagenome (GOLD analysis project Ga0302046, IMG submission 200261) | Soil microbial communities from uranium-contaminated site in the Upper Colorado River Basin, Wyoming, United States - RVT147D111 (version 2) ... | reverse complement strand
TGATCAGCGCCACCGCGCTCACCCTGGTGGTGGTGCCGGTGGCGTACGACCTGTTCGAGGACCTGCGGGGGCGGCTCAGGGCGGTGGCGGGCATGGAGCCGGCGGAGCAGGAGGGCGTGGTGGGGCGGGGGAGCGAGGCGACGGCGTGAGGAGAGGCGTTGTGCTCGATTCTGTTCGCGTCGCCTGGGCGACAGTCAGCCGAGCCGCGGCTTTAAGCCGCGACTACCCGCGCAGGAGCCGGACATGGGCAGTGATCTTCCAGGGATGCTTGCCCGCGGCCTTCTGATGCTCCGCAGCCGCCGCTCCGTCGAAAACCGCGGCGTGAAGCCGCGGCTCGGCTCCACTGTCGCCAAGGCGATGGTCTGTCTCGCGTTCGCGCCCCGCGCCCCGCGCCGCGCGCCCCACCCATGATCCGCCTCTCCATTCGCCGCCCCGTGGCCGTCACCATGGCGTACCTCGCCGTGGCGCTGCTCGGCGTGGCCGCGTGGCGCAACATCCCGGTAGAATTGCTTCCCGATACCCAGCTCCCCCAACTCTCGGTGGAAGCGTACTGGTCCGGCGCGTCCCCGGAGGTGATGGAGGCGTTCGTCACGTCGCCGCTCGAGGGCGCCATCCAGCAGGTGCGCGGCGTGCAGAAGGTGACGTCGATCTCGGACGAGCAGTACGGCTACGCGCGGGCGCAGATCAGCATCGAGTTCGCGCGCAGCACGGACATGGACTTCGCGCGGTTGGAGCTGTCGGAGCGTCTGGGAGCGCTCGAGGACGACGTGCCGCCGAGCGTCATCGGTCCCTTTATCCGGCCGTACGTGCCTGAGGAGCTGCGGGAGCAGCAGCGGGCCTTCCTGAGCTACACGTTCACGGGGCCGTACACGCTCGAGGCGTTGGGCGCGCACCTCAAGGACCGTCTCGAACCCGAGCTGCTCCAGGTGGAGGGTGTGTCGGCGGTCGAGGTGCAGGGGCTGCGGGAGCGCCTGCTCGAGATCCGGCTCGACGAGCGCAAGATCAACGCGCTCGGATTGGGCTCGGAGCGCGTGCGCCAGCGCATCGCCGACCTGGAGTACGTGAGCGAGGCGGGACGGGTGGCCGGTGGTGGGATCGAGCGCACGCTCGCCATCCGACATACCACGACGTCCGCCGACGAGATCCGCCGAGCTGGGGTCCTCACCGACCGCGGGAGGATCGTGCGGGTCGGGGACGTGGCGACGGTGCACGACACCTACGAGGAGGCGCAGCGGCACTACCGGATCGACGGCCAGCCCGCCGTGGCGTTCGAGCTGCACAAGGAGATCGGGGTCAACACCGTCGCGGTGGCCGACCGGGTGAAGGCGAAGCTCGCGGAGCTGGAGACGCTGCACCCGTCCGGCGCGCGGCTGATCCTGGACGAAGACGAGAGCGAAGCGATCAAGAAGCAGCTCACGGACCTGCGCTCGCGGGCGCTCATCGCCGCCGGGGTGATCTTCGCGGTCCTGCTCCTCTTCCTGCGCTCGTTCCGGTCGGCCGCCATCGTGTTCGCCACGATCGCGTTCTCGATCCTCATCGCCCTCAACCTGATCTACTTCGGCGGGTTCACGCTGAACGTGCTGACGTTGATGGGGTTGGCGATGGGGTTCGGGCTGATCGTCGACAATGCTATTGTGGTGTTGGAGAATATCTATAGAAAGCGGGAGGGCGGGAGGAGCGGGAGGGCGGGAGAAGCGGGAGAAGCGGGAGAAGCGGGAGGAGCGGGAGGAGCGGGAGGAGCGGGAGGAGCGGGACCAGAGCGGCCGAGCGACCGAGCGGCAGAGGTGGAGGGGGGGCTACGTGCCATCAGCCACGCGCCATATGCCGGCGGGGTTGGGTCTGCGGGGGCGGCCGCCGCCGAAGCCGGCGCCCGCCAGGTCGTCCTCCCCATCCTCGCGGCGACGTTCACCACGCTCATCGTCTTCATTCCCTTCGTCTATCTCCAAGACGAGCTGCGGGTGTATTACGTGCCGCTGGCGATCGTGGTGGGAATGAGCCTGCTCGCGAGCCTGTTCGTGGCGTTCACGTTCATTCCAGCGCTGGCGGCGAAGGTGTTGGCGGGGGGAAGGGGGACGGGTGGACCCCGCGCCCCGCGCTCCGTGCCCCAAGCGCCCCTCTACGTTCGCGTTTACTCCGGTCTTCTGGGCGTGACGTTGCGCTTCCCGTGGGTCACGGTCGTGCTCGCCGCCGCCATGCTCGCCGGCTCCTGGCACCTGTTCGACAAGTACGTCACCCGCGGCGTGCTGTGGAGCTCGTGGTGGGGGCAACAGACGTACATCGATACGTTCATCCGGCTGCCGCGAGGTGAGGGGCTCGACCGTACGGACGAGCTGGCGCGCCACTTCGAGGAACGGCTCAAAGGCATGCCGGAATTGGAGCGGTACGTCACCAACGTGCAGCCGCAGTACGCGCACATCCGCATCACGTTCCCCGATTCGCTCGAGAACACGCTCGTGCCGGTGGCCATCAAGGAGCAACTGGTGGCGTACAGCCTGCTGTTCGGCGGCGCCGAGGTGCGGGTGCACGGCTACGGGCCGTCGTTCTACGGCGGCGGTGGGAGCCCGCCCAACTACACGATCCAGGTGGCGGGCTACAACTACGAGACGGTACGGGGGATCGCGGAAGACCTGGGGCGGCGCCTGGAGCGGTTCTCGCGCATCCGTGAGGTGGACGCGAACTCGGCCGGCGGCTGGCAGCGTGACAAGGCCACGGAGTTCGTCCTGCGTCTCGACCGGGACCGCCTCGCGCTGCACGACCTCAACGCGCGGGATGTGGTCTGGCAGGTGGCGGCTTCGATCCGCGGACAGGTACGCCGCGACCAGATCCGGGTGGGCGGCGAGGAGCTGGAGTACCAGGTGAAGCTCGCGGGCAACGAGGAGATCGACGTCCTGGAGTTGCAGGAGCTGCTCGTGCAGACGCCGAGCGGGCGCGGCGTCCGCCTCGGCAACGTCGCAGAGCTGAGCGAGCGCGAGGTGTTGAGCCGCATCGTCCGGGAGAATCAGCAGTACCGCCGCTATGTGAGCTACGAGTTCCGCGGCCCCACCAAGCTGGGCGACCGCGTGCGCGACGCCGTGATGGCCGCGACGGAGCTTCCGAACGGATACAGCATCGATACGCGGGACGCGTGGCGCTGGTCCTGGGAGGAGCAGCAGCAGATCTGGGGCGTGCTGTCGGTGTCGCTGGTGCTGGTCTTCATGGTCACCGCCGCGTTGTTCGAGTCGTTGCGGCAGCCGTTGTGCGTGCTGCTCACGGTGCCCATGGCGCTCGTGGGCGTGTTCCTCATGTTCTTTTACACGAACGCCAGCTTCACCCGCGAGGCGTGGATCGGGGTCATCATGATGGGTGGGATCGTGGTGAACAACGCGATCCTCCTGGTGGACCACGTCAACCACCTGCGACGCGTGGAGGGGATGCCCCTGCGCGAGGCCACCGTACAGGGCACGCTCCAGCGGGTGCGGCCCATTCTGATGACGAGCGCCACCACCGTTTTCGGTTTGCTACCGCTGGTGCTGTTCAGCGAGTACGCGGACGCCAACATCTGGAACGCGCTGGGCTTCGCGCTGATCGGTGGGCTCACCAGCTCGACGCTGTTCGTGCTGACCGTGACGCCGGCATTGTATCTGTTATTCGAGCGGGGGCGCGAGAAGAGAAAGGTGGAGGTGGGGGAGATGGTGGCGGTGACGGCGTGAGGCGTGGCGAGCGGCGGATGGGGCGTTTGGCAATGCAACTCGAAGCGGGAGGGCCGGTGCGGCGCTTGGAGCGCGGACGGGACTCGAAATCAGCGCACGAAGGGGGGCAAGTCGCGCGGGAAGGGGGGGCGGGAAGGTATGCGGCAGCGCAGATTGGCGGAGAGGGGAGCTTGGCTCAGCGGGTTGCGGAACCCTGCGAGCTTTCTGTGCAAGGGCCCCCAATACGGGAGTCGATCTGACCTCGCAGGAGGAGAGAAATGAAGCAGCCGAATCGAGTTCGAATGGTACTGGCGGTGCTCACATCAGCGACTTGCCTCGCCATCATTCCCGCACCGCGAGCCGAAGGCGGTAGTTGCACGAACACCAAGTGTTACAACCCCGAACTGTGCGAGTACGGGGTCGGCAATAACTGCTACCTCACGCCAATCAAGTGTTCCGTGGAGTATTGCACCTGAGGCAGATCGGTAAAGCAGGTCGGTAAGGAGGTTCAGATGAGCAGCGTTCGTGGGAAGCATCTCGTGTCGATCGGTGCAGTCATCGTGATCGTCACCATGGCCCTCACATTTCGGTCGCAACGCGCCGCCGGTGATCAGTGTGCCAATAGCAAGTGTCTGAGTCCGGGGTTCTGCGAATACGGTGTGGCCCAAGTCTGCACACTTGAGCCGCTACGGTGCAGCGTCGAATGGTGCCAGCCATGATGGGGCGTGGAACGGTCGCGCAACATTTGGACGCACATTGCTGAATCACCCGTCGACACAAGTCCAGCGGAACACGCGTATTCAGCGGAGTCGATGTTGGTAGGTTCCTGGTAAGCTCGGAGCAATCGCGCGCCCGGGAGAGATCGATCGATCGCACTAGCGCAGTCACCGATGACGGCTGGGTGGCCGACAGACACGGTCCGGCTCCGCACGGCAGAACCGGGGGGCGCGGTCTGCCGGTGCATCTCGCCGTTGTTGGCCTCGTTGCTTCGATCCCGGCACTTGTTACTTTGATCCCGGCATGTGACGCACCGGGGGAAGGCGACGATCCAAGCCGAGCCGTTCAACCGCAGGGGCTGGGTCCTCCTGTGCTTCCCTCGAATCACCGTGAACGCTCGGTGGCGCCGCCAGCAGACCTCACGATCGGCACCTTCGAGGGCGAGGGTCCGGAGGTCTTTGGCATCATCGGCGATCTCGCGGTCGATGATGCGGGCCGGATCTACGCCTTGGACACGCGACTGCAGGTTGTGCGCGTGTTCTCGCCGAACGGAGAGTTCCTCGGCGAAGCGGGGCGACCGGGGCGAGGACCTGGTGAGTTCAGCGTGCCAACGGGGTTGGCGGTCCTCGGCAGTGCGCTGCTGGTTCTTGATGCCGCCAACACCCGGATGTCGGTGTTCCACGTGACCGACTCAATAGCGCACGAGCTGGATGTCCAGCTGAGATTGCCAGGGTGGGATCTATGCCGGCTTGGGGACACGGTATTCGTTCTCGCCGGCTCGCCGCGAGCCGCCGTGCATCGTTTCCGGGCCGCGGGCTCGGCGCTCGAGCCGGACGGACAGTTCGACGTCGATGGCCCTGAAGATCCTCTGCTGGCAGCGACGCTGAGACCGAGCATCATCGCCTGCCTGGACGACGGCCGGACGGTGGCGGTGGCCACGCCGCAACTCCCCGCCGTGACCCTCTACCGTAGTGATGGACGCGAGGTTGCCAAGCATGAAATCGCGGACTTCGTGCAGGTTCGGGTGGAGCGTGGGGATGACGGTTCGGTGGCTCTCCAGTGGCCGTCGGCGGATCGCTGGCACCACGTGATCACGTCGGTGTTCCCACTGGACGGCTCCGAATTCGGCGTTCAGGTCGCGGTCATCCGCGCCGGCGCCCGGGATGCCAGCGAGGTATCGGACTTCGAGACTCGGGTGATGCGCGCGGACCGGGGCGAGATTCGCCGCGTGCCCTCCGCCGCGCGCACCCTCGTGGTTCGTGATAACGTTGAGTATGGCGTGCGTACGGAGCCGCACCCACAGATCGTCGTGCAGGCAACCCGGTTGCGCCCGTCCACAAGTGAACATCCATGAGCAGGAAGGGCGGCACGGAATCGCCCGCTGCGCAAAGAGCAGGTATGAAACCTGCCCAATCGCGCTGGCAACGGTGGACGAGGTGGCCGTGGCTGTGCGTGATTCTGTTCGTGACTGGTTGCCGCGTCGGGGAGAATGCCGCTCGGAGCTACCAGCCAGTGATGGAGCTCGGCGAGAGCGGCCCGGAGCTCTACGCCGTCTTCATCGGCTCCAGCACCTGCGGAGCAACGGAGCGGGAGGGGTTCGGCGACGTTGTGGAGGGGATCAAACTGCAACTGAGGGGGCGGGCCGAGCAGGCGGGGATGCGGTTCGCGGTGGCTGGAGCCGCTACGGACTGGCATGTCGAGCCAGGCTTGGCCTTCCTACGACATTTTGGGGAATGGGATGAGGTCCTCGTTGGGAGAAACTGGCTCAATGCGGCGGCCGTCCGGTACCTTTGGCGCGACATTCCCGGACGGCCCGCGGTCCCCCAAGTCATATTGCTCCGGCGGCACGTTACCGTATCGGACGAAGGCATCGAGATCAGTGAGGAACAGTTGGTCGCGCGGAAACTCGGGGTCTTCGAGATCGAGGATTGGTATGAGAACGGATCACCCTTCTAGCGAGCAGCGCCGGGAGCCTACACTGAGCTCTTCAATCGTGAGGCCCAGAGGGCTCTCTAGTGCTGAGGCAGTGGCATCCGATCGAGTGTACGTGGGAACGCAGGATTCGGCATCCCTGGATGTATACACTCTCGATGGCGCCACGTGGCGACGTGGTCCATCGGCGGTCCGTCCAGACCGGCAGAGCCTCACCACTATGATGCAGCGATCGAGACACAGGTAGCTTGGACCGCTGAGGCTGACTTTCGTCCCGCGTCGCGAGACAATTGCATCGAGATCTGCCCATGCCGGACTATTTGCCACCGTACAGCGGGGTATTCACCGACCCGCAGGGTACCGTCTGGGTTCAGCTTTCGGCTCCGGGCGATGCCGAGACATGGCTTCGAAGGGTTGGCAACGATAGCCAGGTCTTGAAGGATGTTCGCATCCCGGTCGGGCTGCGAGTGTTCGAAGTTGGCAGCACGTATGTGCTTGGCGCCTACGAGGAGCCAAGTGGAGAACCGCACGTGGCGATGTACCCGATTCCTTAGTGCTCGTACATGGAGCGCCCAAGGTCGTTGCACCGGAGTGGTCGCATGATGTTGAAATAGAGCAGTGGTACGCGAACGGTGTGCCGTTTTAGGGGAGCGGGCGGGGGACTTGCTCAATTCGTGTCCTTGGAAAGGGGGATCCAATGAGGGTGATCTTGAGGACGTTAGGTTACGTGGTGACGCTCGTGGGACTCATGATGAGCATGGCGATGCTGCGAGCGGCCAGCGCCGAAGGTGACTGTGACAACTCGCTCTGCTACAGCCCGGAGCTTTGTGAGTGGACTTGGCAGACGCAATGCAGGATCACACCAGGGGAATACTCCTTTCTTTGCGAGGCGATACCTTGCGATAACTAGGGGGACGTCGGGTCCCTAGCCGATTCGGCGGTCGCAGGGGGGGCTGGTCTCCTAGCCCTTCTCCCTCCACCGACCCGATCCGCAGATTCTCCACCAACCGCCAGGCCGTGGACGAGTCCCAGATTCCCTTGGCGGGATTCCGAACCACCTCGATGCCGCTCTCGAGCGTGTCGATCGTCCCACCCCACTCGGCGGAGCCACCGGCGCGGTCGCAGGCGGCGAGCGCGAGGAAGAGAATCGGAGCGGCGAGGGCGAGAAGATGCATGGGACAACGAGTCATTATCACGCGTAGACCGGCGATTGCACGAATTTGCAGTCGCGACGCGCTCGCCGCAAATGCCGGAGAGGAAATGGTGCGCTGGGCTTCGCTACGGCACAAGTTGCTACAGCCGGCGGCACCAAAACGCCTATGCTATCGGCAGTTGCCCCACGCGTTCGGCCATTGACATCGGTCGTTTGCAAGCTCACATCGACGGGTCTGAAAGCTTACATCGGCCATCTGCACGCTTCCATCGACCGTCTGCAAGCGTTGCATCCGCCGAATGCAACGTTACATCAGCCGTCTGTAGGCTTACATCAGGCGTATGTAACGTGACATCGACCCGATGGAATGCTCGGAGCCGCCGATCACGCCGTGCATCCGGTCGATGGAAGCTTACAAATGGCCGATGTCAGCTTTCAGACGGCAAATGTCCAATCTCCAATCATCACCTCCCAAGCTCGATCGACCACCCCGCCCCCGCCAGCTCGTCGGAGCGAACCCGCTGTGCCGCCCGCCCTCCCATCTCCACCACCAGCTCCGTGATAGCTCCAGGCAGGCGGAGCACGTAGCTGGCCTGCGCGTTCGAGTCGTTGCGGATCGCGAGGCCGTCGGGGAGCACGACGAGATCGACACCGCCGGCGGCGCCCACGACGCGGGCCGAGGCCACGGAATCGGCGCCCATCACGGCGCGCAGCGTGCCGGTGATTTGCCGCGTGGTGAGGCGCACGGTGAAGGTTCCCGCCGCCGGCACGAACGCCACCGAGCCCGAGCCCTGGGCCTCTTCGTCGGGCAGCGGGTGCGGTGCCGAATCGTCGCCACCGGTGAACGCGCTGCGCACGTCATGCCACCGGTCCACCAGCCACGCGCGCACGGGGCTCACGGTGAGCGCGCCCCCAAGGAGCGCCACGAGCACGGCGGCGGCCTTGATCTGTGCGGCGGTCAACCGTCGGAGCGGCGAGCGACGCATCTCCACGAGCCGCACCGGCGGCGGCGCGACGTCGGCCGCCGCCAGCGCGGCCGATACGGCGCGGGCGCGGCGCTCGAAGGTCTCCTGCCTGGCGCGGCATTCGCCGCACGCGGCCAGGTGCCGCTGGGCGGCGCCCCGCTCGGGATGCTCGCTCTCGCCGTCCAGATAACGCAGCAGCTCGCCGTCCTCGAGGTGCGCGGCGCCGTTCATGAGGGTCTCCGTCATGTCACCGCCTCCGGCTCGAGGCCGAGTTGGCGTGAGAGCTTCTCCAACGCCCGCGCGATCATGGTGCCGACCGACTTGGTGGTGGTGCCGACGGCGGCGGCGATCTCCCGATGGGTGAACCCCTCCTCGCGCATCAGCAGGATCGTGCGCTCGCGCTGATTCAGCGCATCCAGCGCCGCGCGCACGCGGAGCCGCAGCTCCTCGCGCTCGGTCTGCTCCGACGGATCCGGCTCGGGACGCGCGCCGGGCACGCGGTCGGGTTTGGCTTCGAGCAGCGCCAGGCGGCGCCGGCCCGCCCTCCTGTCGTCGCGCACCACGTTCGTCGCCACCTGGAACAGCCAGGCGCGCACGTGCGCGTCGTGCCGCGGCCCCTTCCTTGCCAGCCTCACGAACGCTTCCTGCGCGGCGTCGGCCGCGAGGTCGGGATCGCCGGTATAGCGCTCGAGGTAGCGGAACAGGGCATCATGGTGCTCCTGAAAGAGCCGTGCGACGTCCATGCGTCAGAACGCGACGCGTACGCCCACGGCCGGGAGGAACGGCACGAATTCCTCGAAACGGTCGCATCCGCCGAGGCCGTTGAGCCGGAACTTGCCGTCCGAGACCGGCGACGTGGGGCACTCGTCGAACGAACCGTCGTACGGCCCCGCGTTCAGATGATTCAGCGCGTTGTGCACCTGGACGTAGAGCCCGAGCGACCAGCCGCTGTACTCCCTCGTCCAGTCGACCAGCAGATCGAGGCTGGCGTACAGCGGCGTGCGGCCGGCGCCGGGCGGGCCGACGCGGGCGAGCAGCACGGTTTCGCCGTCGGCCTCCTCGACGAAGAACCTGGTGTACGGCGTCCCGGTCGCGACCGTGGCGGCGGCGCCCAGGCGCAGCGGGCCGCTCACCTGCCACCCGAGCGTGCCGTCCGCCGCGTGGCGGCGGTCGCCGTCCGCCGCGTACGCCAGCCCTCCCGCCTCGAGGTCCGACGCCGCGATGGTGTACGCCAGGGAGCCCGTCCAACGTCCCACCAGACGCCGCAGCGACAGCTCCGCCCCGCGGGCGAAGTTCTCGGCCGTCACGAACACCGGGCGGTTTGGCGTCACCGGCCCCGGGGTCGGATCGGGCACGGCCAGTCCCGTGGCGTTGCGGTAGTAGAGATTCACCGCGGCGAGCCACGTGTCGCCGAGCCACACCTCCGAGCCGAAGGTCACCACGTCGGACTGCACGGCGGGGATGCTGTCGCCCGCCAGCAGCCAGACGTCGGCGGGATAGAGGTCTTCCGTGACCCCGTCGCCCGCCGGCCCCAGCGCCTGCGTGTACTGATACGAGCGGCCGTATCCGGCCGACAACGCGATGCGCGAGCCTGGCGGGTTCGCGCGTGCCGTGAGCCGTGGCGCCAGCCGCAGCCGGCCGGCGTTCCGGACGCCCGAGCCCAGCTCCGCCCGCAGACCGGTACGAAACTCGAGCGCCGGGTTCGGCCGCCAGCGCCGCTCGGTCCAGAGGTTGGCGGTGTGCAGGGTCGCCGCGACGTCGATCCGGCCGAGGGCGAGTTCGTCGGGGTAGGGCTCGGGGCGCGGGCCGTGATAGGCGAGCGCCTGCCGGGTGACCTGATACCCGGCCGACCAGCTCGCGTCGCCCTCCGCCGGCTCGATCTCCCCCGCCAGGAGCAGGTACGTGATTGCGAGGTCGGTGGGCGGCGGGAGTTGACCGTTCACCTCAACCAGTGGGTCGCGGACGTCGGCGGCGTAGTGGCTCACGCCGACCGTATGGCGCGCGAGTAGGTCGCCTACGGGCCCGGTGAGCGAGACGCGCGCCACACGGTTGCCCCAGTCGCCCTCGTCGCCGTCCAAGAGGTTCTGTGCGCTGCGGGTCACGCCGTCCTGCTCCCACATCCCACTGACCTCCAGCCCGTACGAGCGGCCCAGCCGGAGATCGAGCCGGCCGGAGAGGTCGAAGAAGCCGTACGGGCGATAGGTGGACGCCACCAGGTCGAGGTGGAGCCGGCGGGCCGCGAGCATCCAGCCGCCGCGATCCCCCGGCAGGCGCTGGTCCAGCGCGCCGCGGACGCTGAGGAGCGACACCTCGCCGACGCCCCGGAGGTCGCCGTGCCCGCCGGCGGGCCGGGATCCGAGGTCGAGCACCGCGGCGGCACCTTCCCCGATGGACGTCGGCGCCACGCCCGGATGGAGGAACGCCGCCCCCAACGCGTCGGTGTTGACCGCCGAGAACGCGCCGAGCACGTGGACCGGATCGAACAGCGGCAGCCCGTCGAAGTAGATGCGCGTGTCCGACCAGCGCGCGCCCCTGGTGTAGACGTCGGCCGTGAAATCGTCGCGGGTGACGATGCCGGGGAGGCGGTGCAGGGCCCGGAAGAGGTCGGTCTCGCCGGTCGTGACGGCGTCGGTCACGTCGGCGTGGGTCACCGCGCGGACATCGCTCACGAGAAACCGTTCCTGCCGCGCCCGCTCGGCCACGATGCGCGCGTCCATGGCCGCGCCGTGCGCCGCTTCGGCGCGACCGTAGGGCGCGGCGGCGGCGGCGGCCTCCACCGGCTCGAGCCGGATAGGTGCCACCGTGAGGCCGATCGAGACCCGGAAGGGATCGTCGCTGCGGTACTGGAGGTCGATCATCACCGGCCGGTAGCCGAGGCGGCGGATGCGCAACCGGTAGGGGCCCGACGGCAGCCCCGCGAAGCGGTAGTCGCCGCCCTCGTCCGTGAGCACGGAGAGGGTCGTGGCGAGGACGCCCGGACCGCCCTGCGAGGTGGAGACGAGGCCGCCCGGCGCGGGCTCGAGCACGACCACGGCGCCCGAGAGTCCCGCCCCGCTGGCCGCGTCCACCACGCGACCGACGATGCTCCCGGCGGTCTCGCCCGGCCCCTG
>Ga0302046_10005154_pt1 | contig 11547 bp, 12 predicted proteins | sample RVTome_11_FD_200261 | JGI IMG/M metagenome (GOLD analysis project Ga0302046, IMG submission 200261) | Soil microbial communities from uranium-contaminated site in the Upper Colorado River Basin, Wyoming, United States - RVT147D111 (version 2) ... | reverse complement strand
CTATTCAACGGAGATATGTCCCACTTGTCGCGGGATCGCTGAAGTCCCTTACCCGCGCGCGGAAGGACGAAAAATGGGATCGAAGTTTGACCGGTACTACCATCGCGAGATTAAGATGGAAACGGCTAAGCGCTTCGCCGAATGGGTTAGGAACCAAGCGAAGGAACCACTGTCTGGGGCTTGGCATAGGCACCTGGGACAATGGGGCCTCATCGAAAGGCAGGCTGGGGAGTCCCTTCGAGAATTTTATGGTCGGGCCCCGAAGTACGATCTATCGCGAGTCAGTCAGGATGAATTCCTTGGATCTCTGGGGGTTCAGATCTCGCATGTTAGGAACGTCCAATCGATTCCGCTCGAAGCCGGCCGGGTCGGCATCAAAGACCAAGGCGAAGTCCTCCGGGTCGAGGAGTTTGCAGTTCGTCTATACGAGCGCCAGGGATTCAAGGTACTTCGCTTGGAGAGCCGACCCCTACACGCGCTCTTCGGCACCCTCATGTTTCGGCTCATTCAAGACTCGTCGGATCCCCTTGTGCGCCAATCCGGTTTCGGAGATCGCCGTTCGGTATCAGAGGGTGGCGGTGGCATCATCTGGACCCCGCTTCCGCATGACTTCGTGGCCCCCGGCTATGGTGATCGACGAGCAGTCGCAATCAAGCGGCATATCGATCTCCTCCCGCGCGACGTAGGCGCCATGCATCGGGTGTTTGACGAATGGCTAGCACCCAGCGCGAATCTTCGACAGTACCTATGGGCCCATCAAGCGCAGGATACCTCACGGGCCCGCGAGCTGATAGCGGTGTTGGGTGCCCCATCCGTGGTTCGAATCCTGGAGTACTTGGTAGGCGACTATTGGGGTCGATACACAGGATGGCCCGACCTGCTCGTTTACGGCGACGAGGGCATGAAATTCGTGGAGGTAAAGTTCTCGAAGGATTCGCTTAGCGAAGCCCAACGCGGTTGGATCGAAGATAACGCAACGGCTCTGCGGTTTCCCTTTGAACTCCTCAAGCTTCACCGGGCGGGTCATCCGCGATCAGGCGCCGGTGCGGACAAAGTGCCATCGAGTCAGTGAAACGCCCTCTGCTCGAAGCATTCACCCATTCATGCTACCTCCAGCCGCCAAGCGGCGAGTCCCCGTGTACCTGGACGACCTACATCATCGTCCCTCCGAGGGGGGCCGGCTCCGCAACTAGCCATCCGCGCCATCGACGCATAATGACCCTACGGGACCGCTAGCACCAGAAAGCTCCGCTGCAGTCACCCCCAAGCGGCCGCCCTCGCACGCTTCGCCCTCCTCTTCGCATGGCCGCCCCTCACGGGGCGTGCCAACCCCCCGCACCTATGGGCGGGGCTCTCCTGCTGGACCGTGGTTGGGGGGAATTACGCTTGCGCCCGGCGAGGCGGAAGGCGGGCCATAGTGGACCGCGGCGATGTCGGGGCGTTGTGGCCGGGGTGAGTGGAGAGCGACGATTGCGCCGATCCCGAACTCAACCTATGGGAAGGGCGAGGCGTCGACGGTGGCCCACTCTGGTGGGTTTCGACGAACAAGTCGATCCTGCATGCGCCACCTTTCATTGGTAAGCGCTACCGGCAATTCGAAAACGTCGGGTTCGGAGAACGGCGCCTGCAACACTATCGCCGCGGTGAACTCCATAGTGTGCTCTCGATGGAGAATCGTGAAACGAATTGCCCCAGTAGCGGTCGGGAAGTCGTCAAGGAGAAGCCACGAGCACTCGGCATCGTACTCGCCTAGCGGATGTTTCAACCTCACTCGCCTCCCGAGCCAGCTTGGAAAGGGTTGCTCGTTGAAGACTTGCGGTCCCTTTCCGTCCTTCCACTTAATGAACGGCATCTTGGCGTCTGGCTGGAACAAAACCCCGCGGGGAGAAATGAAATGCACTGTGGCATCGCGAATCGGCCGTTGAAATCGATTGGTCAGGTAGAAGTCGAAAAGGAGGGCCCCCGGACCGGATCGATCATGGGGCCTAACCCGAAGATCAAAGGGGCTACATACCTCTGTCATGATGTGATCGCCAACCTCCCTCCAGAGCTGCTCTTCTGGAGCCAATCCAATCTGAAATTCCCTTGACAGGTTGTCGATGCGGGAATGGAGGAACCCCGAGAAGTCCTCTCGCTTCTCGAAGACCGGCAAGATCTTGGTGTTGTGGGTCCCCGTGAGCGCCATGGCGAACCCAACTTCCTGGTTTACCCAAGGGTTTTCGCGCCCCACCGTCGTGTAGAAGACCACGAAAACGGGGCACGACTCGATCAGCCGCCTGATCTTGCCGGCGTTCTCCTCCAAGTGCGACTTGCTGCGAAGGGCCATCACGGGGACGATGGCCCCGCTATAGTTGGCCCTTAAGAAGTCCGCAAGTCCCTTAGCCCGCTCCCCGTCTACTGCATCCGAATAGCTAATGAATACCCGAACCACAAACCTGGGCGCAGATTCAAGCTATTCAAGGTAGGCTTCGTACCACGCTCCAGGTTAGGTGCTCATGGCGGAGGGCCGTTTCCCGCAAGAACATTCACCCAGTCATGTTATCTCCAGCCGCTAAGCGGCGAGTCCCCCGTGCACCCGGACGACCAACATCATCGTCCCTCCGAGGGGGGCCGGCTCCGCAACCAGCCATCCGCGCCATCGACGCATTGTGACTCCACGCGACCGCCAGCACCAGAAGGGCTCCCTGCAATCACCTTCACGCGGCCGCCCTCGCCATCGTGGCCGCCATCCTCGCTTGGCCCGTCCTGCCGGGGGCGTGCCCACACCGGCGCACCACAGGGGGCGGCTTTTCCTTTTGGGGGGTCGTTGGCGCCCTGATGCTGTGGCTGGGCCATCCTTGATGTAAGTGGGCGCCCTTCTCGTGGAGTGTGGCCCGGCACCGAAAGATCACTGATCACAAGAACCGTCACGACCGTTACATCCGAAGCCTCGCCCGGGCTTTGACTGACGCGCCTCACGATCAGGTCGTTTGTGAGAACGTCCGATATGATCGCGTCAAGCATGAGTTCGAGCGGAACGATGCAAACAACACGTCCGGTCTGGAGGACGGTGCGTTCTTCGAGTATGACCTCGTGTCGTTTGACCGCGCGGCCGGCGGGCCTAATTTGCGCTCGCCACGTTGGTTTGCTGAGTTCACTGCCGAGAAGAGTTGGGATCGAGAAAAGCTGATCTACGAGGCATGGAGGTGGATGTGGTTCTCGCGAGAACTTGCGGAGCGATTGGACGTGCCAGCCATTAGAAAGGTTTGGTATCCGTCGGCCCGGGCTTCAACGGAGGTTTTTGGAGACGTGGCCGAAGTGACCGAGCTTCGGCTTTCACATCGAGAATTCCCAATCGTCTACTACGTTCTCAAGAATGTGCCGCTGAACACAATCTGGTTGAAGGGCGTCCCGGCTCAGAGCCATAAGGAAGCGCTGGAAGGGGCGCGGGCCATCCCCGCGGACCTGAGGATTGAAGTGTGGACGCCGAACGCATTCGAAAGAGACCGCTTGGGGAGGCCTTCGCTCTTTTCACGTGCGTATTCCGGCACAAACAAATCGCGTCTCGGATAGGGTGGTCGGCAAATGCCTGCTCTGACGAGGAATCGCATAACGGCGCTTGCGGATGATGGCGCGTGGCCCCCCCTGACCGGCGTGCCGACCCCGCCGCACCTCTGGGCGGGGCTGTTCTTCTGGGTGGCGGTGGGGGCGGTGGCGCTCGTGGGCGAGCGGGGGAGGGGGGCATCCAGCAAGCAAACTGGCGCCGCGCGTGCCAGCACTTGTGCATCACTTCCTCGATGATCGAAATGAATTAGTATCGGCCTCGTCCTGGACGTCGCCTCGATGACAAACGAACCGATTTCCGTGGATCTCATCAGGGCCTTCCGACGTTCCGACGACGCGCCGGCGGGATGGACGGACGAAGAAGTGCGGGCTTCGCTCGAGCGCTACCGGCGCTTCTTCCTGCTGGCGGCCCGCTACCCGCAAGCGCGACTCGCGCCCACACGCGACATCGACATCTTTTGGCACCTCCACATGCTCCATCCGGTAGCCTACAGTTCTGATTGCCAGAAGACGATGGGCCGGATCATGGACCACGATGGCGGATTCGGAAAGGGGGAGGGGGAACTCCCCGAGCTTCAGCAAGCGTTCTCCGACACCGAGCGCCTGTGGCGCGAAGCGTACGGAGAACCGTATGTAGACCGTATCGCCGAGGGGACGAGTGAGCCTGTCGATTGTTGGCACCGATGTGCCAACACATGCTGGCACAAATGCCAGGGGAAGTGACCGCGCCTTGGAACTCCCCGAAGCGCGCACAGCGGACGGGGCGCGCCTACTTGGCCATTTGCAGGCCGAGGGATTCGCGGTTCTGAACATCGAGGGTGGCATCGAGCAGTTTGAGCGGAGGAGCCACAGCCTCGGGCGAGTCGTGGACGTCACGGACGTCCATCTCATCGATGGGGGTCGCACCTACCTCTCACGGAGCGGGCCGGTGCCCTTTCACACCGACCACCCGTCTATCGCGTGGATTGGGTGGTTGTGCCTCGCGCAGGACGAGGTCGATGGCTCGAATCTGTTGATCGACACTCGTGCGCTTCTGGGGGCGATGGGCGATGAGGCCGAAAAACTCAGGGACATCCGCATCGGGTGCCCCGACCTTCAGTCCACTCGGGAATCGTACGAGCACCCGTTGCTGTGGACGGAAGGAAGGGGCGTGCGCGTGTACTGGTCACCGTGGCGAAGGCTCGCGGCGCCGACATCAACAGCCGCCGCCCTTGCCCTCGACCGCTTCATTACCCTCGTTGACGAAGCTCCAGCGGACGCGCGGGCCTCCGTCCGGCTTCAGCCGCAGCAGGCGCTGTACATCGACAATGGTAGGATGCTGCACGGCCGTGCTGCCATCCATCCCGCGAGCCCCCGACGCCTGCTTCGCCATTGGATCGTCATTGATGGCGAACGGGATCGTACCAGCCGCCCTTGAGCACGCCTGCGTAAACAAGACAGCACACGGCAAATGGGGTCCGGCAGCAATTCAACGAGCAGGCGGACCCGGATGTCACCCTGCACGTCCCCCCGCCACGCCTGTTGGCTCGCCGCGCCCGCCCCCCCGCAGCTCCACTTCGCCCTGTTCCTTTGAAGCGCAGTCCCCCGGCTGCCGATTGTGCCAGACAGGGGGCGGTGCCATAAGCGGCCGGGCCCACGCTGTTCGCACGCCGCCCTCCCCCCGCTGCCGCTGCGCGCATCCTCTACGTCAAAGCCGTGCCTCGCGCGCCCGCCCCCCCGCAGCTCCACTCCGCCCTGTTCCCTGGAAGCGCAGCCTCCTGGATGCCGATCCCGCCAGACAGGGGGGCGGTGCCCCAAGCGGGCGGGCCCGCGCTGTTCGCGCGCGGCGGCCGCCCCCCCGCAGCCCTCCTCCGGGCTGGCCCTTTGGGCGCCCCCGAGCGGGGGAGGGGGGCGGAAGGGGGGTTCTCCATTTTTAGGCCGTCACTTTTCGCCACTTCTGCGCCGTCACCTGCACTAGTCGCCGGATGCTCTCGCCTGTCTTGCTGCAGGTGTCTTGGAGTTTTCCTTACGTATTGAACGCGCAAGTTCGGCCATGTTGTCCGCGTCATCTTCCGCGCGCCGCTCGGCCATTTCCCGCAGCGCTTCGGCCTTCCACTCGCGATCATGACGAATTACGGTTATTGGATCTGGAAATCGATAGCGCTTGGAGCGGGTTTTCCCGACCGTTTCCAAAGCTCCCTCGTCTACGAGGTTGTTCAATCGCTTACGAAGGGTCTGTTCTCCGCGTCCGGCAATCCAAGAGGTCGCCTTGGTCACCGAAAACCACGCACGCTCTTCTCTGGCCTTTGTCAGCAAACGCTTGTCCACCTCATCGATTCCAGTTGAGAGGATGTCCTTGCTCTGGAGACGCTCATGCGCGGTTTCGTACGCCTGCAGGACGGCGTCCATGAAAAAATCGATCAGCGTTGTGTAGTCCCCCTTCGAGTCGGTCCACGAAAGGACACGGTAGTAGAGTTCCCGATCATCGAGGAGCGCTGGTTCAATCGGGCATAGGTGCGAATTGGGGAGCCCATGTTGCTGAACGTATGCATGAAACAGGGCCCGGCCCGTGCGACCGTTTCCATCCTTGAACGGGTGGATGCTCTCGAATTCGTGAAAGAAGACCGCTGCTGCAACAACCGGGAACAAACCCTCGCCCATCGAATTCAACCAAGCCAGCAAGGATTCGAGTTCCTCCCTCACATGGCCACCTCCAGCGGCGATGAAAAGTTCCTCCTTCACGTCTGAAACAATGACCCAGGGGTCGGATTCTGGCCCGCGGAAGCGTCCTCTGAGCTCGTCGTTTTCGACGCCATCGAGAAGGATTACGTGAGCGAGGGCGATGCTATCAATAGTCCAAGGAGGTGGCAAGAAGTCAGGCTGGCTCCAAAAGCCGATGTGATTCAGAACCTCCTGGGCGTCCTTTCGTTTCTTTCCGCCCGGAAACTTCGGTTCATGGCCAGCCATTGAATCTCGTGTGATTCTACGCACCTGATTCTCTGACAACTGGTTCCCCTCAAGTGAAATCGAACGATGGATGTTAACGGCCCGCGCCTCGCTGATCACTTCGAAATAATCCTCCGCGCGGGGAATGAAGCGCCCCATCTCACGTTCCAATGTCTGGATCCGTGTGGCCCTCGCCGCGAAGGCCTCGGGCATCTTGAGGAGTGGGTGAAATGGGACCTTCTTCCTATGATGAACCGGATACATCGGCTCCGCGTGTGCAAATCTTCGGGGATCTACTGCCATAATCAGCCACGCTAATTCATCAATCATATATGAAGTTTTGGTTTATTGTTGAATCCAATTACAATAATATGCTGAGAATCGCGACAGTCAATGGTCGATCGTCGGAGCAGATATCCCTGCGCCATCATGGTGACCGCGGCGTCCCCCGCGAGCAGCCGGGCGGGCCACGAGGGCATCCGGCGCGGCGGCATCGCGCCGAGGGCCCTGGCCATCACGGGCAGCTAGCCCCGCTCAGTGCCGGCCCGTTGGGGCCACCCCCGAGAGCCTTCATTCACCCATTCACACTACCTCCGGCCGCCAAGCGGCGAGCCCCCCGCGTACCCGGACGACCTACATCATCGTCCCTCCGAGGGGGGCCGGCTCCGCGACCAGCCATCCGCGCCATCGACGCACGATGACCCTACGCGGCCGCCAGCACCAGAAGGGCCCCCTGCAATCACCCCCAACCGGCCGCCCTCTCCACCGTGGCCGCCATCCTCGCGTGGCCCCCCTGGCGGGGGTGCCCATGCCGCCGTACTTCGGGGCGGGGCTGCTCGATAGGGCAGGCCCGGGGGGGGGATGAAACTAGGGCCGGCCAGGCGGGGGGCGCAACCGTCATGACGCAAGATTCGACGATAGGAATCCAAACCCCAAGCGGAAGGGGTCTCGGGTGGCCCTATCCCCGCCTCGTGAGACGAGGCGGCCGGTAGTTCTCTGCCTCCTCGAATCCCCGGCCTGTGCCGTAAGGCACCTTGCCCCGCCCCGCCATCCGTTAGCCTTTTGCGGCCTCGTTTCATACGTGCATAGGGAGTGCCTTGGCCTACGTCGTTCCCCGATACAGCAGGTCACAGGTCGATCAGGCCGGCCGCACTTTGGTGGCGACGAATTCCACCGGGTCCGACAAGATCAGGGCCATGGTGATCGTCGACAATTGGCGCGCATCGCATAGCTTTCCGCTTAACACGTTTCAAATGAGCCTGAGGCGATGGACCAAGGCCGTCGACCCGGATAGCCTCGTGGCGCAACGAATCAAACGTCTGTCGTCCACCGAGGACAAGCTGCGCCGCTTTCCAACAATGAAGCTCTCGCAAATGCAGGACATCGGGGGCTGCCGAGCGGTTGTCTCCAGCGTCGCAAGGGTACGCCAACTTCGGGAGATCTACCATGAGAGCGATCTCAAACACAAGCTCGTCGGCGAGAAGGACTACATTGGGAACCCCAAGGCGTCTGGCTACCGCGGTGTGCACCTAATATACAGGTATCGCAGCGACAAGAACCCGACGTACGATGGGCATCTCATTGAGGTTCAGCTTCGGTCACGTGTTCAACATGCGTGGGCCACCGCGGTTGAGACCGTGGGAACGTTTCTGAAACAGTCTCTGAAAGCTAGCCAAGGGGAAGACCAGTGGCTTGATTTCTTTACGCTCATGGGTTCGGCAATCGCAATTCGCGAAGGATCTCAGCCTGTTCCAGGCACTCCGACCAACCCAGCTCAGCTGAAACAGGCGCTTCAGGAGGCGAGCGACCGGCTTGATGTGCGCAAGAAGCTTGCGGCGTACAGCCGGACAGTTCAGATGGTGCAAGACGGGACACTTAGCGCTCATTACTTCTTGTTGGATCTTCAACCCCAGGACGGGACGCTAACGGTTACTGGCTTCGAGAAGCGAGCCCTGAATGAAGCAACCCGCCGCTATCTCGACGTAGAGAAAACCCTTACCAGCCCAGGGGCGGAGGCTGTTCTCGTGTCCGTCGAATCGCTAAGTACATTGCGGGCGGCGTTTCCGAATTACTTCCTGGACACGAAGGTCTTCGTTGAAGCAATGGACAAAGCTCTCCACTGAGCCTGCATTTCGTACTCACGCACGCCTCCATCGAATCCTAATGCCCGCTCCGCCAAACACCCGTGGCTGCGTCCCTGCGACCCAACGGCGCCATCCATGACCCGGGAATTCACCACGTCAAACAGCGAACTCGCCCCGGCCCCCTCACACCCGTAGACCTCCTCGCGGCGGCGGCCCTCCCCACCGCGGTGCTCCTCACCATCCTCGCGTGGCCCGTCGTGACCGGCGTGCCCACCCCGCCGCACCTCTGGGCGGGGCTGTTCATCTGGGCGGCCGTTAGGGGGTGGCGCTCGTGCCCGACCCGCAGCGGGAGCCGAGGGGTCCAGCGACGGGTGGACTGCGGCGCCACCCAACGCCAGCAGCCCACCGGGGATGAAGCGTCTATTGTCGTGGAGAGGGGAAGCTCCGAGGGGCCAAGTATATAGCGATCCGAGCGCTCTTCCCGGCGTGGCCAAATACAGTTGCATGAACTGCCGCAAGTTGGTGAACACTGGATTTGGAGGTGGCATCCGCAGTCACAAGGGCGTGAACCTCTGCAACGCGTGCGGTCCAAAGTGGGTTGCACAGGAATCGCTTCCGTTGGAGCGCCAAGAGCGAGAGCATCTTGAGAGGAGGCACAAGATCCTGAAGAAGGACAAGGCGGACTACGCCGCGAAGTTTACAGGGATGGCATCCGTCATTGTAGGCGACCCATCATTTGACCTTCGAACCCAGCGCTATCTAAACGATGTTCAGGCCGACATCGATGCCGTGGCGAGTGAGATCCGCCGTAGGGAGACGCTCGCACAATCGGGGAGCACTTGTCCGAAGTGCGATCGGGCGGTCCAAGAAGATTTCGTGAAGTGCCCCTATTGCGGGCACGAGCTCAAGGCGACTCTTGCCTGTCCCCACTGCGGCAAGGGCATCAAAAGTGATTTCGAGATGTGCCCGTATTGCGGCGGGGCTCTCGGCGGCGCAGTGTTGGAGTAGATCGTCATGCCCGAGGACGCGTCGCCGCCTTCAACGCCGCGGTTTGCATTCCTTCTGGGAGCAGGGTGCTCGCGGGGTGCCGGCGTTCCTGCGATGGCGGAATTCACTGAGCAGTTTAGATCGCACATTAGCACTTCGGCTCCTGAATTGCTTTCGGAAGTAGACGAACTGCTCGGCGTGATGAGCGCTGGCCGGAAGGGTGACCTTGAGGATCTAATGAGGGCTCTTGAGTTTGTTGCGGAACTCACGACCCATGCGGAAACTGCCAAGAGGCTCATTCCCGCCTGGAAGAATGAAAGAAAGGCGCAGGCCGAAGTAATGTTCAAACGTCTGCAGGCATTCATCGTCCAGAAGACCTTTGTGAACGACGTTTCCAGGGTAACGTACCTCCAGGAACTGGCGGAACTGATCTTCGATTATGGTCCAATCTCGTTCTTCACCGTAAATTACGACACATGCCTCGATCTCCTCCTGACCCTGAGTCAAATCGACTTCACGGATGGTTTCGAGCCCTTCTGGGATTCACGGCTGCTGAGCGCGAAGAGCAAGGTAAGGGTGTACAAGCTCCACGGCTCGTGCCTATGGTATTCATCTGGAGCTCAATACGTGAAGATTCCAATCAGGCCCTCCGAAGGATCATTCGAGTTGCTCGGTGGTGGATCAACGCAAGCGATGCTCATCTACCCAACGGCATCCAAGGCACGGCTAAGCGAGCCGCTAGCGGTATTGCTTGGCGAATTCCGAAAGGCGCTGCTTGAATTGGATGTTCTGTTCATCGTGGGATACTCTGGTCGTGATGAAGAGATTGCAACAGTATTGGCGGAAGCCCTACGGGTCAACGGGCGTCTTTCCGTCTATGTGGTTTCGAGACACCCCAGGCCATGCATCGAGCAATTGGCCGGGACTGACCCGGGCATTCGACGGCTGGCAATTCCCATAAGTGCGACATGGGAGTCGATGCTCGGCGGGAACAAGATCGCTCGTATCGTCCAGGCAAGAATTACGGGAACGGAAGGCTACCTGATCAAAAGGCAAAAGGAGCGACTTGAAACGTTTGTTCAGGAGCCATCATACAACTTGGCGGGGATCCTGCGGGAGTCATTTGACCACCTATTGCTCAGAGAATCGTTCTTGGCAGCAAAACGGGACCTCGACCGCAGAATCGTCGGAATCCGGGAATCGAGACAGCCGCTCCATAGTATGGCTGAGTGTTCCCTTGGACTTCTCTACTATTCTTTCCTAATGGGGCAGACCGATAATTTGGTGGATTACAAGGAAGCCCTCCTTGCGTGGCTTGATTTTCATGCGGCGGAAAGGCGAGATTCTAGGACCGCCGAAGAATTGATTGGAAATCTTCCCATTGAATTGAATCAGGATTTCTGGAATTCAGGGCAAACATTTCGGCTCTCCTCATTGACTGAATACCCGTTCAGGCAATGGTCCGAATGGGTGAGGCCGTTCGTCGAGAACGAAGTCTTCGATGGCAACCTGCGTCAAATGGCTGAGGGTGTCCGGCGCATTGAAGAGAATCAAACACTCCTCAATGCAATGCGCGACTTCTTCAACAGTCCTCGCGATGGGCGTGACAAGCTCGAACCGCTCTCTCGTGTGAAAGGAGCCCGAGAGGTGATGGCCCCGCGGTTCGACGGCCTACCGACTGTGGAGGAACTAGCTGTGCTGCCGACGGGGTCACCTGAGGCCCTATCGGCCGCGTGGGGGACTTACGGATCGATCCTCGGCAAGGTGTACGCGGAAGCCCGCGAGACTCTGGTAGATTTCATGCGCTTGATTAACGATCTGGATAGGCCTGCGGGAGGCGTTCAAAAGTCATAGCGTTCGCGTTGAAATGGGATTCCCGGTTGAGTTGTTGCATAAACCCCCTCACTCGCCGTAGCGGTCCAACACCGTCATCCTGAGGTTGTGCACCACGCACCGGGAGAGGATCTGGTTCCGTCGGCTCGTCGCGCTCTTGCCACGCACCCCTTCG
>Ga0302046_10005153_pt1 | contig 11548 bp, 7 predicted proteins | sample RVTome_11_FD_200261 | JGI IMG/M metagenome (GOLD analysis project Ga0302046, IMG submission 200261) | Soil microbial communities from uranium-contaminated site in the Upper Colorado River Basin, Wyoming, United States - RVT147D111 (version 2) ... | reverse complement strand
GTGCGCGCCTACCGCGTGGCCAACCAATATCCCGAGCTGCTCACCGGCCTGCCCTGCTACTGCCCCTGCGAGCTGTACGGCCATGGCGGCGTCATCGACTGCCACCGCTCGCAGCACTCGGCGATGTGCAACATCTGCATGGACGAGGCCATCGAGGCCGCGCAGATCTATGAGGGGCAGATGCAGGTGGGCGAAGCCAGCATCGCGGCGGCGCAAGCGGCCATCAAGGACCGCTACCGGCGCGCCCTGGTGGCGCAAAAGGCCCAGGAGCTGCCGATGATGAACACCCAGCAGGGCCAGGCGTTCCTGCAGGTGTGCTCCGACTGCCACCAGCCGCCGTCGCCGGCGATGCACACCAGCGTCGACTGGGACCGCTCGCTTGCTCGCATGGAGCAGTACGCGCGCCAGAGCGGCACGCTGCCGCCGGATGCCACCTGGCAGGCGGCGGTCAACTACGTCAAGAGCGTCGCCGCGCAGGTCCCGCCGTCGACGGTGACCCAGGTCCGCCAGAGCCTCGCCGACACGGTCGAGCACCTCAAGCACGCCGAGGGCGACGCGGCGTACTACCCGAGCGTCCGCGACGAGGTGCTCGAGCCCGCCTGGGCCGAGCGGATGGCGGCGGCCTACGCCATGGCCCGCGAGCTACCCGCCGAGCTCCTCGCCAGCACGCCGACCAACTGCCAGACCTGCCTGGACGCCGGCCACGGCAATCTGCTGGCCTGCCTGAACTCATGGCACGCGATCACCTGCGAAACCGCGATCGCCGAGGTCGAGAAGCTGGCCGCCGGCGACCGTTAGGGGACAACTGCTGCCGGCCAGGTGACGCAATCATGCGAGCCCGATCCAGTATCTTGCGCCGGACGCTTGCGAGAATGTTGCGCGGGATGCGAAACTCGCGCCGGCACGGAGCCCCCCCCTCTCCCCGGAAGCTGGTACGATCCCGACAGGAATCGAACGGTAGACCCTGGACGAGATGCCCAGCCGACCCATGCGTATCACCATCCCGCAGAGCCAGAAGGCCGCTTTGCAGGTTCTTCTCGGATACGGGAGTGAGAAGTTGCAGGCACTTCGCTCAGCATTGGCGAGCCTAGAACCCGAGTTGTGGCCAGGATCTTCGATTCCCCGTTTGGCAACCGCCCTTGATGCCAGTTCGGCTGAGGCAGAGGAAGTTCTTTACCTCCTATTGGGCCTCTCTACGTTCCGAGAGCAGGCAGCAGTAGATAGCGGCGAACTAGCGGAGAGCCTCGCTACCGCGATGAAAGACGAACCCGCTGAGTTTCGCGGCGATATCGATGAAGTCAGCAGGTTTCTGGAGGAAGCACTACGAGGAGGTGACGCTCTTGAGGTCACCGCAAAAGCACTCACCGTTCTACAGGACAACGAACGGTATTTCATGCAAGCGCGCATCTTGACCGACCTACGTCCCGTTTTTCGAGCGGACGCACAAACGCCGGCCGCCCATGTGATCGTTCACAATCTGAAGTTGAGCTACCGATCCGGTTTTAACTTAGAACAACGCGACTTCTTCATTGCTCTAGATCACAAAGGCCTCGATACTCTGACGGTGGTACTCGAGCGGGCCAAGAGCAAGGACGCTGCGCTTGAGAAGCTTTCAGAGAAGCTCGATATCCCCGTGCTGAAGGTGAGAGAATGACAACGCTTGGAGCAGCGTGGAACTTCTCCCCATTAGTCGACAGATGGCGCGAGAGAGATCCTCTCCGCTCGTTCGAATGGATGAGCAAGCCCTCTCTCCTCCCTCCTGCTCAGTGGAGTCAGCCAATCCCGCACTTCGTTGAGGCTTCTCAGCGCCAGGTGGCCAGGAGCCGCTTTCTTGTAGAGATTGAAGAAGCGATCCGCTTGTCCGAGGAGATCTTCGAGTTGAGGGACAACTGGGACGGGGAAGGTGCCCCGGGATACACGCGCGACACTTGGGAGCGAGCGATTAAGTTCGTTCGCACGAGCGCCGAGATGGTTGACCGTCGATACGGGCTTTCGTTCCGGGCTCCGAACATCAATCCAGGACCCGACGGGAGTATCGACGTCCATTGGCGAACAGACGATGGAGAACTCCTTGTTAACATTCCCGCGGAGCCCGGTGCCCTGGCGGAGTTCTATGGGGACGACTATGGTCAAGCAGTCATTAGGGGCAAGTTGAACCCTGCCCGCTCAAATCATGAGTTGATCCTTTGGCTTATCAGTAGCCAGCGGTGAGTTCCCCTGCTGAGGAGATACCTGACGAGGATGATCTCTTTATGCGCGTCCACCAGAATGGCCTGAAGCCAAGGGGTGAGCTACACGCGGGCGTCTTCCGAGGGCGCAAAGGGGGCATGTCCACTGATTGGTCACGGTACGCGACTCCAGAGGAAACACGCCAACGAGCGACGTCCCCGCCCGAGCACAATGGGGTAGTTGGTCTCCCCGTTGGCGGAGTTCGTGAGATTCAGGGTTTGAGGGTCGTGCACGACCCGAAGGATGACAACCAGGCACATACCGAGGTTCGTGGCGGCGTAGCTCGGGCGGAGGTTAGGCTAAAGCTGCTGCGCATCTGCGAAGTGTTGATCGCCGTACCTTGGCCTCCCGAAGAGTGAAGAACCTGCTTCGCCAGGGGCCGGCGGAGAGAGAGCTACGAACCCAACTGATGCTAGCCTGGCCGTTCGGTTCCGTTGTGAGACCGCGGCCGCCGAGGTTGAAAAGCTGGCCGCCGGCGATTTCGGGAAGGGTTCGTGACAGCCGGCGGGTCACCGGCGGCGGCGCGACGATCCCACCGTCCCCTCTAGATTAGGCCAGTTGGCCGCCCAGTGTGGCGGCGACCGCCCATCGGTCGCGGTACTCTCCGCGAAAACTCAGGGTTCTCCAAGGCGGCTGCCGTGGACGGCGATCGTCCGGCCGCCGCAACCTGTTTCTGCCTGTCTCCCCAGGCCACGACGCCGACGCCCGCGTTGCCGGGCTCGACACCGACAGGAGCGCGTCAGGATGGCGAAAACCGATCGACGGTCTGTCCTTCACGCTGCGGCGGGAACCTGCGCCGCGCTGCTCGGCACACCTCCGCTCACTGCGGCGCCGCGCCGCCCGCAATCGCAAGTGACAAGGCCCGAGCCGCTGGCCGCGGACCTCGTCTTCGAGTTCGTCAAGGTCGCCCACACCGACCTCGACGCGACGCGACAGTTGCTGCAGGGTGAGCCGCGCCTGATCAAGGCGACCTGGGATTGGGGCGGCGGCGATTTTGAAACCGCCATCGGTGCGGCCGGGCACATGGGGCGGCGGGACATCGCCGGCTTTCTGCTCGACAGCGGCGCGGCGATCGACCTGTTCGTGGCTGCGATGCTCGGTCGGATCACGGTCGTGCAGGCCGCGTTGGAGGGCCAGCCTTCACTCTTTCACGTCCCGGGACCGCACGGCATTCCGCTCATCGCCCATGCGCGAGCGGGCGGGGAGCCCGCGGCCACGGTTTTGGAGTACCTCACCGAGTTCGAGTCCTCGCGCGGCTGATCGAGCTGGCGAGGCTTCGATCCTCTGCCCATCATCGTCGGCGCGCTTGTGGTCGTCAGCTTCGCTGCGCTGGCCACCGTGGGCGCCGGCCCGACGCGCTGCGGGCATCGACCCGATGGAAGCGCTCGCGGCCGGGTAGAGGCGATCTTGTGGAGGTAGCCTGGCCCTGCGCGCTGTACGCTGGGAGTTACGTCAACCGCGTGGCCGGACGCGGTCGAGCTCAGGGAACTCGGACCAGGTTTCGCGCGGCGGGTTGGGCTCGACGGTGACCCGCACGCCCTCGACACTGGGGTGCATGGGCCGCACCTCGACGGGGAACTGCCTGGACAGGCCGCGGAGGTCGAGGCCGGAGACGTCGATCGGCACTCGCTGGGCCGACAGCACCTGGTTGTTGGCGTCGAGCTGCTCGACCAGGACGGTCAGCCGGTTGAGCGAGGCTTCCGTGTTCTTGACGACTGTGACGTCGAGGTAGAGGTAGGGGGAGGGGCCTTCGGCGTCGCGGTCGATCCACGAGGAGAGGCGCACCTCGAACTGGTTGCGGGTGGCGAAGATGTCGGCGACCAGCTCCTCGGCCGACGGCGGCGCGCAGGCGACGGCGGTGGCGGCAACCAACAGGGCGATCAGAACAGGCCGTGGGGGCAATTCCCATCCGGTCCGAAGAACGGCGCGCGTGCGCATCGGGGCTCCTTGCTCTGCTTTGCTCTTCCTCACTCTTCCCCTTCTTTCACCGCGGAGCACCGCGCCCGTCCGCAAAGCTTGGCCCTGCTCTACCGCAGCCCGGCCTTCAACCCCGGTCCGGCGAACAGCTTCTGAAACGTTACTCTTCCTCGGACGCGGGCTCGTCCCGGCCGTCCGCCAACAGGACGCGGTAGATCTCGCGGCGCGACACGCCGCTGTCGGCGGCGAGCTGCTTGCGGGCGTCGGTGCGCGACATCCCCCCGGCGAGCATCGCTTCGTAACGACGGCGTACATCGTCGCGGTCGAGGGCCGCGATCGCGGCGGCGATCTCGCCGCGCGCCTCGCTCGTTCCGACCGCCGACCCACGGCCGGCGACGCACACCGTGACCTCGCCACGCGCGGGCTCGCCAGCGAAGTGGCTCGCGACCTCGGGGAGGGTGCCACGAACGACCTCCTCGTGCACCTTGGTGAGCTCGCGGGCGACGGCCGCCGGCCGCGGCCCGAGAGCTTCGGCGGCGGCCGCCAGCGCCGAGCCGAGCCGCCGCGGCGACTCGAGGAACACCACTGTGCCGGGCTCGGCGGCGAGATCCTCGAGGACGCGGCGCCGTGCCGTCTTCTTGCGCGGCAGGTAGCCGATGAACAGGAAGCGGTCGGTGGGCAGCCCGGAGGCGGTCAGCGCCGCCAGCACGGCGCTCGGCCCCGGCACCGGGACCACCGTGACGCCGGCGGCGATCGCCGCGCGAAGCAGCGGAAAGCCCGGGTCCGAGACCAGCGGCGTGCCGGCGTCGGAGACCAGGGCCATGGACTCGCCGGCCAGCAGCCGGGCCACCAACCCCGTCGCCTGGGCTTCCTCGTTGTGCTCGTGAAGCGACTGCAGCGTCTTGCGGATTTCGAAGTGGCTCAACAGCTTACGGGTTCGCCTGGTGTCCTCGGCGAGGATCAGGTCGACCGCCGAGAGCACCTCCAGGGCGCGCAGCGTGACGTCGTCGAGGTTGCCGATGGGGGTGGCGACGACATAGAGCTTCGCGGTCATGGCGCACGGTCGCTGCCGGTGGCTTGCGGCGGCCACCGCGTCGAAAGAAGAAACTGCTCTGAGAGGATAAACCGCCGGTGGTGGCGGCGGGGCGGGCGCCGGGGCGGCCTGCTAGAGTTACTCACTTGACCTTCAGCGGAGGGAGCCACCTGTGATCGACGGCGTCAAGCTGGTCCCGCGCATCCGTCATGCTGATGACCGCGGCTACGTGACCGAGGTCCTGCGCGCGGACGAAGAGCATTTCCAGAAGTTCGGGCAGGCCTACGTCACCGCCTGTCACCCGGGCGTGGTGAAGGCCTGGCACAAGCACAACACCCAGACCGACTACTTCTACGTGGTGCGCGGAACGATGAAGGTGGGCCTGTACGACGACCGCGAGGGGAGCGCGACGCAGGGCCAGTACGGCGTCGTCATCCTCGGCGAGAACGGACACGAGGCGCAGTTGGTGATCCCGCCGGGGATCTGGCACGGCATGATGGCGCTGGGCGACTTCGCGGTGATGCTCAACATTCCCACCGAAGTCTACGACCGCGACCAGCCCGACGAGATGCGGGCGGCCTGGGACGCCTTCGACGACATCTGGACGGTAAAGAACCGCTAGGCTGCTAGGAAGCGCATGGGCAGCCTATGGGAGCCCTTCACCATGGCTGCTGATGTAGAACGACGGTTTGTCAACTGCCGAGGCAACGCCGCAGAGTCTCCAGAAGATATAGGAATATAACGGAATATCAAGGATCTGGCGCCAGAGGCTCGGTGCCCGCGACGGTCCCGATTGATGCCGGAGGATCGCCGACCGCGACGGTTCCAATTGACGCCGGAGGACCGGTGTTCCACGACGGATCCAACGGTTCCAGCCGATGAACGTCCCCGAAAGCCTTACCCCGCCCGACACGATCCGCGTCCGCGGCGCCCGCACCCACAACCTGCAGGCGATCGACCTCGACATCCCCCGCTACTGCCTGGTGGTGGTCACCGGGCTGTCCGGCTCCGGCAAGTCGTCGCTCGCCTTCGACACCCTCTACGCCGAGGGGCAGCGGCGCTACGTCGAATCGTTGTCGGCCTACGCGCGCCAGTTCCTCGAGCAGATGGAGCGCCCCGACGTCGAGAGCGTCGAGGGGCTGTCGCCGGCGATCGCCATCGAGCAGAAGACCACCTCGCGCAACCCGCGCTCGACGGTAGGCACGGTCACCGAGCTATACGACTACCTGCGGCTGCTGTACGCGCGCGTGGGAACGCCGCACTGCCCGCGCTGCGGCCGGCCGGTGCGCTCGCAGAGCAGCGGGCAGATCGTCAAGCAGGTGATGGCGCTGCCGGAGGGCTCGCGGCTGCAGATCCTCGGGCCGATCGTCCGCTCCCGCAAGGGGGAGTTCAAGGCCGAGCTGGCGCGCCTGGCGCGCAGCGGCTTCGTGCGCGCCCGCATCGACGGCAAGGTGACCGAGATCCACCGGCCGCCGGCCCTGCGCCGCCAGCAACGCCACGACATCGAGGTGGTCGTTGATCGGGTAATTCTGCGGCCGGGCATCGAGAAGCGGCTGCGCGACGGCATCGAGAAGGCGATGCAGCTCGGCGATGGGGTGGTGATCGTCAACGTCCTGGGCTCCGCCGACCACCTCTACTCCGAGAAGCTGTCTTGCCCCCGCTGCGGGATCAGCGTCCCGGAGCCGATGCCGCGCTCGTTCTCGTTCAACAGCCCGCGCGGCGCCTGCCGCCGCTGCGAGGGGCTGGGGATCCGCTGGCAGTTCGTCCCGGAGCTGATCGTCCCCGAGCCCGAGCGCTCGCTGCCCGGCGGCGCCATCGCCCCGTGGCAGGGGTCGGCCTACCCCGAGCACTTTTTCCGCGCCTTCTGCCGGGAGCTCGAGGTCGATCCCGACACGCCGTGGGGCGAGCTGCCCGAGGCCGTCCGCCGCCTGGTGCTCGAGGGGCCGCCCGACGGCGAGCCGCTGGAGATCGAGGTGAAGGAGGGTCTGCTCGACAAGCGCCTCGGCCGCGATTTCGAGGGCGTCATCCCGATCCTCGAGCGTACCTACGAGCAGGCCGACGCCGAGAGCCGCCGCACCCGCAAGATCGAGCGCTACATGCGGGAGAGCGAGTGCGGCGCCTGCGGCGGCAAGCGGCTGCGGCCGGAGAGCCTGGCGGTGCTCATCGGCGGCCGCTCGATCGCCGACTTCACGGAGCTGGCCGCCGACGAGGCGCTCGAGGTGATCGCCGCCGTGAAGGTCCCGAAGCGCCTCGAGCCGGTAGCCGGGCCGCTGCTCAAGGAGATCGGCGAGCGCCTGTGCTTCCTGCAGCAGGTGGGGCTCGGCTACCTGAGCCTCGATCGGCCGTCGGGATCGCTGGCCGGCGGCGAGAGCCAGCGGATCCGCCTGGCGACCCAGATCGGCACCCGGCTGCGCGGCGTCATGTACGTGCTCGACGAGCCCAGCATCGGCCTCCACCAACGCGACAACAAGCGCCTGCTCGCGGCGCTCTTCGAGATCCGCGACCAGGGCAACACGGTGATCGTCGTCGAGCACGACGAGGACACCATCCGCGCCGCCGACTGGGTCGTCGACCTCGGCCCCGGCGCCGGCGAGCACGGCGGCTGGGTGGTGGCGGAGGGGCCGCCCGAGGCGATCGCCGCCAACCGCGAGTCGCTCACCGGCGACTACCTGTCGGGGCGGCGCGGCATTCCGATTCCCGAGGCCCGGCGGCGGCCGCTGTCGCCGTCTCCGGAGACCGGAGGAACCGCGAGCTGCGCGGGGCCCGGGGCCGCGCTCGGCTGGTTGACGGTGCGCGGCGCCCGCCACCACAACCTCCAGAACATCGACGTCGCCTTCCCGCTCGGCTGCTTCACGGTGGTCACCGGGGTGTCCGGATCGGGCAAGAGCAGCCTGGTGCAGGACATCCTCTACCGGGAGCTGGCGGCGCGCCTCTACCGGGCGGTTGCCGAGCCGGGCCCCCACGACACCATCGAGGGGATCGAGTCCATCGACAAGGTCATCGACATCACCCAGGACCCGATCGGCCGGACGCCGCGCTCCAACCCGGCGACCTACACGGGCGCCTTCACGCCGATCCGCCAGCTTTTCGCCGCGCTGCCGGAGAGCAAGGTGCGCGGCTACGAGCCCGGGCGCTTCTCGTTCAACGTCGTCGAGGGGCGTTGCCCGGTCTGCGAGGGGGCCGGGGTGCGCAAGATCGAGATGCACTTCCTGCCCGACGTCTACGCGCCCTGCGAGGAGTGCGGCAGCCGCCGCTACAACGACGAGACGCTGCAGATCCACTACCGTGGCCACGACATCGCCGAGGTGCTCGACATGACCGTCGAGCACGCCCTCGAGCTGTTCGCCAGCGTCCCGGCGATCGCCCGGCGCCTGCAGGGGCTGATGGACGTCGGCCTCGGCTACCTGCGGCTCGGACAGCCGGCGACGACCCTGTCGGGCGGCGAGGCGCAGCGGGTCAAGCTCGCCAAGGAGCTCTCCAAGAGGGCCACCGGCTCGACCGTCTACATCCTCGACGAGCCGACCACCGGCCTGCACTTCGAGGACGTCCGCAGGCTGCTGCAGGTTCTCGACGCGCTGGTCGAGCAGGGCAACACGGTGATCGTCATCGAGCACAACCTCGAGGTCGTCAAGTGCGCCGATTGGATCATCGACATGGGGCCGGAGGGCGGCGGCGGCGGCGGCGAGATCGTCGCTGCCGGGCCGCCCGAGAGGATCGCCGAGCACGCCGGCTCGTACACGGGCCGCTACCTGCGCCCGATCCTGACGGCCTCGCGGGTCTCGGCGTGATCCTTCGATGAGCAGCGCGGCCTCAGTGCTCGGCGCGGCACGCCCCGGCGACACCGGCTCCGCGCCGGGGGGCGGACGGACGCTCGCGCGGCGCGATGCCGTCGACCTGCCGGTGGCCGAGCGGCCCCTGCGGGTCGCCATGTTCGCGCCCCTGCCGCCGGTGCCCTCGGGCATCGCCGCATACGTTCTCGATCTGTTGCCGCTGCTCCCCGCGCCCTGGCGTATCGACCTGTTCGGCGATACCGATGTCGAGGCCGACGCCGGACGGCTGGACGCGACGCGGACCGGCGTTGTGTGCTTCCCGCACCCCGAGTTCGCGGCGAGGCAGGCGGCCGAGCCCTACGACCTGACCGTCTACCAGGTCGGCAACAGCACCGAGCGGACCTGGATGTTTCGGTACGTCGTCGAGCATCCGGGCCTGCTGGTGCTGCACGACGGGGTCCTGCACCCGGCCCGCGTCGAGGACGCCACGCGGCGGGGCGACATGGCCGGCTATCGGCGAATCGCCGAGAGCTGCCGCCCCGAGGCCGGCGCGGCGCTCGGCCACCTGGTGGCGGGCGGCCTCGGCGGCCCGGCCCTCTACACGACGTTCCCCCTCTGCGAGGACCTGGTGCGGGCCAGCTGGGCGACCGGCATGCACGGCGAGCTGCTGTGCGGCTGGCTGCGGGCGATGGTTCCGGATGCCCGGGTAGTGCGCTTGGCGCACTGGCAGTCGGTCGGCCGCGATCCACGCCCGCCGGGCGTCGCAGTCAGGGGCGAGTCTGGCGTCGGCGAGGCACGATATCGTGGTACACCAGCCGGTGGGGGGCCACAGGATGTGCGGGAAGAGCGAGGCACCGGCGGACGAAGCAACGGTACCGCCGGTGCCTGCGAGAGATGGCGTTCGGAGCTCGCCCGCCCGGAGGAGGTTCTGATCGGCAGCTTCGGCAACATCGGCCGGGAGCGCCGCCTCGAGCAGCTGCTGAACGCCCTGGCGGGGATCGAGACCGCCACTCCCTGGCGGCTGATCGTCGCCGGCAGCGTCGATCCACGGCTGCGGCTGCGGGAGCAGGCGGAGGGCCTGGGGATCGCCGAGCGGATCACCTGGCGAGCCGGCCTGTCGGACGCCGACTTCGTCGCCGCCATGGGCGCCGTCGACCTGGCGGTCAACCTCCGCTTCCCGCCGGCGCGGGCCTCGTCCGGGGTGCTCCATCAGTTGCTGCAGCTCGGCATCCCGGTCGTCATCACCGACGTGCTGCACTGGCGCGACTACCCGGCCGCCGCCGTGGCGCGAGTACCGCCCGGGCCGGACGACGCCGAGGCGGCGGCCCTGCGCGCGGCGCTCGCCCGCTGGATCGACGACCCGGAGGCCCGCGCCGCGGCGGGCCGCGCCGCGGCGGAGTGGGCCAGGGCGCACATCACGCCGGAGCGCATGCGCGACAGCTACGTCGCCGCCGCGCAGGCCGCGCTCGGCCTCAGCGGCTTGGAGTAGCGCGGCTCTCTGCTCCGCTCTCGCGGACCAGCTTGTCGAAAGACGGGCAGCGCAGGTCAGCGACGTGTTGCACTGGCGCGCTCAGCCGCTCGCCGGCTGGCCCTCCTTTTCGGCAAGCAAAGAATCCAGCAGCTCCGTGAGCGCCTGGTAGTCGACGGGCTTGACGATATGGCGGTCGAAACCCGCTTCCTGCGACCGCTGCCGGTCCTCGTCCTGGCCCCAGCCGGTGAGCGCCACAATCACGACGTCCTCACCCCACGGTTTCTCGCGGACGCCGCGACAGACCCCGAAGCCGTGCACCTTCGGCAACCCGATGTCGAGCAGGATCACCTCGGGACGAAACTCCTCGGCGGCGGCGAGGGCTTCCTCGCCATCGTAGGCGATCCGCGTCTCATGGCCGCTCAAATCCATCAGGGTCGCCAGCGAATCGGCGCTGTCGACGTTGTCGTCGACGACCAGGACGCGATGCCGCGCCGGCCCCGGCCCGACCTTGGCGGCTGCCACCGGCCCCTCACGGGCCGCCGGCTTGCCGGCGAGCCGCGGCAGGCGCACCGAGAACTCGCTGCCCCGGCCCTCCCCCTCGCTGTGAGCCTCGATCGTACCGCCGTGCATCTCGACCAGCCGCTTGACCAGCGTCAGGCCGATCCCCAATCCGCCGCGCGATCGCTCGAGCGTCGTATCGGCCCGCGCGAACATGTCGAAGATGCTCCCGAGCTGCGCCGGGGAGATGCCGATCCCGCTGTCCTTCACGTTCACCACCACTTCGCCTCCCTGGGCCTCGGCGGCCAGCGAGATCGAGCCTCCCGGCGGCGTGTACTTGCAGGCGTTGTGCAGCAGGTTGCTGAAGACCTGCGCCAGGCGGACGGGATCCGCGTCGAGGTACACGGGCTCGCCCGGCAGCCGGACCTCGATGGTCTGGTTTTCGCGCTCGGCGAGCGGGCGGCAGGTCTCGACGGCCTGGTGGACCACGGAGGCCAGCTCGGCTCCCGTCCTGCGCAGCTCCAGCTCGTCACGGGTAATGCGGCTCACGTCCAGCAGGTCCTCCACCAGCCGCACCATGTGCCCCACCTGCCGTTCGATCGCGTCGCGGCCCCGCCGGAGGAGGTCCCG
>Ga0302046_10005151_pt1 | contig 11550 bp, 10 predicted proteins | sample RVTome_11_FD_200261 | JGI IMG/M metagenome (GOLD analysis project Ga0302046, IMG submission 200261) | Soil microbial communities from uranium-contaminated site in the Upper Colorado River Basin, Wyoming, United States - RVT147D111 (version 2) ... | reverse complement strand
CCTCCGTGCACACCACCGGGTACGCGACCTTGATCTCGACCTCTGACTCCAACACTGCGGGCACCCTGCCCGCGTCGGCCCGACGACAGCGTCTCCCCCGGCGGGAGAGTCAAATCGCCCAACACCGTCCTCGTGATCGAGCACAAGCCGGCGACGATCACGATCGCGGGCCACGTCGTCGACCTCGGCCCTGGCACCGCCGGCGGCGAGCTGGTGTTCGAGGGCACCGTGGACAGGCTGCGGGCCAGCGGCACGCTCACCGGGCGTCACCTGAACGACCGCGCCTCTCCGAAGCCGTCGGTGCGGACCCCTGTATCTGTTCGTGCTGCCGGATGCCACGGGGTGGCGCAGCGGGCGACGCACCGACTGAACGGGCGGCCGGCCGCACGACAAGAGGCCGCATCGCCCACACACGAATGGCAGGCGGACCGGGAATGAGATGGTGCGCATCCACGCGGCGTCGGATGCGCAGCACCTCGGCATCTGGAAGATCCTCGGTGGGCTCGCATTGCTGGCGCCGAAATTCCCGCGGATGATACCACGGTGAACGGAAAGCGGCGCATTTTTCGCGCTGTGTTCCCTGGTCCTGGCGTAGGCAAGGCCGACCTGACGCTGACTGCAGGCGGCGCGCAACGGCGGCGCTGACGCATCCCCCTGGTGTCACCGTTCCGGCGGTCGTGTCGTCTCCAGTAGAGGCAGCTGTCAAATGGGCTCGCCGGCCTGAGGGCACGCGCGGCCCCTGACTGTGGAAGGAAGTGCGTATGATTCGGAAACTGCGAGGCGGAACCCTGGTGCTCGTTGCAGCAGCGACGGCTTCGTGCTCTGCCGACGTTACGCATGAGTCGGTCGGTGCGGCAAGCGGCCGTCTCGTTCTTGCTTTCAGCAAGTCCCCGGCCGTAGCCATGCCGGGCGCGGCCCTGGCCGAGACGAGCACAGCCGGCAATGTCAGCATCGATCAGATCGAGTCGATACATGTCTCCGTTACCGCCGTCGAGGCCCTTTACCAGGAGCCCGACGCTGATGAAGCGGAGTGGGTGACGCGGACTCTGGCGCAGCCGGTGATGCTCGACCTGCTCGCGCTGCCGGTCGGGCCGGAGAATGCCGTAAGAGTGCTGGTCGAGGCGCTCGGTGCAGGCACGTACCTGAATCTGCGCCTGCATGTTTCCACGGCAACGATCACGCTTTCGGAAGCCGTGCGGATAGGCGGCGGTCCTGTGGCCAGGACCTGGACAGCCGGCGTTGCCCATCCGATTCGCATCGCGGGAGATGAGGGCGGCCAACGCCTGATGATTCCGACCGCGAGTTTCGAGGTGCTGGACGACGCTGCCACCGAGATCGACATCATTTTCGACGAAGGAACCTCGGTACGATCCGTCGTCGCAACACCTCACTTCATCCTGATGGCCCCGGTCCTCATTGCCGAAACCGACCGCGCTGACGATTGACCGGCACATCCGGGTTGCGCACGCATCGCCCGGCCGCCCCGCTCCGCTGACCGTGGAGCGAGCCCGGGCCGTAACACCTCCGGACGAAGACGCCGACGCCGTCACCGCCGTTCTGCGTGGCGACGTCGAGGCGTATCACACGCTCGTGCGCCGATACCAGTCACGGCTGTTCCGTTACGCGTTGCGCATGACCGACGATGGCGACGTTGCGGCGGACCTCGTGCAGATGTCGTTGATCCGCGGGTTCGAGCGGCTGCAGCAATGCCGCGATCCCGGCCGGTTCGGTTCATGGGTGCTCGCCATTCTCGCGAATGAGTGCCGGCACGCGCTGCGCCGGCAGCGCGAACATCTTCCGATCGATGACCGGCGGGTGACCTCGGTTGCCGGATCCGATTCTCCATCGTCGCTGGTCGAGCAGCACGAGCTTGCCATACTGCTGCGCCGCGCGTTGCGCTGCCTGCCGGTGCAGCAGCGCGAAGCGTTTCTGCTGCACCACGCCGAGGGGCTCAGCTACGAACAGATGGTAGCGATGACGGGGGCTTCGGTCGCGGCGCTGAAGCAACGCGTGCACCGCGCTCGCGAGTCCATGAGTGTTCTGCTGGAGAAGGTACGCTGATGAAGCGGCGATTGCATGATCATCTCGACGGCGATGCGGTTGGCGAGCCGCTCACTACGGAAGAATTGCGACTGGCCAGGGAATGGGAAGAGCTCATCGCGGCCTCGAAGCAGGAACCGTCTGTGCCGCCGCGAATCGAGCGCGACGTGATGGCCGCAGTCCGCGCGGGCGCCCGATCGCGCCTGCCGTTTCGCCCATGGACGCGGAGGGCTCGCTTCGTGGCTGGAGCGCTGGCCGCAGCCGTGCTGGCGGCGGTGTGGCTGCGCGTTTCCGGTTCATCATCCGCCCCGTCACCCGCTGCGGATGCGGCAGCCACGGTAGCGGTCGACTTTTCGCTGGAAGCCCCTTCGGCGCGGACCGTAGTGGTCACCGGATCGTTCAATCACTGGGGCCCGGGCGAGGCGCTCAGCGACACGGATGGGGACGGCACATGGACGGCGCGCGTCCGGCTGCCGCAAGGTGTTCATCAGTACATGTTCGTCGTGGATGACAACGAGTGGGTCGCTGACCCGCGCGCCGAACGGCTGGTTGATGACGGCTTCGGACGGACCAATGCCGTCGTCGCGGTTCTTCCTTCCGCCCCGACGATGTGAGCTGTGATGCGAAGATACGGCGCGCTCGCGTTTACCCTGCTCTGCCTGGCGCATGTGAATCCGATCAGAGCCCAGAGTCTGGCTACGTGGCTCGAGGCTGGGGCGGGGGAATCACGCTGGTCTTCGACAGCCGCGACTTCGGCATCGCTGCGTTACGGCATGATCGGGTTGCGCGCCGAAATCGATCCGCCCGGTCTGCTGGCCGCGCATGGCCGTGGCGCGCTGGGGCTGGGTGGGGACGGGAACGGCGCAGCCGGCTGGTGGAACGGTGAGGCCGGCGTCTCCATCGACCATCGTGGCCATCCGGTTCGCGTCCATGTCGCGGCCAGCGTCTGGGGACTCGGCTACCGGCAGGGGTGGCGCTACACCGCGGCTGGCGCGCGGCTCGCGCCCATGATCAGCTGGCAACGCGGCGGCTGGCTGATCCGCGGTCGGGGCGAGGTCAACGCAGGCGGGTGGAGCCAGCAGACCGTTGTGCTGGCCGGGCCGCCTGTTGTGGTGCCTGCACCCGTGACCTTCCCGGCCTCCGAGCTGCGCCGCGAATCCGGGAAGCTGCTACTGGCCGGCGGCGCGGTCGATCTGATCCATGCGCGCGGCCCCGTCTGGCTGCGCGTGAGCCCCGCCGGATACCGCGGGTCTGGCCGGGCGCATGACGCCTGGCAGTCAGCGGTGGAAGGCGAGCTCGGGATGGCGTCCGGATCCGTCACACTCTCCAGCGGCGTCCGGTGGTTTGCCATTCACCAGGCAACCGAATCCCGGCCGCCTCGCGCGGTCGCCGTCCGGCTCCACGCGCGAGTTGCGCTGTTCGACGACTGGGCCGTCACGCTGAATGCCGATACACGTCCCTGGGATCCGCTGCATGGCGTGTTGCGCGGCACGTACGCTCAGCTGGGTGTCGAGTGGCGCTGGCTGGCGCGACCGCTCGAGCCCAGGTCACTGGCGACGCTGGGAGCCTGGACGGGCGAGGGCCGCGCTGTACGGTTCCGCCTGCCCGCGCACGGAGCGACATCAGTGGAACTGCTGGGCAGCTTCACCGCGTGGCAGCCGATCGCAATGCGCCGGACAGCGGCCGGGTGGGAAGCCAACCTCGTGCTACCCGCCGGCACCCATCAGTTCGGGTTTCTGGTCGACGGTGAGTGGCACGTGCCGGGCGACGCGCCGGGCTCGGTCGAAGATGGGTGGAATCGGAGGAACGCCACGATCACCATCCCGGAGCGTTCACGATGAAGCCAGTTCCCGCTTTCCCGGTCGCGTTCCTTGCCCTGGTGTTGAGTCTTGCGCCACCGCAGGTCGTCCGCCTTGCTGCCCAGGAGCGGCCCGAGCTGGAAGCCGTCCGCGGTCGTGTGGCTCCGGAAGTATCCCGTGAGTTGACCGTGCTCGTGAATGACGCCGCACGCCGGGGCCTGCCTGCATCGGCCCTTATCGACAAGGCGCTCGAAGGCGCGGCGAAGCATGTGCCGCCGGCGCTTGTGATCGGTGCGCTTCGCGAGCTTGCCTCAACGCTTCGGCAAGCGCAATCGCTGCTGGGCGGGGATCCGGGTCACTTGCGATACGTGGAGGGCGTCGCCATCGCATTGCAACGCAACGCGCCGCCGGAAGCGGTTCGCCGACTGGCCGCCGGCGCTTCGCCTCGCGAAGACCTCGGCGCTACCATGAACGTGCTCGCCGACCTCGCCTCGAGGGGTGTCGCCCCGGCAACGGCGGAGAACGTGCTGCTCGCGTGGCGTGCGCAGGGTGCCGACGTTGACGCGTTACGTCGGATTCCGCTCGTCGTGACCCGCCTCATTCGCGATGGGGCGCTGCCCGCTCAGGCGGCACAGGCGGTGGAGGGCGCACTGCGGCGCGGTGGACCACCCGAATCCGTCGGGCCGCCCGCCGGGGTTGGTCCGCCACGCGGCCGCCCGCCAGGCCGCTCGTGAGCTGCACGCGTTGCTCGGCAGCCGTTCGATCGATAGCAGTGCACGGTGCAAGCACCGGCCAATCGGCTTTCGAGCAGTGCGGTCGACTGGTCCCACGACGGAAGCCCGCGTCGGTCCACTTCGACCTGGAGCGACGGCACAAAACCGCTCACCCTTCATCGTCCGGGATCCCCGACTCGTCGAGCGCTCGCCTCAGTAGATCGTGGACACCGAGCAGGACCGCGGTGCGACGAAGATACTGCTGATCGAGGCGGCCGCCGGTCACGCGGAGGACGCCGATCACGTCCGACCACTGCCGGTCGGACACTTCATCGCCCAATCGGTACCAGTACAGCTTCTGGGCGACGACATCCTCCGCACTCGCGACGACGAGTGCACGACCCGGCTGTTCCTCCAGCTCCAGCCGCTGTCGGCGCTGCATCTGATTGATCGACGGTTCATCGTCGTCCGCGACAAAGACGTCGACTTTCAGCACAGTCTGGAGATGGATGAGATTGAACGAAGTGCGCCGGTCGACTGCCTCGCGAATCGCAGCTTCGTCGAGATAGAACGCGTCACCCAGGGCGGCGACAAGGCCGGCCACGTCGCGTTGCGTCAGACGGGCAACGATGTCGACGTCCTGAGTTGCACGCGGGATGCCGTACAACGAGCTCGCCAGTGATCCGCCGACCAGACACGGGATACCCAGCCGCTCGAACGTCTCCACGACATTGAGCGTGATCTCCAGGATCTCATCCACGCCGGTATCTCAGAGGCCACGGACACGCGGGTCCCAGCCGAACACCTTCGCCATCACATCGGGATCCAGCCGCAGCGCGCCCAACCGAAGGCGCATCTCTCGTTCGGACATGTGCCCGCCATACTGCGCGCGCAGCCGTGTCCGCGCCAACTGGTCCAGCGCGCGATTCATGGCGACGACCCGCTCGAGCTTCCCGCGAGCCGACATCCTGCGGTAACCCTCAATGACCACGCGCATGACCTCAGCCGGCGTGTCCGACGCTGCTCCCATGTGCAGAACGCTCCCTCTCGAGGTTCAAACGCTCCATGCGACGATTCCGCTCTTCAAGTTACTGCGGGCCGGGCCCTGCGGAAGAGTGATCCCGCTTCGGGATCGATCAGCGCTCCGGCCCGCACGATCTGCCATCCTGAGAGGGAGACCCCGGCCAGGTACACCATCGGATGCGGGCGTCGCCTCGCCCGGATCGTCCGGCAAAGAATTGTTTGCCAGAAACATCATGCAACTCCCCTGCACGGTTTCGGGGATCACCTCCAGGTGTCAATCGCGGATGACATGTCCCATTTTTCGCGGTTGAAAACCCATTCCGGGGGGACGAGCCTCAGATAGCGGTACTGCCGCCCGGGGCCGCGGCTTTCGGTGCTCGACGGTGATTCACGCGGAGGCTCGAGAAGCCGGTGGTGCGACGGCAGATTGACCCCACCGCATGCTTTTTCGCTCGTGGGGCGCGACTGCCCGCGCTATGCGCGGTGAAAGTGGCCCCGCCATTCCGCTTGTTGCTCCGTGGGGGCGTGCTGACGTCGCCTCCGAGTGCAAAGCAAGCCCCAAAGCCGTCGTTGCGGTCAGTGGGGATGCTTTGTCGTCATTGCACGGTCAGGCACAGCGAGTCGACGTCAGGCAGACGCCATCAGACAACGTCGCTGCCCACCGCTTCGTCAACGGAGAGACCACCACCGAATCGACACCGTCACCGCACGCTCGCGTCGGGCGCTCGACATCGCGGCCCGCCTCGAACGCAATGAGTGGATCGGGATCGGTCGCGGTTCCACCTGAATCCACTGGCGGTGCTGCAAGCAGGTGGAGTCGCAGCTCGTCGGTGCGGCGCTGCGTCCCCTTGCGCATCTCATGGCCTGCGTGACATCTTCCCATTCGTTCCCTTAGATCAGTATAGGGAACGAGCGCCGGGTTATCCAGGGATGCCTGCTTCTCCAGAGCACGGTCGAACTGCTGGTGCTGGAAGAGGCCGGCGTGCGCACGATTGACGGATTGGAGCGGCGAGCTGGATCGATGGGGCAAGCGACGATGCGCCGCGCGACGATGCGCTGTGCGTCGAGAAATGCTTGCCGTATCCCGCGCTGTATTGCATGACTCGGAACGGCTGGATTCCGTGACTGCGGCGGAGCTTTCGGACAGAGCGGCTTGCTGATGCGCAATCGATCGTCGTGGCGGCGTCTCGTGCAGGTGTTTCGTCGGGATCCTGGCGAGGAGATCGACGAGGAGTTCTCGTTCCACCTCGATGAGCGCGTGCGCGACTACATCGCGCGCGGCATGGAACCGGAGTCGGCGAGGAAGGCGGCGCTGGAGCGGCTGGGCGACGTCGAACGGGCGCGCATCCAGTGCACGACGCTGCTGTCCGCCGAGCGACGCACGGAGGACAGGCGTATCAGGTTGACCGTGTCGTGGCTGGACGTGAAGCTCGGCGTCCGGATGCTCGCGAAGTATCCGGGGCTCTCGCTCGTGGCCGTGCTCGGGATGGCGGTCGCGATCGCGATCGGCGCGGGCTACTTCGCGGCGTTTGGCGCCATCCTCGACCCTGCGCTGCCGCTGGACGAGGGCGATCGCGTGGTCGGCCTTCACCCCGGCGTGAGCCGACCGGGCAGCGACGCGGAGGTTTCCGTCCACGACTACGTCGCCTGGCGCGACGCTATGAGCAGCGTGCGCGAGCTCGGCGTGTTCCGGTCGCAGCGCCGCAACCTGATCACGGCGGACGGCCGGACCGAGCTGGTCGAGGTAGCGGCGATGACGGCGTCCGGCTTCCGGGTGGCGCGCGTGTCCTCCGCATTCGGGCGGCCACTGCTCGACGAGGACGAGCGCGCGGGTGCTGCGCCGGTGCTCGTCATCGCGCACGAGGAATGGCAGCGCGTCTTCGACGGCGATCCCGACATCCTGGGGCGTACGGTACACCTCGGCGAAACCGTGCACACGGTGGTGGGCGTCATGCCGGAGGGCTTCCGCTTCCCGATCAACCACCGGTACTGGGTCCCACTCCCGCTGGATGCCGCAATCGCGCAGGCGACCGATGCTCCATCGCTCTTCGTCTTCGGCCGGCTGGAAGATGGCGTCACGCTCAAGCGCGCCCGCGCCGAGCTGGCGACAATCGGCGGTCGTCTGGCCGCCGCGTTCCCGGCGACGCACGAGCACCTCCGGCCCATCGTCCTGCCGTACACGCACTTGCGGCGCGGGTTCGAAGCACTGGAGGCCGAGCTGGCGATACGCGCCATCCGGCTCGCCGTCAGCCTGCTGCTCGTGATCGTGGCGCTCAACGTGGCGATCCTCGTGTATGCGCGCACCGTGACGCGCACCGGCGAGATCGCCGTGCGTAGCGCGTTGGGCGCGAGCCGGCGGCGCGTCGTCGCGCAGCTGTTCATCGAAGCACTCGTCCTCTCCGTCGCCGCGTCCGCGATCGGCCTGACGCTCGCGGGCATCGCGCTCGGCCTGGTCAACGACTGGATCCGACGCGGCGGCGGGACGGCGTTCTGGATCGATCTCGGTCTGACGCCCGGCGCCATCGTCTACGTGGCGCTGCTCGCCATCGTCGCAAGCGCGATCGTCGGGGTGCTGCCGGCATTGAAGGCGACGGGCAAGCGGCTGCAGGCCGGCCTGCAGCAGTTCTCCTCGCGCGGATCCGCCATGCAGCTGGGTCGGACGTGGTCGGCGCTCATCGTTGTGCAGGTCGCCGTCGCGGTCGCGGCGCTGCCGGCCGCCGTCCTGTTCGCGGAAGATTCGCTCCGCCTGGGTCTTCGTTCGCCTGCGACTGCGGCGCACGGCCTGCTCCGCGCGACGGTCGTGATGCAGCGCGACGGGACCGCGGATGCGGCGGACTCCGCGACGGCCGCGCGTGCGTTCCGTGCGCGCTTCGCAGACCGCACGGCTGAGCTCATCCGCCGCCTCGAAGCGCAGCCTGAAGTCGCGGGCGTGACGTTCGCCGACGGGTTCCCCGGCCTCGAACGCTACGCCACGATCGAAGTCGAGTGGTCCGACGCGCCGGCCACGGACACAACCGGCTCGTCACGACCCGTGTTCATCGGGACGCGCACGAGCCGCGTCGCGACTGAGCTGTTCGACGTCTTCCACGTCCCGATCCTGGCCGGCCGCGGATTCGATGCCGCCGATACGCGCGACGGTGCGACGGCCGCCATCGTCAGCGCTGCGCTTGCCGAGCGGATCGCAGGCGGAGCCAATGTACTCGGCAGGCGCATCCGGTACGCAGAACGCGGTGAGGACGTCGCCGCCGGACCGTGGCTGGAGATCGTCGGCGTGGTGCCCGACTTCGCGTACGACTTCACAACGCCGAACAGCTTCGATCCGGTCCAGCCTCGGCTCTTTCACGCAGCCGCGGCAGGCGACGCACATCCCACGACGCTCGTCGTGCGGGTCGGGAGCGGCGCGGCCGCCCCGTTCGCGCGGCCACTCGTCGACATCGCCGCAACCGTCGATCCGACGCTGACGCTCGAAGGCGTCGAGACCGTGATCGCGGCGTGGGAGCGCGCGCAGCAGGCCATCGGCTCGCTCGGTCTCATGATCCTCGCCGTCATGCTGTGCGTCCTGCTCCTGTCCGCCGCCGGGATCTACGCGCTGATGTCGTTCACCGTGGCGAAGCGACGCCGCGAGATCGGCATCCGCGCCGCGCTCGGCGCCGATCCTCGTCGCGTCCTCAGCGGAATCTTCGCGCGCGCCGCCGCGCAGCTCGGTGCCGGCATCCTCGCCGGACTGATGCTCGCAGCGGCGTTCCAATGGCTGAGCGGCGACACCGGCCGCCACGCATTCCTTCTGCTGCCCGCCGTTTCGGCGCTGATGCTGACGGTCGGCGTGCTCGCCGCGCTCGGCCCGGCCCGCCGGGGGCTCGCTGTCCAGCCCACGGAAGCACTGCGCGAGGAGTAGTCGGATCGGCCGATTCGCTGCGCGAACCGCCCTCCGGCGCACCAACCTCCGACCGCTGTAGCTCGGCACAACCCGGACCACCCGGCCCCGCAGCCTTCCCTCGGCTCGCTCCCAACGTCTATCGATGGGTCTTGACAGCCGCGCAGACACTGACCCAGATTCCCAACGTCTATCGATGGGAGCGCACGCGATGAAACAAGCGCCTGACCTTCTGCCCGGCACGCTCGACATGCTGGTGCTGCGCACGCTCACGCGCGGGCCGCTGCATGGCTACGGCATTGCGCAACGCGTGAAGGAGCTTTCGCAGGAGGTGCTTCACGTGGGCGAAAGCTCACTCTACCCGGCGCTGCAGCGTCTCCTGCTGGACGGTTACGTCAAGGCGAAGTGGGGCGCATCGGAGAACAATCGGCGGGCGCGGTACTACACGCTGACCGGGGCCGGCCGCAGACACCTTGCAGCAGAGCGGGAGGAGTTCGAGCGGATTGTCAGCGCGATCCGGCTGGTTCTCGCGAACGCGTGAGGCATCGGGCGGTGCGGATCCTTCGGAGACTCGCGTACTGGTGGCGTTTTCGGGTGCAGGCTGCGGAGCTGGAGGAAGAGCTGTCGTTCCATCGCGAGGCCATCGAGCGTGAGCTGATCGCCCGAGGGCATGCACCAGCCGAGGCACGCAGGGCGGCGCGCCGGGCCATGGGCAACGAGTTGCTGATGCGCGAAGCCTCACGCGGTGTGTGGCTCTGGCCGCGCCTGGAAGCGGTGTGGCAGGATGCGAGGGAGACGCTGCGCGGTCTCCGCAGGAGTCCGGCGTTCACCGCCGGAGTGATGTTCACGTTTGCGCTGGGCGTTGGCGCGAACACCGCGATGTTCTCGCTGATCGACCAGCTGATGTTGCGTCCTCCCCCGCTGCTGCGCGATCCCGGGTCTGTGCATCGTGTCTACATGTACCGGACGTCGCGTGGTGTCGAGATTCCAACAGGCGGGCAGTATGTGCGGTACGCCGATCTGGCTCGTTGGACAGTGTCGTTTGCGGCCATCGCCGGCCACAGCCTCCAGCAGCTTGCGGTGGGCGTTGGTCAGGATGCGCGCGAGTTACGCATTGCAGTGGTGAGTGCCAGCTTCTTCGAATTCTTCGATGCGGCGCCCGTGGCCGGACGGTATTTCACGGTCACCGAGGACGCTCCACCCGTGGGCTCGCCCGTTGCAGTGCTGAGCTACGCCATGTGGCAGACGCAGTACGGCGGACGGGCCGAGGCAGTGGGCTCGACGCTGCAGATCGACGCCGTCGTGTACACCATCATCGGCGTGGCACCGAATGGTTTCGCCGGGCTGTGGCCGCTCCGGCCACCGGCCGCGTTCATTCCGGTCGCCATCTTTGCGGCCAGCGATATCGGCGCCGAGTGGCCGACGACGTACAACTCGTCGTTCGGGATCGGAACACTCGTCAGGCGAAAGGCGGGCGTCAGCATCGACGCAGCAAGCGCCGATCTCACGAACGCACTGACGCACAGCTATCGCGCAGAACATGCCGCGGAAGGTGACCTGCGAACCGATCGCATCGCGGCGCTGCGGCTGCGAGCGATTGCGGGATCGGTTCTGCCGGAGCGCGGCCCGTCCCGATCGAACGTCGCCCGAGTCGCCACGTGGCTGGCCGGTGTGACCTTCATCGTGCTGCTGATCGCGTGCGCAAACGTGGCGAGCCTGCTGCTCGCGCGCGCACTGGCGATGCGCAGGCAGACCGCCGTCCGTATCGCGCTGGGCGTGAGCCGGACCCGTCTGACTGTACAGCTGCTCACGGAGAGCATGCTGCTCGCGGCGATGGGGAGCGTGCTGGGGATCGGCGTCGCTATCTGGATGGGTGCAACGCTGCGCGCGTCATTCCTGCCCGGCACCGCGCCAGTGGCGGTCGCGACTGACGGTCGGACGATGATGTTCACAGCAGTCGTCTCGTTGGCTGTCGGTGTGTTCACGGGTGTGCTTCCGATCCTTCAGGCGAGACGACTCACGCTGGTGGATGATCTGAAATCGGGTGTTCGCGCAGGCACGTATCAGCGCTCACGCGCGCGCGGCGCGCTGATCATACTGC
>Ga0302046_10005149_pt1 | contig 11552 bp, 7 predicted proteins | sample RVTome_11_FD_200261 | JGI IMG/M metagenome (GOLD analysis project Ga0302046, IMG submission 200261) | Soil microbial communities from uranium-contaminated site in the Upper Colorado River Basin, Wyoming, United States - RVT147D111 (version 2) ... | reverse complement strand
GCCCCTCCGCCGACCGGCGCGCGCCCCTTCCGCGGGCCGCACGGCGCCGCTCAAGTCACCTGGTGGAGCCGGTATCGCGATAGCGGTAGCCCAGGCCGACGACCGTCTCGATCCGGCTCTCGCCGAGCTTGCGGCGAAGCGCCCGGATGTGCACGTCGACCGTCCGCGTCTCAACGTCGGAATCGTATTCCCATAGGCGCGCCAGGATCGCGTCTCGCGTCACCACGCGCGACCGGTTCCGGATCAGCATCCAGAGCAGGTCGAACTCCTTCTTGGTCAGGTGGACGCGCTGTCCCTTCAGTCGGACCTCGAAACGCGCGCGGTCGACGGTCAGGTCACCGTCCTCGAAAACTTCCTCCTCCGACGTCTCGAACGACGCGACCCGGCGCAGGTGCGCGTTCACGCGGGCGAGCAGCTCCCGCATGGAGAAGGGCTTGGTGATGTAGTCGTCCGCCCCGATCTCGAAGCCGAGCAGCTTGTCCCGCTCCTCGACGCGAGCAGTCAGCATGATGATGGGAACCCGACGGGTCTCGTCGGCGCGGCGCAGCTCGCGGCACAGCGCCAGGCCGTCGATGTCGGGCAGGTTCAAGTCCAGGATGACCAGGTCGAAGGGTTTCTCCTGCAGTGCCGCGAGGGCGGCGAGACCCGAGATGTAGTGCTCGACCTGGTAGCGCTTCTCCTTCCGCAGGTTCAGCCGGATGGTGTAAGCGATGTCGGCGTCGTCCTCGATCAAAGCGATCCGCTTCATCGCGCCCGACGTTTCGTCCGCCGACGTCGATGCCGTTCGGCCCTTCTGGGCGGGGGACTTCATACGGGGTCTCTCCTCAACCGAAGCGTCCGGTGATGTAGTCCTCTGTGATCTTCTGCGCCGGGTTCGTGAAAATCTTGCCGGTCCGGTCGTACTCGACGAGCCGGCCGAGCATTAAGAAAGCGGTGAACTCCGAGACCCGCGCCGCCTGCTGCATGTTGTGCGTCACGATGACGATCGTGTAGAGCTCTTTGAGCTCGTAAATGAGCTCTTCGATCTTCGCGGTGGCGATCGGGTCGAGCGCCGAAGCCGGCTCGTCCATCAGGACGACTTCCGGGTTCACCGCGATGGCGCGGGCGATACACAGTCGTTGCATCTGCCCTCCGGAGAGGGAGAGGCCGCTCTCCTCCAGCCGATCCTTGACCTCGTCCCAGAGCGCGGCCCTCTGGAGCGACCGCTCGCAAGCCTCGTCGAGCGTCGCCTTGTTGCGCACGCCCTGGATCCGCAAGCCGTAGACGACGTTCTCGTAGACCGACTTCGGGAAGGGATTCGATTTCTGGAAGACCATGCCGAAGCGCTTACGCAGCTCGGTGACGTCGATTTCGGGATCGTAGATGTCCGCGCCCTCGAAAAGGACCTTTCCATCGATTCGCACGCCGTCGATCAAGTCGTTCATCCGGTTCAGACAGCGGAGCAGAGTGGACTTGCCGCAGCCCGAAGGCCCGATGAGCGCCGTGACCCGGCGCGGCAGGATCTCCATGTTGATCTGATGAAGGGCCTGCTTCTCGCTGTAGAAGAGGTCGAGCTTCTTGACCGAGATGACCGATCGTGAACGGCCCTCCTCGAGCTCGCCGCCGACGACCGGCTCGAGTGTCGCGATCTCGGAGCGGTCGTGCTGCGTCACCTCGGGCCGGCGCACTTCAATGCTGTGCGTCGGGGGGGGTTCGGTCATCGTTTCCATCCGATTCTCCTTCAAAAAGCGGCCGTGCGGAGCTTCCGCCGCAACCGCTCGCGGATCAGGATAGCCGTCAGGTTGAGCGCGACGATGACCACCAGCAGCAGGAGCGTCGTCAGGTAAACCATCGGCTTGGCCGCCTCGACGTTCGGCGACTGAAACCCCACGTCGTAGATGTGGAAGCCCAGATGCATGAACTTGCGCTCGAGATGCAGAAATGGAGGGTTGGCGTCGAACGGCAGGTCCTGCGCGAGCTTGACGACCCCGGTGATCATGAGCGGAGCGACCTCGCCGGCGCCGCGCGCCATCGCCAGGATCAAGCCGGTCAGGATTCCGGGAGCCGCCGCGGGGAGCACGATCCGCCGGATCGTCTGCCACTTCGTGGCTCCGAGCGCGTAGGAGCCGTCTCGAGCCCCGCGCGGCACGGCGGCGAGCGACTCTTCGGTCGCGACGATGACGACCGGCACGGTGAGGAGCGCGAGCGTGAGCGACGCCCAGAGGATCCCGCCGGTCTTGAACGTCGGATCCGGGAGCCGCTCGGAGTAGAAGAGCCTGTCGATGGCGCCGCCCGTCAGGTAGACGAAGAACCCGAGGCCGAAGACGCCGAAGACGATCGACGGGACTCCCGCGAGGTTGTTCACCGCGATCCTCACCGCGCGAACGAGCGGTCCCTGCCGGGCGTACTCCCGCAGGTAGAGAGCCGCGACCACGCCGAAAGGCATCACGGCCGCGCTCATGAGGATGACCATCATCACCGTCCCGAAGATCGCCGGGAAGACACCCCCCTCGGTGTTCGACTCGCGCGGCTCCGCGGAGATGAACTCTCCCAGCCGGGAAAAGTAGATCGCGAGCCTCTCGACGAAATCGAGCCGATTGGGACGGAAAATCCGAACGACTGCCGCCACCGGGATCGTCTTCTCTTCTCCGTTGGGATCGGCGAGCGTCACCTGCGCCCGTTCGTTCTCCGCTCTCAGTCGGTCGGAGCGTTCGCGGAGGGTGTCGTAGCGCTTCTCGAGAGCGCGCACTTCCACGTCGATGGCCGCGATTCGCGCCCGAGTCGGCGCGGTGGCCGCGGGATCCTTCCTCCGCAGTCCGCGGATCTCGAGGCGCTTCTTTTCGAGCTCGTGGTTGACCGCTCCGATCTCCCCTTTTTCGAGCCGGCGGAGCCGGCGGGAGCGCTGCCGCGCCTGCTCGAGGAGAGGGACCAGCCGCGCGAAGAGGTCGCCTTTCGCCGGCGTGGCGCCCTCCGGATCTCCGACGACGATGCCCCGCAGATAACCTTGAAACGGACCGTACTCCTGGCGCTCCACGAGCACGGCGTCGGCCGGAGAGCGGCTCGAGACGATCTCGGAATCCGGTATCCACCGGAAGTCCAGTCCGTACAGGTCCCGGTTGCCCAGACGGACCTGAACCCGCCCGCCCGCGCTCCCCGCGGCGCCCTGGGCCGGCGGGATCGGCTGCCGCTCGAGGATCGCAACGACGTACTTCTTCCCGTCGGCGAGCCGGATCTCGACGAGGCGGTCCGGCCAGAGGGCGGCGAGCGCGCGCGGCGCGACGACTCCGATGAGGCCCACGATCATGAGAAGGCACGCGGCGAGGGCGGCGCCGGTCAGCCAGATGAACGGCGCGCCCGATTCGAGCCTATTCCCCGACCGAGCCATCAGATGAACTCGTATTTCCGGCGAAGGCGCTGCCGGACGATCTCGGCCGCCGTGTTCACGGCGAAAGTCATCACGAACAGCAGCGCCGACGCGAGAAAAAGGACCCGGTACAGCGTCCCGCCGAAGGGAGCTTCCGGGATCTCGACGGCGATGTTCGCGGACAGCGTCCGCATACCGTTGAAGATCGACCAGTCCATGATCGGCGTGTTCCCCGTCGCCATCAGCACGATCATCGTCTCCCCGACGGCTCGTCCGAACCCGATCATGACCGCCGAGAAGACGCCGGGAGAAGCGGTCGGGAGGACCACGCGGACGGCGGTCTGCCACCGAGATGCGCCGAGCGCCAGGCTCGCGGCGGAAAGGTGCGCCGGGACGTTCGAAAAAGCGTCCTCGCTGATGGTGAAGATGATCGGAATGACGGCGAACCCCATCGCGAACCCGATGACGAGAGAGTTGCGCGGGTCGTAGCGCTCTTCGAAGCTGGAGAAAAGCCACGCCTTGAAGTCTCCCCCGAAGATGACGCGCTCGACGATCGGACCAAGCGAGAAGGCGAGCCAGACGGCGAAAACGACGAGGCCGACGAGGATCGCCATCTCGCGAGTCGGCGTGATCCGGGAAGCGACGCGCCTTGGAAGTGCGCGCACGGTGAGCGCGCAGGCGAGGACGAGGAGCGGAATCATGGGGAAAAGGAGCAGCGTGCCCGCCGTCGCCCGCTCCACTCGCGGAGCGAGCCACAGGCCCGCGAGAAACCCGATCACGACCGAGGGCAGCGCCGCCATGATCTCGACGACCGGTTTGACCAGCCGACGGACCCGGGCCGGCGCGAAGAGCGAGGCGTAGAGCGCGGCGGCGATCGCGGTTGGGATCGCGAAGAGCAGCGCGTAGAACGTCGCCTTGAGGGTGCCGTATATCAAGGGCGTCAGCGAGAACTTCGGCTCGAAGTCGTCCGTGCCGCCGGTCGACTGCCACACGAACTCCGCCTGGTCGTATCCCTCGTACCAAACCTTGCCGAAGAGCGTCTTCAGCGTCGTCTCCGGGTGCGGGTTGCTCAGGGCGAAATCGCGTAGGAGCCCGTTTTCCGTGACGACGAAAAGGCCGTTGCCCTGCGGGGCGATCCCGGCGTCTCGAGTGGGAGCGCCGGTCCCGGGGAGCCGCACCAGCGTCCGCTCGGACGTGTTGTGTCGCAACCAGAGGCGGCCCTTCTGGTCGGCGGTGGTGAAAACCTTGTTTCGGGTCGAGATGCCGATCGTCGCGACGCCCGAAGGCATCGGGTCGAAAACGTGGATCCTCCGGTAAACGCGAAGGCTCGGGTTGTCGGGGGAGCGAACGCGAAACCACGAAGAGACGCGGCCGCGCGCATCTCCGAAGACGACGCTCTGCCCTCCGAGCAGGAACGCTGTGGCCGTGATCGGAGCGGGGGAAGCTTCGACGAACACCGGCGACTCGATCGTCGCAGCGCCGACTTCGTCGATCGTGATCGGGAGGAAGAATCCGCGGTCGGTCGCGACGACGGCTTCCGAGCCGGACTCGGAGACGGCGAGCGCCGTGACGCGGGCCCCCTGGAGGCGACCGGAGAGGTCGTGGAGCTCCGGGACAGGCGTCGCGGTCACCTCCTGCCCCGGGAAGTCGGACTCCTCGGGTTGCGGTACCCAGGTGAAAAAGAGATCCGACTCCCCCGAGGACCCCAACAGGACGGAGCCTCCGGACGCGGCCGCGGCAGCCGCGAATCGCACGGAGCGTCCCTCGGGAAGCACCTGGATCTGATCGACCGGGCGCAGGGAGAAGTCGATGATTCTTCCCCGCTCCCCGAACTCGACGCGCACCCTCCCCTCCACGAGCAGGATGCGGCCGTCCTCGAGGCCCAGCGCCATCTCGTCGCGGCCACCGATTCGCTCGGCCGACGAGATCCGCCAGCCCTGGGTGTCCGGTACGCGGACCGTCCGGAGCACTCGCGCCGTCTTTCGGTCCACCTGCTGGAAGAGTCCCGACGACCGCAGAACGACGTAGGTTTCCCGGTACGGATCCGGGAAGGCGAGGAACACCGGGTCGTCTTCCGCCGTCGCGAACCGCAGGGCGGCCTGCTCCCGCGCCTCGGCTCGCCGCCACAGCGGAAGAGCCTCTGCCAGGATCTGGACGAGGATCAGGAGGACCGCGACGATGACCGCGAGCCCGCCGATCGTGATGACGGCGCGGGCGATCCGGTCGGATCGCCGGACCCAGCGACGCGGATCCTTGAGCCGCGCAGGCGGACTGACCGCCGCGCGCCCGGGGGATTCCTGCGGCAGAGATGCCACCGGCGGACCTCCGACGAAAACGGGCCGGCGACCCGGGACGATCGCCGGCCGAACTCAAACAGCTCGATGCGGAGGCTATCCGACCTTGCGGCGCTCCTCGGCGACGACGTTCGCGGGAAGCGGGAAGTACCCGTCCTTCACGACGTCCTGCTGTCCTTCCTTCGACAGCGAATACATCAAAAACTCGCGGGAGAGCGGAGACAGCTTCGCAACTCCCGACTTGAAGGGATCGATGGGCACGTAGATGTAGAGATAACGGGCCAGCGGGTACTTGCCCGACAGGACGTTCTCGTAGGCCTCGGAGTACGAGGGTTGCCCCACCGTCTTGGCGAGCTTTACGGCCCTGACGTCCGACGTTGTGTACCCGATGCCCGAGTATCCGATCGCGTACTTGTCCTCGGAAACGCCCTGAACGACCGACGCGGAGCCCGGCTGCTCCTTGACCCGGTCCTTGTAGTCGCCCTTACCGAGCGCGACTTCCTTGAAGTAGCCGTAGGTGCCCGACGCAGAGTTACGGCCGTAGAGCGAGATCGGCTTGTTCGTCCACTCTCCGGTCAGGCCGAGCTGCCCCCAGGTCGTGACGTCCTGCTTGTAGCCGAGCTTGCGTGTCTTCGAAAAGATCGCGTCGACCTGCTCGAGGGTGAGCTCGGTCAGCGGATTGTCCTTGTTGACGTAGACGGCAAGACCGTCGAGCGCCACGCGGACGCCGGTCGGCGGATAGCCGTATTTCGCCTCGAACTTGTCGATTTCCTCCTTCTTCATCTTCCGCGACATCGGGCCGACCTGAGCGGTTCCTTCGATCAGGGCCGGCGGCGCGGTCGAGGAGCCCTTGCCTTCCACCTGAACCTTGACGTTCGGATAGAGACGGCGGAACGCCTCGCCCCAGAGCGTGACCATGTTGTTCATCGTGTCGCTGCCCACCGAGGAGAGATTGCCGGAGACGCCGGATGCTTTGCTATAGGAGGGCAGCTTCGGATCCACCTTGACCGCCTGCCCGAGGGCAATCCCCGCGGCGGCCAGCGATGCGAGAACGAAGCCGGCCTTTCGAATTTTCTTCATTTCCTTGCTCCCTCTCATGACGACCGCAGTGTGAAGTTTCGACGTAAAGAAACCGTGAAGTCGAGGTAAGGATTTCTCGTGATCAAAAGATCAGCTGCGCCTGGATGCGGAGCTCTTTGAGCTTCCGGTTCGTGGTCGCGGCGGCGGCCTCGTTCTCGATCTCGCCGTAGTCGGCCTGGATCTTCCAGTTGTGCTTGTTCATGTACCAGGAGACGCCGGCCCGCCATTCCTCCTGGCTGTTGTTGCCGGTGTTGGAATTCGGATCCACCTGGGCGAGGCGGCCGACGACCTCCCACTTGGGCATGAACAGCCAGCCGACCTGTGCGATCCAGCCGTCGCGGTCGGTCTCGGCACCCGCCGGGTTTTCGCGCTGGCCGTCGTAGTAGGCGCCGAAAACCGAAAGTGACTTGAACGCCTTGAGTGCCACGTCCACGCCGAAGGTCTCGTCGTCGGTTCCGGTCGCGGCCCCTGTCGCCGGCCGCACGATCTGGTCGTTGCTCAGGTACTCGCCCGCGAACGACAGGCGAAAGTCGTAGCCCTCGAGGTTGGACTCCGAATAACCGACGTTCCCCCAGGGGGAAATCATGATCCGGGTGGCAAACAGGTACTTGTCGTTGTCGTTGGAGGTCTGGTTGACACTGTTGCCGTTGTAGATCCCGGCGCGCCACTCGACCAGGTCGGCAACCGTCTGCAATCCCGCCTGGCCCCAGGCCTGAAGGCCGATCTGACGAGCGGGAGCGAAAGTGTTCGTGATCCCCCGGTCGACGAACTGCTGGCTGCCCGATGAGGTCAGCTCCTGGCGGCCGAATGCGGCCTTGTACTGGCCGGCCCTCAGACGGAAGGCGCGTTTCCCGCCCGTGAAATCGTAGTCGATGACGGCGTCCTCGAGGATCTGGTTCGGCTGCCCGCTGGCGACCCAGTTCGCCTGGAGCTCGTAGGTCAAGGCCTTCGTATAGATCCAGCCGTCGAACTTCGTCTTCATCCGGCGCACTCGGAAGGAGCCCCTGTCTTCGAGCGCCGTCGGAAGAGGGTCGGGCGGGTTGCGGACGTCGTCGAACTGCTCGTACGTGTAGCGGACCTGAATGCGGTGCGAGAGGTTGATCTCGGCTTTTGGAAAAGAGAGACGCAGTCCCGGGTTCCGATACTGAACGCCAAACGGTAGCTTGATGTCCGGTGTCTTGATCTCCTCGGGCGGCGCTTCGGTCTTTCCGTACTGCTTGTTGAACAGGTCGACGGCCTTCGCGTCCTCGAAGACGACCGTCTCGCCGTTCGGACCGTAGCCGAGCCGCGTGATCGAGACACCCATGTCCTTCGACTGCTGGTACGCGGTGTACTTTTTCTCGGTCGAGAAGACATAGATCCGCTCATCGACCCGCATCTCCTGGTAGTACTCGCCGGTCTGCGCCGACGCGGCCGGTGCAAACGCCAGCATCGCCATCACCGCGAACACCATCGCGGCCACCGACCTGCCCGGAACGTTTTTCATCACGTCGTCGTCCTCCTTCAATTGGTCGGACGGAGTTCTACGGGCGAGGGATCAACGGGAAAGCAATACCCCGTAAATTCGGTATGAAGTCGCCGTTCGCGCGAAGCGCGCAGATGCTGGACTGCGGCGGGATGCAGGCCCGCAGGGCCTGTCCCCACGACGTTCCCGGTATCAGCCGCTCGCAAAAAAAGATGCCCCGAGCTTTCCTCGGGGCGAAGAGGAGGGCCGGCAACGTCTTTCGGGAGCTTGCTCCTCGCGCGTGAAAACCGCGTGGAATCGACCTTGAGGTCGGGTGAAGAATGAGCCGGCGAAATTCCGGCGTACCTCCCTTCATGCCGGCTTAACACGTCGTTTGCGATCCGGTGGTAGTTTTCAGGAAAGGATCTGATGACGGATCTCTTTCTCCGCGAAGGCGGCGCTCCGCCCGACGAACAGCTCCGAGATCAGTCGCTCTACTTCAATCGCGAGATCTCGTGGCTCGCGTTCAATCGTCGCGTGCTCGAAGAGGCTAGCGACCCGAGCTGGCCGCTCCTCGAGCGGTTCAAGTTCCTCGGGATCTTTCACTCGAACTTGGACGAGTTCTTCATGATCCGGGTCTCCGGTCTGCACGAGCAGCTCGAAGCCTCCGTCACAGAGAGAAGCGCCGACGGCCTCTCGGCGCAGGAACAGCTGGCGCGGATCTCGGACATCGTTCGTCGCGATCTTGAGCTCGCGGCGGAGACTCTGACCCGCGATCTGCTTCCGAAGCTCCAGGAGACCGGCATGCGCCTGGCGCGCTGGAACGACATCGACGGAGAACAGCGGAAACGGCTGACGCGCTATTTCGAGAGCGTGGTCTTCCCCGTTCTCACGCCGCTCGCCTTCGATCCCGCCCACCCCTTTCCCTTCGTTTCGAACCTGTCCCTCTCGCTCGCCGTCTGTCTCGGGAACGGCGAAGACCGTCCGTCGCTCTTCGCCCGGGTGAAAGTGCCCGCTTCGCTACCTCGTTTCGCGCCGGTATCGGAGGCGCCGCTCTTCCGCTCTCGAGAGTTTCTTCTGATGGAGGACTTGATCAAGGCGCACCTGGGGGATCTGTTCCCGGGTATGGACGTGCTCAACGCGTTTTCTTTCCGCGTCACGCGCGACGCCGACATCGACGTTCGTGAGGAGGAAGCCAATGACCTGCTTCGCTCGGTGGCCGAGAACGTCCGCCGGCGCCGCTTCGGCGCGGCAGTCCGCCTGGAGGTGCAGAACGACTGCACCGCGGAGGTGCGGCACGTTCTGACCTCGCAGCTCGAGCTCGACTCCGACGACGTCTACGAGGCGGAAGGTCCTCTGGGCGGCACCGACCTGCTCGCGATTCCACGCCTCGACCGCCCCGACCTGAAGGACACCCCTCTCGTCCCGGCCTCGCGAAGTCTCTTCGCCCGGAAGGGAGAGGCCTTCGAGCAGATCGGGAAGGGCGACGTGTTGCTCCACCACCCGTACGACTCCTTCGATCCGGTGCTCCGTTTCTTGAACGACGCCGCGTCCGACCCGGACGTGCTCGCGATCAAGATGACCTTGTACCGGACGGGTGCGGACTCCCCCATCATTCCCGCTCTCGCTCGGGCCGCCGAGAACGGCAAGCAGGTGGCGGTCTTGGTCGAGCTCCAGGCTCGCTTCGACGAGGAGAAGAACATCCAGTGGGCGCGCGCGCTCGAGCGCGCCGGCGTTCACGTCGCCTATGGAGTCGAGGGGCTGAAGACGCACGCAAAGCTGGCGCTCGTCGTGCGGAGGGAAGGCGCCGCGATCCGCCGCTACGTTCACTTCGGCACCGGCAATTACAACACCGCGACGGCCGGGATCTACACCGACCTCGGACTCTTCACGGCCCGTCCGGAATTCGGGCACGACGCCTCCGAGCTCTTCAACTTCCTGACCGGCTTCTCGAAGAAAACGGACTACCGGTGTCTGTCGGTGGCTCCGTTCACGCTCCGCAACAGAATCGTCGCTCTCATTCGAGGGGAGGCCGAAAAGGCCCGCAGCGGACGGCCCGCTCGCATCGTGGCGAAGATGAATTCACTGGTCGATGCCGGCGTGATCCAGGAGCTCTACCGCGCATCGAGGAGCGGCGTTCCGATCGAGCTCGCGGTCCGCGGTATCTGCTGCCTGCGGCCGGGCGTTTCGGGCGTCTCCGAGACGATCCGGGTCTCGAGCGTGGTGGGCCGATTCCTCGAGCACAGCCGGGCGTTCGCCTTCGGCGTCGGAGAAGAGGAGCAGATCTACATCTCGAGCGCCGACTGGATGCCGCGCAACTTCTTCCGCCGGGTCGAGCTCATGGTTCCGGTGCTCGAAAAGAGCGCGAAAGAAAAGATCCGTCAGGAAGTCTTCGAGCCCTGGATCGCCGACAACGCCCGGGCGAGGGATCTCCTGTCGGACGGATCGTACGTCCGGCGTTCACCCGCTCCAGGTGAACCGGCCAGGGATGCACAGCAGACGTTGGTCGACAAGCTCGCGCGACGCGGCCTGCGCGCCGTGCCGTCAGCTCCTTAGGGGACAGACCCCATTTCACTGAAGTGACGAGGAAGCAGGGACAGAGGTCCTGTGAAATGGGGTCTGTCCCCAAAGCAGGCGCGGCCGGTCCGAGACCTCCGACTCGATCAACGTGCGCGGTCCGAGAAGAACCCGGCGTCCTCGCCAGGACGTCGTCCGACCGAACAACCCCGCCCAGAAGAGGAAAGCAAGCGCCACGTCGCGGACCGGCAGGAGCGAAAGGTCCCGCGCGGGAATCGCGCGGCCGCCATCTCGCGTGACGAGCACCTCGGCGAGGTAGCGCAGCGCGAGGAGCGCGCCTGCCGCGACGATCACCGCCGGCCGGTCGAAGGAGAACACGAGCGCGCCCGCGAACCACGGCAGGGGGCTCGACAGAAGTTCCGCCGCGTACGCCGGACCGGCCACCCTCTGACGGATCATCGCCCAGCGCCGGTGTCTCGACCACGCGGCGTCCGGCGTCTTCGAGATCTCCGTCGTGTCGAGCGTGTCCGCGGACAGCACGACGCGATATCCGGCGCCCCGGACCGCGAGCCCGAGCAGGTAGTCCTCGGCGAGGAAGGACCGGATGGGCACAAACCCGCCGATGACGTCGAATGCCGCACGAGAGATCAGAATGGACTTCCCGACCACGCACGGACGGGAGAGCATGCGGCTGATGGCGGCGATTGCCGGCTGCAGAGTACCGTTCAGGTAAAGACATTCGAGCCGGGAGGCGACGCTTTCGGGCCAGCTTCCGCGGAAGAGGTTCGAAACGAGTCCGACCACCGGGTCGCGGAACGGCGAGATCGCCCGGCGGAGGAAATCGGGGCGGACCCGGACGTTGCCGTCGGAGAAG
>Ga0302046_10005148_pt1 | contig 11552 bp, 9 predicted proteins | sample RVTome_11_FD_200261 | JGI IMG/M metagenome (GOLD analysis project Ga0302046, IMG submission 200261) | Soil microbial communities from uranium-contaminated site in the Upper Colorado River Basin, Wyoming, United States - RVT147D111 (version 2) ... | reverse complement strand
AGGGTGAAGCCGACCTGGCCGTCCATGGTCAGATAGGCGTTCTCATCGGCCGACACCTGAACGATCTCCACCTTTGCGGTGTCGGGGATGACAAGGGGGCGGAACGTCAGCATGTGAGGGCAGATCGGGGCGAGTACCAGGGCGCGGAGGGTCGGGTAAACGATCGGGCCACCCGCCGCCAGGCAATAGGCAGTCGAGCCGGTCGGCGTTGAGAGGATCAGGCCATCTGCCCTGAAGGTGGTCACGTACTGGCCATCGATACGGATCTCCAACTCGATCATGCGGGCCAGCGTGCCCTTATTGATGACGGCGTCATTCAGCGCGATATGCTCGCCGATCGGCTCTCCGTGCCGCCGCACAGTGACGCTCAGCAAGATCCGCTGGGTGACGCCGTAGGTCCCCCGGAAGACCGCGTCGAGGGTCGCGTGGATCTCCTCCAAGGTCACCTCGGTCAGAAAGCCAAGGCCGCCCAGGTTGATGCCAAGGATCGGCACATCCCTGGCCCCCACCAGGCGGGCCACCGACAGGAGTGTTCCGTCACCCCCCAACACGAGGAGAAGATCTACGAGCCCGGGGAGATCGGCCTTCGGCTTACCGCCCGGCTTCCCGGTCAGCTCGGCCGTGTCTTCATCCAGGATCGCTTCAACGCCCCTGCCCTCCAGCCAGGGAAGCAACTCCTGAAGGATCGTTCGGGCCTCTGGTTTGTGCGGCTTGGCGATGATCCCGATCCGCTTCATGTTTTTTGCCTCACTGCCAGGTCGGCGACTAGATCCGGGTTAAGGCCTGCCCTGAGCCCTCTCGAAGCCTGCGCTGAGCCTTGTCGAAGCGGACTTGTTCCGCTGCACGCCAGGTGGATGAAAAACTCGCGGTTGCCCTTGGGCCCAAGCAGGCAGGATGGAGCCGCCCCGAGGATCCGCAACCCCAGCTCGACCGCCAGACGCCCGACCGTCGCGATGACCCTGCGATGCTGTTCGGGATCACGGACCACGCCACCCTTTCCGACCTCGCCCTTCCCAACCTCGAACTGCGGTTTCAGCAGAGCCAGGATTTCGCCAGGGCCGGCGAGCAGCGGCGGAAGGACCGGAAGAATCTTCGTGAAGGAGATGAAGGAGAGATCGACGGTGACAAGCTCGGGCCGCTGCCGGAAGTCGGCCGGCGTGAGCGCACGCGCATGGGTCCGCTCCATGACCACAACCCTCGGATCAGCCCGCAGTGTCGGATCGAGCTGGCCGCGCCCGACGTCAACCGCATAGACCAGGGTGGCCCCATGCTTCAGCAGGCAGTCAGTGAACCCCCCGGTGGAAGCTCCCAAGTCAAGGCAGATGCGCCCGCCAACCGTGACGCCAAACGTCTCCAGCGCGCCCTGAAGCTTGACCCCGCCGCGCCCCACGTACGGGTGTTCGGCAGTCCGAAGGGTGATCCGTGAGTCTGCGGCGACCAGCGCTCCCGCCTTGTCCACGACCCGGTCGCCAACAAGGACCTTCCCGGCCAGGATAAGCGCCCTGGCTCGCTCCCGGCTCGATGCCAGACCCTGCTCCAGCACAGCGAGATCCAGGCGAATCCGCTTGAGCTTTCTCGCCGCGGGACCCGTGGGGGCCGAGCGGACAGGCTGAGTAAGCCCTTCGACTGAGCTCAGGCTGCGCACTGAGCCCACCGAAGTGACAAGCTCCGCGATGTTGCATCACCTCCGTCGCGCAATCACGTAGTCGGCGATCGCCCCAAGGGCCGCTCCCCGATCCCCGAAGATGCTCAGGGCGTGCTTCGCCTCCCTTACCAGGGACCGGGCACGTTGCCGCGACTCTTCAAGTCCAAGGAGGCCCGGGAATGTGGCCTTCTTCTTGCGCAGGTCGCTCCCTGCCCGTTTGCCAAGCGCTTCCAAACTTCCTTCCAGATCGAGGATATCGTCCACGATCTGGAAGGCGAGCCCGATCCGGTCGCCATACCGGGTGAGTGCCTCCATCTGTTCGGACCCGGCCGATGAGATGATCCCGCCCACGCGCAGGCACGCGCGGATGAGCGAGCCGGTTTTATGCGTGTGAAGATAGAGGAGGGTCGCCAGATCGACCTCCCGATCCTCCTGCAGGATATCCACCACCTGGCCGCCGACCATGCCCCTGCTGCCTGCGGCCTGGGCGATTTCGTTGATTACCCTGAGACGGGCCGGCCCGGCGATCCCGGTAGCGGGCGACTCCCCTGACAGCAGGATAAATGCCTGGGTGAGCAGCGCGTCGCCCGCGAGGATCGCCAGCGCCTCGCCGTAGACCTTATGGCAGGTCGGCCGCCCCCGCCGAAAATCATCGTCGTCCATGGCCGGCAGGTCGTCGTGGATAAGCGAATAGGTATGAATCAGCTCGATGGCGGCGGCGGCAGGGAGCGCATGCTCCACCTGCCCGCCTTCGGCCTCCGCAGCGGCCAGGACCAGAATCGGCCGCAGTCGTTTGCCGCCCGCGAAGACACTATATCGGACCGCTTCATGGATCTCCTTCGGGTGGTCGCCTGCCTCGGGCAGATATCGTCCCAGCGCCTCATCGACCTGAAGCCGCCGCTCCTCCAGGTATCGCACCAGAGCCTCCGGCGTCAAGGACGCCCCCTCATTGTCCCTCCTCAGCCTCCTCCTCCCCTTCGGCAGGGCTCAGGACAGGCCCTTCGACTCCGCTCAGGGCAGGGAAGGGACGTTCCTCAAGCCCGCCCGTGGCAGAGTCGGTGCTTCGCACCAGGATATTCACCCGCCGTTCCGCTTCGTTCAACCGCTGCGAGCAAAGCTTGGTCAATCGAATCCCTTCCTCAAAGATCGAGAGGGCCTCCTCGAGAGGGAGGTCCCCTAGCTCGAGGCGAGACACGATCGCCTCGAGCTGCTTCAGCGCCTCCTCGAACTTGACCTCTTCCAAGCTCATGGCCGTCAGGACTCCCCAGTGACCTCGCGAACGTCGCAATGCAACCTCCCGCGGTGCAGGCGCACCTCCACCTCGTCGCCGGCAACCAGCCCGGCGCTCTCCTTCACGATCTCCTGGCCGGGCAACCGCATACAAATGCTGTAGCCTCGACTCAGGATGGCGAGAGGACTCAGGGAGTCCAGCTTTCCGGCGGCGGCCTTCAGCTCGCCGTTCAACACCGCCAGGCGCCGATCAACCCATCCGGATAGGTCCTTCCAGAGCGCGGTCAAGTGACGGCGCTGCATGCGAATTCGCTCCATAGGATTGAGCAGCCGCAGATGACGCTCCAGCCCGCCCACCCGCACGATCAGGCCGTCCAGTCTAGAACGGACGACGCCGCTCATCCGCGCCTGCAGGTCGTCCAGGCGCTGTGCCAGCTCATCCTTCTTCGACACGACCAGTTCCGCGGCGGCGGACGGGGTGGGGGCGCGAAGGTCAGCGACGAAATCGGCGATGGTGTAATCGACCTCATGGCCGACGGCCGAGATGACCGGGATCTTGGAGCCGGCGATCGCCCTGGCTACCACCTCTTCGTTGAAGGCCCAAAGATCCTCGATCGAGCCGCCGCCCCTGGCGACGATCAAGACGTCCAGCCCGCCACGTCGGTTCAGCTCACGAATCGCATCGACGATCTCCGGGGCCGCCTGGTCGCCCTGAACCGTCACCGGATGGATCAGCACATCTACGCCGGCGAAGCGCCGGCGAAGGACCTGTAGAATGTCGCGGATGGCCGCCCCGGTGGGCGACGTGATCACGCCGATCCGCTCGGGCAACATCGGGATCGGCCGCTTCCTGGAGTCGTCGAACAGCCCCTCCGCCTGTAGCCTCTCCTTGAGCTGCTCAAAAGCCAGTTGCAAGGCGCCGAGGCCCTTCGGCTCCATGTACTCCACGACAATTTGGTATTCACCACGGGGCTCGTAGACGCTCAATGCACCATACACCAGCATCGCGAGCCCATCCCGTGGCTGAAACTTAAGCTGCCGGTTCGCCATCCTGAACATGACGACCCGGATCTGACTTTCCTGATCCTTGAGGGTAAAGTACATATGGCCCGACGAGGGATGGCGAAAATTGGAGAGCTCGCCCTCCACCCAGATCCCGGAGAAGGAGTCCTCGAGCAGGGCGCGAACCTCGGTGGTGAGATCGCTCACCGTGTAGATTTTCGGTGGAGTGACAGCAGCCATGCGGGTTTCTTAACACACGTACCCCCCTTTGTCAAACCCTTTTCCCCCCGTCGAAACGCCCATCCGCGGGCATTCCTGGGCCCGATGAAACGCCCTTGGGCCAAGAGTCTTACCGCCGCGGACGGGGCAACAGGAGACGGGATTATTGCATGGGCGCCACATCGATCGTTCTCCCATCGGTCGTGATGGTGACCGCGCCGTCCCGGTCCGTCCGGTACAGCTCGACGTTCGTTGCACGATATCGCTCGAGCGTCTCCTGATGGGGGTGGCGGAACCGGTTTCGGTGGCCGGCGGAGACAACGGCGACCGTCGGGCGGACCCGCTCGAGGAACGGGAGGCTGCTGCTGGTCCTGCCGCCGTGGTGGGGAACCTTCAGCACCTGAGCCGACAGGTCGGTCCGCTGCTCGAGCAGCCGGCGCTCCGCCTCCTGTTCGATATCGCCTGGAAGCAGGATCCGGACGTCGCGATACCGTAGCAAGAGGACTAAGGAATTGCTGTTGACGTCGGAAGAGCGGCCGCGGGGAGAGCCTCGCAACAGGGTCGTTGGAGGGTGAAGCACGGCGATCTCGATCGGATCAAACTCCGACGTCCGATACCCCGCCTGTAGGATCTTGTGCGGGATCCGTTTGTGGCGCAGCACCTCCTCGAACCACAGATAGGACGGGCTGGCGACTCGCTGCCCGCCATCCCACACCGCGCCGACCGGAAAGTGGCGGAGGACCGCAGCCAGGCCGTTCAAGTGATCCGGGTGCGGGTGGGAGAGGACGACCAGGTCCAGGTGGGCAATCCAGCGGGACAGGAGGAATGGAACCACCACCTGTTCTCCGATGTCGAACCGATCGTCAAAGAGCCCGCCGCCATCGATCAGGATCGTGCGCCCTCCCGGGAGTTCCAGAAAAACAGCGTCGCCCTGACCGACATCGATGACCGTCACGCGCAGCCTCTCGCTCCCACGATCGGGCAACAGCCGAACGCCAATGAGCATCACGAGTGCGAGGGTGGCCGAGAGCGCAACCCACCGAGGCCAGCGCCGTCCCGCGCCAAAGATCAACGCACACAAGGCAACGTAGTAGCACACCGTCATCGCCGGAGAGGGAGGGAACACTTGGACCGAGGCGAGGGGCAGCCGCGCGAACCAGTGGGCGAGGTTCACAAGTAGGTTGATCAGGAACCCAATCAGCGCGGCGAACAGGCCGAGCGACTGGGGGATCACCGTTGCCAGAATGGCGAAGAGCATCCCTGCCCCGGTCAGTATACCGCTCAATGGGACGATCGGGAGGTTGGCCAGGATCGAAACGGGCGAGATCCGATGGAAGGTCGAGGCGAGAATCGGCGCGGTCCCGAGGAAGGCGGCGACAGACAACGCGAATGAGGCTGCCCCCCATCGCCAGGCCGCCGGTAGCCGGCCTAGCGGCACCCGACCGACTGCCACCAAGATGGCCCAAGTGGCGACGAAGGTGAGCTGAAAGCCGACGTCCCATAAAAACAGGGGCTGCCAGAGGAGCAGCGCCAGGGCGGAAAGGGCGAGGGTGTTCAATGGATCGGCCTCGCGGTCGAGCACCACGGCCAGCAGGTAGACGTCAGCCATGACCGCTGCCCGAACCACCGATGGACTCCCGCCTGCCAGGGCCGCATAAAACGTGATGAGACCCATCGAAACCGAGGCGCTCAAGCGGAGCGGCACCCGGAATCCTCTCAAGAGAAAGAACAGCGCCCCAGCGATCAGGCTCACATTGAGGCCGGAGATGGCGATGATGTGGTAGGTGCCGGAGCCCAGGAACGCCTCGTTGACACGGCGAGGGATGCCGGAACGCTCCCCGAGGGTGACCGCCACCAGCAGTGACGCCTGATCCGGCGGCAGGAGTTGGTTGACGGCGCGGATCATCCGGGTGCGGAGCGCATACGCCCAGGCGTGTACGATGCTCCCCCCTCCCGTTCCGCGCCGCTCCAGGATATCCCCTTCGCCCACCCATCCTTCGAGTGTGACTCCCAGGGTTCTGAGATGGAGCGGGTAGTCGAATCCGTCGGGATTCAGATATCCCCTGGGGCGGCGGAGCTTGACCAGCCCGCGGATTCGATCCCCGTAGGCCGGTACCATCTGCGGCTGAAGCAACGTCAGGCGCGCCCGCCCTCTGACCTCGATCTCCCGGCCCTCCGGCCATATGCCTTGAAGGTCAAGGAGGATTCGAATCCTGCCGGCCGCGCTCTCGGCGCCTCGTGGTTCTCCGGCCAGTGGATCGGTCGGCGAGACGACGATCCCTTCGATCCAGAGCGGCTCCTCCAGCATCTCTTCGGGAAGACGATCGACGTGATTGGAGGGAAGGAGGCGGCGCTCGACCTCCAGGCGACCTGCGCCGAGGGCGAAGAACAGAAGCAGGAGAAAGAGGGTGGCGAGCCGGGGCCGGTCAAGGAGGGCACACAGCAGGGCAAGCCCGGCCGCGAGAGGGGCACTAATGAGCCAGACAGGCGCCGGGAGGACCGCGAGCTCCGCCGCCCCAATCCCCGAAAGAAAGACGACAACGAGGGGCAAGACCGGGCGGCGCACGTCTTATTTCATAAGCAACCCTCATGCCAAGCAGAAGTCCAGCCAGGTTTTAGGCTAGAGGAAGGAGATGATCCCCGGCGAGGTCTGCAACTCACCCATCCCTCCGACTCGAGGGCAGGCAAAGATCACCGCCTCAGCCCTCTCGACGAGCCTGCAGTGCAGGTGGAACAATCAACCCGCCGGAGACGATGAGTTTCAATGCCTCCTCCACCGAGATCGGAACGGGAATCACGGACTTCTCTGGGACAACGAGGAAAAAACCGGAGGTGGGGTTGGGGGCGGTGGGGATGAACACATTCACGGTCTGCTCGCCGACGAGGTCGTCGAACCCGCTCGCCTGCGTGGCCGTAATGAAGCCGAGGGCGTACAATCCCGATCTTGGGTACTCCAGCATCACGACCTGACGGAATGCCTTTTTGCCGGGAAGGGTGACGGCGTCGAATAACTGTTTCGAGGCGGAGTAGACGTTTTTCACGAGCGGGATGCGGAGCAGCAAGCCTTCCGTCATCGCTACCAGCTTGCGCCCAACGATGTTGGTGGTGAGTAATCCGATCAGGAAGATGATGGCGACAGTCGCCAGCAACCCCAGACCCGGGATCCTCCGTCCCAGGATTCCCTGGATCATCGGATCGAGGAGGTCATCCAGCCCCTCGAAGAGGAACCGCAGGAGGAGGTAGGTCACCAGGAGCGGCAGGACAACCGCCAATCCCACCAAAAACAGTTCGCGGAATCGCCGACGCACTCCGGAAGCCGCCATAGGCGTTGTTATAACAGCCGCAACGGGCTATTTCAAGCGAATTGTGTTTACTCCACCGTGGCTTTCTACTAGACTCGAATTATTCTTTTCGTTCCCACAACCAATGAGCATGGGTTGGAAAGCATCAACTGATCCATGAGGGCGCCAAGTGGATCACGCGTGATCCGTCACACCTCAACACCGGGGCACCTCGTTGCCGCATCTGTGCCGCCTGTGGCCATCGCCAGGAGGCTGCGCCTTTTTTCCCTGCTCGACCGGCACCTTTTGAAAGAGATAGTCTCCTCCTTTGCCCTCGGGCTCGGCATCTTTACGTTCGTCCTCCTGATGAACCAGATGATTCGCCTGATGAGTCTGATTATCAACAAGGGCATCGGGGTCGGCATCGTCCTGCGCCTTTTCCTCTACATCCTTCCATTCTCGCTGACCGTCACCATCCCGATGTCGGTGTTGCTGGCCATCCTGGCCACATACGGCCGGCTGTCATCCGAGGGAGAGGCAATCGCGCTGAAGACGAGCGGCCTCAGCCTGTATCGCCTCATGGTGCCGGGCCTCCTCGTCGGCATCGCGGCCACGCTCGTGACACTCTGGATCACCATCTCCGTCCAGCCCAGCAGCACCAGCGCCCTTACCACGCTGATGCATCAGTTGCTTCGAACCAAAGCGATCATGGCGCTTCAGGAGGGGGTCTTCAACACCGACTACCCGGGGCTCATCGTCTACGTCGATCGCCTGGAGGAGCGGAGCGACTCGCTGGCCGGTATTCTGATCATTGATCGCAGGAACCCTGCAGACCAGCGCATCGTCATCGCCCAAGAGGGAAAGATGCCCGGTGACAACGCTGGGGGCGGATCGCGGACCGCGATCCAACTATCCCGAGGAAACATCCACCTAACGTCAGCGGAGAATCCCGGCCGGCATCGAAACCTCAAGTTCGAGACCTACGAGCTGCAGGTTCAGCCCGCCGGTCGCCTTGCGGAGACGTTTGAGAGGACAAAGGGCGGCAAGGAGATGAGCCTCGCCGAGTTGCGGGCGCAGATCAAGCGACTCAGGAAGGAAGGAGGCAAGGCCCCGCCCCTCGAGGTCGAATGGAACAAGAAATTTGCCCTCCCGATCGCATGCCTCATCCTAAGCCTCGTCGGCGTCCCCCTCGGAATGCGGATCAAGAGGGCGAGTCGTGGGATCAGCCTGGCGCTCAGCGCAGCGTTTGCGGTCTTCTACTATGTCCTGCTCGCGGCCGGCGAGAGCCTCGGCTCGCGGGGTTGGATCGACCCTGCCCTCGGTATCTGGTCTCCAAACATCCTGCTCGGCCTCATCGCGATCGGCCTTGTTCTGGCCGAGGGGCGGGAGGCGCTGGTCCCCGCCAGACTCCGATCAAGAGGTCAGCGGTCAGCGATCAGCCCTCAGCCGTCAGTACACGTAAAAAGCGTTGAACGCTAGAAAACCAGCGGTCAGCAGTCAGCCATCAGGCATCAGGTAGACGTGGAAAGGCTGAAAGCTGAGTGCTGACGGCTGAAAGCTCTTATAATATGCGAATCTTGGATCGCTACCTTTCCCTCGAATTCCTCAAGGTGTTCACCTTCTCGCTGATCGTCTTCCTTTCGCTGTATGTGATCGTGGATCTCTTCGACCGCCTGGCCCGTTTCCTCGACGCACCTGCCTGGGTGGTGGTTCAATACTACTGTAACAGGCTGCCCTGGATCGCGTTTCAAGTGATGCCTGTTTCGGTGCTCCTTGCCGCTCTGCTCAGCCTCGGGAACTTGGCGCGCCACAACGAATTGCTGGCCATGAAGATGGGACAGTTGAGCGCCTTGCGAATCGTCACGCCGCTCTTGATCCTCAGCCTTCTGGCGAGCCTGGTGGCCCTGGTGATGGGTGAATCGATCGTCCCGAGGATGAATGAGCGCGCGCTCAACCTGTACCGTGTCAAGGTCAAGAAGGTCGCCGCCTTCCAGCGGACCAAGGAAAACGACATCTGGTACCGGGCCAAGGGCAACCGGTTCTTGCACATCTCGTTGATGGAGGTGACATCGGGCACGGTCCGGGGATTCACGCTGTTCGAACTCTCACCGGATTTTCAACTGATCCGGCGGGTGGATGCCAAGGAGGCGCAGTGGCACGACGGGCGATGGTGGCTCAAGGACGGCGAGGTCTCGCTGACGCGGCCCGACGGCACTTATCAGGTTGACGTTTTCACGAATCTGGCGCTGGAGCTGGAAGAAAAGCCGGTGGATCTCGCGCAGGTGGTGAGGGAATCGGAGGAGATGAGTTCCGACGAATTGCGGGAGTACATCGACAGGCTTGTCAAGAGCGGGGTGAATTCGATCCGCTACAGGGTGGACCTTGCGGCGAAGCGCTCCACGGCATTTGTGAGCTTGGTCATGGGCATCATCGGGATCGCGTTCGCACTGAGGACCGGCAAGGGAGGCGTCATGGCGTGGGCAGGGGCGTGCGTCCTGGTGGGTGTCTGCTACTGGATTCTTCTCTCGATCAGCATCTCTCTGGGGCGGGGTGGCGTGCTGCACCCCCTCACCGCAGCCTGGCTTCCCAATGCCCTCTTTACCGCCGGCGGCCTCGGCTCCCTGTTCACGCTGAAGGGCTAAAGGCGTTCATAGTTCGTAGTTCATGGTTCAGAGTAAGACGTCAATTCAAGGTTTCTTTTCTTGCCATGAACTATGAACGGTTTCGGACCTACTCTGAACGTTCTTTCCTTACGTCCCCAGGCTCCAAGAGTCGAGGTAACGTCGCTGCTCCGGGGTCAGCTCGTCGATCCGGACCCCCATCGAGGCGAGCTTCAGCGCAGCGATCTGGACGTCGATCTCCTTTGGCACACGGTACACCCGTTTTTCCAGGGTAGCCCTGTGTTTCACCGCGTACTCGGCCGAAAGCGCCTGATTGGCGAAGCTCATGTCCATGACGCTGGCCGGATGGCCCTCGGCTGACACCAGATTAATCAGGCGTCCCTCCCCGAGGACAATGATCCGCCGACCGTCCTGCACGGTGTACTCCTCGGCGAACTCTCGCACCATTCGCCGTCCCTTCGCGAACCCTCCCAGCGCCTCGAGATCGACCTCCACGTTAAAGTGTCCGGAGTTGCAGACCACGGCGCCGTCCTTCATGAGCTGGAAGTGCTCCTCCCGGATCACGTGCAGATTCCCGGTCAGAGTGACGAAGAGTTCTCCGATTCGCGCCGCGTCCGTGAGCGGCATCACCGAATAGCCGTCCATGACCGCTTCCAGGGCCTTGAGCGGGTCAACCTCGGTCACTATGACGTTCGCGCCCATCCCGCGCGCCCGCATGGCGACTCCCCGGCCGCACCAGCCGTAGCCACAGACCACCACGCGCTTCCCCGCCAGGAGGAGATTGGTTGCCCGGAGGATCCCATCGATCGTGCTCTGGCCAGTGCCGTACCGGTTATCAAAGAGGTGCTTGGTGTCGGCGTCATTGACAGCGATGATCGGGTAAGCCAGGACCCCGTCGCGCTCCATGCTCCTCAACCGGATGACGCCGGTGGTGGTCTCTTCAGTCCCCGCAATCACGGTGGGAAGCAGATCTTTGCGATCGGCGTGCAGCACCGAGATGGTGTCGGCGCCGTCGTCCATGGTGATCTGTGGCCGGTGGACAATCGCGCTGGCGATGTGCCGATAGTAGGTCTCCTTGTCCTCCCCCTTGATGGCGAAGACCGGGACCTCGAAATGCCTGACCAGCGCGGCCGCGACATCATCCTGGGTGCTCAGAGGGTTCGATGCGCAGATCCGCACCTCGGCCCCGCCGGCCTTCAGGGCGCGGGCCAGGTTTGCCGTCTCCGAGGTCACGTGCAGGCAGGCCGACACCCGTATCCCGCGAAGCGGCCGCTCCTTCTCGAACCGCTCCTCGATCATCGCCAGCACCGGCATCGAGCCGCGCGCCCATTCAATCCGAAGGAGGCCGTTGTCCGCTAACGCGATATCCTTAATGTCGTAGTCCACGAGTCCTCCTGGTAGACACGTTCATAGTTGATAGTTCATAGTTCCTAGAATGAAAGAGCGTTCATAGTAGGCCTAAAGGCGTTCAGAGTTCATAGCAGGAAAAATAATCCAGAATCGACGTCTTTCTATGAACCATGAACTCCGAACTATGAACGCCCTTAGGCGCCG
>Ga0302046_10005147_pt1 | contig 11554 bp, 10 predicted proteins | sample RVTome_11_FD_200261 | JGI IMG/M metagenome (GOLD analysis project Ga0302046, IMG submission 200261) | Soil microbial communities from uranium-contaminated site in the Upper Colorado River Basin, Wyoming, United States - RVT147D111 (version 2) ... | reverse complement strand
GAGTTTTTCTCGCACCGGCAGAGCGTGCTCGGGTTGTTGCTGACATTGCTGCCGGCGGCAGGTTTCATGTCACTGATCACCGGATCGTCGGCGCTGGTCATCGAGATCTATGCCTACCCTGTGGCAGCATTCGGTTTCATTTTTGCGCTGGCCGGGTTATCCATACTCGGTGGTTCGACGCTGAACCGTCGCCTGCTGCTTCGTTTCACAAGCATGCAGGGCATTGGCATCGGTGCCACGCTGATGGTCATAGCGTCTGTGCAATTATTGTTCATCGCATGGTTAAACGACGCCGCGTTCTGGTGGTTGTGGGGCAACGTCTGCCTGTTCCTGTTCAGCACCGGCTTCGTGTTGCCGAACGCCACGGCACTGGCGCTCGATCCGGTACCGCGCATTGCCGGCGTCGCGGCCTCGATCATCGGAACCGTGCAGAACCTTGCCGGTGCGAGCAGCGCGATTGCGAGCGGCATGCTCTACGACGGCTCGGTGCGCAACCTGACTTTTCTCATGGGATTTTTCGGCATCGCGACCGGCATCGTTTTCCTGCTGCGCGGATACATCGCCAGGAGTTCGGGGACAGTGACCTAATTGTGTTCAAAAACTTAGGCAGTAGCTTAGGCTTGAACTAGCAATTAGGTCACTGTCCCCGAACTCAGGGTAGCTCGGTCAGGATCTCGTCGAGGCCGCGGCGTGACTGCGTCGGCAGAATTTTCGGGTAGCCGTACCAGATCAGCGCGACGATGAAGCTCACATCCGGGTCGGAGCCGAGGATTTGGTGAAAGCGCAAATCGCGGGTGATGTCGCCCGTGGTCCACTTGGTGGCGACGCCGGCCTCGGAGAGATACAGCATCAGGTTCTGGATCGCGCAACAGCAACTCGCGTAGTCCTCGCGTTGCAGGATTTCATCGTCGGATTTCTTGCAGGTTACGACCAGCCAGCCGGGAATCTCGCGTGCGGAAGCGGCCTTGAAGTCGCCGAACGCCGCGTCCTTTTTCCGGGTGGCATTGGCGCGGATGAGTTCGACGCTCTCGGCCATCGCCTGCTCGCCGAGTACATAGAACCGCCACGGCTCGGTCAGGTGATGGTTCGGCGCCCAGCGCGCCAGTTCGACGGCTTCGCGGATCAGTTTGCGGCTGACTCTCTGTTTCAGGAACTGGTTGGTCGAGCGGCGGCCGCGGATGCGCTCGGCAAGGTGCCGCAATTCGTCACGGCCATCGGCCACGACTTTCATCAGGCGTGCTCGATGATCATCGCAATGCCCTGGCCGACGCCGATGCACATCGTGCACAAAGCGTACCTGCCGCTGCGCCGGCGCAATTCGAGCGCTGCGGTTGTTACGAGCCGCGCACCCGACATGCCGAGCGGGTGTCCGAGCGCAATGGCGCCGCCGTTCGGATTGACGTGCGGAGCGTTGTCCGCCACACCCAGTTGCCGCAGCACCGCGAGTCCCTGCGCGGCGAACGCTTCGTTCAGTTCGATGACATCCATGTGCGTGATCTCGAGACCGGCAATTGCGAGAACTTTTTTCGTGGCCGGTACCGGGCCGATGCCCATGACCCGCGGCTCGACGCCGGCCGATGCCCAGGCGACAATTCGCGCGATCGGTTGCAACGCGTGTTGCCGGATGCCGTCGTAGGACGCAATCAGCAAAGCGCAAGCGCCGTCGTTGATGCCGGAGGCGTTGCCCGCGGTGACCGTGCCGTCGGCGCGCGCGATCGGCTTTAGTTTCGCGAGATCGGCGAGCGTGGTGTCCGCGCGCGGGTGTTCGTCGCTGTCGATCATGAGCGCCGGCCCACGCTTCTGCGGTACCCCTACCGCGATCACTTCATTCGTCAACCGGCCGGCCGATATTGCCGCCGCCGCTTTTTGCTGGCTGTGCAAGGCAAAGCGATCCTGGTCCTCGCGGCTAATGCGGTACTCTATGGCGACGTTCTCGGCGGTCTCCGCCATCGAATCGGTGCCGTACTGCTCCTCGAGTTTCCGGTTGACGAATCGCCAGCCGAGCGTCGTGTCATAAATTTCCGCGTTGCGATCGAATGCGGTCGTCGATTTCGCCAGCACGAAGGGAGCCCGCGACATGGATTCGACACCGCCGGCGACGATCACGTCGGCGGCGCCCGCCATGATCGCGTGCGCCGCATTGCCGACGGCATTCATGCCCGAGCCGCACAGCCGATTGACGGTCGCGCCGGGAACACTTGCGGGTACGCCGGCGAGCAGCAGGCACATGCGGGCGACGTTGCGATTGTCCTCGCCGGCCTGGTTGGCACAACCGTAAATCACGTCGTCGATTCCTGCCGGATCGAGCCCGTGATTGCGCTTCATCAGCGCTGCGATCGGTATCGCGCCCAGATCGTCGGTGCGAACGCCTGACAGTGCGCCGCCGTAACGGCCGATCGGCGTGCGCACCGCATCGCAAATCCATGCACCGGTCATTGCTTGACCCCGCGCCCCGCTGTCATCACCCGGTCCTCGCGCCGGCCGTCACCGTTGCTGCCGTATCCGGACGATCGTACTGGCGGCCGAGACGGATGCCGACATACGCCCAGGCGAGCGCGATCAGCGCACCGACGATCGCCACCGGTCCGAGCCCGAGACCCAAGCCCGTGGTCAGACCGGCAAAGGCCCAGCCGGCCAGCGAATCGCCGCCGCGGTAAACGACAATGTCAATGACCGGCTTGGCTTTGAAACGCGCTTCCCGGTCGACCGTGGTGTAAAGCATTTCCCTGGCGGGCCGGGTAATGGCGTAGTTGCCGGCTTTCAGCACCACCCAGATGACGATCACAGCGGACAACAACGGGTTCACGGCCACGAGCAGGAACCCGACAGCCACTGCGACCGGCACCAGTGCGAGGGTTGTTGCGAGACCGAAACGCGTCGCAATGCGGCTGGTGGCAAACAATGCGGTAACAATCGCCAGAGAATTGACCGTCAGGTTGATGCCGGCCCAAATCTGCGCGCGCGCATCGCGATCGAATTCCTCGAGCAGGTTCTTGATCTCGAAGTAGGCGAACGAACCGATGGCGGTGTAGAGGAATATGAATACCGCGATTCCGAGCAAATAGGGGTTGAGCAGGAACTGCGAAAATCCCGACAGCGGATTGCCGCGGACGATTGCATTGCGATCAGCTTCGGCGCTGACGGCACCGGGCTGCAGTTCGGACGACTTCAGGCGCTGCAGGATGCCGATGGCCGGCACGATCGAGACCATGATCAGCGCCGCGAGCAGCATCAGGTTCATCGAGCCGAGCACGCCGGCCAGGGCCAGCGTTGCCGCGGATCCGGCAATCGTGCCGATACTTGCGCCGCTCGCGATGAACGCAAACAGCCGCGGGGCCTGCGCCTTGCTGAACACATCCGACATCAGGCTCCAGAAGACCGAAACGTGAAACAGCGAAAACACGCTGATCCAGACATAGAACGCTTTGTCGACGTAGTCTGCCTGCCCGGTGTAACGCGAGCCGGCATAGAACAGGACGAAGGAGATGGCGAAGAACGCGTACACACCGGGCACCAGGTGGCGCAGTTTCAACTTCGAGGCGGCGAGACCGTAGAGGCTCACGGCAGCGACGCTGAAAAAGAAGTTGTAGGTCCAGAGCAAGGCAACGCTGACGTCGCTCCAGTCCGGGGCCATCGCATCCCGCACCGGTTTCAGAATGTTATAGGCGAAGGTCAGCGAAAATATGAACATGAACGCAACGACCGTTGCTTTCAGTTCATTGGGTTCGATGCGCATCGCCGACCGGAAAAAACCGGCGATCCTGTTATTGCCGTCGCTCGCCAAGGCGTCGCTCCGCTTGCTGCCAGAGCGTCAAGGTTAACGGAAAACCCGGGTCGGACCGATACTTAAACCGCTTTTTCCAGCAGGTCACGCTGGCGGATATTGGTCACGCCGCGGCAGCGGGCTTTGGCCCGGTACATGGCCTGGTCGGCGGCGCGCAACAGCCCGGTCAGGGTATTGGCGTTGTCCGGGTACAGCGCGAGCCCGATGCTCGCCGCGCAGTACAGGCTCTCGGTACCGATGAGGTAGGGCTCTTCCAGGGAACGGGCGAGTCGACCCGCCAGCGTTTCCGCGACGTTCGCGGTGACATCGGGAACCAGCGCCACGAACTCGTCGCCGCCGGGACGGCCAATGATGTCGCAGGAGCGCAGGCTGGTGCGCAGCCTCTCGGCCGCGATGACCAGCAACTGGTCGCCGATCTGGTGCCCGCAGCGATCGTTGATCTGCTTGAATTCGTTGAGGTCGATGAACAGCAGAGCGCCGGTCGCATCGTCGCTGCTCTCGGACAGCCGGCTTGCCGCGTCCCGTTCGAAACCACGCCGGTTGAGCACGCCGGTCAGCGGATCGCTCCAGGCGATGGACTCCATTTGCATTTCCTTCGCTTTGCGATCCGTGACATCGACGAAAGTGACCGCCACGTCCTCGCCGACCGGCTCTGCGATGATGCGCAGCCACTTGCTGATGCCCCTGGCATCGAGCAGCGCTTCGGTGTCGAGGATCTCGCTGTGTTCTGCCGCATCGAGCAGCAGGCGCACCAGCGATTCGCCCGAGCGCGGGTCCATGCCGCTGGATGCCAGCGTAATCAGCTCTTCGGCGGTCCGGTTGATCATTTTCTCCTTATCGGTGTGCAGGAATCTCGCGGCGGCTGCATTGGCAAAAATACACTTCAGTGCACGCGCGCCGGTGTCGTCGGCAATCCAGCGCAGGCGCAGGATGCCGTTCACCGAGTGATCGATCAGTGTGCGCAACAGGCGCTCGCTGCTCGTGACTTCCCGTTGTGCGCGCTCGACATCGCTGACGTCGCGGAACATCAGCACGCGGCCGTTGCTGGCGCCTGCCTTGCCGGATGCGATGTTCGACACCTGCAGATGCAGGAAACGGCCGGTGATGGTCATGATCTTCTGCGGTTTGCCGGTATCCATCGCAATCTGCACTTCCGGCACTTCCTCGCCGAACACGGAGTCGAGCGAGGATCGCAAAGCCTCCTTTTCGGAAATCTTCAGCATCACTTCCGCGCCATGATTCAGGCCGATGATCCTTTGCTGATCGTCGACGACCACGACAGGGTCCTGCATATTCTGGAACACGGTTTCGTAAGCCAGCGGCTTGAACTCGATGATCTGCTCGCCAATGATCAACCACGCGTACACCGGCAGCATCGCGGCAAACACGATCGGAATCGTGGAGACCGTGTCCGGCCCGAAGCCGGCGTCGTACGCAATGATTGCGATGATCGGCACGAACGCGGAGCCGGCTAGCGTCAGCAGGCCGCGGCGATGAATCGGGGCGACGGCCCGGGAATGCATGACCAGCGTCAGCACACCCGCGAGCACCATCGTGTAACCGTAAGGGGCGTGCACGAACAGGTACCAGGGGCCCCAGGCAACCGGCCGGGTCAGGAATTCGCCGGCGGCATTTGCGGCCGGCAGTTGCCACATGAATTCATGCCATTGGTTGGTGGAGGCGATGACGATCGACGTGACCGGCACGATCAGCAGTGCGGCAGTCGCCGTGAGTGGCGTCTGCGCACCGGTATAGCCACGGAAGCAGATGAGGATCAGGACCGGCACGAACGCCGTGCCGATGAAATGCCCGAGCCTGCCGATCGAGAACACCGCGTAGTCCGTGGCGATGAGTTCGACGGCGCCGCCCAGCACCCAGAAACCGATGGTGATGCAGGTCAGCCCGAGCGGCACGCTGCCCGCGTCCCGTTTGCCGCCAAACAGTCGCGCACCGAGCAGCATGTAGCAGCCAGCGCAGAAACTTAAGATCACGGGCAAGACGACGGCGACGGTCATAACATACTGTGTTTTCAGGGTCTTTTACCGAATACGAGCGATGTTACCCGTGGGGGCAAGCAGATTCTGCGATCTGCTCCGCAGCTTTCGCGGCTGTATTATGTCGCAATTGGTCTGTTTTCCACATTTGCGAGACCAGTACTCCGGACACTCGCGGGCATTCCGATCGACCGGTATGTTCGGCCCATTTTTGGTGGCCAGAAAGCCGGCGCTGTCCTAGAGTCACGAACGGGCTCAAATTGCCCGTAACGGAAGTTGTGCCATGTCAGAACATGAGCCCACCATCAAGATACGGCGGCCGCCACGAATCCAGACGGACGGCCGCGGCCGCTCGGTCTGGACCGACCCGGTCGACACCTCCGATGAACTGGAGCTGGTCTCGACGCAGGCGCTGCGCGTCATCCTGAAAAGCAACGACCAGAACGCCCGCAAGGCCATCGAAAAGGCGGCGCAGACCGGCAATGACGGCGTGCTTGCACGTAACCCGGCATCGGGAACTTTCGAAATTATCGAGGACGAGGACCTGCAGGCCATCCTGGACAGCGCAAAGGATCTGCCGCCGATGACCCGGCCGGCCGATGTCACCCTGGTTCCGCTGCATGAAGACCCGAGTGTCGAACTCTCGCTGGTCAGCACCCAGGCCCTGCGCAAGGTGCTCGGCCAGTCGGAACCGGCCGCCGGGACCAAAGCAAAAAAACCGCGCGATACCGGTGGCGGATTCGATCCGTATAACAGCGGCTGACCTTATGCCGTCGCGAGCTGCAACGCGCAGGCATCGCGAATGTGCCGACTGACAGCCTCGCGCGGCAAATCATCGAGACGCGCGAGGAAACTTTCCGCCGAGTTCTCCTGCAGGATTTTCTGCAGATAAGGATCGTCCGGGCTACGCTCGCCGATGCGCCAGTAACGGATCGATATCGTTGCTGCAAGCCGTGCGCGGATCAGGTCGAACAACAAATCGATTTCAGGCTCCTTAAGCGGCAGTACCGGGTGATAACCCGAGACCAGCGCCACAACGCCGGCAAGCGGATCCCCCTCCGCCCGTCGCAGGTAGGATGCGGCAATCGCGAGATCGACGATCAACGGCGCTTCCAGCATGTCGCCGAAGTCGATGATGCCGACAACCTCCGGGCTGCCTTCCGCGGCGAGCAGCACGTTGTCCGGATTCAGGTCGTTGTGGATGACCTGCCATCGCAGGCTGTCGAAACGCGGCAGCACCTGCGCTTCGAAATCATCCAGGCAGCGATCGACCCGATCGCGCAACGCGACATTGGAAATGTACGGCAGCAACGGCCGCAGCGCAGGAGCCCGCTTCATGTCCCACAGCAGGTCCTGGTTCGCGCCGGCGTGCCGGAACCCGCGCAACCCGAGATCGAGTTCGGCGAGGTAACGGCCGAGGTTGCGGCAACAGGCAATCGAGGATTCTGCATCGCCAAGGGGCACACCCGCGAGGTAGGTCACGATGCGGACGATGTGCGACCGTCCGCCGGACGTGATCGTGATCGTCGGGGAATTGTCGGTCGCCGGAACGATACGCGGGGCATTGAAGCGGGTCCCGTGCCGGCGCTGGTAGTCCTCGATGTGCTGCAGTGCCCTGACCTGAAAATCGGTGACCAGGGGAGCTTCGGCGGAGTTCGCGATTTTCAGCACCAGCCGCCGGCCATCCGCGGTCCGCAGGCGAAAATTCTGGTCGCGCTCGCTGACGAGGGACTCCGCCCGGATGACTTCGATTGCGTAGTGTTCGCGCACCAGGTCGACGGCATCCCTCGCCGTCAATAGCGGCAGAGCGCTCGCGATGATGGCGAGAGGATTGTCTTCAGATGATGTCACGCGTCTGCCCGCTGCCTGCTGCTCATTGAGACGCGCCAGTATGCTGGCGCGCCCCTGCCCCATCAAGGCAAGGCCCGGCTCGCCGCCGGACCGTCGCCTGTGTGCGTCAGTGCGTACCGTTGCTGCGGGATGGGCCGCCGCGCCTCGCGGCAGGCCGCCGATTCGAAATGGCCGATCGTGCCCGTTCCGTATACAATCGCTGCTGTTCGCCCGCCCGGATAACGTGAAAAACCATATTTCGGGGCAGCCGGGCGGCTTCGGGTGCTGTTTCACGGGCTTTGGCCCGGCATCGAAACGCCGCCTGGTCCGGACAGCCAATACCTATAAGGACGGTCAGTCATGCCTCTCGATATTACATTTACGCTCAGCGACGACGATCTCGAACACTTCCAGAGAGTCGTGGACAAGGCCAAATCGGCGTTGAAGCAGGCGCAGAGCGACGGCCAGATCGAAGCTGCGGCACGACAGCTGATCGACGATTCGCGCGCCAACGACCTTCCCGATTTCATCGCGTCACGGCTGTCCAAACTCGAGGTCGTCATCAACATGGTCGGTGACGCCGAATGGAAGTTGAGCGAGGAGGAACGCAAGCGCGTACTCGGGGCACTGGTGTACTTCTGCGATCCCGAGGACCTTATACCCGATCACATCCCCGGCATCGGTTTTCTCGACGATGCAATCTACGTCGAGCTGATCATTCGCGAACTGAAATACGAAATCGAGTCCTACGAAGAGTTTTGCAACTTCCGGATTGCCGAGGAAAAACGCCGCAAGGATCAAGGGCTTGACCCGTATGTCGAGCGGGAGGAATGGCTTGCCGACAAACGTGCCGCCCTGCACAACCGGATGCGCAAGCGCCGCCGCTCCGGTGCCAGCGCGGGTGGTGGCTGGCGGATTCGCTGGTAGGTTCGCGAGCAGGTTCACCGCAAGCTTCTCGAGCCGCGCATGAACCCCGCGGCCGTCCTTGTAGGAGCGAGCCATGCTCGCGACACGATGACGATATCCACACGTCGGTTCGAGCACCGCGTCGCCTGCACTGCAGGCTCGTACAGAGATGGCGGGAGACGGCGTCCGGAATTACGTCCATTTTTCGGCGGTGGGCGGCACGTAGCTGGAAAACTGCTGCAGCAAGCCGGCCGGTTTGTCCGCCACCATCAGCATGGCCCGATGCTGCGGCCGGAGGAAGCCGCTGGCGACGGCACGATCGAGGTAGCGCAGCAAATCATCGAAATATCCGTTGACGTTCAGCAACCCGCAGGGCTTCGAGTGAAAGCGCAATTGCCCCCAGGTCAGGATCTCGATGATCTCTTCGAGCGTGCCGTAACCACCGGGCAGCGCTGCGAATCCGTCCGCCAGCACCCCCATCAGTGACTTACGCTCGTGCATCGAACTCACGACGTGCAACTCGGTGAGCCCGGTATGCCCCACCTCCCTGTCCATGAGCGCTCGTGGAATGACGCCGGTGACCCTGCCGCCGGCTTCGAGCACCGCATCGGCAAGAATGCCCATGATGCCATTGGAACTTCCGCCGTAAACCAGCTCGATTTTTGCTGCTGCCAGCAGCATGGCCAGCTCTTTTGCTGCCGCGGCGAATACCGGCTGATTGCCCGTGTTGGAACCACAGTACACGCAGAGGCGTTTCATTCCGCCCGTTGCCGTCGGCTCAGGCGCTGCGGGCTGCCGGGAAGACGATATCATGCAGCTCGGGCCGGCATATTTTCATCTCTTCCGGAGTCAATGCATCGAGTTCGTGGGGGAATACGAGCCACTCCGCAGTTTCATGCAGGTAATAGTCCGGAACGAGGTCGGTCTGGTTGCGAGTCGGTTTGTACCATGGCGCCGCGATTCGCACATCCTGCGGTGTATTGCCGCGCGCGCGTTTGGCCAGTTCGCGCAGCACCGCGGCAAAGGTATTCCCGGTATCGAAGACATCGTCGACGATCAGCACGCGATCGTCGTATGCCACTTTCTTGATGATGTAATCGAGGCCGTGCACCGCCACTTCGTTGCGCTGATCCACGCCGGTATACGACGAAGTGCGGATGGCGATGTGATCCGCATCCACGCCGCAATAGGCAAGGATTTCCTGTACAGCCATCGCGACCGGCGTGCCGCCGCGCCAGATTGCAATGATCAGCGTCGGTTCGAAACCGCTTTCGAGCACTTTGATCCCGAGGCGAAAGGAGTCTGCAAGCAGTTCGTGTGCGGTGAGAACGGTCTTTTGCATTCCGTACCGATTCCTGCGTGGTTCCGATGGGGCATGGCGGTATAATGAAGTCCGCCATACTACAGCAACAGCGGCACCCCGGGATAACAATGAAAAAGACCTACATCGCTGCTGACGACCTGCTCCTCGATTCCTTCCGGCTCGCCGCGGCGGTTTGTGACTCCGGCTTCCGGCCGGACTTCCTGGTCGGACTCTGGCGTGGCGGCAGCGCGGTGGGCATTGCGGTCCAGGAAGGACTCGAGCACTTCGGGGTCAGCACCGATCATATAGCCATCCGCACTTCGTACACCGGGGTGACAAACTATTCGAAAATGGTCGACAAAGCCGAGAAGATCCGCGTGCACGGGTTACAGTATCTGCTCGAACGGGTATGCGCGGAACATTCGCTGCTGATCGTCGATGACGTGTACAGCTCCGGATCGAGCGTGCGCGCGGTGAAAGGCCAGCTCGCCAAAAAAGTACGCCGCAATCTGCCGCACGACATTCGTACCGCGACAGTCTGGTACCGCCCCACCGGGCGGACGATGTCCGCACCGGACTACTTCGTGCATGAAACCCGAGACTGGCTGGTATTGCCTTACGAACTGTCCGGACTTTCCATCGAGGAACTGCGCTTGCACAAACCGGAGTTGCGTTCCGTAATCGAACGCATGGAGAAACTGGTCGGCGGGAGCGCGAAACGCTCGGCCTCCTGAATCACCCGGCGCGCCAGGCCTCCCGGCCCATCAGGTAAGTGGCGGTAACGGCCCGGTCGTCGCCGAGCATCATCAGCGCAAAGAATTTTTCGGCCACGTTGCCGGTGCACGCGAGACGGCGCCGCGCGATGGGCACCGGCGCCGAATCCAGCATTATGAAATCCGCTTCCTTGCCGCTTTCGAAATTGCCGAGCCGGTCATCGAGATACAGGGCTTTCGCGGCGCCGAGGGTCGCGAGGTACAGCGCTCGATACCCCGGCAGCGACTGGCCGTTCAGCTGCAGCACTTTGTAAGCGTCGCTCAGCGTCCGCAGCAGGTTGAGATTCGGGCCGCCGCCGACATCGCTGCCGATGCCTACCCGTATGCCGTGCCCGCAGGCGGATCGAAGGTCGAAAAGTCCGCTGCCGAGAAACAGGTTCGACCCGGGACAAAACGCAATCGATGCTCCCTTGCGATGCATCAGGCTCCGGTCGTCATCGTCGATGTGCAGGCAGTGGGCGTATACGGAACGTTCGCGGAGCAATCCGACACTGTCGTACACGTCGAGGTAACCGCGATTTTGCGGGAACAAATCGCTGACCATATCCATCTCGGAGCGGTTCTCGGCGAGGTGCGTGTGTACGTACACATCCGGGTACGCCGCCGCCAGCCGTCCGGCCGATTGCAGTTGTGCAGCGGACGAGGTCACGGCGAAACGCGGCGTGATCGCGTACGCGAGCCGCCCCCGGCCGTGCCAGCGGTCGATGAGTAGCTTCGTTTCCTCCGCCCCTCCTCCCGGCGGATCGCGGAGGTCTTCCGGGCAGTTGCGGTCCATCAGCACTTTGCCGGCGATCAGCCGCATGTTGCGGCGTTCCGCGGCAGTGAAAATCGCCTCGGCCGATTGCGGGTGCACTGTGGCAAAAACCAGCGCCGTGGTGGTGCCGTTCTGCAGCAGCGCCTCGGTGAAGTACCCGGCGACTTCGGCCGCGTGCTCCGCGCTGGCAAAGCGGCGCTCCGCCGGGTA
>Ga0302046_10005146_pt1 | contig 11555 bp, 7 predicted proteins | sample RVTome_11_FD_200261 | JGI IMG/M metagenome (GOLD analysis project Ga0302046, IMG submission 200261) | Soil microbial communities from uranium-contaminated site in the Upper Colorado River Basin, Wyoming, United States - RVT147D111 (version 2) ... | reverse complement strand
CTGGCCCACCTCCATCAGCCGGCGGTCCACGGCGCGGGCGCCTTCGCGCACGGTCACCACCACCGTGGGAATCTTGTTCAGGGCCACGGCGATGATGGCGGCGACGTCGGTGAGGCCGAGCCAGATGTAGCAGAGGATGATGGTCACCAGTGCTGGGATGTTCAGTCCTACGATCAGCAGTCCATCCAAGGCCGTGTCCAGACCCCGCGAGCGGCCCATGAGGATGCCCACGGCCGTGCCGACGGCCATAGCCAGGACGAAGCTCGCCGCTACCCGCCAAAGGGTGACCGCCAGATGCCCCAAGAGCTCGCCCGAGGCGATCTGGGAGACCATAGTGCTCAGCACGGCAATTGGCGAGGGCAAGGAGGGCGAGGCCAGCGCCACCGCCACCAACTGCCAGACGACCAGCAAGCCCGCCAGGGAGGCTGCGCGCAGCAGGGGCTCGCGGGCCGCGCCGGCGATCGGCGTCATGGCCCCGGTTGGAATCCATCCCAGAAAGTGCCGGCGGGCACGCCGGTGGCCGAGCCCACCAGGGTGCTGCCGCCCACCTCCACCAGAATCCCCAACACCTCAGCGGCGGCGGCCCGCTCGGCCTCGCCGAAGCGCTGCGGAATCCCCGCGCGGTAGGCGTCCCGCAGCGCGTGCAAGGTCCGCTCATCCTCGGCCCGGGTAAGCGGGCGCAGCCGCTGCCACTCCTCATCGGACTCGGCCAGGATACGCTTGGCCTGGTAGCTGGCCCTTAGAAAGGCTAGCAGAGTGTCGCTGTTGGCGGCGGCCCAGGCCTCGTCGAAGACCCAGCCGAGCAACGGCACCGGCTGCTCCACTCCCAGTGCTTCGAGCACCTGCTGCATCGAGATCAGCGGCTGGAAGCCTTGGGCCTCCAGTCGGGCGGCGTAGTGCCAGTAGTTGACCAGGGCCGGCAGGTCGCCCCGGAGTGCCAGCTCGTTCAGCAAGGGCGGCGCGCCGTAGGTGGGCTCTGCCAGCTCTGCCAGGTCCTGGCCGAGCCGCTGCCTGCCGTAGGCCCTGAGCAGGAGCCAGCTCTTGTCCACCGGGCCCCCCGCCACCCCCAGGCGTTTGCCGGCTAGATCCTGCAGGCGCTCGATGCCGGCGGTCGGACTCACCAGCAGGCTGCCCACCGTCAGGGAGTAGGGGACGAAGGTCCAGGGCCGGCCCTCGGCGCGCTGGCGGGCGACCCAGATCCAGTCGCTGACCACGGCGTCCACGGCGCCGCCCTGCAGGGCCACCAGCGCGGCGGTGGGCGAGCCCACGGGAGTTATCGCCAGCTGGACGCCGAGCTTCCGGTCCAGCCCGTGGTGCTGCAGGGTGTCGATCTCCCAGCTGACCGTGCCGTACTGCAGCAGCGCCAGCCGTATGGTCGCAGTCGTCTGGGCGGCAAATGCGGCACTGCCGCTGGCAAACAGCGCCAGCAGCAAGCTCAGGCGGATCATTGTTCTCGAGCTCCTTGGCTCGCCGGGGGCTGATTGGGCGAAACCGGTGCGGCTCAGTGCAACTCTAGCAAAACCTTGCTGCGCTACGGCGTTGCGACTGTACTCAGCGTGTGACACATTGCACCGCACCGAAAGTGTGGATGCCACGGCCGGGGCTGCCACGGGCTCCGGACCGGGCGGCAGGTAGCCCGGCGCGGTAGCGGCGGGTGTAGCGGAGTCAGATTGCAGGGGCCGACCGTCCGCGCCCGATGCGGGCTCGGAGCCGGGAGTCCGGCAACGCCACCAAGGGGACTCATACATGCGCTCATCCAAGCTCTTAGGGAGCGTGGTGCTCGGCGGCACCGCGCTGGTGGTCACGGAGGCCGGTGCCGGCGGGTTTCAGATCACCGAGCTCAGCGCCCGTGCCCAGGGCTTTCGCACCGCGGGAGCGGCTGCGGTGGCGGAGGATCCGTCGACGGTCTGGTTCAATCCGGCGGGCCTGACCCGGCTCGGGGGGCAGCAAATCGACGCCACCGGCCACGCTTTCTACGGCTCCTTCAAGTTCCGTGATCGCGGCACCCTGACGCCGGTGGGGCCGGCCGGTGGCGCACCGGTCCCGGTGGAAGGCAAGACCACCAGCGACGCCGGCGAGTTCGCCTTCATCCCCAACCTCTACTACAGCTATCGCTTGAACGAGCAGACCACCCTCGGTGTCGGCTTCAACTCGCCCTACGGACTGGTGACCGACTACGACGACGACTGGGTGGGCCGCTACCACGCGCTGCGCTCCGAGCTACTGACAATCAACATCAACCCCGGCATCGGCTACCGGCTGAACGAGCAGTGGTCGCTGGGTGCCGGCATCAACATCGCCTACGTGGACGCGGAGCTCAGCAATGCGGTGGACGTGGGCACCATTGCCACCGTCCTGTTTCCGCCCGGCGTAGCCGCGGCCTTTGGCTTGAGCCCTGGCACCCTGGAATCCGACGGCTTCACCAAGCTCACCGGCGATGACTGGGGTTATGGCTACAACCTGGGCCTGCTTTATGAGCTCTCCGGGGTCACCCGCTTCGGCATCAGCTACCGTTCCAAGATCGAGACCACCGTCGAGGGCACGCTGCAGACGAGCCTGCCCGACCGGCTGGTCGACAGCCCGCTCGGTGCCGGGTTGGGCATCGAAAGCCAGTCGCGGATCGGCGGCAAGGCGGATTTGACGCTGCCCGCCACCTTCGTTCTGGGCGCCTACCATCGCCTCAACGATCGCTGGTCGCTGCTGGCCGGGGCCACCTGGACCGAGTGGAGCGACTTCGACGAGCTGCGCATCGAGCTCGAAGACGGTCGCGAGATCGTCCAGCCCGAGAACTGGGACGACGTCTGGCGCTACAGCCTGGGTGTCGAGCTCCGCCACTCCGATCGCTGGACCTTCAGGGGCGGCTACGAGTACGACGAGAGCCCCGTCGGCGGGATCGCCAACAACACGGCGCGCATTCCCGACGCGGATCGCCAATTCCTGGCCCTCGGTGGGAGCTACACGCCCTCCAAGCAGCTCAGTATCGATTTCGCCTACACCCGCATCTTCACCGACGACTACCGGATCGCCGAGACGGAGGTCATCACCTCCCAAGCCGGCGCCCTGATCGGAGATGCCTTGCCCCCGGCGGCCATAGCCCCCCTCGAGGGTGTCGGCACCACTCTGGAGGGCGAGTATTCGGCCTCAGCCGACATCTTCACGGTCGGCTTGCGCTATCGATTCTGAGCACCGAGCGGGGAGCGGCCGCCACTACAGCCGTTCCGGCTGCAGCTCCAAGTCACCGGCCCGCTGCAGCAGCTCCGGCGCGGTGACCACGGCGATGCTGGCCGCGCGCGGACTCAGGTAGCGCTCGGCCACGGCCCTGAGATCGTCCAGGCTCACCGCCAGCACTGCCTGGCGGAAAGCTCGGCGCCGCTCCGGGGTGCGCCCGTGCAGGCTGGCGAAGTAGGTCGCGGCCGCTTCGCCGGCCGGCGAGCTCGGCCGGTCGATGGCGCCGATCACGCCGAGGATGGCCTCCTCCAACTCACGGGCATCCAGGCGCGCGGACAGCAGCCAGTCCAGGGAGCGATCGAAATCGGCCAGGGTCTCGGCCAGCCGCGGATCACGGTAGGAGAAGAAGCGGAAGGCGCCGGTGTCGGCGTCGTAGGAGGCGCCGCCGCCGTAGGCGCCACCCTGCTCGCGGATCGCCCGGTGCAAGTAGCCGTTGCGAAGGAAGCCCCCGAGCACGGTGAGGGCCGGCGCGTCGGCGTGGGCTGGCGGTACCGTGGGGTAGGCCTTGGCACAGAAGCTGACCTCGGTACTGGTGAGCCAGGCCTCGCGCACCTGTCTGGGCTGCCAGCTGCCGCGGCTTCCGGCGTCGGCCGTCGCCACCGCCGCGATGCCCGCCGCCGGCCAGGCCGCCTCGAGCTCCTGCACCATATCCTCCCGACGCTCGGGCTCGGCCACCAGCAGGAAGCGCGGCGGCTGCACCGCCAGCCGTGCCGCCAGCGCGGCCAGCCCGTCGCCGTAGTTGCCTAGCTCCGCGTCCTCGCGCAGGCGCTCGTCCAGCCGCTTCAGCGCCCGCAGGCCCTCGAGCCCGTCCCAGCGGTGCAGCAGCTCCGCCAGCGGGCTCAGCCCGGCGCAGGCGGCACCCATGGCGAGAGCGTGGCCGTGGCCAGTCACCGCCGCTTCGCGCTGGGCGCGGCTCTCGCGTAGCAGCTCCCGCAGCTTAGGCAGCTCGTCGAAGCGCGGGGCCGACCAAGTCTCCCGCAAGAGCTGCAGCAGCGGCCTCAGGTTGCGGGCCAGGGCCTTGCCCGAGAGCACCAGGTAGCCGCGGTGGAAGCTCACATCCTCCAGCTCTCCGCGCAGCGACATCCGCCCGCCCAGGCCGCCGGTGACTGCCGCCTGCAGCGCCTGGGTGGCGCGATAGTCGCGGCCGCCGGAGCCGACCTCGCCCAGCGCTTCGCAGAAGTGCGGCAGCATTGCCTGTGCCCCCGACGCCAGCGCCGGCAGCTCCGCCACTACCTGGAGGTAGACCATGCCGTTGGTGCCGGCGGCGAACCAAGTGCCGGGACCGGCGCTGAGGGCGATGTCCTCGCCGTCGGGGATACGCAGCTCCGCCGGCACGTCCTCGAGCCCCACCCGCGGCAGCACCTCGCTGTCGTCTTCCTGTGCCTGGCGGACCTTGAGGGCCCGCGCCTGCTCCACCAGCCGCTCGCGATCCGCCTGGCTCAGGCCGTCGGCGATGCGCGCCAGTGTGGCGTGCTCCTCTGCGGCCCGGCGCTCCGCCAGGCTTGGGTCTGGGCGCATCTCCACCCGTACCCGGTGGTGATTGCTCAGCAGCTGCTCGCGCACCAGGCGTCGGAAGAACGCCGGATCTCGGATCTCCTGGCGCAGCTGCTCCAGGGCCTCGTCGATGTCGAGGTGGGCGGCAGGGTCGCCGCCGTGCATGGCCACGCCCAGGCCGGTAACCATCAGCCGCAAGCCGTAGGGAAAGCCGCCCCCCTGGATCTCCCGCTGGGACAGCTCGATCTGGTGCAGCGCTGCTTCCACCTGGTCTTGGGGTACGCCGTCTCTGGCCACTGCCTCGAGGGTCTGCAGGACCAGTGTCTCCACCGCGTCGGCCTGCTCCGCATTGCTGCCCTCGAGGCCGCAGACAAAGACCATCTCACGGGTGGAGTCCTCCAAACCGCAGAGCTCGGAGGGGGCACTGCCCAGATCCGAGGTCTCGAGGGCGTAGCGCAGGGGCGAGGCGCTGTTATCCAACAGCACTCCGGTCAGCAGCTGTCCGAGCAGTACCTGGCGCAGCTGGATGGAGTGGCCCAGCAGCCAGCCCAGGACCACGTGGGTGCGATCCCTCGGGTCTTCGTCCCGGTCGATGACGTAGCACTCCTCGCGCCGCTGCGGGCTGTGGTAGCGCCGCTCGTCCGCGACGCTGCAGTCGATGGGGGCGGTGCCGAAGCGGGCGAGCGCCCACTCGTGCATCCGCGCCTGATGCTCCGCCGCGGGCAAGTCCCCGTAGGACATGAGCACCGCGTTGGAGGGGTGGTAGTGGCGACGGTGGAAAGCCTGTAGCTGCTCGTAGGTCAGGCTGGGAATCACCCGTGGGTCGCCGCCACTGTTGTAGTGGTAGGTCAGGGTCGGAAACAGGGCGGACTTGAGGTATTCCCAAAGCTGGGTAACCGGGGCGCTCATGGCGCCCTTCATCTCGTTGTAGACCACGCCCCGGTAGCACAAGGGGGTGCTCGGGTCCTCCGGCTCGGTGAACTCCAGACGGTGCCCCTCCTGGGCGAAGTCCAGGGGATGCAGCAGCGGAAAGAAGACCGCGTCCAGGTAGACCTGCAGCAGGTTGTCGAAGTCCTTGCGGTTGCGGGTGGCGAAAGGGTAGGCGGTCCAGTCGCTGGAGGTGAAGGCATTCATGAAGGTGTTCAGCGAGCGACGGATCATCATGAAGAAGGGGTCGCGCACCGGATAGCGCTGGCTGCCGCAAAGCGTGGTGTGCTCGAGGATGTGGGCCACCCCGGTGGAGTCCTGGGGCACCGTCAGAAAGGCGGCCAGGAAGGCGTTGTTGTCGTCCTCCGCCTCGATATGGAAGTGGCGGGCGCCAGTCGCCCGGTGGCGGTACTCCGCCACGGTGATGCCGAGGGAGCTCACCCGCCGGCGGGTGAGCGCCTCGAAGCTCGAATGCGGCAGATCGCTTCGCTGCTCAGTCATGGGTCCCTCTCACAGCCCTGGTAGTGATGTTGCCAGCAACCTTCGTAGCCAGCAGACCTCAGCCATGGCTGCTAGTTTCGGTCCGCTCCTCGTACCAGGCCAAGGCCAGGTTGGCGAGCAAGGCAATAGCGAGCAAGGCGATGCCCACGGCCAGCGCTTCCGGGCCGGCAATGGGGGACGCCGGCAAGCACCACAGGCCGCCGCCCCAAAACAAAGTGGCGCAGCCGGTCTCCGCGGTCACCCGCCCGGCCGCCGCCACCAGGCTGGCGTGCACCGCGGCGCGGGTGTCACGGAACTGGGCGATGGCCGCGCCCACCGGCGTGGCGCCGAGAGTAATGGCAGTCTCCCATGCCCGCGGGTCCGCGGTGCGCAGCACCCCGGTGAGCAGCGCCACCAGCAGCGGCCAGGCCAGCAGCGCCAGCAGTAGGGTCAGGGTCAGCCAGTTACGCGGTAGCGAGACCTCGCCGAGCAGCCATTGTGCGCTCAGCCCCAGCAGCACGGTGGGGACGAACAGGGAGGAGCGGATTAGGCCCACCACCAGAGCGCGGCCGACGAAGCGCACCCGCACCAGCGGCACCGCCACCACCGCCGCGGCCACCGCGGCCAGCACCAGCGCCGCCAGCACCGCCGCCAAGTCGGCGCCGATTCGCCACCAGAGGGCACCGCCGCCGTGCCACAGCAGCGCCATGGCGGATCCGAGGGCGGTGGCCGTTTCGTCCATGCCTTGGCGCCCTCCAGGAGCGGGGATTGAGGCCGGGATCTTAGAGCCTCCCGGACCCGACAGGCCAGGCCGCGGCAGCTCGCTTGGCCGCAGCGGTGACTACAGGGCTCGGGTCCGGGGTGGTGGCGCATGCTGGCTCACGCGCAGGATGCAACCCTGGTCCAGCTGGAAGAACAGCCCACCGCTGATGCGATAGGTCTGAGGGTCGCCGATCTCCTCCTCTGGGCCCTCCGCCAGAGGGAAGCCTAGCAGTGTGAATTCGGCCGCCGCCCGGGTCCCCTCGGCATTGACCATCACCTGGATGTCAAATACGTGCTCGCGATACTCGCGAGCGCGGGCAGCCAGATAGGCGAGGAAGGCCTCCCGTCCCAGCCGTCGCTCCACGCTGTCCAGGTCGTGGATTAGCTCCGGGGAGACGATCTCACTCAGTGTTTCCAGGTCCAGGGTATTGAGTGCCTGGAAGTAGCGTGCCACCGTGGCGCGCGCCCGCGACACCGGGCTGGACCGGGGGCCGCGGCGGTCTTCCCGTTCCGCAGCGGCGGGCCTGCCTCGGCCGGGCGTTGTCTTGAGGTTGCTCACCTGGACATCCACTGCTCCGATCCGATGGACGCGTACCGGTGGCGGACGCGCCCGCGGGCAGCATGGTAGCGTCACCACCGGCGCCCCGATGACGCCGCTGCGACACTGCGCTTGGCGAGGGCGACAGGTGCCGTGACGGCGTGGTCGCGCGAAGGCATCACCGCGTCGTCGGCGGGACACCCGCCGCCGCGGTCGTGGGTATGCTTGGCCCTCGGTCGGATCCCGGTAACGGGGCCGGCTCGTATCGCTCGGGAGCAGTCATGGCTCGCAACCGCTACTCGATCCTCAGCCTCGTGCGCAACGCCCTGAGCCATCACGAGAACTGGCAGGCGGCCTGGCGCAGCCCGGAGCCCCGGCCCAGCTACGACGTGGTGATCGTCGGTGGCGGCGGTCACGGTCTCGCCGCCGCCTACTACCTGGCCAAGGAGCACGGCATCCGCAACGTGGCGGTGCTGGAGAAGGGCTGGATCGGCGGCGGCAACACCGGCCGCAACACCACCATCGTGCGCTCCAACTACCTCTGGGACGAGGCCGCCCAGCTCTACGAAAAGTCCATGAAGCTCTGGGAAGGGCTGAGCCGGGAGCTGAACTACAACGTCATGTTCAGCCAGCGCGGGGTCTACAACCTTGCCCACAGCCTGCAGGATGTGCGCGATGTGCGACGCCGAGTGTCGGCCAACCGGCTGAACGGCATCGACAGCGAATGGGTTCCCGTGGGCGAGCTGCAGCGGCAAATCCCCTACCTGAACTGCTCGCGGGAGGCCCGCTATCCGGTGCTCGGCGCCTCTTTGCAGCGGCGCGCGGGCACCGCCCGCCACGATGCCGTCGCCTGGGGCTACGCTCGCGCTGCCGACGCTCGCGGCGTAGACATCATCCAGAACTGTGAAGTGACCGGCATTCGCCGGGAAGGCGGCCGGGTGCTCGGGGTCGAGACCACCCGCGGCCTCATCCGGGCGGCCAAGGTCGGGGTGGTGGCCGCTGGGCACTGCGGGGTGCTGGCGGCCATGGCAGGCCTGCGGCTGCCGGTGCAGAGCCACCCGTTGCAAGCCTTGGTCTCCGAGCCGCTGAAGCCGATCCTGGATACGGTGGTCATGTCCAACGCCGTGCACGGCTACCTCAGCCAATCCGACAAAGGCGAGTTGGTGATCGGCGCCGGGATCGACAGCTACCTGGGCTACGGTCAGCGCGGCAGCTTTCACGTCATCGAAGGCACGCTACAGGCGATCAAGGAGCTATTCCCGATTTTCTCCCGGGTGCGCATGCTGCGGCAGTGGGGTGGGATCGTGGATGTGTGCCCGGACGCCTGCCCGATCATCTCCAAGACCCCGCTGCCGGGTCTCTACTTCAACTGCGGCTGGGGCACCGGCGGCTTCAAGGCCACCCCCGGCTCGGGCTGGGTGTTCGCCCACACCCTGGCCCGCGACGAGCCCCATGAGCTGAACGCGGCCTTTTCCCTGGAGCGCTTCGTGACCGGCCACCTGATCGACGAGCACGGCGCTGCCGCCGTGGCCCACTGAAGCCAATACGGGGACGCGAGATGCTGCAGATTCCCTGTCCCTGGTGCGGACCGCGGGACGAGACGGAGTTCAGCTACGGCGGCGAGGCCCACATCCTGCGGCCGCCCGATCCGGCTGCGGTCTCCGACCAGGAGTGGGCGGATTATCTGTACCTGCGCGACAACCCCAAGGGCCGCTGCCGGGAGCAGTGGTGTCACAGCCACGGCTGCCGGCGCTGGTTCAACGTCGAGCGCGACACCGTGAGCTATCGCATCAGCGCCGTCTATCGCCAAGGCGACGAGCCACCCGGAGGCGGCAATGACGCAGCCTAGGCGCCTGCGCGCCGGCGGGCGCATCGACCGCACTCGGCCCCTGGACTTCCAGTTCGACGGCCGCCCGCTGCAGGGCTACGAGGGCGACACCCTGGCCTCGGCGCTGCTGGCCAACGGCGTCCACCTGGTCGGGCGCAGCTTCAAGTACCACCGCCCGCGAGGCGTCGTCGGCGCCGGCGCCGAGGAGCCCAACGCCATCCTGCAGCTCGGCAGCGGTGGCTACTCGACCCCCAACCAGCGGGCTACCCAGGTGGAGCTCTACCCGGGCCTCATCGCGCGCAGCGTCAACCGCTGGCCCAGCCTCCAGGTCGACCTGTATGCCGGCCTGCAGTTGCTGGCCCGGGTGCTGCCGGCGGGCTTCCACTACAAGACCTTCATGTGGCCCCAGTCCCTCTGGCCCCGCTACGAGCGCGGCATCCGCCGGGCCGCGGGCCTCGGCGAGTCGCCGCAGCAAGCAGACCCGGACTACTACGATCGCATCCACGCCCACTGCGACGTGCTGGTGGTGGGCGGCGGGCCGGCGGGACTGGCCGCCGCCTTGGCCGCCGGGCGCAGCGGGGCCCGAGTGATACTGGCCGACGAGCAGGCGGAGCTCGGCGGCAGCCTGCTGGCGAGCCGCGCGCAGATCGACGGTGCGTCGGCGGCGGCCTGGCTGCAGGCCACCCTGGCAGAGCTGCAGTCGCTGCCGGAGCTGCGACTCCTGCCGCGCAGCACGGTGTTCGGCTACTACGACCACAACTTTCTGGCGATCGCCCAGCGCCTCGGCGATCACCTGCCACCGGGCAGCTACGACGGCCCGCGCCAGCGCCTGTGGCGCGTGCGTGCGCGCCAGGTGGTGCTGGCGGCGGGGGCCTTCGAGCGCCCGCTGGTCTTCTCCAACAACGACCGACCGGGGGTGATGCTGGCCAACGCCGTTTCCACCTACGTCAACCGCTACGGCGTCGCCCCCGGCGAGCGGGCCATCCTGTTCACCAACAACGACGGTGCCTACCGCACGGCATTGGACCTGCTGGCCGCGGGCGTCGCCGTCGAGGCGGTGGTCGATCCCCGCCCAAACCCCGCCGGCGCGCTGCCGACGCGGGCACGCGAGCTTGGCATCCCGCTGCTCGCCGGCCAGGTGGTGGTGGACGTGCAGGGCGGGCAGGGCTTGGAAGGCGCCCGGGTGATGCGCCTCACCCCTGACGGCAAGGGCGTCAGCGGCGAGCTGCGCGGCCTTCCCTGTGACCTGCTGGCGCTCTCCGGCGGTTGGAGCCCGGCAGTGCACCTGCACGCCCAGTCCGGCGGCCGGCCGCGCTTCGATCCGAGCAAGGCCTGCTTCGTGGCCGGGGCGAGCGTGCAGGCCGAGCGCTCCGCCGGTGGCTGCAAGGGCAGCTTCGAGCTCGGCGCTTGTCTCGCCGAGGGCTTTGCGGCGGGCGCCGCGGCGGCTGGGGACGCGGGCTTCGAGGGCGTTGGGAGGCCGCTGCCGTCTGTCCCGGAGGAGCCCGAGGCAGCGCTGCTGCCCCTGTGGCTGGTGCCCTCGCCCAAGCCGCCCGGGCGCAGCCCCAAGCAGTTCGTCGACCTGCAAAACGACACCTCGGCGGCGGATATCGTCCTCGCTGCCCGGGAAGGCTACCGCGCCATCGAGCACGTCAAGCGCTACACCGCGCTCGGCTTCGGCACCGAGCAGGGCAAGCTTGGTAACATCAACGGCCTGGCCATCCTCGCCGCGGCCCTGGGGCAGGACATCGCGAGCACCGGCACCACCACCTTCCGTCCCGCCTACACGCCAGTCACCTTCGGTACCCTGGCCGGGCACGACCAGGGCGAGCTGCTGGAGCCGGTGCGCACCACCGCGCTGCATGCCTGGCACCTGGCCGCCGGCGCCGAGCTCGAGAACGTGGGCCAATGGCAGCGCCCCTGGTATTACCCCAAAACCGGGGAGTCGCTGCAGGCGGCGGTCAACCGCGAGTGCCAGGCGGTGCGCGGCTCCGTGGGCATCATGGACGCCTCGACCTTGGGCAAGATCGACCTACGGGGGCCGGATGCGGCGGAGTTTCTCAACCGCGTCTACACCAACGCCTGGCTCAAGCTCGCCGTGGGCCGGTGCCGTTACGGACTGATGCTGGGCGAAGACGGCATGGTGATGGACGACGGCGTCACCACCCGCCTGGGCCCCAACCATTACCACATGACCACCACCACCGGCGGCGCCGCCCGGGTGCTGGCCTGGCTGGAGCGCTGGCTGCAGACCGAATGGCCTCAGCTCCGGGTGTATCTGACTTCGGTCACGGACCACTG
>Ga0302046_10005145_pt1 | contig 11556 bp, 10 predicted proteins | sample RVTome_11_FD_200261 | JGI IMG/M metagenome (GOLD analysis project Ga0302046, IMG submission 200261) | Soil microbial communities from uranium-contaminated site in the Upper Colorado River Basin, Wyoming, United States - RVT147D111 (version 2) ... | reverse complement strand
CGCGAATGAGCCTGAAAGACTCACCGTCGGCGAAATTGAGCACACCGGTCGGCAAGTCCAGCTCGAAATCGATCCCGCGCACCGCCGTGCCGCCCGCGGGATCGATATCGACGACCACGGCCGCCGGCCCGTTGGTATCGCCGGTGCGAACGACGCCGCTGAATCTCTCGCTCCATTCCCGGGCCACGAATACCTCGCCCGCGAATTGCACAGTGCCGGCCGCGACGGGCGTCGCAAGCGCTGCGCCGACCAGGAGCCCCGCGATCGATCGACCGATCGGCCTGATCCCGATCCGTTGTGTTCGACCGGCCGTCGTGATTCCCCCTGACCCGGTTTTCAATACTGTTCCGGGTGCGCTCACCCGTCAAGCTCGGAGCCGGCGGCCGACCTTTTGGGTGTAGTATCGCGAGAGCGGATAGCGACCGATCAGGTTGGGACGATGAGGCAACCAAGGCCCCTCCCGGAAGCGGACCCGGCGAAGGCGGGCCGGGACGAGTCGGGAAAGCGACTTCGAGTTGAACCAGAACCGCGAACTGACACGCGCGCTGATTCGTCATGAGCTTTCCCAGGGCGCGATCGACTACCTGGCTCGAGAGGCTACGAATGCTGACCTGGCCGGGATTGTTCGGCAGGCGTACGACAACGAGCCTCTCACCGCGACACAGGGGAGACGCTTTCGTTACCACACGTCAGCGTGGTTTCGGTATGCGGAGAACGTGCACTATCAGTATCGACACGGGCTCTACGATCAAGGCGAATTCGAGACCCACAAGGAGGTGTGGCGAAATCTGCTCGGCGTCTCGGCGGTCAGGGATCATTGGTGCAGCTCTCGCGAAACATTCAGTCGAGATTTTCGAGCAGAGTTCGAGACGGCATTGACCAACCAATGTATCGACTAGATGTGCGGTTGCTTGTCCTGAGATGCGAATGAGGCCGACCTTCTTAGTTGTTCTCGCCGTCGCGGCAGTGATGGTCCTCGTTTCGTACTTTTCGGGTCGTGACACCCCTCCTCCAGCGGCCTTGCAGAGAGCAGTGGTAGACACGGAATCGGACTCGCTGCGAAGCACCGCTACGAACGACAGCGCGCCAGGGCCGGACGCTGGCGATGTCGTGGCTAGCGAGGAGCTTACGGAGCAAGACGAGCAGCGAGCGCTAACCAACGATGAAGCACTTCGACTGCGTGACGAACGATTTGGGTCCTACCGCGATTTCGGCGACCCGTATAACTACGTCCCGATCAGAAAGCCGGAGCCGCGGTACCCGCCGGAGGCCGCTCTGCTTGGCCTGTCCGGTTTCGTGCTGATGGAGTATTCGGTGACGAGCGATGGCGTTGTCGATCACATCGCCATCCTCGATGCGTCCTCCCCGCTGTTCGAGCTTGAAGCCAGTCGGTCGGTGGGGCAGTACAGGTATGCACCGAGAATCGATAGAGGAGCGTTCGTCGATTCTCAGGGCCTCAAGACGCTGATAGTCTATGGCGACCCGGAAGGCGTTCCGACGGTTGATGAGGGCACAGACAAACTGGTCGTGTCGCCGCCCGACTAGGACGTAGCGGGCGTCGTTCTGCCGTTGTCGCGCGGAGGTCCTGAATGCTCAAATACACAAGTTTGTTCGCTCTGGGTGTTGGAGTCGGCGCGCTTGCCATGTGGATTCTGCGCCCGCTGCCAACGAGCTCGAGTGCGGAAGGCAGTTCGCCCGGTGCACCGGACGGGATATCCGCGCCAGCAGAAGAACCTGATGAGTCAGCCCTTAGCTACGAGGAACTGCTGGAGGAAAACGATGAGCTCTTCGACCTCGTCATCGAGCTGGAGAGCGTGCTGTTGGAGATTCGGGACTCGCGAGAAGCTGATCGAGGTGAGGCTCCACGTTCTGCATTAAGGATTCCGACCCGGGATCAGGTTGTCTCCCAGCTCGTTACCGGCGGGTTTACGCAGGAACGGGCGGAGTTTATTCAACGCCGGACCGGCGAGCTTCATCGGGAGAACGTCGAGGCGATGTTTTCGCTGGAGGCATATGCTCAAAGCCCGGAGGGCCTGCTGCGGCGAGAGCTTGGCGACGATGAGTACGCGCAGTACTTGGGCGCAACAGCCGACATTCCGGCGATAGTGGTAGGCCAGGTCGATGACAACTCTCGAGCGGCTGTCGCCGGGCTGCTCAGGGGAGACAGAATCGTATCCTATGATGGGCACAGGGTCTTCGATATCAGAGAACTGATCGCGCTCTCTCTGCAAGGAGAGCCGAGTGAGAGCATCGTCGTCGAGATAGTGCGCTATGATGCGCCACTGCAACTTGTGATTCCACGCGGACCGCTAGGGGCTGGATTGTCCTCCGAAGGTCGGTATGCCGCACCCGCGTTTGTTCCGCGGCATCTGATCGAGCGATGACTGCCAGTGGCCGACCGAGGTTCGAAGGTCCGCGGGCGCTGGAGGCTGGTCGAACGTTAGGATATGCGGCAACGTATCCGATACCCTGGCTGTCGCCAGCTCGTGATTGCGGCGTGCTACATATGGCAAGGGTGCGTCAGGCGTTCGCATCCGAGCCACGAGTATCTCTGTTCGCCAGTCACGTCGGCGAGCACGGCCGCTGGGGCTCGACTTCGGATTACTTCGCGGAGACCGGTGATCCGTTCGAGACACTTGCCTTGCTCGAGCGCTGAGCTGAAGTAGCTCCACTGCCGAGTGCGCCGCTCGATCGGGCGATCGTATTTCCGTTGGCGGTGGTGCCGAACGCATGGGGCGTGTGGAACATGTTGTACCTGGGGTTACGCTCGCGCCTTCGGCTGTCTCTCGGGATGTTCGGGGCGCTCCTGCCTCAATCGCGAGGTGGGCATCGACTGAGACAACGGCTTCGTGTCGCACTTCGCGACCGCGCAAACAGGTTTCGATTCTCTGCGGTCGCACGTGCGCGACGGCGGCTTCTGATCGTGGTCTGACCTGCCGGAATCGCTCCGGCGCGGCGCGGCTTTTACTCGTGCGAGCCTGACTATCGGATTTTTCGCTCATCGGTCCTGCCTCCTGTTACCACGTAAGGCGTAATCGGAGGCGCCCGGGTATCATAGTCAGCCGTGTCAGGACGGGCCAGCCGGAAACATCGTCGCGTAGACGAAGGATCTGGCATCGTCCCGAGGAGGAGCTGGCTTGGTGACGCTCGATCAACACAGCGCAAGCTTCGTCCTGAGGTTCCAGAAATGGGCTCAGGTCACTCTGGCGATACTGTTGACCGGTTTCTTCGTGCTGTTACTGCCGGGTTTCGGCGCTTATGGTGTTCCCATCGGATGCTTGTATATCGCGTGGGCTATTCGTGCCAGCGCCGACCACAGATTCTCTGTCTGGTTCGCGTTTCTGTTCACGCTGGTACTCGCGCTCCTGGGCGGACCCTCGGTTGTCTTTCGCGTATCGAGGTTACTGAACGGCCAGTCAGTGCCGCTCACTGACTTCTCGATCGAGCTGACACTGTTTCTCCTCGCCGTGACGGTCGTGGTGCTCCACGCAGTCAACTGGCGCTGGCTGCTTGCGGCACCGGGAACGCCGCGGTAGGTCCAGCCCGGCGATGAATCACTCGTATCGCAGCACGGTCATCGGATCGACGCGCGACGCGCGTCGGGCCGGAAGGTACGCCGCGCCGAGCATGACGGCCGTGAGCAGCGCCGCGGCCGCGGCAAGCGCAACAGGATCGCCCGCCCCCACGCCGAACAGCAGGCTCTGTGCCGCGCGGCCGAGGCCCCATGCCGCAAGCGAGCCGAGCACGATGCCGATCGCCGCCATCAGCACTACCTGGCGCATGACCATCCGGCGGATGCGGCCTGCCGGCGCGCCGAGCGCGAAGCGCAGGCCGATCTCGCGCGAGCGCTGCGCGACGGAGTACGCGAGCACGCCGTAGAGACCGAGCGCGGCCAGAACCGTCGCGAGCACGGCGAATGCCGATGCGGCCCCGGCGGCAAAGCGCTGGATCGCGATGTTGTCGAGGAACTGCTGCTCCATCGTGCCGATGCTCGAGACCATCATGTTCGGCTCGACGCGGGCGACGGTTTCGCGAACCGCATCGATCAGATCTTCGGGCGGCCGGGCGCTGCGAACGTAAAAATCGAGGCCCCCACCCGGCAGAAACATTCGCGGCTCGATTTCCTCGGTGATCGCTCCGGACCGCAAGTCGGCGACGACGCCGACGACTTCGGCAGAAGTGCCCGGCCCCAGGCTGATCGTCCGCCCGACGATCGCCTCGGGCGTGAGCCCGAATCGCTCGGCGAATCGCTGGCTGACGACAGCCACCGACCACCCGCTGTCGGTGTCGTTGATCTCGCGGCCCGCGAGCAACCCGATGCCGAACATCCGGAAAAAGCCCGAGCTGACCTGATAGCTGCCCACCGGCAGCGGCGCGGCCTCGACGCTCGGAACGCTTACCGTGAAGGTCGGGGCGCGGCCTTCGAGCAGAGGCGGAAACGACGAAGCCATGGACGACACACCCGGAATCGCGGCGAGCGCCTCGGTGACGGGAGCCCTGTCAGCCGCGGTTATCGGACGTCCGGGGGGCGGCGAAACCGAGAACGTGGCGACCGAATCGATATCGAGGCCGAGATCGATGCTGGTCAGCGTCGTGACGCTGTGCGCGAAGACGAACGCGATCCCGAGCAGCGCCATCGACAGCGTGACCTGCGCCGTCGCGAGCGTGGCCCGGAAGCGCGTGACGCCCTTTGCCGTGGTCTGCCTCGCGCCGTATGCCTGCAGGGTTCTGCCGGGATCGGTCCGTATCAGTCCCCGGAGGGGCAGGAGCCCGACCGCCAGCGCCGCGACCACGGCTACCGTGATCGCCACGAGTGCCGCAATCGGGCTCGGGCTGATGTTGGCCGCTATCGCGAGCACATCCCGCACATCCCCGGGAATGCCGGGAAGGCGGCTCGGGCCGCGCAGAATCAGCAAGGCGATCGGCAGGCTGACGATGGCGGCCGGCAGCGCAAGCACGAGCGATTCGGCGAGCAGCATCGAGGCGAGGCGCCCGCGCGACGCGCCCATCGACGCGCGCACCGCCATCTCGCCGGTTCGCGCGGTGCCGCGGACCAGCATGAGCCCGGCCGCGTTCGCGCAGCAGATCAAGAGCACCAGGCCGCTGACCCCCAACAGCAGCAGGAGGGCAATGCGCAGCACCAGCAGGATCTCGCTGTGGGTCTGCCCGCGCGCTCCGGGCTCGAGCACGAGCGATCTCGTGCGAAACGCCTCGCGCTGCTGCTCGTCGACGTCGAGCAGGAGCGGCGCTTCGACTTCGCTCAGGATCGCCTGATACAAGGGGTTCATCGCGGCGGCGGCCGCTTCGCGCGTGATGCCCGGCTCGAGGCGCGCAAACAGATGGACCCAGTAGAAGTCGCGACGCTCGTGATTCGGCGTGGCAAGGGCCGCGAAAGGGCCGGCCGTGACGGGGCTCGGAATCGTGATCGGCACGAAGGCGTGTGCTTCGCCGTCGAAGACGGCGTCGATGTCCGTCGTGCCGTTGAATCCGCGCGGCGCCACGCCGACGATGGTCAGCGGCACGTCGTTGACGACGAGCGTGCGCCCGAGGACGTCCGGGTCCGCCGCGAAGGCGCTCTCCCAGAACGCGTGAGTCAACACGGCCGCTTCCGCGACGCCATCGACCTGATCGTCCTGGGGCCCGAGCAGGCGGCCGAGCGCGGGCCGCATGCCGAGCACGGAGAAGTAGCTTCCCGAAACCGCAATGGCGTCCCCGTGCCATGCCTGCTCGTCGGTGGAGACGGTCACGTCGATCGTGTGGTGCGCGGCCAGCCCGGTGAAAGGCTCCTGGGCGCGCTCTAGATCGCGAAACATCGGGTAGCTGAAGACGGTTTCCGGTCCACCGCTCTCGGACTGACCCGGCGTCGTTACCGGCGCCTGCGCCGGGTCCATCCGCCCGATCGTCCTCGGCGCCGGATCGTTCAGGTTCACGAGCCGTTCCGGCTCTGGCACCGGGAGCGGACGCAGCAGGATCTGCTCCGCCAGCGAGTAGATCGCGACGTTGGCGCCGATTCCGAGCGCGAGCGTCAGGACGACGACCGTGGCGAAAGTCGGGCGCGCCCGGACGGTCCGGGCGCCGTAGCGAATGTCGTTCCAGAGCGTGGACAGCATGAGCAGCGGTTCCTTATTCGTATCGCAGCACAGTCATCGGGTCGACGCGCGACGCCCGCCTGGCCGGAATATAGGCAGCGCCGAGCGTGACGGCCGCGAGGGCGGCCGCCGCCGCAACGAGCACGAGCGGGTCGCCGGCCTCTACCCCGAACAGCAGGCCTTGTGCCGCGCGGCCCAGCACCGACGCTGCGATCGCGCCGAGCACGATGCCGACGACCGCCATGCCGGCGACGTGGCGCAGCACCATGCCGCGGACGCGGCCCGTCGGCGCGCCGAGCGCGACGCGCAAGCCGATCTCTCGCGACCGCTGGGCAACGGAATACGCAAGCACGCCATAGAGGCCGAGCGCGGCGAGACCGGTCGCAAGCAGCGCAAGCACCGTGGAGGTTCCGGCGGCGAAGCGCTCCATGGCGATGCTCTCGCGGAACTGCTGCTGCATCGTGCGGAGGTTCGTGACCGGCCTGGTCGGCTCGACGCGAGCGGCAGTGTCGCGCACGGCGCCCAGGAGCACTTCTGCCGGCAGCGTGCCGCGCAGGTAGAACGTGGGGCCGCCGGTGAGATGCAGGAACATCTGCGGTTCGATCTCGCCCGTGACGCTGAGGGATCTCACGTCGGCGACGACACCGACGATCTCGAGCCCACCCCCTGGACCACCGAGGCCGATGCTTCGGCCGACGGCGGCCTCCGGGGCGAGACCGAGGCTCTCGACGAATCGCTGGTTCACGATGGTCTCGCCGAACGCGAAGCTGTCATCATCGTTGAACACGCGTCCCGCGAGCACCTCGGTGCCGAACAACTCGAAGAAGCCGGCGCTCACGAGCTCCTGCGATACCGCAGGCACCGCTTGCTCCAGACCTTCAACGGCCGTGTCCATCCGGATCGCGTCCTGCGAGAGCAGAGGGCGGTTCGATGAAGCGACCGCGGACACTCCGGGGATGGCCTCGAGGGCTTCGACGAGGGAGGAATCGCCGCCCGACGTCAGGCTCGCTCTCGGGGCTATCGAGAACATGACGACGGAATCGATGTCGGCGCCGAGATCGACGCGCCCGATGTTGGCGAGGCTTTGCGCGAAAACGCCCATCATCGCGAGCAGCGCCATCGACAGGGCGACCTGCGCCGTCGCAAGCGCCGCGCGAAAGCGTGCGACGCCCTTCGCCGTCGTGTGCCTGGTGCCGTACGCCTGCAACGCCCTGACGGGCTCGGTCCGGAACACGCCTCGAAGAGGCAAGAGCCCGGCGGCCAGCGCCGTGACCAGCGCGAAGGCGATCGCAACGAGCGCCGCGGCACCGCTCAGGCTGACGTCGTGAGCAGCCGCCGGCAGGCCCGGTACCCGGCTTGCGCCGCGCAGCGTCAAGGACGCGACCGGCAGGGCGAGCAGCGCCGCCGGCAGCGCCAGCACGACCGATTCCGCGAGCTGCAGCGAAACGAGACGCCCGCGCGTCGCGCCCATCGATGCGCGGACAGCCATCTCCCCGCTTCGTGTGGTTGCCCGGACGAGCATCAGCCCCGCGACGTTGGCGCAGCACAAAAGCAGCACGAGGCTGCCCGCCGCGAACAGCAACCCGAGCCGATTGCGCGCCGGCGAAAGTATTTCACTGTTGGTTCGCCCGCGCGCGCCCGGCTCGAGCACGAGCGGCCGGGTGAGAAAGGCCTCTCGTTCCTGCGGATCGACATCGGTCAGCAGAGGCGCCTCGACGTCGCTCAGGATCGCGCCGTAAAGCGTGTTCATCGCGGCCGCGGCAGATTCCCGGGTCAACCCGGGCTTGAGCCGCGCAAAGAGATGGACCCAGTAGAAGTCGCGATTGTCGTGATCCGGAGGGACGCGCACGGGACTGCCGGCAGGCAGGTCGAGGTCGAAGGAGAAGGTGATCGGCACGAACACGCTCGAACGGGCGCTGACGGCCGTGCCGTGGAACTCCTTCGGTGCCACACCGACAACGGTCAGCGGTATTTCGTTGACGTAGAGCGTTCGGCCGAGGACGTCCGGGTCACCGCCGAACTCGGCCTGCCAGTACGCATGACTCAACACGATCGAATCCGCGACTCCGTCGACGCTGTCGTCGCCGGGCTCGAGCAGCCTGCCGAGGCCGGGTCGAAGACCGAGCACCGGAAAGTAGCTGCCGGATACGAAGACGACGGCGCCGAGCCGTGCTCGCTCGCCGTTGGAGATCGTCGCCTCCCCGGACCTGTGCGCGGCCAGGCCGGTGAACGGCTGCTGGGCGCGCTCGAGATCGCGGAACATCGGGTAGCTGAAGACAGAATCCGCGCCGCCGCTGGCGGACTCGAGCGTCGCTGGACGAACGACCGAGTCCATCCGGCCGAGCTGCTTCGGCCCGGGGTCGATCAAGTTCACGAGCCGGTCGGGCTCGGGCACCGGCAGCGGGCGCAGCAGGATCTGATCCGCGAGCGAGAAGACCGCGACGTTGACGCCGATGCCGAGCGAGAGCGTCAGGACGACGACGGCAGCGAACGTCGGGCGGGTGAAGGCGGCCCGGGCGCCGAAACGAAGCTCGCTCCAGAGGTTGGACAACATTGCCATGGTTCCCTGCTCACGCACAGCCGAAGATCGGCTCAATGCCTAGCAACCTCCGTGCCAACGCGAGATCGAAGCCGAAGCGGCCGCTTCATTGCGTGTCCCGCATTGCAGGACGTTGGATTCCAGGAAAGGGCGGTCCCAGGAACGGGAAAGGCTGTTCAGTATCGAGACGGACGGATGTTCACGGGCGATCTGGCCGCCATCTGGCTCTGGCAACCGGACGATTGGCAGCAGCTGGACGTCTCGAGCTGGTACGCGCGGATCAACTCCTACCTGCCATCTGCCCATGCCATCGATGGCGTTTCTCCGGCTCGTTTCCGAAAGCCGACGTTTCGTGCAGGTTTCTGGTAAGGTTCGAACACCGACCCCACTGCGGACGCTAATCGCATGGCGGGCATGGGACTGATACGTTGCTCTTTGATCGTCTCGTTCATGGCCTGAAGCCGGGAATGAGAACGAGAGATAACCCCTTCCTGAAGCGCACCGCAGCGCTTGCATCGATTGCGCTCATCGCCAGCGGCTGCGCCCGTCTGCCTTCTGTCGAGGGCGTGACCGCGATGTCGCTCAGTATCAACACCGCTCCGCTGGTCGGCCTCAGGGCCTCGGTGAACGGTGATTCCGATATGGGGCCGGGGAAGGCCGCCAGAACAGTCCTTCCTCCGGGTCAGGGTTGCGACAGCTACATGATCTTTGTATGCGCGATCATGGCGCTCGTAGTTGTGCCCGTCGCGGCGACCGTCGGCGCGGTCGTGAAAACGAGCCAGAGGTTGCCGCTCGAGCAGGTGACGGAACTGAACCGCGTGACTGCGGATGTGGCGAGTCAGCTCAATCTCGCCGCGAGCTTCATCACGGCGCTGCAAGCTGAAGCGCAGCGCCGCGGAATTGCGCTCAACGTCGCGAATCCGGGCGCGGGAGTCCTTATCTCGCCGGCATCGCTGTCATGGAACATCAGCACCGGCAATAGAGTTGCCGTGCGTATGGAAATCGACGTCAACCTGCAGGCGGGCAGCGAGCAGGGCTCGCGTCAGGTGACATACCGCGGTGCCTCAGCGCAAGTGGACGATTGGGTCGCGGACAACGGCCAGCCGATTCGACGCTCGCTGGAAGACGCCATGGTCGGCGCCAGCCGCGAGGTCTGGGACAAGATTCTCGGCCCCGTTCCGCGGAGTGACAGCGAGTGATCAGGGTTGCCATCGTCTTCGTGCTCGGGATTGGTGTCGGAGTGCTCGTCACGATGACGATGGGCCCGCCACCGGATGCCTCGCCCGGCGATAGCACGCCAGCCACAACAGCGGAGAGCACGCCGTTCGTAGCCGCGGATGATGAGCTCCGGAATCCGCCCGACGAGGCTCTCGTGCAGCGCGCTGCGGAGCTCGAGGCGCGGGTTCGCGCGCTCGAAGGCGAACGGCAGGCGCTTCCTGGCAGCCTGCAAACGACATCGGGCGCTGACTCTGAGAGTCGGCGTGGCACGGCTGCTTCGGCACGAAGGGACTGGACTGTCGGGGAGCTCGTTGCGGCCGGGTTCACGCAGGAGCGAGCGCAGTGGCTCGAGCGCCGCCATGAGGAGCTCGTCGAAGCCGCATTCTCGTCACTCGATCGCGATCCGGATCACGGGTTGCGCAGAGAGATCGGCGACGCGGAGTACGAGCAGTACCGGACGGCAACAGGCAGGGATGTCGGAGTTCGCGTGCTCGATATCACTGCGAGCTCACCGGCCGCTCGGGCGGGATTGCAGTCGGGCGACCTGATCGTATCGTATGACGGCGAGCGTGTTTTCGATGTCAGAGAGATTACGCTCCGAAGTCAGATGGGGCTGCCCGGTGCGCCCGTGGTTGTCGAGATTCTGCGGCAGGGTGTACGGATACCGATCGTGATCTCACGCGAGCCGCGCCGTATCGATGGAGCTACTCTGAGCCATGCGAGCTATCAGAGTGGGCTGAAGTAGGGTCTCGTGCCTCGAATGCCAGCACGTCGCCGGGCTGACAGTCGAGCACCTCGAATAGATACCATATTTCGTTGGTTCAGCCCTCAGATACCGAGCTTGGCCAGCGCGTCGGTCACCTCGCTCAGGATCCCCGAGAAGCGGGGATGTCGCGCTTCGAAGCCGAGCGCCGCGTCCTCGATGCTGGCGTGGGCCTCGCCGTAGTCGGGGGAGCGTTCATGCAGCACGCGCTCGATCGTGTCCGCGATCTCGGCGAGCTGCTGGCGCGTCTCGTCATCGAGATCGTCGGGGTCGGCCAGCTCTTCGCGCAGCCTCGAGAGATTCTGGCGCAGCGTTTCCTTCGACATAAGCGGCGTATCGTAGCATGCGCCGATTGCCTGCTCGTGAAGTTGCTCATCGTCGAATCCCATCGGATTCGCATTCGTTCTTAGGCCGCGCGGTCTTCACGGCGAGCGCTATGGCGCCGAATCGATCCTTCGTGCCGTCTGCCGGCTCGTCACTACAAGGTCATAGTGCGTTTGCAGGTTGAGCCAAAACTCCGGCGTCGTATCAAAATACCGCGCGAGACGCAGCGCCGTGTCGGCCGTGATGGCGCGCTCGCCCTTGACGATACCGGTAATGCGGTTCACCGGCACGCGCAGCGCCTTGGCGAGCGCATACGCCGAGAGCCCAAGCTCGTCGAGGAACTCGGTCTCGAGAATGTAGCCCGGATGAATCGGTGCTCGCTTGGTCATATTGGCCTCCTGTGCAGGCTCATTTCAGCCCGCTGTGTCCGCTCAGTGATAGTCCGCAATCTCCACGTCATGCGCGTCGCCGTCTCGCCAGACGAAGCAGACGTGGTACTGATCGTTGATCCTGGCTTGCGTCATCACGTGAGTCGGCACGCAGCGTAATCGCTCGCGCGACGACTCGATGGGCGCGGATGTCGAGCTCGGATGCTTGCATGATGGCAGTCCTTAGCGTTTGGC
>Ga0302046_10005144_pt1 | contig 11556 bp, 8 predicted proteins | sample RVTome_11_FD_200261 | JGI IMG/M metagenome (GOLD analysis project Ga0302046, IMG submission 200261) | Soil microbial communities from uranium-contaminated site in the Upper Colorado River Basin, Wyoming, United States - RVT147D111 (version 2) ... | reverse complement strand
CTTCTTGTCTCGGTTCTGCAGGCTCTCGATGTTCTTGAACCGGACGGCGCCACCCACCTTCGTGTCTTGGGTGGTCTGCTCCATCTTGGAGGAAGCGGCGCCGCCGATGTGGAAGGTGCGCATGGTGAGCTGGGTACCGGGCTCACCGATGGACTGTGCGGCGATCACGCCGACTGCCGTGCCGAGCTCCACCAACCGACCGCGTGCCAGGTCACGCCCATAGCACATGCCGCAAATGCCGCGCGTGGCCTCGCAGGTCAGCGGCGAACGCACCCGCGCCGAGGTCAATCCGGCGCCGACGATCTTCTCCGCCTCATCCTCGCGGATCTCCTGGTCGGCCTCGACCAGCATCTCGTTGGTGTAGGGATCGATGATGTCCTCTGCGGCGACGCGCCCGAGGATCCGGTCGTAGAGAGGCTCGATGATCTCGCCGCCCTCGGTGAGGGCACGGATCTCGATGCCCTCCAGCGTCCCGCAGTCCTCCCCGACGACGATCGAGTCCTGCGCGACGTCCACCAGTCGCCGTGTCAGGTAGCCGGAGTTGGCGGTCTTCAGCGCCGTATCCGCCAGTCCCTTGCGCGCGCCGTGGGTGGAGATGAAGTACTGCAGCACCGTCAATCCCTCGCGGAAGTTGGCGGTGATCGGGTTCTCGATGATCTCGCCCGACGGCTTTGCCATCAGGCCGCGCATCCCGGCGAGCTGGCGGATCTGCTGGGTCGAGCCGCGCGCGCCGGAGTGCGACATCATGTAAATCGAGTTGAACTGGCGGGTCGCGTGGGGCCGCCACTCGGTAGGAGCGCCGAGCTCGTTCATCATCTCGGCGGTCACCTGGTCATTCACGCGCGACCAGATGTCGATCACCTTGTTGTAGCGTTCACCGTCGGTGATCAGGCCAGCGTTGTATTGCTCCGTGACCTCCTTCACCTCGTTGAAGGCCGCCTTGAGCAGCTCTTCCTTGGTACCCGGGATGTTCATGTCGTCGATGCAGATCGACACACCGGCACGGGTGGCGCTCTCGAAACCGAGCTCCTTGATCCGGTCGAGCATCGCCACCGTCGCAGCCCGTCCGGCGGTGCGGAAGATGCCGCCGATCATGCCGACCAGGACCTTCTTGGTGAGGAGCTGGTTGGCCAGCTCGAAGTCGATGGACTCCGGCAGACACTCGGAGAACAGGGCGCGGCCCACCGTGGTGTCGCGCAGCTTGCCGTCGATGCGCACCTTCACCTTGGCGTGTAGCTCGACGAATCCCGCCTCGTGGGCGCGGCGCACCTCGTCCACGTCGGCGAACACCATGGCCTCGCCCTTCGCCCCCTCCTTGGCGATGGTCATGTAGTAGAGGCCGAGGACCATGTCCTGGGTCGGCACGGTGATTGGCCGGCCATTGGACGGGGCCAGGATGTTGTTCACCGACAGCATCAACACCCGTGCCTCGACCTGGGCCTCCACCGACAGGGGCACATGGACCGCCATCTGGTCGCCGTCGAAGTCGGCGTTGAAGGCGGTGCAGACCAGGGGGTGGAGTTGGATGGCACGCCCCTCCACCAACACCGGGTCGAACGCCTGGATGCCGAGGCGGTGCAGGGTCGGCGCCCGGTTGAGGAGCACCGGGTGCTCGGTGATTACCTCTTCCAGCGCATCCCACACCTCGCGCCGGCCGCTCTCCACCATCTTCTTCGCCGCCTTGATCGACGTCACCAGCCCGCGCGCCTCCAGGCGGTTGAAGATGAACGGTTTGAACAGCTCCAGGGCCATCTTCTTCGGCAGCCCGCACTGGTTCATCTTCAGGTGTGGGCCGACCACGATCACCGAGCGGCCCGAGTAGTCGACCCGCTTGCCCAGGAGGTTCTGGCGGAAACGGCCCTGCTTGCCCTTGAGCATGTCGGACAGCGACTTGAGCGGCCGGCGGTTGGCACCGCGGATCACTCGCCCGCGGCGCCCGTTGTCGAACAGGGCGTCGACGGCCTCCTGCAGCATGCGCTTCTCGTTCTTGACGATGACGTCCGGGGCGCGCAGCTCGAGGAGCCGCTTCAGCCGGTTGTTGCGGTTGATCACCCGCCGGTAGAGGTCGTTGAGATCCGAGGTGGCGAAGCGCCCGCCGTCGAGGGGCACCAAGGGACGGAGCTCCGGCGGCAACACCGGTAGCACGTCGAGGATCATCCACTCCGGCTGGTTGTTCGACTTGCGAAACGCCTCGACGATCTTCCAGCGCTTGATGAGCTTCGCCTTGGTCGCCTTGGAGCGGGTAGTACGCAGACCCTCGCGGATCTCCTCGGAGAGGTCGTACAGGTCGACCTCCTGTAAAAGCCGCTTGATCGCCTCGGCACCCATCTGCGCATCGAACGAGCCCGGCCCGTACTCATCCATCGCCTGCCGGTACTCCTCCTCCGTGAGCAGGGTGCGCGGCTTGAGCGGCGTGTCCTCCGGATTGATAACCACGTAGCTCTCGAAGTACAGGACCTTCTCCAGATCCTTCAGGGTCATGTCCAGGAGATGGCCGATGCGGCTCGGCAGCGCCTTGAGGAACCAGACGTGCGATACCGGGCTGGCCAACTCGACATGACCGAGCCGATCGCGCCGCACCTTGGACTGGATCACCTCGACGCCGCACTTGTCGCACACGATGCCGCGGTACTTCATGCGCTTGTACTTGCCGCAGGTGCATTCCCAGTCCTTGATGGGGCCGAAAATGCGCGCGCAGAACAGGCCGTCACGCTCTGGCTTGAAGGTGCGGTAGTTGATGGTCTCCGGCTTCTTGACCTCGCCGTACGACCACGAGCGGATCTTCTCCGGCGAGGCGATGCCGATGCGCACCTTGCCGAAGTTCATGGTGAGCTTGGGGCGATCGAAAAACCGATGCAAATCTTCCACGAGTACCTCCGACCGAACCGGCACGATCCGCGTGCCGCGATGAACCGTCCTATAAGTTAAATGCCGAGACCGGGAATGGTTGCTGGTGCCACCGCAGTTTCACCGTCTTCCGGAATGAGCTCCACGTCGAGACACAGACTCTGCAGCTCCTTAACGAGCACGCTGAACGACTCGGGCAGCCCCGAGACCAGCGCATACTCGCCCTTGACGATCGACTCGTAGATGCGCGTGCGGCCCGGCACGTCGTCCGACTTGACCGTAAGGAACTCCTGCAGGGTGTAGGCAGCGCCATACGCCTCCATGGCCCACACCTCCATCTCGCCGAGCCGCTGGCCGCCAAACTGCGCCTTGCCACCCAGGGGTTGCTGGGTGACCAGGGAGTACGGGCCGATGGAGCGAGCGTGGAGCTTGTCGTCGACCAGATGGTGGAGCTTCAGGATGTACATGCAGCCCACGGTGACCTGCTGGTCAAATGGCTCACCGGTGAGACCATCGCGCAGGGTGACCTGACCGCTCTTGGGCAGCTCCGCCTCGCCGAGCAGGTCACGGATCTCCTCCTCACGGGCGCCGTTGAAGACCGGGGTGGCGATGTGCAGGCCGAGGGCCCGCGCGGCCCACCCGAGGTGGGTCTCCAGGACCTGGCCGACGTTCATACGCGACGGCACGCCCAGGGGGTTGAGCACGATGTCCACCGGGGTGCCGTCCGGCAGGAAAGGCATGTCCTCCTGGGGCAGGATCATCGACACGACGCCCTTGTTCCCGTGGCGCCCCGCCATCTTGTCCCCGACCGAGAGCTGGTGCTTGATGGCGACGTACACCTTCACCTGCTTGATCACCCCCGGCGGCAGCTCGTCGCCGCGCCGTACCCGGCTGATCTTGTCGCCGTAGAAGTTCTCCAGCTCGTCGACCTGCCTCTCGTAGCGGTACAGGATCTCGTCGACCCGCGCCGCCCGATCCTCGACGCCGGTCACGGAGAGGTCGGCAAAATCCCGGCCGGGGATCTTGTTGAGCATCGCCGCGGTGAGACTCTCGCCGCGATTCGCCACCACGTTGCCGTCGGCGTCCGTGAGGTTCTTGGCCGCCATCGCCCCCTTGTAGATCGCGCGCATGGCGCCATCGCGCTGGTCGCTCACCGCCGACAGCTCGATCTGGTACTCCTCGTTGATGGCGTCCACCTCGTCGTCCTCGATCTCCTGGGCGCGGGCGTCCTTGTCCACTCCCTGGCGGGAAAAGACCTTCACCCCGACCACCGTCCCTTCGACGCCGGGCGAGACGCGCAACGAGGTGTCACGCACGTCGCCGGCTTTCTCGCCGAAGATGGCGATGAGCAGCTTCTCCTCCGGCGAGCGCTGGGTCTCGCCCTTGGGCGTGACCTTGCCCACCAGGATGTCGCCCGGCGCCACCAGGGCGCCGATGCGCACGATACCGGAATCGTCGAGATCGGCGAGGGCCTCGTCGCCGACGTTCGGGATGTCGCGGGTGATCTCCTCCGGACCGAGCTTGGTATCGCGTGCCTCGACCGTAAATTCCTCGATGTGGATCGAGGTGTAGCGGTCGTCCTTGACGATGTTCTCGCTCACCAAGATGGCGTCCTCGAAGTTGTAGCCGCGCCACGGCATGAAGGCGACGGTCACGTTCTGGCCGAGGGCCAGCTCCCCGTGGTCGGTACTGGCGCCGTCCGCCAGGATCTGACCGGCTTTTACCTTGTCGCCGTTAAGCACCAGCGGGCGCTGATTGATCGAGGTGTTCTGGTTGGAGCGCTGGTATTTGAGCAGCGGGTAGATGTCGAGGCCCGTGTCGAGGGGACCGGTGGTCTCTTTGCTGGCCACCGACACCAGGATGCGTGAGGCGTCGACCCCGACCACCGTGCCGCCCCGCCGCGCGACCACCACGGTCCCCGAATCGCGCGCCGCCACGGCCTCCATGCCGGTGCCCACCAGTGGCGCTTCGGGCTTGAGCAGGGGCACCGCCTGGCGCTGCATGTTGGAACCCATCAAGGCGCGGTTGGCGTCGTCGTTCTCCAGGAACGGGATGAGCGCCGCCGCCACGGACACCATCTGCATGGGGGAGACGTCCATGTACTCCACCTCTTCCGGCGTCACCATGACGAACTCGCCCAGGTGACGGCACGAGACCAGCTCCGCAGCGATCCGCCCCTGGTCATCGAGGGGCGTGTTCGCCTGCGCGATGCGGTAGCGCTCGCCCTGGCTGGCGGTGAGGTAGTGGATCTCGGCGGTGGCCCGGCCCTCCTGTACCCGCCGGAAGGGGCTCTCGATGAAACCGTAGTCGTTCACCCGCGCATAGGTGGCAAGGGAGGTGATCAGCCCGATGTTCGGACCTTCCGGCGTCTCGATCGGGCAGATACGACCGTAATGGGTGGGGTGAACGTCGCGCACCTCGAAGCCCGCGCGCTCGCGGGTGAGACCGCCCGGTCCGAGGGCCGAAAGGCGCCGCTTGTGGGTGATCTCGGAGAGTGGGTTGGTCTGGTCCATGAACTGCGAGAGCTGGCTGGAGCCGAAAAACTCCTTGATCGCTGCCGACACGGGGCGGGCGTTGATGATGTCCTTGGGCATCACCTCCTCCAGCTCCTGGAGGTTCATCTTCTCCCGCACCGCCTTCTCCATCCGCACCAGCCCCACGCGGAGCTGGTTCTCCAGCAGCTCACCCACCGAGCGCACGCGCCGGTTGCCCAGGTGGTCGATGTCGTCGACCCGACCGATGCCGTTGCGCAGGTCCATCAGATGGCGCACCACGTGGAGGATGTCCTCCCGCACCAGGGTGCGCTGGGAGAGGGGCAGGTCGAGGCTCAGGATCTCATTCATCTTCATGCGCCCGACCTCGGAGAGGTCGTAGCGCCGGGGGTCGAAGAACAGCCCCTCGAAGAAATCGCGGGCGGTCTTGATGTTCGGCAATTCACCCGGCCGCAGGCGGCGGTAGATGGCGCTCAAGGCGTCGTCGTGGTCCTCCACCTTGTCCAGCAACAGGGTGTCGCGTAGGGCCGGGGTCGCGGCAATCTCGTCGATATACAGCACCTCGAAGCTCTCCACGCCGGCATTGATCAGGGCCTGGACCTGGCCCGCCGTGAGCTCCGTGTTGTGGTCCACCAGAACCTCGCCGGTGGTGGGATCGACGAGGTCATCCACCGTGATCCGGCCGACCAGGTCGTCGACGTCCAGGGGCAGCTCGCGGACCTCGGCCTCGGCCAACCGCTTGAGGGCGACCTTGGTGATCTTCTGACCGGCCTTCACCAGCACCGTTCGCCCGGCCTTGATCTCGCGCGAGGTCTTGGTGCCCTTCAGGACCTTCTCGTTCACCTCCTTGGTGATTTGGCCGTCCTGGGTGAGGCGCACCACCTCGGTGTCGTAGTAGTACTTGAGCAGCTCCTTGCTGGTGTACCCCAGGGCCTTGAGGAGGATCGTCGCCGGCATCTTGCGCCGGCGGTCGATGCGCGCATAGAGAATGTCCTTGGTGTCGAACTCGAAGTCGAGCCACGAGCCGCGGTACGGGATCACGCGCCCCGAATAGATCACCTTGCCGGAGACGTGGGTCTTGCCCTTGTCCGAGCTGAAGTAGGAGCCGGGGCTGCGGTGGAGTTGGGAGACCACCACCCGCTCCGTGCCGTTGATCATGAAGGTGCCGTTTTCGGTCATCAGGGGGATCTCCCCCATGTAGACCTCCTGCTCGCGCACCTCCTTGATGCGCTTGACGCCGGTATCCGGGTCAGACTCCAGCAGGTTCATGCGCACCTTGATCTTGATCGGCGCGGAGTAGTCGACGCCACGGGACGCGCACTCCCGCAGATCGTACTTGGGCATGGTGAGGGAGTACTCGAGAAACTCCAGCGTCACCGACTCGGAAAAGTCCGTGATCGGGAAGACCGACATGAACGCCGCCTGAAGCCCGCGCTCTAACCGCTCGCCGGGGGCCGTATCCTTCTGCAGAAAGCGCTCATAGGACGACTTCTGGATATGAATCAGATCCTCCACGGCCATGATCTCGGGGATCTTCGAGAAGTCGCGGCGGACGCGCTGCTGATTGCGTTGAGTCGTGGGCATGTCGCGTTCCTTACACCGTGTGTGGCATCGAGGGACGACGCAGAGAATCTGCGCGGTTAGCTAGCTCGCATTTCTCACTAGGGATTGGCGCGAGAGCGAGCAAATGCGCGGAGATGTTGGCCGACTCGCAAGTCCGAGCCCGCAGGCAGGCTTGCGGCCCGTCGAGGGCTCGGACGAGGACACGGCCAGCAGATTCGGGCAGTGGCTCGCTCGCAGCAGATTCATAGTGAGAATTGCGGGCTCGACCGACTCACCGGACGAATACCGGTACTCCGGCCGACGTGCGTTTGCCCGGCCACAGACGCACCCATCCCCACCGCCCAGCGAGTGAGTGGCGGCCCGGAAAGGGCCCGGGAACGGGGAAGCCCGTTGGTCGCGGTCGGGACATAGGTGGATGTCAGACGACACGAGCAGGGTGACGGGCCGCTCCCGCACACCCCGCCCGTGGCGAGAGCCAGAACATCCTCATTTGACGGAGACGGTGGCACCGACGGCCTCCAGTTTGCCCTTGATGTCTGCGGCCTCCTCCTTGGTGATGCCCTCCTTGACCGTCGCCGGGGCGCCGTCGACCAGATCCTTGGCCTCCTTCAGGCCGAGGCCGGAGACCACTGCGCGGATCTCCTTGATCACCTGGATCTTCTTGTCACCCGCCGCCTCGAGGATGACGGTGAACTCGGTCTGTTCTTCGGCCGCCGGCGCGCCACCGCCCCCATCACCGGCGGCGGCGACCATAGCGACCGGCGCGGCGGCCGAGACGCCCAGCTCCTCTTCGAGCTCCTTTACCAGCGCCGCGGCCTCCACCAGGGTCATGTTTTTGATGAAGTCCTTCACTTCGTCCTTGGTTACAGCCATGGAATTCTCCTGGGATCGTGCCGCGCCTCGCGAGGCCGGCATTCACTGAGTTGGAATCGTGTGAGTGATCAGGGTGGTCGCGCCTACGCCTTGGTCTTCCCGGCCGCGTCGAGCAACCGCACCACCTGGGCGCCCGGTGCGTTGAGCATGCGCACGAGCTGGCTTGCCGGTGCATTGATGACGGCGAGCAGCTTCGCCAACAGCTCCTCCTTCGACGGCAGATCGGCCAGGGCTTGGATCTCCGCCATGTCCACCCGGTGGCTCTCCACCATCCCGCAACGCAGCGTCACGTTCGGGAGGGAGCCGAGCTCCTTCTTCAACACCTTGGCCGGTGCGACCGGGTCCTTGGCGGCGATGGCGATCGCCGTCGGCCCCGTGAAATCCTCTGCCAGGCAGGCGACGCCCGTCCCCTGGGCCGCCAGCCGCGCTAGGGTGTTCTTCACCACCAGGTACTCGGTATTGGCCGCCGCAAGCTTGCGGCGCAGGGCCATCATCTCGCCGGCGGTCGAGCCGCGGTAGTCGGTGATGTAGACCGCGGCGGCGCCTGCGAACCGGGTCTTGAGGTCGGCGACAATCGTACGTTTTTTTGTCTGTTCCAATGGCTCTCCTCTTCTCGGGCTCTCCTCTACTCGGGCCCCTGCCCAGCGGGAGAGTAGGGCGGGAGTCCGTCCCGCGCGGGATCGGATTGGCAGGTGCAGCCACCAAGCCTCGCCCCGGCCGGACGCCCGCGACTCCCGGCAACCCGAGGGGCTACCCAAGAAGCGGTGTAAACAAGGAGCCGAGGTCTCGGCAGGCGCTGCATCGCTTTCAGCCGGTAGTCCACCGGCACCTGCGGTCTCCGACCTGTGATCTCGTGAGTGGTTTGGCCTCGTGTGTGCTCCGCGAAAGGTCCTGGGATTCAACCGGTATCCCGGCGGCCTAGCCCGCATTTCTCACCAGGGATCGTGGCGAGGCCGTGCAAACGCGCGTAGATCCTGGCTGGCCCGCGGTAGGAGCCGAATCCCTTCGGCGACCTAATGTGGCAGGTCGCCGAAGGGATTCGGCTCCTACCCCGGACGAGGACCCGGCTAGGAGATGCGGGGGGTTACACGGTTGGAGCAGATTCATGGTGAGAAATGCGGGCTAGGTGTACTTCACCGTGACTTCCTGACAGTCGACCCGCACCCCCGGCCCGATGGTCGAGCTGAGGCACATACTGCGCAGGTACCGCCCCTTGGCCGCGGACGGCTTGAGCTTGAAGACCGTCTCCAGCAACGCCTCCACGTTCTCCCGCAATTGCTGCTCACTCATCGAGGCGCGCCCCACCGGTGAGTGAACGATCCCAGTCTTCTCCGCACGGAAATCGACCTTACCCGCCTTGATCTCGCGCACGACCTTGCCGACCTCGAAGGTCACGGTACCAAGCTTGGGGTTGGGCATCAGACCGCGAGGACCGAGGACTCGCCCGAGGCGGCCCACCAGCCCCATCATCTCCGGAGTAGCGACCACACGGTCGAACTCGAGCCAGCCGCCCTGGACCTTCTCCACCAGATCGTCGGCGCCCACCACATCGGCGCCGGCCTCCTGCGCCTCCTTCGCGTGATCACCCTTGGCGAACACCGCGACCCGCACCGACTTCCCCGTCCCGTGAGGCAGAACCACGGTGCCGCGTACCATCTGGTCCGCGTGACGCGGGTCGATGCCGAGGCGCAAGGCAGCATCGATCGACTCGTCGTACTTGGCGTTGGCCAGCTTCTTGACCCGGGAGACGGCGTCCGCGAGCCCCAAGGATTGGGACTTGTCGTAGCTATCGGCCAGCTCTTGGTAGCGGCGGCTTCGTTTCATGGTCGTTCTCGGTTAGCGGTCGGCGATCAGCATTTAGCCTGCAGCGAAATCTGAAAAATATCTTTCCACGAGCTGAAAGCCGATCGCTGACGGCTCGTTACGCGGCGACACGGATCCCCATGCTGCGGGCGGTTCCGGCGATGATCTTGATCGCGGCGTCGATGTCGTTGGCGTTCAAGTCCGGCATCTTCAGCTCGGCAATCTCCCGCACCTGCTGCTCGGTGACGGTCGCGACCTTCACCAGATGGGGCACCGCCGACCCCTTGGTGATCTTCGCCGCCTTCTTCAGCAGCACTGCGGCGGGCGGGGTCTTGGTGATAAAGGTGAAGCTCTTATCCTTGTAGACCGTGATCACCACCGGGATGATCATCCCCGCCTGGCTCTCGGTCTGGGCGTTGAACGTCTTGCAGAACTCCATGATGTTCACGCCGTGCTGGCCCAGGGCCGGTCCGATGGGCGGCGAAGGGTTGGCCTTGCCGGCGGGACATTGCAGCTTGATATATGCGGTAATTTCTTTGGCCACGGCCGCACCTCTTTCAGGGCACTACCCGACGGGGATTAACTGCTAACCTTTTCCACTTGCAGGAAATCGAGCTCGACCGGCGTCTGGCGGCCGAAGATGGAGATCATCACCTTCACCTTGCCGTGTTCGAAATCGAGCTCGTCGACGTTGGCGTTGAAGCCGACGAACGGCCCGTCGTTGATCTTCACCATGTCCCCCACGTTGTAGGAGACCTTGGGTCGAGCCGGCGCGTGCTCGCCTTCCTCCACCTGGTGCAGGATCTCCCTGAGCTCCGACTCGGAAAGCGGCGTGGGCACCTTGCCCCCGAGAAAACCAGTCACCTTCGGGATGTCGTTCACCACGTGCCAGGTCTCGTCGTCGACATCCATCTCCACCAGGATGTAGCCCGGGTAGAACTTGCGGGTGGTGACGCGCTTCTTACCCTGCTGCATCTCCACTACCTCTTCCGTGGGGATCAACACCTGACGGATGCGGTCGTCCAGACCGAGGACGCGTACCTTCTCTTGCAGGGACTTCTGCACCCGTCCCTCATAGCCAGAGTAGGTCTGCACCACGTACCAATGAACCGCCATGACACGCTCTTCAGCCAACGAGGAAACCCACCACCTTGGAGAGCCCTAGATCGAGGACGCCGAGAAACACACCAATGATGAACACCGCCACCAACACCACGAAGGTCGAGCCGATCGTCGCCTCCCGCGTCGGCCAGCTCACGTTGCCTAGCTCGCGCCGGACTTCGCCGAGAAATTTCGTCCACTGCGTCAACATGGGATCTCGCGCGTCAACCTGAAGCTTGGCAGGCCAGGAGGGACTCGAACCCCCAACCCCCGGATTTGGAGTCCGGTGCTCTACCAATTAGGAGCTACTGGCCTCCACCCTCGCTGCCCGAACACCGACCCTCATTTCTTGCCTTCCTTGTGCAGCACGTGGGTGCGGCAGAACGGACAATACTTCTTCAGCTCCAGCTTGCCGGTCATGGTGCGCTTGTTCTTGGTCGTCATGTAGTTGTGCCGTTTACACTCGCTACAGGCGAGAACGATGATGTCTCTCATTCGATCACCTCGGCGATGACGCCGGCACCGACGGTGTGGCCGCCTTCACGGATCGCAAAGCGCAGCTCCTTCTCCATCGCAATCGGCGTGATCAGCGTCACCTCCATCGCACAGTTGTCCCCGGGCATCACCATCTCCGTGCCCGCCGGCAACGACACCACCCCCGTCACGTCCGTCGTCCGAAAGTAAAACTGCGGCCGATAGCCATTGAAAAACGGCGTGTGCCGGCCCCCCTCCTCCTTGGTCAGGATGTACGCCTCCGCCTTAAACTTGGTGTGCGGCGTGATGCTCCCCGGCTTGGCCAGCACCTGACCCCGCTCGATCTCGTCGCGCTTGATCCCCCGGAGCAGTACCCCAATGTTGTCCCCCGCCTGCCCCTGGT
>Ga0302046_10005143_pt1 | contig 11558 bp, 6 predicted proteins | sample RVTome_11_FD_200261 | JGI IMG/M metagenome (GOLD analysis project Ga0302046, IMG submission 200261) | Soil microbial communities from uranium-contaminated site in the Upper Colorado River Basin, Wyoming, United States - RVT147D111 (version 2) ... | reverse complement strand
GTAGATGAAGATCAGCATCGACGCTCCCAACAGCCATGCGCCGATGGTCGAGACGAGGTTCATCTGGTCGAGCCCCAATTCGGGGCCGTAGGTATACACGCGGCGGGGCATGCCCAGGAGGCCGATGATGTGCATCGGGAAAAAGGCGAAGTTCATCCCGATGAACACCAACAACCAGTGGGCCTTCCCCAACGGTTCGCTCAGCATTCGCCCGAAGATCTTTGGCCACCAGTAATAGATCCCGGCGAACAGTCCCATCATCGTTCCGCCGAACAGCACGTAATGGATGTGCGCGACGATGAAATACGTATCGGTCTGTTGGAGATCGGACGGCGCGGCGGCATGCATGACTCCGGAGATGCCGCCGATGATGAAGAGGCCTACGAACGACACGGCGAAGAGCATGGCGGTGGTGAAGCGAATCTGCCCGCCCCACATCGTGGCGATCCAGTTGAAGATCTTCACGCCCGTGGGGATCCCGATGAGCATCGTCATGGCCGCAAAATAGGAATCGGCGATGGGGCCCAAGCCGGTCGCGAACATATGGTGGCTCCACGCGCCCCACCCGATGATGCCAATCAGCACGCCTGAATACACGACCACCGGATACCCAAACAGCGGCTTCCTGGAGAACGTCGGTAACACTTCCGACACGATGCCCATAGCCGGGAGGATGAGGATGTACACCTCCGGATGGCCGAACAGCCAGAACAGGTGCTGCCATAGCAGGAGGCTGCCGCCGGCCCGCGGAACGAAAAAGGTAGTGCCAAACAGCCGGTCGAACGTGAGGAAGACGAGAGCGACGGTGATAACCGGGAATGCGGTGATAATCAAGAACTGCGTGACGAAGCTCATCCAGGTGAAGATGGGCATCCGCATCAACTTCATCCCGGGGGCCCGCATGTTGATGATCGTCGCGATGAAGTTGAATCCGGCCGCGAGAGACGCGATCCCCAGGATTTGGAGGCCCAGCGCCCAGAAGTCGATGTTCATGCCGGGGGAATACTGGGTGGACGTCAGGTTGGCGTACCCGAACCAACCGCCGTCGGGAGCGGCCCCAAACAGAAAGCTGGAGTTGAGGAAGATCCCGCCCAGCAGGAACACCCAGAAGCTGAAGGCATTCAGTCTCGGGAAGGCGACGTCCCGCGCCCCGATCTGGAGCGGAATCACGAAATTGAAGAACGCGGCCGACAACGGCATCAAGGCCAGAAAGACCATCGTCGTGCCGTGCATGGTGAACAGCTGGTTGAACGTCTCCGCCGAGATCAGCGTGTTGTCCGACTTGGCCAGCTGCGCGCGAATGAGCAGCGCTTCCAGTCCACCGATGAGGAAGAAGATGAAGGCGCTGACGCCGTACAGGATCCCGATGCGCTTATGGTCAGTGGTGGTGAGCCAGCTCCACAACCCCGTGACCCGCCCTTCGTGATGGCTCGCCGCCGCCGATGGCGTGGGTACCGCCGTGGTTCCCATGATCCGTCCTATTCCAAAGCCAGGAGGAAGGCGACGAGCGCGTCGATCTCCTCCTCGGTCAAACCGACATTGGGCATGAGGCTCCCCGGCTTGACGGCGGCGGGATCACGCAGCCATCCCGCCAGCCCCTCGGGAGTGTTCTGCAAAATGCCGCCGGCTATCGTGGTCCGGCTGCCCATATGCGTGAGATTCGGTCCCAAAACCCCAGCCGAGATGCCCTGAACGGTGTGACAGGCGAGACACGAATTGGACGCGGGGTCACGCACAGCTCGATACACCTCGAGCCCGCGCTGCTGCAACGGAGTCAACGCACCGAGATCGGGAGGCCCGGACCGCTGCCGGGTCACCCAGGCCTCGAAATCCGTGCTGTCATCGACCATCATGCGAAACCGCATGTTGGCATGAGACGCGCCACAGTACTCCGCGCACTGCCCCGAGTAGTCGCCGATGGAATCCGGCGTGAAGGACAGTCGCGTCGTCCGCCCGAGCATCAGATCGCGTTTACCCGTGAACCGTGGTCCCCAGAAGCTGTGGATCACGTCCGCGGAGGTCATGTTTAGAACGACTGGACGCCCAACCGGCATGTGGAGCTCATTGGCCGTCACAACGTTCAAATCAGGATACCGAAACTCCCACCACCATTGGTGTCCGATGACGTCGATTTGCAGCGCGTCCGGCGGGGGGTCAGCGGCCTCCTCCCAGATCGTGCTGATGGTGGGAATGGCGATCAGGGCTATGATGAACGCTGGCGCGAGCGTCCACGCGATCTCGAGCGTCGTGTGACCGTGGATGGGCTTGGGGTCGGGAGCGCCCGGGCGCGCCCGATACTTGATGAGGACCCAGATCAGCGCGGCTTCGACCAGGACGAAGACGAACACGGCCAAGCCGAAGACCAACATGAACAGGTTGTCGATATCTCGACCGATGCTTGTGATCGGATCGAAGGTCGTTTGCGGAAACGGCCCCTGACACCCCGCCAAAACGACCGCGACAACTGACGCCGCCCACCGGCGCCCCCGGCCCGGGGACTGGCGCTCCATCTTCATTTGGTATTCAGAGTTCCTTTAGAGGCTTGCACTTACGCGCGAAGAACGGGCCCACCCCGGCGCGCGTCAAAATGGTACAATCGGTGCGGCGCTGGGTCAACTTGGTCGCAAGACAAGCTGGACGAAATCCGTCCAAGCCCCTACGAGCCGCTTAAGCCTCTGTCAGGAAAGTACTTGGGATAGGCACCGCAATAGACGACGGCCGTTGCACGTCGGTCCGAGATCCCTGGTAGCCGCGAGGAGCAGCCTGTGGTCGCGCCGAATCGAGTTGCGATCAGCGCGATCTGATCAGCGTCACGTCCCCACTCACTGTCTTCAGACGCAGATCGCGGCCGCCACCTCCGATGGTGCCCCGCAGGCTGTGACGCACGAAGCCCCGCCCGCGCACCGCGATCGGAAAGTCCGTCTCGATATCTCCGGAGATCGTGGAGAAATCGACCTCCGCCTCTAAGCCTTCGGGCGCTTCAACCGTCACGTCTCCGCTCACCGTCTCGAAAGACAACTCGCCCCGCCAGTCAGTCCGACCGACAATCGCCCGAATTGACCCACTGACCGTACGGGCCTCCGCCAATCCGCTGGTTTCCACCCAGACATCACCACTCACGGTGTTCGCTTCGACGTCGGCCGTCAGTCGCTGAATATCGATGTCTCCACTGATCGTTCGCGCAACCAAACGACCGGCCGCCGGCACCCGCACTTCGAAATCCACCTCGACGTCCAGATCCCGCTCGAGCCGCAGGTCATGCCATGAACCGGGATCGCACACTGCCGTCCGCCCGCGCCGCAGGGGGAACAAAGCACAAATCGTGACGCCGCCCGAATGCTCGAAGACATCAAATGTTACCGCATCAACATCACGCGGATCGCCGTCCTTGAACGCCAGGACCTCGACTTCGTCCCCGTCGGCAGGCACGGCCCGTATATCGCCTGCAACCCCTTTGATCTCTACCGTGGCCCCCGACGCTACTCGACCTCGCCACTCAAAATCCGCGTTTTGGGCGTTCAAAGCGCTCGCAAGACCGGGAAAGATTCCGAGGGCGGTCAGAATCGCAACGAACGGGAACGGATTGGGGGGCGCGTGCATATCGGCTCTCAATCGCAGGATGACAGATAGAAAATGTCGGCGGCGGCCGAGCACGGCGCGGCAACCGTGCACAGACTGGACCGTCGGAAGACCTACGCTGACGAAACCGGCGGAGATTCACGGAACAGACGACCAAGCCGTTGGGCCCCGCCTCTGATTGAGATACCTTTAGGGGTCTCCAAGGTTGAAGCCGGAGAGCCTGACTCTGAGACCGATTCCCGATGACTGAGGACCTCTTGCGGGTGGCGCAGCGCGCCTTGGCGGGCCGCTACGAGATCGAGCGGGAGATCGGAAGCGGTGGAATGGCCACCGTTTTCCTGGCCCGCGACCCGGGGCTGGACCGCCCGGTCGCGGTCAAGATCCTCAATCCCAGCCTATGTCCGCTGCTGGCCCACGAGCGGTTTCTCCGCGAGATCGATCTCGCGGCCAAGCTGACCCATCCCAACATCGTACCGGTGTTCGCCGCGGGAGAAGTCGACGGCCTGCTGTATTACGTGATGCCGTACGTTGCGGGCGATTCCCTCCGCCGGCGATTGGCCCGGGGACCGATCCCCCTGCCCCAGGCGTTGAGCATCGCCGCCGAAGTTGCAAAGGCGCTGCAGTTCGCTCACCAGCGCTCGATTATCCACCGGGATATCAAGCCGGAAAACATCCTGCTGTCCGGCCAGCACGCCGTCGTCGCCGATTTCGGCGTCGCACGGGCAATCTCCGCGGCGGGGAAAGCAACGCCACCGCACGAACTGACAGAGCAAGGGGTGGTGCTCGGGACACCACGATACATGAGTCCGGAACAGGGGCGCGGAGACGTCGAGGTGGACGGCCGGACGGACGTGTACGGATTGGGTCGAGTGCTGGCGGAGATGGTGGGTATGGACGGCACCAATTCGAACCCAACCAGTCTTCCGATTCCGAACGACGTGCGGACGTTGGTACGAAGGACAACCGCTACGGATCGGGATGAACGCCCCTCCGCCGTGCAGGTGGTCGCTGAGCTTCGGCGCATCGAGGCAAACTACAGCGGGGCGGTACCGGTCGTCGGTGCACCGAGCCGATCCCGGAAGGCGACGTGGGGCTACGCGGCGGCCATCGTCGGCGCAGTACTGGCACTGGCGACAGCAGGCGGGCTCATCGTGGGGGAGCGAGGAGCGTCTCCCGATGGTCCGCAACTCCTCGCCGTTCTCCCGTTCGAGTACATCGGAGACGCGGATCTCGCCTATTTCGCGCACGGTGTAACGGAGGAAGTCACCAATCGGCTGGCCGAAGTGGACGGTTTGGGCGTCATCTCCCGAACCAGCGCCGCGCAATACGCCGAAGCATCGGTGCCGCTCCAACGGATTGGCCAGGAGCTGGGTGTGGGGTACCTGGTCCATGGCACCGTGCGCACGGAACGACGGCCGGACGGTACCGGGCGGGTGCGCGTCACGCCCGAACTGCTCCGCCTCTCCGACAACGCGCGTGTATGGTCTTCACAGTTTGACATCGACTTGGAACCGTCCGATCTGTTCCGCGTGCAGGGACAGATCGCCGATCGTATCGCGGCGGCGCTGGACTTGTCCTTGCGATCGGGAAGCGACGCACCGGCTCCCACCGCGAATCTCGACGCCTACCAGCAGTACTTGCGTGGGGTTCAGCTGTGGACGGAAGGCGTGGTGGATCTCAACGACGAGAGCCGGCTAGCGGCCATCGCAGCTTATGAAAATGCGATCCGCCTGGATTCCACCTTTGCACTCGCCTTCGCGAAGCTGGCGGGTGCCCACAGCTGGGTGTATTCCGTCTTCATCGATCGATCGGAAGACCGATTGGACCAAGCGCGCCGCGCGGCGGACCGCGCCCTGGCATTGAGTCCGCAACTGCCGGACGCGAAGGTCGCCCTCGCGTGGTATCACATCGGGAAGGATCGTGACTTCGACGCGGCAGAGCGGCTGTTTGCGGAAGCCCTGGCGACCGATCCCAATGACGTTGACGCGCTGTACGGCGTGGGCTACCTCGCGCACCGGATTGGGAATCAGCAGCGGGCCTTCGACGTGTTCCGCCGGCGCCTGGAACTCGATCCCCGCTCCAGTCACGCAGAGCTCAATCTCGCGGCGGTGTTGGTCCTCAGTGGATCGTGGGAGAACGCGGAGCAGCACTACCAACGCGCGATCCAATGGACGCCCGACGCCTACCTGCCCCGCGTCCGACTCGCGCAGTTCTACCTGACCGTGGGCGACTCCGCGCTGGCGGCTGAAGCCGTCAACACCGCCCGGGCGGTGTTGGGACGTGAGTTCGTCGTGCGAGCCGCGAACGGGTGGATTCCCTTCTTGCGCTCGGTACGCCACGTCATCTGGCCGGACGTCGAGGCGCTCCCGCGCTCAGCTTATCGGGACTCGGCGCAGTACCATTTCGTCCAGGCGCTTGCCCCCAACACGTCAGCCGCCGATCGTCGCGCCCACTACGACGCCGCCCGCCAGATTCTCGAGCGGCGCGTTGCGGAGTTCCCCGCCAATCCGGCGCTTCGGAGCGCGCTGGGGCTCGCGCTGGCCGGTGCGGGGCGGCTGGAGGAGGCCGTGGCGGCCGGTGAAGAAGCCGTCCGCCTGAGCATCGAGCGACGCGACGCGCTCGAAGCGAGTCTACGCCGGCGCGACATGGCGGAGATCTATGCGATGGCGGGAGAGGTGGAGAAGGCCAGGGCGGCACTGACCGGTCTCACGGCGGATCCAACCCGGTGGCCGCTGCTGTTGATCGAAGCCGATCCTATCTGGGACGCGGTGCTGAGAATACCCTGAGTGGCAACGTGAAGGCCTGCATGTCGCCGCGTCGCCTCCGGCCCCACTTTGAGGCGTCGAATGGTCCGGCCGGTTGGTCACGAACCACGCCAGAACGCCTCATCCAGAACGGTAATCCGTTCGTCGTCGGTCACCGGTATACCATCCAGCGTCGCGATGCGTACGATGCCACGCGTGGCCGTGACGGCGAACACGGGACGCCCCTCGATCTCCGCACGAAGAAAGCGTCCCTCCTCCACCACGAAGCCCAGCTGTTCGGCAAGTTCGAGCATGCGCTCGCGACCGATACTGGGAAGAATGCCCAGATCCAGGGTGGGGACGCGGAGGGTCTCGGCCTCGAACCATCCCACGGCGAACAACGTGCCTTCCGCAACAAACCCCTCCGGCGTCAACAGGAGCGCGTCGTCCGCACCGGACGCCGCCGCTTCGGCGCGGGCGCGGTCGAACGTGTCCCGGTCGGTCGTCTTGACCTCGTATCCGTCATGGCGCACTGACGCGGTAATGATCTTCATCGGGGCACGGCTTGGCATGTCCTGAAGCTTGACGGTGAGCACCTGCCCATCCCAGTACAGTCGGATGGCGCGGTCGACCTTGCCGGATTCATCCCTCTCGATCGCGTCCGCGATGGCCCGTGACGTATCCGGAGGCTCGGCGAGGCCGGCCTTGCGCGCGTTGGTGGTCAGACGCCGTATGTGTCGTTCGAGAAACGGCACCGTGCCGCTCATCACCCGCATCGTCTCATACACCGTCGACATGACCGCCTCAGTGTGGGGAGTCCTTCCCTGCCCGCGCCCGCCCCGTAAGTTCCGGCAAGGGAAGGATAGTCTGCGTCGATCTATTCCGGAGCCCGTCCAATGCGCGCCCGTACTCCTGCACTCCTGCTCACCATCCTTGCCGTATGGACCGCCCCGTCCGCCTCGGCGCAGTCGTTCACCGTCGAGGACATCCTGAGTTCGCCGTTTCCCACGTCGCTCGTGGCGTCACCGACCGGAGACCGCGTCGCGTGGGTCTACAATACGGAAGGAATCCGCAATATCTGGGTAGCGGATGGACCGGCATTCCGCGGGCGACCGGTCACCACATACGGGGACGACGACGGGCAGGACATCGCGGATCTGACGTTCACGCCCGATGGGCAGTCGATCGTGTTCGTACGCGGTGGCGCGCCGAATCGCGCGGGAGAGATTCCCAATCCCACGAGCGATCCCGACGGCGCTGACCGCGAGATCTGGATGGTCTCCGTCGAAGGATCCGCCCCGACGCGGCTCACCGAAGGCTCGAACGCCACCGTGTCACCGAACGGGCATTCGGTGGTCTTTGTGCGCCGAGGACAGATCTGGTCGGTGCCGGCGGCAGGCGGAGACGCAGAACAGCTGCTCGAGATTCGTGGGTCGGCCAGCAGTCTGCGGTGGTCGCCGGACGGAACGCACCTCGCGTTCGTAAGCGGGCGTGGGGATCACTCGTTCGTGGGTATATTCGACATCCGGGACAGTACCATGCGGTATCTCGCGCCGACGGTGGACCAGGACGGCAGCCCGACCTGGGCTCCGGATGGGCGGCAGATTGCGTTCATCCGGACCCCTCATGAACGGCGGACCTTGCCGTTCATGCCAGTACGGCGCGGGCACCCGTGGTCGATCGTCGTGGCGGACGTTGAATCGGGAACGGCTCGCACCGTATGGGCGGCGGACACGGGCTACGGCAGCGTGTTTCAGGGCGTGTCCGCGGCAAGCCAGCTGTGGTGGAGTCCGGGCAACCGAATCGCCTTTCCATGGGAACGCACGGGATGGATCCAGTTGTATTCCGTCCCCGCGGACGGCGGGACGGCGACGGCACTGACGACCGGAGCGTTCGAGGTCGAACACGTCACGACCACCCCCGACGGGGCCGAGCTCGTCTTCTCGTCGAATCAGGGGGACATCGATCGCCGGCACGTCTGGCGCGTTGGCATCTCGGGCGGCCCGGCCCGCACGATCACGGCCGGCAACGGCATCGAATGGGCACCGGCGGTCACGGCCGCCGGGTCCGTGACGCTGCTTGCTTCGAACGCCCGACAGCCCGCGCACGCCGCGCGCGTTGAGGCCAACGGACGCATCCAGCCGCTCGCCGCGGACGCCATTCCAGATCGCTTTCCAACCGACGCGCTGGTCGAACCCCAGGCGGTCGTCTTTCCCGCAGCAGACGGCATGCCCATCCGCGGCCAGCTGTTTCTTCCCACCGATCGAGCCGCCCGGCGCCCCGCGGTACTGTTCTTTCACGGCGGATCGAGACGTCAGATGCTGCTTGGCTGGCACTACATGGGGTATTACCACAACTCGTACGCGCTCAACCAGTATCTGGTGAGCCGAGGATTCGTCGTGCTTTCGGTGAACTATCGCAGCGGCGTGGGATACGGACTCGAGTTCCGCGAGGCCATCAACTATGGCGCCACCGGCGCCAGCGAGTTCAATGACGTGTTGGGTGCGGGACTCTACCTCGAGAGCCGATCCGACGTGGACGCCGAGCGCATCGGCTTATGGGGAGGCTCGTACGGCGGATACCTCACCGCCATGGGCCTCGCCCGTGCGTCCGACCTGTTCGCGGCCGGCGTGGACGTGCACGGCGTGCACGACTGGAACGTCGTCATCCGTAACTTTGTCCCGTCGTACAACGCGGAAGCCCGCGACGCGTTCGCCCGGTTGGCGTTCGAGTCGTCGCCCATGGCGTCCATCGGCACCTGGCGCTCCCCGGTGCTCCTGATCCACGGCGACGACGATCGCAACGTGCCATTCAGCGAATCCGTGGATCTGGCCGAATCCCTTCGCGACCACGGCGTGGAGTTCGAGCAACTCGTCTTCCCCGATGAAGTTCATGGGTTCCTGTTGCATGAGAACTGGCTCGCGGCGTTCCGGGCGAGCGCGGACTTCTTGATGCGGAAGTTGGGGAACGGAGCGGCGACGGACAGCGGCGGAGCGCGATGATCGCACCGGACCTCGCGATGCGGCAACGCCTCATTGTCGCCGGGGCGCTCTTCGCCTGCATGGCGGTCGCATGCGCGCCGAGGCCCGAGGCGGACATTCTGCTCTTGAATGGGCGGGTGTACAGCCTGACCTGGCCGGATCCTGCTCCGGACGGCACTCCGTCCCCCGAGGCTCCATATGACCGGACTGGCTGGCACCCGGATGCGGAAGCCATTGCCATAAGCAACGGACGTATCGTGTTCGTGGGCGATGATGGGGAGGCCGAGCGGTATCGGGCGCCGCATACGTGGGTCCGGGATCTGAACGGCGCGACCGTGATTCCGGGTCTCATCGACTCCCACACCCATGTCGATGGACTCGGCGCCAACCTCAATCAGATCGACCTGCGAGACGCGGCGACCATAGACGACGTCGTGGCCCGGTTGCGCGACGCGAACATCGATCCCGAACCCGGCGAATGGATCCTCGGATACGGGTGGGATGAGGGCGCCTGGGCCAATCGCTATCCGACCCATGCACCCATCACTCAACTCTTCCCCAACCACGCCGTGGTGCTACGTAGCCTGCACGGTTTTGCGGTGTGGGGGAACCAACGCGCGCTCGATGCGGCGGGGATCGACGAGGATACCCCCGCGCCGGACGGAGGTCAGATCCTTCGCGATCGCTGGGGGCGACCCACCGGCGTGTTGCTGAACCGTGCAACCGCGCTGCTCACCGACGCGGTCCCCGCCGCTGATGACCTGCAGCGAATGGCGGAATATCACGCGGCGCTCGTCGCGATGGCTCGCGCGGGGTACGTAGCCGTCCACGAGGCAGGCGTGGATGCTCGGGGCATACGGGCACTGGAGAATCTCGAGCGGGACGGGCAACTCCCCATTCGCGTCTACGCCATGCTGTCCGCACGGGACACCTCACTGCTGCGCGAGTGGCAGAACCGCGGCCCCGATCGCGATGATGACAGCAAGCTGCGAACGCGCTCCGTCAAGGCCTTCGTCGATGGTGCCCTTGGATCACGCGGGGCGCGATTACTCGACGACTACGCGGATAGGCCCGGCCACCGAGGAGTGAGCGGCGATACGTATGGCGTCGACCAAGACCTCATAGAAGCCATGATGGCCTCGGGGTTTCAGGCATCCATCCACGCTATCGGAGACGCGGGCAATCGGGAAGCCTTGGACTTCTTCGAGCGGGTGTTCAGCGAACATCCGAACACACGCGATGGACGGCATCGCATCGAGCACGCGCAGGTTGTGCATCCCGCGGACATGGCTCGGTTCAGCGCGCTTGGCATCATCGCGTCCATGCAGCCGCCTCACGCGGTGGAAGACAAGGCGTGGGCGGAGAACCGCGTGGGCGGTGAGCGCATTCGCGGCGCCTACGCATGGCGGACGCTACGAGAACACGGTACGCGGTTGATCTTCAACTCGGATCTGCCGGGATCCGATCACGACATTTTCTACGGCCTCCACGCCGCCATCACGCGTCGGGACCGCCAAGAGATGCCGACGGAGGGATGGTATGCCTCGCAATCGGCCACCGCGGAGGAGGCCGTGCGCGCGTACACGCGGTGGGCGGCGTACGCAGCGCTTCTCGAAGACGAGACGGGACAGATCGCCGAGGGGCTGAGCGCGGACATCACGGTGATGGATGTCGACCCGTTCGTGACGGGGGCCAGAGCGCCCGCCGAGTTGCTGAACGGACGGATTCTCGTGACGATCGCGGCTGGAGAGGTGGTGTACGATCGCCTCAACTGATGCCTTCGACGACGACGAGCGTCACGCGGCCCGTCCGCTGATCGAGCACCCTTACGATTGTCCGCATTGTGGCGAGCCGATCAGTGCGACCATCGACCTGTCCGTGCCCCGGCAGGTGTACATCGAAGACTGTGCAGTGTGTTGTCAGTCTATCGAGCTCGATTGCCGCGCCACACCGGAGGGCATCACGTCATTCTCGGCGCGCGCGATCGACTGACTCGCGGCGAGTCCATAGCCTGGCCAGGCCTCGAGATGCCACGAATGGCATGGATTCGGTGGTGCTCGACGACTTTGGTAGGAGTTACCGCAGCGATCGCAGAATTGGTTGATTGGGTGGCCGCCGCACAGCCACCGGGGAGCTGCGCACTGGCGCGTATTGTCGTGCGGCAAAGTGCTGCCAAGGAACGGCCGCCGCGACATTGTCAATGTCCCAAGAACGTTTTGGATGCGGCTGACAGGCCGCGCTGTGATCTCTTCGG
>Ga0302046_10005140_pt1 | contig 11560 bp, 10 predicted proteins | sample RVTome_11_FD_200261 | JGI IMG/M metagenome (GOLD analysis project Ga0302046, IMG submission 200261) | Soil microbial communities from uranium-contaminated site in the Upper Colorado River Basin, Wyoming, United States - RVT147D111 (version 2) ... | reverse complement strand
GATCATGCCAAAGAAACCGGGGCCAGTAAACGCATATGGTTGCAGAATGCGGAAGACCAGAAAGCTGGACACTGCGGCTATGCTCAGGTAGATCATCATGCGTCTGGCGTTACGCATTTGTTCCTTTGCCGGCAAGCGGTAAATTCGGATGAACATGGCAGCCGGAAGGAGCAGCGCCAGCGGGGCCGCGTTGATTTTGGAAGCCATCGCCATTCCAAGGGCAATGGCAAACCCCAGGCTCAAGGGGAACAAGGGATCGGAGGTGAGTCGGGAGACATATTCAAGGTTGCGCGTCGTCCCTTCCAGAGATTGTGATCCGTAGTGCGTAATCCGTAATGCGTAATCCGTATTGCCTGATCCCTGCCGATCAGGGATGCCCCCTTCATCCGGATTCACGGCTGGCTCGAACCCCCTCTCCCGCTCTCCCCGCCTCCCCCTCTCCCCTATTCCCCTATCCCCTACCTCCCCTTCGTCGAGCGCCACCCTGACTGCGAAATAGATCGTCAGCAGCGCAAAGAACGTGATGAACGTGTCCATTGTGAAGAAATGGGACTGCTGAATTTGAAGCACGGCAAATGCAGAAAACGCCGCTGCCAGAAGTCCTACTCTTCGATCATAGATGCGCCTGGCGATCAGATAAACCAAAAAAATCGAGCACAGGTCAAACATCGCAGAGAGGCCGCGACCGACGTTGGTCATCTCATCGAGCCCGGATCGACCGTAGATCCATTCGACCGCAAAGCGGGTTAAAAACATCGGTAGCGTGCCGTATACATATAGACCATGCCCAACGTTATGCGGGTTCAGGCTGGACATATCCGTATTCCAGTATTCTGAAAGGCTCCCTACGGGCGAAATACTGGAGCCCACCATGACGAGAAAACGCTCATCCGGATGCAAGTACTGGTACTCTCCCCAAAATAAGCCTCGAAATCGCAAAAAGGCTCCAGCAGCCAGGATCAGGACCAGTAACAAGAGCGCAATCCACCGCTGGCTATTCGATTGTGCGTATTCCTTCTCAGTACTGCTCATGCTCCAAGTTGCCAACTAAAAATTGTCACGATCTTTAGGGAATTTCAGAAGTTCCTGCAGGGGGAACAAAATACATCAGGAAATCCTTCGATTCAACCTTAGAAGTATATTTGCTCAAGGTCCCCTGAGGATAATATAGCTTGAGCGCCTGAATCGCGTCTTCATCCTCGGGCTTTAATAGAAAAAGCTTTGCATCAGGAGTCTCCACGGTATCCTCTAGATTTTCGGGCAAGATGCCAAAGTCCCTGACCGGATATCCTGCGTTTATACCGACAAGCCGGGTATCCACCCAATGGGGATATGCCACGACCCAGGCGCTGTCGGGGCTCCCAATAGAATCATCAAACGCCCGTATCACACCACCGAGCTCAGTGGTATTCCAGGATGAATAGAGAAATTGCCGGTAATACTGATTAAAAACCAGGTCGTAGTTCTGGCTCGCGGATAGCACGATTAGCAGGGCGGCCAGGCCAACGGCCAGTTTCTTTCCCCAGCCCTCCCGCAGCCTCGACCGGATACTGGTCACGATATGATCAAATCCAAAACCTACGATGATAAACACCGGTACCAACGCTCCCCCTGCTCGATTCAGCGAAGGATTCTCATTCGGGAACGCCAGAGATAGTATCGAGGGCAACATCAACAAAGGGACGGAGACCAGGAGAAACAAATCAATCCAGTTTTTTTCCTGCCGGTATCGCAGGATGAGTAAGATGCTTCCAAGAAACAAAAATGCAGCCGAGATAACGTCTAGCGCGGGTCTGTACACAATGGAGTGCACCCAGGTTTCACCATTATTCCAGTGGAACATCAGCAGTGCATTACCCAGATTCTTCAAGAAAATCTGCCAGGCTGGCCCGGGCAAAGGTTGTTCGATATTCCCAACCCGAGTCATCGTGCGGTAATTAAAGATTTCGGGATTTTCAAGGGCGAATCTACCCAGGGGAAGAAAGACAATCAATGCGACCAACGCCAGGACCATAAAATACCAGACTGCCTGCTGTCTGTCCTCCTGTGATTTCCGGTGAAGCACATACAGCAGAAAACCAGCCGTTATGACGATCGGAATTACCCGGGCAGGGCTGTATCCGTGCAGACCCATCCCAATGGCAACCCCCGCCCAAATGAAACTGTTGCGATCGGAAGTCCGCAATCCCCTCACCATAAAATATAACGCGGGTGCTACAAACAGCGGGTAGAGTGGAAACCGCAGGCCGACTCTCGAGATCACGTTCGGCCAGTACGCCATTCCGGCGAAGAGCAACGCCATCAGTCCGATTCTTCGATTGCCCGCTTCCTTGCCCAATAAGTAAATGAACGGGAGGGTCAGCAGGCCCGCCAAGATGGTGCCAATCTTCAAACTCGCAAAAGATATACCTGTGCCCAGGTACTTGGCGATACCTGCGGTGAGAACCATTTGCAGCGCCTCACGACCGGTATTCCGCGGAAAAAATATGCTCGTCTGGCCATTTAACACGTCCTGTACATCCAGGAGCTTTTCCGCATGGTCGCTAAACATCTCTGGGGGCACCTGGTCCAAACGGTAAAAACGGAAGAATAACACCAGGACGACAACAGCCAGGACAAATAAAGACCAACGCGAGACTCTAATATCCCAAACGGGGTTGCCAACAAAGTCCTTTAACTGCGACAACCAGGATCTGGCCTCAGCTGCTGGAGGAAGCCAAAGGGAGTAGATTATTGCCCCCAGGCCAGACAACCATAGGGTTACATTTACTGCAGTAAACCGGTTGCCCCCAAATGTCAAAAGAGCCAGCATCGCAAGCAGGGCACCGACGACAAAAGCACCCTGTCGCACACTGTACGGGTCAATGCGCCTCACGGCTTCAGGCGCCGAATCCAATGTTAGCTCTTTCTTCGAGGCCGCCCACGCCAACGATACCGCCGCCAAAGCATAAAACAAGATTCCTTGGACAACTGACCGGTCTGGGGGCTCAAAGGCGCGTTGGGCCAGCAGCGCCAAAAATATGGTCGCTAAGACTCTCCATGGAATGATCGCCGCCTGGGCATCGACCTTGACATCGGGTCTTGCCTCTGCCCCACCCAAAACACCGGCCTTCGAGTCCGAGGATGCAATCGGGATATCCCGCTCGATTGGGACTTCTCGATAATCACTGGACCGCTCGGACGGGAAATCAATCCTGATACCTTTCCAAGGGGCGAGTTTTGCTTTTACGTAATCCAGGACACTTGGTTCGTTCATAAATCGAATAATTACCGGCAATATTGACAATTTTGTATCATACTGCAACCATTCGGTGTCTGCAAGATCTTATGGACAGAAATTCTCATTTAAGAATTAGCCCATTTTGTTAGTTTCGCCTGGCAATAAAAAATGAATACACGCCCCTGGCACCAACCGGGTCGGCGTCGAAATAAGGTTGCACTAACCTTCGGGTCAAGGCCAGATTCCAGGCGTGAGGCGCCAAAATCCAGCGCCCGGTTAACCGGTGGCTGACCAGAGAGGGCAACCCGAAGTAGTGTCCCCACTCCAAGATGTGTAGGGCCTCCGGAGGGAAGTAATGCCACCACTGTTCCAGTTCAAAGCCCGCCTGATTTAGACGCGTTTGCCATATTTCTGGCGGATCACAATTCTGATGGCGTGAGATCCGGTTAAAGAAGGATCGATAAGCCTTCCCAAGAGAACGCAATTTGATCCGGTCAAGGACACGGCCAATGGAAAGGCTATCGAGGAATCTGTCATTTGGAACGCAGAACAAAAAGAGCCCTCCAGGCTTAGTCACTCTTGCAACCTCATCCAGCACGGCTTCCACATCTGGAATGTGTTCCAAAACTGAGTTGCTGACGACACTGCCAAAGTATGCATCTGGAAACGGCATCTGATTTCCAAATGCTTGAACAAGAATTTTATAGCTCTTATAACGATTGGCCTGCCGCAGGGAACTGCTCTCTGGATCGATCCCGGCGTCCAATTGCCGGTCAAATGCAGCCCGTGCAAAGTGACCATCTCCGCACCCAACGTCCAGCACCGGCGATGTCAGGTTATGATCATGGTAAAAACGGGCCTCAACCGCTCGCAATAACGATCGGAAGTAAGGCAGTTCTTGGAGATGGTACCATAGCAAATCTTTTTCACCCATCATTTTGTGCCTTCAGTATGCACGCAAAGGTTGTCATGAGTACACGCTCAGCCTGAGTCATTCTTATGACCGTCCTCGGCGGCGTCAGTCTTCTGACTACATTCCTACGCCCGTTTTTAGCGCAAATCTTGTCATCCTTAGCTCCTGATTTCTTTCCTGATTTGCAAAAACAGCTTCTCATATTCCTTAGCAGCTTTCTCCGGTGAAAACTGATCTTTCACGGAGGGTGCATCACCTTGAAAGTCCTGAGGTCTCTCAAAGACCTCCTGAATAGCCTGTGCCAAACGCCTTGCATCGCCCGTTGGCACCACCTGTCCCATACCCGTAATTGATACCGGCTGCCTTACCCCTGGCAGGTCCGAGGCAATTACCGGAATGCCGTTCATCATCGCCTCAATCTGGACCAAACCGAAAGACTCCGTGGAATTCAGACTGGGAACCACCAGGACATCCAAATTATGATAAAAGGCCGCCATTTCTCTTGGCTCCAATGTACCGAGAAACTGCCACTGATCTCTCTCCCGGTATTTTTCGATAACCGGGAAAAGGCGCCCGGCGTATTCTTCCTCGCCCAAAACAGCCATATATTGACCGGCATATAAAACAACCGCATTTGGATAGGCCTTCTCTAAGAGGGAAAGCGCACCCAACAGGACTTCTACGCCCTTCTCAGCGGCGAAGCGAGCTGCCATGCCGATGACAGGTCCGCGCCCGTCCAGGCGCTCCTTCTGAGCAAAACGACCAACTGCCTCAATGGAAGTCTCTGGCAGTTCGACGGGAGGCAGGATTGTGTGAACTTTGCCAGAATACCGGCTGGCATACGGCGAGTTTTTGGCGTAATCTTCGGTATAGGTCACGATCCGGTGGGCGGAAAGCGCCGCGATATGGTTCATCAGGTCTACCGCATAATTTGCCATCTTATTGAATAAACCGGGGGGCAGCTTCACATCGCAATGATACGTCAGCACGGTCGGTTTGTTCATGAATCGGCCGCGCAGGGCAATCCCGGCTGCATCAAACTGGGGCAAATGTAAGTGCACAACATCATTTTCCGACACCAATTTCGTAGCCAATGCGCCGATCGTGGGCATGATTACCCCTTTGCTGATTCGCATCATCACCGGTGCACGCACGATGAATACGCCATCCCGGACTTCCTCTCTGGGCAACGAGCGATCGAACTGGGAGGTGAGCACCGTAACCTGGTGACCCTGGCGCGCAAAAGCCTTTACCAGTCGCTCGGTATAGACCGTCAAACCACTGACATAAGGCCGATAATATGTAAGGGCTGTCAATATTCGCATTTATTTAATTTAACCGCTAATAAAAAGGAATATCTTTAGTGTTGGATTAAGAAAAATAATCCTGGTCATGTACTGAATAAGTGGATGTGTTCCTTTACCCACTTACCCAGCTCTTGCACACCCCTCTCTACATCGATCCTTGGTTTCCAGCCCAAAATCCGTTCTGCCTTGCGAATATCAGATACATAAACGCGCTGGTCGCCTGCACGCCAATCCCGGGAATTTGCTTTAATCGGACCACCGATCAAATCCTGAAGGAGAGGCCTGAACTCCTGCCAGACGGAGAGCGTGTTCTCCGGACCGCCGCCAATATTAAATACTTCTCCGGCGGCTTGTTCGGTTTTTCCTATAGCAAGGTCGTATGCATCCATTAGATCGGCTACGTGCAGGACATCCCGAACCTGTTTCCCATCCCCATAAATGGTGATCGGCATACCGGTGACCGCTGCGATCACAAACCAGGCCAACCAGCCCTGATCCTCAATGCCGAACTGGCGAGGACCATAGATGCAGCTCTGGCGGAAAACAACCGTGGGCAGACCATAGATGCGGCTGTAATCTCGCACGTACTGGTCACCGGCCCCCTTTGAGCAGCCGTAAGGTGAATGAAAATCTAGGGGATAAGACTCGGGAATCCCTAAAGGTAGGTCAACATACCGGTAGCGCCTCTCCTCCTCAATTACGCCCACGTCTTCCATGCCCCCGTAAACTTTATTGGTGGAAGCATATAACACCATCGGTTTATTCCCAGATAACCTGGCCGCCTCCATGACATTAAACGTGCCGATGGCGTTGCTCTCAAAATCTTCCCTTGGATGGGCGACCGACCTCGTCACCGCGACCTGGCCGGCGAGGTGTACGATTATCTCCGCATTCCGGGCAGTTGCGGTGAGCAAGGCAGCATCCCGCACATCCCCGACCACCAGTTCGAATGACTTCTTTCCATGGCTCTCCTGCAGCCAGGCGATATTGTTCATAGCACCCGCTCTGGAGAGATTGTCAAAAACGATTACCCGTTCCTCTTGTCTGAGCAGGCGGTCTACATAATTGCTTCCGATAAAGCCTGCGCCTCCCGTAACAAGATAAGTCTTCCTCATTTTTCCACTTCCATCCTATTTTCTCAAGTCGTTTCCTTTCGGATGCGGTAATACAGGTTTCCTAAGGAAAAACCTTCATTTGCCAAAGCATATCCACCGATCAGGCCGGTTACCACAATATTCAAAAGATGGCTGGCAAACGCGTAAGCCAGCGCAGTGCCCGGTTGCAAACCTACCAGGGTAAGGGCACTGACCCAGGCTGCTTCCAAAATCCCTACATACGCCGGGGATGACGGCAGGGCCACCCCTAACGCCACCACGCCCTGGCCAAACGCAGCCCACAGGAAATTTGCTGAGGGCGCGAACGCTCTTAGAAGTAAAAACTGGGCCAACACTGCGGAAAGCCAGGCTGCCATCATCCAGGCTAAGACCTGCGCAAACCGGCTGAAATCGGTCAATGCGGCCAATCCAGTAAAAAAAGCCTGGATGCGATGTTTGCCAAGAGCGAGCAATCGCGGCGATCGCAAGCTCAATTTATCAAACAGCGCCAACGCTTTATCTCGATTGCGCGCTAACAGATGCAGGACAAACAAGCCGGTCAGAACGACACCCATGACCAAAACCGCAACCTGGTTCGCGCCTGCGGATCCCCAGACAGCTGGCAAGGTGCCCAGCACCAACCCTGCCACAATCGCCATGTCAAAAGCCCTTTCGATCAGGATGGTCGTAAACACCCGCCAAAAACCAAGTCCTTTCCGTCCCAGAATAAAAGCCCGGCCCAGCTCACCCAACCGGAAGGGCAAAACATTGTTTAGCAGGTAACCGGCATTTAGAACCAGGAAGACGTTTCTATAAGAAACCTCCTCTTTCAAAAGGCTCCGCCAGGCCATCGCGCGCAAACCCAGACCGATCGTGTAAACCAGGATCACCGGAAGGAGATAACGATAATCGGCCTTCCGGAACGCTTCTTTGACCTCATTAAAATCAATAAGATAAAGAACAGCCGCGAGGGCTGCCAGGCTGATCAGGATTCCAGGTAAAACTCGCCACAGCCCTCTCGAGTTGGGAGCGGATGTTTCGATTTTAATCCTCCCTCAACTTGAGGACTGCCAAAAAGGCTTCCTGGGGAATCTCAACATTGCCAACCATCTTCATGCGTTTCTTCCCGCGCTTTTGTCTTTCCAGCAGTTTCCGCTTGCGAGAGACATCCCCACCATAGCACTTGGCCAGGACATCTTTACGCAAAGCTTTGACGTTAGCACGCGAGATCACCCTCCCCGCAGCATAAGCTTGAATCGGTACCACGAATAACTGCCGCGGTATCAAGTCCTTTAATTTCGAAATAATCGCCTGCCCTCGATGGTAGGCATCATTTCGGTGCACAATTGTCGCCAGCGCGTCTACTGGTTCGCCATTCACAAGAATTTCTAGTTTGACAAGATCATCCGGCCGGTACCCGGCGAATTGGTAATCCAGCGAAGCGTACCCGCGTGTTCGAGACTTAAGCTGATCGAAGAAATCAACGATCATCTCCGCCAGCGGAATCTCAAAATTTAATTGCACCCGGTTTGGAGTAGGATAATCCTGATCGAGAAAGAATCCGCGGCGGCTCGTAGCCAGCTCCATCACCTGCCCATAATAATCTGTGGGCGTAAAAATCTCGATTTTCATCCAGGGTTCCCGGATTTCCGCAATCTCGTCCTCTTCCGGCAATTCTGCAGGTGAATCGATGCGGATCACCTCGCCATCGCGCAAAACAACCTCATACTCCACTGAAGGCGCGGTAATTATGATGTCCAGGTCATATTCACGTTCTAACCTTTCCTGGAAGATTTCCATATGGAACATTCCCAGGAAACCGCAGCGAAAACCGAAATTCAGCGCTTCCGATGTCTCTGGCTCATATACCAGCGAGGCGTCGTTGAGCTGCAGCTTCTCCAGCGCATCTTTTAGATCCGAATAGTCCTCGCCTTCGACCGGATATATCCCGGCGAATACCATCGGCTTGACTTTGCGGTACCCCGGCAGTGCCGCTGCCGCTGGTTGGTCCGCATTGGTCAACGTATCTCCCACCCGGCATTCTCGGACAGTCTTCAGCCCCGTAGCGACGTAGCCAACTTCCCCAGCAATTAGACGCGGTGCACTCCGCATTTGCGGTGTAAATATCCCGATTTCGACCGGCTTCACAACGACATTATTGGACATCAGCCGCAGCGTATCATCCGGATTAATCTGTCCATCGACCAGTCGCACATAGGCCACAACCCCTTTGTAAGGATCATAGTGAGAATCAAAGATCAGTGCTCGCAGTGGCTCCGTCGGGTTGGCCGCCGGAGGCGGCACTCGCTCCACCACCGCTTCCAAAACCGTTTCAACGTTGAGCCCACCCTTGGCCGATATTCGCAAAATCTGATGTTCGGGCACTCCGAGCAAATTGCTGAGCTCCTGAGAGACTTCATCAGGCCGGGCGGCAGGCAAATCAATCTTATTTACCACAGGTATGATCTCTAAATCGGCTTCCAGCGCAAGATAAAGGTTTGCCAGAGTTTGCGCTTCTATCCCCTGGCTAGCATCTACCACCAGGAGCGCCCCTTCACAAGCTTCCAGCGCCCGGGATACCTCATAGCCAAAATCCACATGTCCGGGTGTATCAATCAGATTCAGCTCATAAGTCTGTCCATCATGAGCCATATAGTTCATACGAACCGCGGATGCCTTGATCGTTACCCCTTTTTCGCGTTCCAGGTCCATCGCATCCAGCACCTGTTCCGTCATATCGCGGTCGGATATGGTGCCGGTTATCTGCAGCATTCGATCTGCCAGGGTGGATTTCCCGTGGTCGATGTGTGCGACAATACAAAAGTTACGGATGTTTTCAATCGTGGATAAATCGGACATAGGCGGGCTGAAGTATAATCAAAAAATCCATTTAACCAGGTTTTCATCATCCCAGTTAATTCAGAACATTAGCAATCAGATCTTGCAGGTCTGCACTTGATCCTCGCGAAAAGATCAGATAGGCCAGAAACTCGATATTCCCTTTTGGACCCAACAGTGGAGAATGGGCCAGACCATCCACGCCATAGCCAATCTGCTGCGCATAACTAAGGACTTCGCCGAGGACTCGCCGGTGGATGTCCGGATCTCGGATCACGCCTTCGCCCCGCGCGGCTTCCTTTCGACCGGCCTCAAACTGGGGTTTGATCAGGGCGACGACTTCGCCCCGTTCGCCTGGGTCAAACCAACCGCGCACGACCGGGAGCAACAGCCTTAAAGAGATAAAAGAGGCGTCCACAGTAATCAATTCCACCGCTTCCGGTAGGCGCTCCACCTGGCGGGCATTTGTGCTTTCCATGACGACGACGCGCGGATCCTGACGCAGTTTCCAGTGCAGTATGCCTTTACCCACATCGATGGCATAGACCTCAGCTGCTCCGTGCTGCAACAGACAATCCGTAAATCCACCGGTGGAAGCACCGACGTCAGCGCACACTTTTCCGGAGATCGCCAGATCAAAAGTTTGAATGGCTGCCTCAAGTTTTTCACCGCCACGCGACACATAACGTGGCCCCACATCGACTTGAAGTTCAACCTCTGCGGGAACCGTTGTGGATGGTTTTTGGATCAGCTGACCATCTGCCCTTACCTGTCCCGCCATGACCAGGCGTATGGCTTGAGAACGGCTTTCAGCCAATCCCTGATTAACCAACAATACATCCACCCGCTCTTTACGCATAGGTGTATTGTAACATTCCACCCGTTATCACGGTGTATTCAGCAATTCTTTTCCATTCCTTTGGGCAGCGGCAACCCGCGCCTCACTCGGTATAGGAAGTTGTTCGATTACAACTCCTTATCAAATGGTTCTAGGCAGCTGCAATTAAAAACAGGTGCAGCCGAGAAATTCGGCTGCACCTGTCCTGCTATTTAACTGGTCTTATGATTTGTAAGCCTGGTCGGACTTTGCTGCCATGATGAAATCATTGAGGTGCAGACCGTCAACCACGTGAGTCCACCAGCTCAAAGTGACCTTCCCCCACTCGGTGATGATCTGAGGGTGATGATCTTGTTCCTCAGCCAGCTCACCAATCTTGTTCGTAAATGCCAGCGCTTCCCTAAAATTCCTAAATTTATATGCACGTCTCAAGCGCTTTACCCCGTTTTCCTCGACGATCTCCCAATCCGGGATTTGAGACTTATATTCTTTTATTTCTTCTTCAGTAAGCGTCGCCTCCTCACCCTTTACGCGGACGCAATCCATACTCTTCAGATCATCCATCGCTTATCTCCTGTTCAACGATAAAAAAACTAATTGACAAAAAAAGACGCTGACAAAAGACACTTTATTTAACCTTATCGGTCTAATGCTTACTCGCCTAATTGAGCAACCTGGCGTAATAACCCGAGCAGGAGCAAACCCAACTTAATCCCACTCCCAGTCGTCACTTCAACGCGCTCACCGCGTTTGTCTGCGTTTTGAATTAATAAATAAGCGCCGCTAACTCCAATCAGAGCGCCAACAACCGCGCCGGCGACCATCGTCTTGGTTTTCCAGCTTTCATCTGCGTCGCGCAAATCAATACTGGTGCTCATCAATATTCTCCTTTCTCATGTCTTTATAAAAAGGTACAGTTATTCCAAAATGCCAGCCAGAATAACACCAATACCCCCTCCAAGTTCATGAGCTACCTTTCCCGCTCGAAAAATTTACTCACAGCTCACGTCGCAGCGCCCGAAGTGCAGCCCACCAGCTTTCGATGCGGATGATGGGCTCAACAGCAATATTAGCCCCGCGCCGCACCTGCTGTTCAATTTTGGAGAACAGGTTTTGAACCCTGAGGGCAAAGGGCGGAATAATCCTCAAGATCCGCATGAAGGCGTAAATCGAACCCGCAAATATCGCCAGAAACAACAGTGAAACGATCATGACCGGGATCAGAAGCAAGATTAGCGAGATATCCGCCCATCGGCTGGCTTCCGCTGGTCCCGCTAAACCTGCCAGCACTGCGAAAAAAACCACCAGAACCAATCCCGCAAAAATTGGGAGCATAATTTGCCACAGCTT
>Ga0302046_10005136_pt1 | contig 11566 bp, 10 predicted proteins | sample RVTome_11_FD_200261 | JGI IMG/M metagenome (GOLD analysis project Ga0302046, IMG submission 200261) | Soil microbial communities from uranium-contaminated site in the Upper Colorado River Basin, Wyoming, United States - RVT147D111 (version 2) ... | reverse complement strand
AGCGAGAACTGGCGATCGAAACGAAGATGTCAAAGAAGGTGGCTGCGTGATCAATCAGGAGCCGTGGAGAGTTTCAACTAACTTTGGGCTTGACTCCGCGTGACGGTGTGAGACTGCTATTCATATCCTATCATTATCCGCCACTTAACGCTTCTGCAAGTAGGCGTGCGTGGCGATATGTGCGTCATTTGCCTCAGCACGGATGTGAAGTTGACGTACTGTGTGCCGACTGGACAAGAATTCATCCGTCACGAATGGACGATGCACCTCTCGCCGCCGATGTTAATGTGTCATCGGTCAGAACCTGGGATCCGTACATTCAACGGCTTGCCGTTCCGGACGGCAGCATGGGTGAATCGTCGTTGTTGCCGCTCTGCATGCCGTGGTTATCCAAAATGCGACGGTTTATTCGGCGGTTTATGTTGTTTCCGGATGAGCAGATGTTTTGGATCATATCGTGCGTAATGGCCGCAATGAAAGCGATAGTAGTGCGGCAGTATGATGGAATCGTCGCCACGGGTGCTCCGTGGAGCTCACTGGTCGCTGCCTACTATGTATCCCGAAGGGCAGGAATTCCGTTCATCGTCGATTATCAGGATGTGTGGTCAATCTCCCCATCGTTGACAACTCGTCGTGGTCGTTGGAGGCGAGGTGCCCTTGATCGTATGCACAGATTGCTCATCACCAAATGCGCCGGTGTCACCGCTGTCAACCGGGAAGTGCTGGAAGACATTCACGCCGCTGCTGGAGTTATAGAGCGGAGAGTGGCCATAGTTCCAATAGGGTATGACGAGGAATTGGCACGCAAAGCTAGTCTCGTGGAGCACCAGAGGGATCGTGGTCATCTGAGAATCTCCTACTTCGGGTCGCTTTACGAAGGCAGAGTAGTCCAAGGTCTGGCCGAAGCCATGGACCGAGTCTTAAATGCTGCCACGAACCACCGGATCACGATGAATTTCGCCGGGTGTGACGTGCCGCCTGAACTCGCAACTCTAACCGTACGGCACCCTAGATTCAATGCAGTCTCTCATGGCATCGTGCCCAGGGATGAATTGACGAGGTTCATCGGGACGACCGATGTGTTTCTATTGATCACTTCTAAGAATTACCGAGCTGAACACACAAGCAAGCTATTCGACTACATGGCGATGAAACGACCGATCCTAGCCATCGCCCCGTTAGAAGGCGCGGCTGCGCGCGTCATTAGACAATGCAATCTCGGAGTTGTCGCTGAGCATGATAATGGGCCAGCCCTCGACGCATGTATTCACACGTTTCTGTCAGGCACGAGCGATGCGATGGTGTCGTCCGGCTTGGTAGAAGCATATGAAGGGGGGCATTGTGGTGAGAACACCGCCTCATTCCTTAGGGACGTATTCAGCTCGACAGTAGGATCTCAGACTCTCAGAGCGACAAATGTGGATAGAGAGGGCGCGGGTGGGCGACAAGGGAAGTAGCGATGCTGGATGTACGACGATGGAAGGAGAATTATCTTGAGTGAGAGTGCCCTGTTCTGTCGCGGTCACAATGCAGGATGACAAGAGAATGAATCGACCAGGGATGCAATTCGCCATTGTGACCGGTCTTGCCGTGGTTGTTGGTCTGATAGCTGTTGGCACCAATGCCGCGGAGTTGTATCTCATATGTGGTGTCTCGATTGGGCTGTGTATTCTCATATGTGTTAGATGGGGCACCAGAGATGTGTTTTCTCCGATGATCTACTTAGGGGTTCTCCTTGCATATTATGTATTTGGCGTTGTTAATCCTTTTCACCTTGATATCAATCACCTCGGCCTTGCACCGGGAGTGTATCTGTCTGTTATGTATGTTGTGTTCGCAGGGGTGCTTGCCTATTGTGTTGGAGCATGGGCAGGGTCGGTATTGTCGATCTCTCCTCGGGCACGTGGGGCGACTATTGAGTGCACTGGACTGTTGCGGGCCGCGATTCTGAGCCTGGGCGTGGGTGTGCTCTTCTCGGTCCCACATTACTTATCGTCAGGTATCCCTATTACTGGAGCAGATCCTGGAGAGGCACGTCGCTTCTTTACTGCTGGGCTAAGTCCATGGGCCTTTGCACAATGGACATTCCTCGAGGTCGCGTTTGTGCTGGGGCTCTATGTGTTCTCAGTTACAGACAAGCGACGGCGATGGGCTGGATTGGTCACGGCCATTGCGGGATTAGTTGTGCTGGCAGGATTAGGAAGCAGGGTTATGATTGGCACCCCTCTAATCATCGCGGCCTGTACATATCATTACGGTGCACGGAGATTACGGGGATGTCAGGCGGCGTGGCTTGGCGCGGTCTCTCTGTGTCTGATTTCGGTATTGTGGATCTGGAGAAAAAGAGAATATCTATTCCATCAAGGCGGCGGCCTTGCGATGAGCGACGAATGGGGAGGGTCGTCGACGTTATCGATTATGCAGATGGTGTTTGCCGGTCTCGCTGTCTTCGCTCGCACGAGTATCGAAGCATTCGCCTACCTAGTCACATTGGGTGGCGGTACTTTTCGCGGCGAAATCTCCCTTATGAGTTTCTATGCAATGGCGCCAGGAAAACAGGATGGCTATGGGCTGTACCATATGACCAGGTTGCTTGGTGGTGATCCTTCTGTCTCTGGCGGATCCACGGTGTCCCTAGTCGGCGGCCTATATGGGGATTTCGGCATCGTGGGAGTTCTTCTCGGGATGATGTGCCTCGGCGCGGCACTGAAGATACTGAATAGAATTGCCATATCATCTGGCTCGCTCGAAGTAATCATCTTGTATGCGGTCTGTGTAAGTTATTATCTCAATATGATTTATGGTGGACAGTTCATCGATACAAGCCTTGTCTATAGGCTGCTCGTGTTCGAAGCAGTGCTCGGAATAGCGCTGCTAACGGACAGGAACAAACTGCCGCCGAGGATGGTTGTAGCGTGCGCCACCGTACCGCTAATCCTGCTCTATGCTCTGTACCGAATGTTTATTGGAGGGCGTTGAGTTCGAGCCGTGCTGATCGTTCTCATTGCGCTGTCAAGTGGCGCGAGTTGCTGCGTGAGCCATCTCCCGCGTGGGCAGGACGTATTGTGGCGAGGCTATGAGCCACTGCCTCTCTCGCGGGACCCTCGGCGATTAGCTGGCCCGTGAAATCTACGCGAGCGCTCGATGCATGGCGTCTTCTCCACCAATGGGCGGCCTCGATGGGGAGCGCGCGCCATGTATCATCCCATTCTCGAATGTGCTCAAGAACCTTGCGATATTGTGCGAGCCGTGAAGGTTCGCGGAGATAGTCGGGGTGCGTTAGCATGAGAATCATTCCCCCGACGGAACGAATCCACTTCGCCTTGTTGAGCCATATATCAAGCGGATTGCAGCGAATCACTTCGAATAGCGTGTGGTCCTGCGGCATTGTGTAGGGCAGTTCGACTAATCGCCCGAGCAGGAATGGGAATACGTGAGAGCATCCCCCTGGCTGCGGTTCGAATGGATCCGTATCAAAAAAAGAGGCATCATATTCAAAAGGTAGCTCCTGCATCCAAGCTGGATGCCTTAGAGTTGCAGGCGACCGAAAGCCGCGGGCCCCCCACTCCACTGCGTAGTCGGCGATTTTCTCGAGGCGTGCCCGAAAGACGGTGTGATTCGAGAAGAGCTTGCCATCGTGGTACAAGCCGTGGACTCCGATCTCGTGACCGCGCTGTACTAGAGATCTGAGCAAAGTTCTGTCTATGGGATATCGTTCAGGGACGATGTTCCAAGAGGAACGGAAGCCGAGTTCCTCCTCGAGAGCGGCGACCTTCTCGATTGCATCAAAACCTTGGCGTTGCTCTACGTCATGCGTGAGTACAACTGCGCACTGCGCTCCCGCTGGCCAGAACCTTAGACCGTAAAGGGCATGTGGAGTGTGGTTGTTGAGGTTGTATAGCCATTGACATGCGAGGATCCAACCTCTTCGATCCACTGGCCAATGTGCGCCAACATGGCCGATGATGCGTTGGACCCTCATCTGCCGCAGCCTGATCTGGATGGTTCGAGGCAGCAGGGGCCTAACTGTGTAATAGCTACGTCGAGCAAAATCATGAATGGCGCTTCGGCCGACCGAGGTTTCCTCCAAGAGTAACGACCGGAAGGTCGCATCGTCATCCGTGAGGGGCGCCAGCAACGGATCAATGCCCCAAAAGGAAGCAAGAGTATCGGTAGCGAGTGACGTGTCAGCTCGCTCATCGCGTCTGTGTACCATATAGACACCTAACCTAACATGAGGTCATGGGCTCGGCCTCGGTTATCAGGCGGTCCGCAAACCAAGAGGATAGATTTACGTCGCATTCGAGGCCTCTTCGCTTGCGGGTGCGTTTCTCAAGGGGCATCGAGTCGATTTCTGCTGCACTGTGGAGAATCGTGAGGAACCCCCGGTCGGCGAGATACCGGTCGATCGCCCCCGTCGCCCCCGCAAAAATGCTGAAGGCGGGAATTCCGAGAACGGCGGCTTCGCGAACCATGGTGCCACCCCCGCTTATTACCACGTCGGCAAAAGACATGAGGCTCAGCGAATCAATGGGGTTCGGAGGAACCAAGAATGGACCTTTTCCGTTGAGCTCCATGTGATACCTCTCAGTGTGCTTCGTGTCGCGAGGCAAAATGACGCATTGGCACTGTCCCCAAGTTAAGGGCGCCAGTCTGCGAAGCACAGCACTCATGAGTTCGCTACTGAGCGGGTTGTAGTAATGAGCTTCGGTCGCGGGCGGCCTTATTACCACCAGAAGGTGACGAGGGTCGAGGTTGAGGGAAGTTAGGATCGTCGGGTTCGGTGAGAAATTGCTGAGATAAACATGTTCCTTTAGTCCCGGATAGCCAACGAATTTGTTAGAGGTCGCATACGTTCGAGGATTCGACGCTATCAGAATCCGCGGTATGTACGCGCGACGAACCAAAGGGTGGACGAAGAGCTTTGAAGAGAATTCGTAGTCATATGAAGTTATGCATGCAACCCTGGAAAGGGCGGCAGCTCCGATCTGAGACCTGCTGCCATGATTCACGGCAAGGTCGAACTGTTTGCCCTTAATTACCTGACGTAGGGCGAGAATTCTAGAAACGAGCGCAAGATACCTTTGGGAAGCGCCCAACCCGTCTATAGATCCGACAGGAACGAAGGGCGCTTGGTGTTGCTGAAGCAACTCGATTATGTGGCCCGATGCACGCGCCGTCACGAATGTTTCGTGTCCCCGCGCCTCAATCTCATCAATGATCGGGCCGAAGAAAAGCACGTGCGGGCTGTTTTCCAGGTCGATCCAGAAGTTCATGTAGTGGCCGCCTTCGCTGTCGGAGCCCGGTCGAGCTTTTTCAGCGGTCTGGCCGGTACGCCCCCCACGACCGTATACGGGGGCACGTCACGCGTCACGACAGCGCCGGCTCCGACGATGCTCATGGTTCCGATGGTCACGTTCGGCAGGATGATCGCTCCGGTGCCGATCCAGGCGTCATCCTCGATGCGGACCTGACCGCGAACCGTGGGGACGAGACTGGCCAATCGGGACCAATTCGGATCCGACGAGGTGACGAGCGTGACGCGCTGAGCGATGGCGACGCGGTCGCCGATGATCACCTTTGAGGAGTGGTCCTCGAGAAGCTCGCTGACAATGAGCTCCTCACCGACGTAGACTTGCCTGCCGACGTGGTAGCCCAACCGGCGCATCAGGAAAACCCGCATGGAATTGCCGGGCACCACGCGCAGAAGAAGCTTCAGCGTCTTCCGGTACGCGACAACGGCCAGATCAGTGAGCTTGAAGGCCGACGAATGGCCTGTATAGGGCATAAGCACGCTCCAGGACCGGAAAGAGGATCGGTGCATGGATTTGCCTGAACCGACCGTACTCGACGAGGGTTCCGTTGAATTTCTTCTTGAAGTCCCGCACGCCATAGGATTGGTCGGGCCGCCCCGCGCCGCCGAAATCGAACGACCGGCTGTCTGCCGACAGGCACTCCTTGATCGCATGCCAGACCATGGTCTCATTTGGGTAGAGGCCCCGGGGCGCAGGGTACAGAGAGCCAGCGTACCAGTCGTACGTTACGCCATGGAATTGGAGGATGGCCCTTGCGGCGATGCTCTTCCCATCCAGCTGCATGATCCAGAAGCGAGCCATCCGTTTGGGTGTCAGATCGCGCCAGGCATTGCGGAATACGGGAAGGCCGAGCAATGGCACTCGTCTGCGGCTGTAAGTGTCTTTCACGATGCGGTAGAAGCAATCGAGATCCGATTGATCGGCGACCTCGCGGATCGTAGCACCGCGATCGAGAGTGCGCCGGATGTTCTTCCTCGCGTCCTTGTCGATGCGGCGCCAGACCGATTCCTGACCACGGGAAAGATCGATCAGGAAGTTGAGATGGGATTCGTAGAGGAAGGAAGCCTCCAGCATTTGCGGACGCAGTGGACCGGCATCGGAGATGTTCCTGATCTCGGTGAACAGTGCTCGTCGTGCCATGTGCGAAGAATAGGTCGACAGCAGCAGTGGAAGGGCGGCGGGCGCTCTGCAGAGAATGCCCCCGAAGGCAACTGCTCGGGACGTCAGCCGTTTCGGTGGCAGACGAAACTGCGAAATGAGCGTTGACGCGAGAAGTGCATCGATCTCACCGCTCGCCGTATTGACGGCCCCCAGAACGTGAGGTTCGGTCTCGCCGATGTCCGAGAACACCCGCATCATGTCGGGTGTGTGGAACACATTGGCGTCCGGGCAGGAGGCCAGAAGCCGTTCCCAGGCACTCAACGGGAGGTCATTATTGGCTTGGATCACCCAGCCTGACATCGGTCCCTCGGGGCGGTACCCGCGCACGATTTGAATGATATCGCGGAAGAGCCGTGCCCTGTTCCTCCATCGGAAGACGCAATGAGGGGGTGGCTGGAGCACCCTCCGGAAGGAGCTGCATGCCGGCAGGGGCGTTTGCTGCCCGGACGGAGCTACGCAGAGCATTGACAGCGGGATGCGGCCCACCTATCATGCCCCGAATGCGCCCCGGGCGGGGGAGAACCCGCGGCCAGTCGCGCCTTTCGTGGAGGAGCATCACGGCACGATGAACGACCGGCCTTCCAACCGAAAAGCGCTTGTCGTCGACGGGGACCAGGAGACCCTCTCTCTCACTGCGGAGGCGCTCCATTCGTTCGCCCCGGGGTTCGACGTGGCGACCGCCAACGACCCGGGACAGGCGATCGCTTGGCTCGAGACATTTCATCCGGACATCCTGCTCCTGAGTGAAGCATACGCGGCATCCAATCACCACATGTTGGCGGCACGAGTGCGTGCCGATGAGCACACCAAGCACTGCAAGATTATCATGGTCTCTGAGGCAGCTCTCGATGGTAGTAAAGCGACAGAACGGCCGGGCGGGCCGGACGCCACGCTGACAAAGCCATTGAACTTGCCACTCCTGCTGCAGACCGTGCGCAAGGTGCTCGAACATTAGTTCAGGCGGGCGCGATCGTTGAGCTATTCGGCCCAGAGCAGGATCGATAAGGCGCAGTTGGTGTTCCTCGATGGGGCGGTTGTAGCGGTCGCCTTTCTCGCGGCCACTTGGCTCAGGCACGGCGCCGGCTTGCTGGCCAGCGGCCCAGTCGACGGCGTGCCATGGATCGCCTACTCGACCACGGCCCCCTTCGTCGCGCTCGTCTTCCTCCTCATCTTCCGCTACCGCGACCTGTATTCCCAGCCGATGGGTCGGTTCGCCGAGGCGGTGCGCATCGCGCAGGGCGCCACCATCGCCATCACTGGCATGCTGGCGCTCATGTTCTTCTACCGGGGCTATTCCTACTCGCGCGCCACCGTCGTGATGTTCTACCCCCTCGTCATCGTCATGGTGGTCGGCGGCCGTTCGCTCTACCGGGCATACGGCGTGGCGCTCCGGGCCAACCCCGCCGCCCGTAGGAACCTCCTGATCGTCGGGTTCGGGACGGCAGGGCAATACCTTGGCCGGCAGCTGATCGCTCATCCGCGCTTCTACGACGTGAAGGGGTTCCTCGACGATGACCCCGCGAAGGCGGATGCCGCTCTAGGGGACAGGAGGGTCATCGGCACGACCGCCGACCTCGAGCGGGCGGTCGTGGAGCACCAGATCGACCAGGTCATCATCGCCATCCCCTCCGCTCACCGGGACCGGGTGATGGAGCTGGCCGGCACCTGCATGCGGATGAAGCTCCTCTGGAAGATCGTGCCCGACCTCTACGATATGCGGCTGGAGCGGCTCAGCATCGACCATATCGGTTGTCTGCCGCTCGTAGGGCTGCGGGGGTCGGGGGTGGTCGGCTACAACTGGGCGCTGAAGCGGGCGTTCGACCTCGGTCTGGCGTGGCTGGCGATCCTGGTCTCGATGCCGCTGTGGCTGCTGCTGGCGGCCGCCGTCAAGCTCACCTCGCGCGGGCCGGTGCTGTTCCGGCAGCGGCGCATCGGCCTGAAGGGGAAGGAGTTCACCTTCCTGAAGTTCCGCTCCATGCGGACCGGCGCCGATCCCCGCCTGCACCAGGACTACACCTCCGACTGGATCTACGGCAGGACCGGCAAGGCCGAGGAGCCTGCCCCGCGCTCGCTGGGGGCGGCGGCGCGCGGCTCGCTCGGCAACGGCGAGGCGGTGCACAAGTTGACCAGGGACCCCCGGGTGACGCTGGTCGGCCGCTTCCTGCGGCGCACCAGCCTGGATGAGCTGCCGCAACTGTGGAACGTGGTGCGGGGCGACATGAGCCTGGTCGGGCCGCGCCCGCCGCTGCCGTACGAGGTGGAGCGCTACACCGAGTGGCACAAGAGGCGGCTCGATGTCCTTCCCGGCATCACCGGCCTGTGGCAGGTGAGCGGCCGCAACGCGCTGTCGTTCGAGGAGATGGTCCGCCTCGACATTGAATACATCGAGACCTGGTCGCTCGAGCAGGACGTGAAGATCCTGCTGAAGACCGTTCCGGCCCTGCTGTTCGGCAAGGCCTACTGAGGGCGCTATGAGCGAGGCAGAGATCCGCATCGGAGTGGTCGGCTGCGGCTACTGGGGCCCCAACCATATCAGGGTCTTCTCGGCGCTGCGGGGACTCGGCGCGCGGATGGTGCTGGCGGCCGATCGCGAGACGGCGCGGCGCGAGCATATCGCCGGGCTCTACCCCTGGGTGCGGCTCGAGACCGAAGCCGAGGCGGTCCTCGACAGCCCCGACGTCGACGCGGTGGTGATCGCGACGCCGGTCCACACCCACTACGAGTTCGCCCGCCGCGCGCTCGCGGCGGGCAAGCACGTCCTGGTGGAGAAGCCGTTCGTCACCGAGGTCGAGCAGGGGCAGCTTCTGGTCGACCTGGCGAGCCGCCACGGGCGCGTCCTGATGACCGGACATACCTTCGAGTACACCGCCGCGGTCAACAAGATCCGCGACATGCTGGCCGAGGGGATGCTGGGGGACGTGCTGTACGTCCGGTCGGAGCGGGTCAACCTCGGGCTGTTCCAGAAGGACATCAACGTGCTGTGGGACCTGGCGCCGCACGACGTGTCGATCCTGATCTACACGCTGCAGCGCGTGCCGACCCACGTGGCGGCCACCGGCAGCGCCCACGTCACCCGGGGGGTGGAGGACGTGGTCATACTGACCATGGAGTTCGGGCCGGCGGTGATGGCGAACGTCATCGTGTCGTGGCTCGACCCGCGCAAGGTGCGCCAGATGACGGTGGTCGGCAACCGCAAGATGCTGGTGTACGATGACCTGTCGGCCAACGAGAAGATCCGCATCTACGACAAGGGGGTCGAGGGGCCGAAGCACTATGACTCGTTCGGCGAGTTCCAGTATTCTTACCGCTACGGCGATATCGTCACCCCGATGCTGAAGGAAGCGGAGCCGCTGCGGGTCGAGTGCGAGCATTTCCTCGATTGCATCCGCCGCGGCGCCACGCCGCGCAGCAGCGGCGAGTCGGGGCTGCAGGTGACGCGCGTGCTGGCGGCGGCCCAGCGGTCGCTGCGCAACAGCGGCGCCCGGGTGGCCGTCTAGACCGTCCCGCGCCGCCGGCGAGGGGGCGAATCATGAGCGAATCCTTCTTCAAGCATCCACAGGCGCTGGTCGAAAGCGACACCGTCGGTGACGGCACCCGGGTCTGGGCGTGGGCCCACGTCATGAAAGGCGCGCGGGTCGGCGCCGACTGCAATATCGGCGAGCACTGCTTCGTCGAGCAGGGGGTGGTGCTGGGCGATCGGGTGACGGTGAAGAACGGCGTGGCGCTGTGGGACGGAGTGACGGCGGAGGACGACGTGTTCTTCGGACCGGAAGCTGTGCTGACCAACGACCTCCGCCCCCGCAGCAAGGTCCGCCGGGAGTACGTGCCGACCCTGATCGAGAAGGGAGCCTCGATCGGCGCCAACGCCACCCTGTTGTGCGGGATCACCATCGGCCGTTACGCCATGGTCGGCGCCGGAGCCGTCGTCATCCGCGACGTGCCGGCGCACGCCCTGGTGGTCGGCAATCCGGCGCGCATCGCCGGCTTCGTCTGCCGCTGCGGCGCCCGCCTCGGCGACGACCGCGTGACGGTCAGCTGCGCCGAGTGCGGCACCGGCTACGATCGGGCGGACGACGGGGCGGTGAAGCGCGTTCCGTGAAATCCGCGCCCGCCCCTCCCTCACTCTCCCGCGGCGGGCCTCCTACGGGCATCCGTGCTCGTGCGACGCGAAGTAGCTGACGAAGATCGCCAGATCGTCCGGCCCGACGAGTCCATCCCCGTCCAGGTCGGCGAGCGTGCTGAATCTCGGGTCGCCGGTCATCGTGTTCCAGGCGCGCGCCAGGACGTTGAGGTCGCGGCCGTCGATCATGCAATCGTCGTCGATGTCGGGGTTCCTGATGACGAACAGGGCGTCGGCGCGGCTGCCCGAGGCGAGGTCGGGGTTGGTCACCGTCAGGCTGCGCGGGCCGAGGGTTGCCGCAGGTCCGACCCGGATGATCGTCTCGAGCGCCGTCGGCGCGATGATCTGGACCGGATCGATCGAGATATCGGCGCTGAGGTTCACGGCGGCGCCGGACTGGAAGCCGCTGCCGTTCACCTGAATCGTGTGGGTCCCTCCCTGAATGACATAGATCGAGCCGGTTTCCACCTCGAGCGCGGAGGTCACGTCCGGCGCCGGCGCCGTGACCACCTGGACGACGTCGGCCGGCCCGGTCACCGCCCCGGTCTCGTTCGAGTCGATCGCGTAGGCATTTGCGGTGATGACCGTGCCGGTGGCGAGGGGGCTGTCGACCCGGACGGTCAGCTGGACCGAGCCGGAGCCGCCGGCGATCAGATTGCCGATCGGCCAGGTCACGGTGCCGCCGGACCGGCTCCCTCCCGCCGAGGCCGACACGAAGGTGGTGTCGGCCGGCACGGCGCCGGTCACCACGACGCCGGTGGCGTTGGCGTTGCCGCCGTTGGCGAAGCTCAGCGTGTAGTTCAGCAGGTCGCCCATCGGCACCGGGTCGGGCGAGTGCTGCATGCCGATCTGCAGGATCGGGGCGGAGGAGACCGTGGTGGCGACCGCCGCGCCGGTGACCGCCGGAGTTTCATTACTGTCGATGCTGTAGGCGCCGTTCATGATCGTCGTGCCGTTGGGCAGCGGGCTG
>Ga0302046_10005135_pt1 | contig 11568 bp, 11 predicted proteins | sample RVTome_11_FD_200261 | JGI IMG/M metagenome (GOLD analysis project Ga0302046, IMG submission 200261) | Soil microbial communities from uranium-contaminated site in the Upper Colorado River Basin, Wyoming, United States - RVT147D111 (version 2) ... | reverse complement strand
AGCGCTCCGGAGATCCCTACTTCAGTGACGATGCCGATCTCCTCGCGACGCTCGCCAATCAGTCTGCGGTAGCGATCCGAAACGCGCAGACCCATCAGCAGGTCGTGCAGGTAAACGAGCACATCCAACGCATCCTGGCAACGATGGAGAGTGGCGTGATCGCCGTTGGGCCAAGTTTCCGTATCACGCTGAGCAACCGCGCGGCCGAGGAAATGGTGGGAGCCTCTCCGGACACCCTGCGCGGACGCCGGCTACAGGATCTGCCAGTCCCCTTCGCTCGCTTGATCGCTAAGACCATCCGAGAAGCTCAGTCCCACCTGCAGAGGGAGATGATGCTACCGCATTCAGCGGGGCAGCCGCTTCCGATCGTGTGCTCCACGTCGCCACTCCGCGGCTTGCATGGCAACACAGTGGGCGCCGTTGCTGTCTTCAGCGACCTGTCCCGGATCAAGGAACTGGAGGCGGAGAAGCGCCGGGCCGAGCGGTTGGCCTCGCTCGAAGCCATCGCGTCGGGACTCGTCCATGAGATCCGGAACCCTCTGGTGGGCCTGAAGACGTTCAGCCAGCTGCTCCCGTCGCGATTCCTCGACTCCGAATTCCGCGACAGCTTCACGCGTATCGCGGATCGTGAGATCGATCGCATCAACGACCTTCTCGTCCGTTTCCGCACACTGGCATCCTCATCCTCCCTGCCTATGGAGCCGCTGGATATCTCGGTGCCCCTCCAGGCCACCCTCGAGCTGCTGAAGCCCCAGTTCGAGGAACGCCGAATCGAGCTCCGGCAGATCGGCGATGGGGTACCACGCCAGATCCTGGGGAACGCGTCCCAGTTGGAGCAGCTTTTTCACAACCTGTGCTTGAATGCCATCGAGGCCATGGAACCCGGGGGCGAGTTGACGGTTCGAGTGGCGGAGCCCACCGAGGCGAGTGCAGGCGGCCTGGTCGTCGAGATCTCCGATACCGGCAGTGGCATCTCAGCCGAGATTCTCGACGCCATCTTCAACCCCTTCGTGAGCACCAAGTCGCGCGGCTCGGGGCTCGGGCTGGCCATCTGTCGCGCCGTGACGGATGCGCACCGCGCTACGCTCCGAGCCCGGAACAACACTGGGCGCCCCGGCTGCACCTTCAGCGTGGAGTTCCCCTTCCTCACGCCCCGCCAGGCTGACGTGAGCTCATGAGAACCGTCCTCGTCGTCTCTCCGGATGAGGTGTTGCGAGCCAGACTACTTCGGGAGATGGAGGACCGGTCCATCTTCTCCGCCTCGGCGGACGAGGAGGCGCTGAAGACCCTGCGATTCACGGAGATCGATCTGATCTTCAAGACGGTGGTGGCGCCCTCGGCGGACTTTCCCGCTTTCGTCGCGCGGGCCCGGAACCTCGGTCCTTCGACCGTTGTGGTGGCCGTTCTCCCAACGAACTCCACGGGCACGGACGACGAGGCCGCGGTCGAGGTGGCAGACTTCGTACTCTTCCAACCCTTCACCTCCCGACAACTTCAAGGTGTGTTGCGACAGGCCGAGGAGAAGCTGCGTCTGCTCCAGGAGGTCTCCGCGCTGCGTTCGTCCCGGAAGGGAGGTGGGCGTGTCCCCGTGCAGGAGTACCCGGTGACGAACCTCGAGGTCTCTTCGCATTCCCTCACGCAGGTGGTGAAGGAGTTTGCCAAGGCATTGGCGGCCGGTTTCGACCTGCCGCGCGTCCTCGATCTCTTCCTCGACGCCGTCTCCGAGATGGCCCGTCCGAGCCGCAGCGCCATCCTGCTGGCCGATCAGGAAGGCCGGCAGTATCAGGTGCGGGCGTTCCGCGGCCTGGCTCCCAATCTCGTCGAGTCGGTGAGCCTGCCGGCAGACGATGGCCTTCCCTTGTGGCTGGCCGCAGAGGGCCGACTCATCCAGATCGACGAGGTGCAGGAGCGGCTCGTCGACCCGACCGCCCGCGAGATCAAGCGCGAGTTGAGCTTGCTCCAGGCTGTGTTGGCCATCCCCCTGATCTCCCGAGGGGAGCTCGTGGCGATACTCTCGCTCGGGCAGCGGATCACGGGCGGTGCGTACAGCCGGCGTGAAACCGAGGTGCTCTTCAATCTGGCGACTCACCTGGCGACCGCGATCCGTGACATCCGGGTGCACCATCTCCTCGAATACCAGAAGGAGTTCAACGAGCGGATCCTGGCACACATGTCCAACGGCGTCATCACCATCAGTCCCGAGGAGAAGGTGGTGATGATGAACCGCCGGGCGGCGGAGATCCTCGGGATCCCTGCGCGTGATGTGCTGAACCGGGATCTCCGTGTGCTGCCGTCCCCGCTGGGCGATCTGCTCTTCGAGACTCTCAGTCGTGGGCGCGCGCTCAACCGGTCGGAAGTGCAGCTCCCGCTCCGAAATTTGCCTCTGGAGATCTCCACCTATCCTGTCGTCGGCGACGGCACCGCTCCTCTGGGCGCGGTGCTGGTATTCGAGGACCTTACCGCGCAACGTCAGCTTGCACAGGAGAAGCGGAGTGCAGAGCAGCTTCAGCTCTTGACCCGCATCGTCGCTCGAATCGCCGATGAGATCAAGAATCCGCTGGTATCGATCAGCACCTTCATGGAGCTCCTTCCCGAGCGCTACGAGGACACGAGCTTCCGGCATCATTTCGCTGCGGTTGTCGGTCGGGACGTGCGTCGCATGGTGCAGATCTTCGAGAAGCTGGCCGCCCTGGTCAACGAAGGCGACTACAAGCTAGGCCCGGTGGACGTGCGCCGCGTCGCCAGTGAATGCCTGGAGGAACTGGGGGCCCAACAGGTCCCGGCTGCCGGCGCGGAGCCCCGCCTGCTCACCTTCATCGACGAATCGACCCAGAAGCACGTGACCGCGAATCTGTCCCACGAAGGACGGTCGTTCGTGGTCCGCGGAGATCATGGGATGCTGAAGAAGGCGATCTCGTACCTGGTCTGGTATCTCCTCCGCAAGACTGGGAGCCAGGAGGCCAAGATCTCCCTATCCATCTCGCGACTGGAGCCCGAAGATCGTGTCCGGCTCACCGTCTCGTCGCGTTCGGCGGATGTCCGGCCGGACGAGTTGCGGCGCATCTTCGACCCGATCCAGGTGGTCCAAGAGAACCTCATCGACGTCGGGCCTTGCGTGAGCCAGCGGATCGTCGAAGCGCAGGGCGGCCAGCTCGAGGCGCGGCAAGAACGCGGGGAGGTGAGCTTCGTCGCCACTCTGCCGACGGTGCCCGCGGGAGCGACGCCATGAGCGAGCGCGGTCGTATCCTGGTGGTCGACGACGAAATGGGGCCGCGCGAATCTCTGCGCATGATTCTCAAGCCCCACTACGACATCGTGACTGCGGATAGCGGGGAGGCCGCGCTGAAGGCGCTCGGCCCGTTCCGTCCGGACCTGATCTTCATGGACATCAAGATGCCGCAGATGGACGGGATCGAGCTGCTCCGTCGCATCAAGGCGCTGGATCCGAGCATCGAAGTGGTGATGATCACCGCTTATGCTTCCCTGGATACGGTCAAGAACGCTCTGACACATGGCGCGTTCGAGTATCTGATCAAGCCGTTCAGCCGTCAGGACCTCGAGGAGACAGTTCGCCGGGCACTCGCGCGCCGGCAGACGGAACTGGGCACGCGCGGCCAGCTCGCGACGCTGGTGAACGAGATGCGATCCCTCGCGACCAAGACGCGAGAACTGGAGGAGGAAGCGCGGCGGGAACAGGCCGAACAATCGTTGCGCGTGACCCAGCTCTCGATTCTTCGCGAGATTTCCGGCGGCATCCTGAGCCAGCTCAACCTGTCGGAGCTCGCAGCGGCGATCAGTGCCCAGCTCAAGGAGGCTCTCGGCTACGACGAGGTCGACATCCACCTGGGTGTGCCGTTGCCCCCCATCAGCGCCGATGCCAGGGTGGTGGTCTGCCCGATTCGCGATGAGGGCGCCACGCTGGGGCATCTGGTGGCCTCCAACCGCACCGCCGCCCGCCCGATCGACCCGCGCGAGCGTGAGCTACTCGAGATGCTCTCGGATTACGTGGCCGTGGCCATCCGGAACTCTCGCCTCTACGGGCAGGTCGAAGAGACGAAGCGTTCGCTGGAGCAGCTCATCCACTCAGCCGGGGACGCGATCATCTCGCTCGACAGCGAGGGTAAGATCCTGGGGTGGAATCCCGCCGCCGAGCGAATCTTCGGGTGGCGGAAGGCGGAGGCGGAGGGTCGTCCGCTCAGTGACCTCTTGCCCGAGGAGGCCTACCGGCGAGCTCGGGCAGCGCTGCGGCCGGAAGCGCCGGTCACGATGTTCGAGGTCGTCACCCGCCGCGATGACGGCAGCAACCTGAACCTGGCGGTGACGCTCTCGGCCCTCTTGGGCCGAGAGGGAACGCTCGAAGGCATGCTGGCCATCGTGCGCGATACGACAGCCCAGCGGGAAATGGAAGCGCAGATGCTCCAGTCCGAGAAGCTCACGGCGCTCGGCCAGATGGCGGGTGGTATCGCCCACGACTTCAACAATCTCCTCCAGGCCATCCTCGGATACGCGCAACTCATGGGCAAAAATCCCGCCAATGCGGAGATCGTCCGCCGAGGGTTGGACGTCATCGAAACAGCAGCGACCAGCGGAGCTGAGACCGTGCGGCGCATCTAGAAGTTCGCGCGGCTCCGTCCGGAGGAGCCTTTCATCGCGATCGACGTCAACCAGGTGATTCACGACGCCGTAGCGATGACCCGCCCCCGCTGGGAAGAGCGTTCATCCAAGAGTGGTGTGCCCCTCCACCTCGAGCTCCAGCTTGGTCCCGTGCCGGCCATCATGGGCCGGCCGTCTGAGCTGAGTGAGGTCGTGACGAACCTGGTTCTCAACGCCATCGATGCGATGCCGGCAGGCGGCACGCTCAATATACGGACGCTCGCCGACAGCACGGGTTGGGTAGTCCTCACCGTCGCCGACACGGGTGTGGGGATGACAGAAGACGTCCGCAAACGGGTCTTCGATCCCTTCTTCACGACCAAGGGCGAAGCAGGAACCGGCCTGGGGCTCTCGGTTTCCTACTCCATCGTCAAGCGACATGGCGGAGAGATGCGTGTCGACAGCGCACCGGCGCGCGGGACGGTGTTCACGATCCTCCTTCCCGGAGGAGAAGCAGGCGCGCCCGATGGAGGTGGGAGTGTCGAATCCCTCGGCACTCGGCGCGGCCGGATCCTCCTTGTGGATAACGACGTTCAGGTCCTCACCATCTTGGGTGAGATGTTGAAGGATGCGGGCCACGACGTCGTAGCTGTCAGCAGCGGCCTGGAAGCCGTCCGGGCGTTCGGGCCAGGCACTTTCGATCTCGTGCTCAGCAACGTCGCCATGACGGGAATGACCGGGTGGGAACTGGCCCAGCGGATTCGGCTGAACGATCAGAGCGTGCCCATCATCTTCGTAACTGGTTGGGGACTCCAGGAGGAGGACCAGGCGCGCTGCCGCACCCTCGGCATCAGCTCGGTCCTGTTCAAGCCCGTTGCTCCGGCCGAGCTTCATCGGACGGTGCAGAACACCCTTGCTGACCAGGCCGGCCAGGCGGTCTCATCGGCGTTCTGAGCGGCAGAGCGAAGCCAAAGCGCCGCGCTCTGCTTGGGCTGAGACCGCTCGTCGGTGTCCGGCTCAGGTAGGCGGTCCGGAGCAAGTCGGCCACCCGGTCGCGCACATCGTTGGCATGCGGCGGCGCGAGGGCGGGCCCGCAAGCGGTGGAGCAGGCCGGGTGGCCGGGTGGGCCCTCTGCCGGGAAGCGGGAGGCGCTGCACCTGCCGCACGCTGAGGGTGAGAGCGTCGGCCACCTCAGCGTTACTGACGTGGCCGACAAGGGCGGCCTTGACCAGGCCCACCCGGGCTTCCTAGCGTGAGTCTATTCCAGCAGCTTGATAGACCGGGAGGAAGCGGTGAGATTCCCGGCAGTTGACGGGGGTGGTGACGTAGTTACTACTGGCCTCCTGGGCGCAGTCTTGACAGACACTACTTCATCCATAATGTACAATTACACGCTCGCTAGAGGAGACGGAGGGCCACGCGATGAATGACCAGGCTAACGCTACTCCTTCGGTCAATCCTGACTTTCGCCGTGCGGTCGACGCGAAGTTGGACTCCCTGATTGATCGCTTCTATCGCACCGTCCCTTTCGCTCGCCATCAATTGGAGAGCCGCGAACTCAGCATCGAGTATTACAAGCGTCACACGATGGAGACGATCCTGCGCATTCGCCGAAAGCGAACAATCGATGCCCTTGTAATTCATTACTTCACGAAGCACGACCCCCGTCAAGCGAAGGCGTGGGCACAATACACTGAAGAGGAGATGCTCCATGATGCCCTCTTCGCCAAGGATCTAGAACGCCTCGGTGTCACCCCCAAAGACATCTACAATCAAGAGCCATTCCTGGCCACGAAGCTCCTCAACGGCTATTTCTACTACACTCTTGAGTACGAAGGACCGTTGGCATCCATTGCCAGCGCGTACTTCCTTGAGTACACAACCAGGAAAACGCAGCCGGCTTGGATAGAGAACCTTGAACAAGTACTAGGAAAGGACGAGACGCGTGGGGCTCGCACTCATGTCAGTTATGACATAGGGGAAGAGCACACGCATTTCGTCTGGAACGTGCTTATGTCGCTCGTAAGAAACTCAGACGACGAGAAGCGGGTCTTGATGCACATGAATAACTGGTACGCTCTGTTTTGCGCTTACTTCAATGAGCTGTACCACTCGACTATCGGTGGCGATTCCGATTCTGCGATGGAGACTCCTTCTGTTGTCGTACGCAACGCAGCGGTCGTCTGACTCGAAGATGAAGCGTCACGGCTGAGGACGCCCCCGGATCTCGACCAGCAAGATTCGTTTGATCAGCGTCAAAGTGACGACTTTCGGTTTGCGCAAAGGTAGAGTTAACTAGCGCCTACAGCCTCTCGATAACTGTCGCGATCCCCTGGCCGAAGCCGATGCACATCGCCTGGAGTCCGCGGCGCTTGCCGGTACGCTCCAGCTCGTGCAGCAGGGTCGTCATCAGCTTCGCTCCGGAGCAGCCAAGTGGATGGCCTAGGGCGATCGCCCCTCCATTGACGTTGACCCGCTCCACATCAGGGTGAAGCTCCCGCTCCCAGGCCAGAACCACCGAGGCGAAGGCCTCGTTGATCTCGAACAGGTCGATCTCCTCCAGCTTTATCCCTGCCTTCCTGAGCACCCGCTGAGTCGCCGGGATCGGTCCGGTCAACATAATTGTGGGATCCACACCAGCGAGCGCCGTCGCCACGATGCGGGCGCGCGGCCTGACCCGCAGTATCCTCGCGCGAGATTCGGACATGATCAGAAGCGCGGCGGCGCCGTCGGAGATCTGTGAGGAGTTCCCCGCTGTCACGACCCCATCGGGTTTGAAGGACGGCGCGAGCGCCGCCATCCTCTCTCGGTTCACCGGGACGCGCACTCCCTCGTCCGTGTCGAAGATAGTCCTGTCCGGGAGTGTGATGGGTACGATCTCCCGCTTGAAGCGGCCCTCGTCGATCGCGCGACCGGCGTTCTCATGGCTCTTGGCGGCGAACTCGTCGAGCTCCTCGCGCTTCAACCCCCACTTCTCCGCGACCATCTCGGCCGAAAGTCCCTGGGGGATGATGCTGTACCGCGCCTGCAGGCGGGGGGAGAGTGGCCCTTCACCGGGGCCCATCCCGTTGGACCCCATCGGGACCCGCGTCATGCTCTCAACGCCCCCTGCGATCACGCACTCGTACTGCCCGGCCATGACGCCCATGGCCGCAAAGTTCGCGGCCTGCTGGCCCGACCCACACATACGGTCGAGCGTGGTCCCGCATACGTCCAGCGGGAGGCCCGCGATCAGGGCCGCGTTGCGAGCGATGTTCATCCCCTGCTCACCAAGCTGATCGACACAGCCGATCACCACGTCCTCGATCTCGCTGGGATCGATGCCCGCGCGTCCGACCAGGGCGCTCAGAGTATCAGCCAGCAAGTCGTCTGGTCTCACCGCGGCAAGCTTGCCACTCCTCCGTCCTACCGCCGTCCGCACCGCGTCGACGATCACCGCTACTTGCATGCCCCGCGTCCGTTCCGATAGTTCAAGTGGGGTGAACGACATCTGTCCGCCGCCTGACCAGGCCAGCAAGCTTGCAGAACGCACACACCACCCCGGTGGTCACCTGCCCGCATGAGGAACACTCCACCAGCGTCACGTCCTCTAGGCGCTCGAACGCAGGTCGGGCCTTCTCGAGGAAGCCGAAGAGAAAGTTATGCTTGGCGCCGGGTGACGCCTCTTCCAACCGGTTGAGCAGCTCCTTGTGATTGAGCGAGGTCGCGCCTTTCGAGAAGGGGCACTCCTCGACGATGTAGTCGATGCCCCGCAGAAAGGCGTACCCGGCCGCCTCGAGCTCCGACAGCCGGTAGAGCGGCTTCACGCGCCGCACCAGCTTGGGATGGGTCGCGTGCAGGACTGGCGATTGCCGAGGCAGCGCGTCGGTCTGCCAGTGAAGAACCGACCCGAAGAGCGTGGCCGCCTCGTCATCGAGGTTGTGTCCGGTGGCCACGACCTGATACCCGTGCTCCAGCGCGGCGCGATTCATGAGGTATCGCTTTGAGAGGCCGCAGGCCGAGCAGGTGGGCCGCCGCGTCACCTTCTGCACCTCGGGGATGGAGGCGCCCACCGCGTCCGCCACACGCTCGATGATCAGCTTCTGGCCGCGCGCCGTCGCGAATGCCTCGCACTTGCCCTTGGACTCCTGCGAATAGGCGAAGATCCCGAGATCGAGGTACAGTCCCGCCGTTCGGTAGCCCTCCTCCAGCAGCACATCCCACAGCGCGAGCGAGTCCTTCCCCCCCGAGACGGCGACGAGGATGGTCTCGTCCCGGCCGAACATTCGATGCTTTTGGATAGCTTCGGAGACCTGCCGGCGAAAGAACTCGATGAAGTGCAGCACACAGAACGCCGCGTTATGGCGTCTGAGCTCCAGTGCCGCTGACTCTCCGCACTTCCGGCATCTCATGGCTTCCCGCCCCCGACGGAAATGGCCGCGATGCCGGATTCAGCGCAGCTCCCGCCGGACATGACCGGCCGCACCTCGATCACGTCGTCGGCGCCCACGACCGTGTCCGCGGTCAGGAGCTCATTGCCCCGGATGACGAGCACAGTGCCGGGCAAGATGTCGAGCTCGACCAAGAGCTCCTTCACCCGTCGCTTGCCCAGGATCTCAATCTCCCGTCTAGGGTTCCGGAGGATCACCTTCATACGTGTCGATCACGTGGGGGGCCGAGGCCGGCTCGCGATCGTGCTTGCCGCCTACTCATCAAGGCCTTCACCGCCCGGAGCTGCTCGAGGTGCTCCGCATCGTGACGAACCTGAAGCAACCACGGCTGGGCCAGAACCAGATCTCCGAACGAGAAATGCGCCCACTTCAGCGAGCGAGAACCCGCCGTCCCGCGGCACTCGATCGATACTAGACTCTGGTCTCGGGCGGCGCTAAGGTCCGCCAGAACCTCTTCGGTGGTGCGCCCAACTCGCGCCGCAGCACCGAGAGCACCTCGGCAGACCCCGGAGGCCGAGCGGCCAAGGGTGTGAGACCCTTCAAATCGGCCGGAAACCGAGGTCTGGTGTCCTGCCTTCTTGAGCAGCCTGGACATCAACTTGCCCGTCGCGGGCTCCGCCAGCATCAGAGGGTCGACGACCTCACCCACGGACCAGTCCCTCTCGCTCGGATGCACAGTCGGTCTGTCCCTGAGACAGGCTCCCGAGCTTTCCCAGCTCCTCGGCGCGAAGCGACCCAAACTCGTTCCAAAGTCTCCACGGGTGACGCCAGCCGCATCCCCGAGTCTCCTAACTTGGGGAGTTCGCTAATCAGCCTTCATTATAGCTACCGAGTGAGCCAGGCACAATCGACGGAGTACCCCGTGAACGCCACCCATGATAAGAAGGGAGAATCATGATTCCGCCCAGCAACCCGAACCCATGGTCGCGCACGCCCTGGCGCACGAAGTCCAGCCGCCCCGTGTACGAGAATCGGTGGATCAGTGTGCGCGAGGACATCGCTGAGATGCCGGACGGCCGCACGACGATCTACGGGGTGGTCCAATGCTCCGAATGCGTCGGTGTTCTCCCTTTCCTGGATCACGACACGGTGCTGCTGGTCGGCCAGTACCGCTACGTCGCCCGGGACTTCTACTGGGAGATGCCGACGGGGGGCCAGCATGGAGACGAAACCCTCGAACAGGCGACCCAGCGGGAACTTGCCGAGGAAGCGGGGTACGAGGCCGGCCGCCTGATCAAGCTCTGCGACTTCCATACCTCGAAGAGCGTTCTCCGGGAGGTCGCCCACCTGTATCTGGCCGAGGATCTCCGGCTCGCGTCTCGCCCTCCCGACTACACGGAGTTCATCGAACGCCGTGCCTTCCCGTTCTGCGAGGTCGTGCGGATGGTTGAGCGGGGAGAGATCAAGGATTCGATGACCGTGATCGCCGTGCTTCACGCTGCCCGGCTGCGCGGCGAGTAGGTCTGCCGATACCTCTTCTGGCCGCCACCGACGAAGCTGGAGGAAACCCTGACTCTGGTCCGGGAGGCGAAAGAGCTGATGGCGCGGCGGCAGTCCCTCGTGTTCGCGCAGGTCTGGAACCAGACGCGCCGCGCGATCGGGTTCACCGGTCTGCTCGAGGTGCGCCCGGCCGACCGGCAGGTGGAGATCGGCTCCACGTTCCTGGCTCGGCAGTACTCGCGTAGCCCCGCCAACACTGAGCCTAAGTATCTCCTTCTCGAGTACTGTTTCGAGACGCTCGGATGCGTGCGAGTGGCGCTCAAGACCGATGGGCGCAATATCCGGTCCCAGGAGGCCCTCGCGCGATTGGGAGCGGTGCGCGAGGGCACGTTGCGCAAGCACATGAACATCAAGGGGTACCAACGGGATACGGTCTACTTCTCGATCCTGGGCAGCGAGTGGCCCGCCATCAAGGCGCGGCTGGCCGCACGGCTTGCCGGGTGAGCCGGCGGCCGTTCAGGACTTGCCTGCCAGGTACATCTCTCCGGACGGCGCGGGCAACCCACCGGTCGGCTCCAGGGTGACGGCGAACACGTCCACCCGCGACACGCCAGGGAGCGGCGCCACCCGCAGGCTTCCGGTGCCGCTGGGGTCGACGTTGAACACCCCTGCGGGGACGGGGGGGTTCCTGCCCGCGATCGCCCAGAGCTGGTAAGTCTTCCCTTCCTGGACGGGAGGCAGGCCGGATGCCACGAACAGGCCTCCCGCCTGTTCGTGCCACATCACCCGCCCCTTCGCCTCGGGGCTGGGCTTGAGGCCCTCCAGCGCCACCACCTGTGTGGCGGGGTCACGAAGGATACCGAGAATCGCCTGCTGCCGATCAAGCTCGGTTCGGAGGGCGGCCGCCTCTCGCTGTAGTCCTTCGAGCCGCTGGTGATAGCCTGCGGACACCAGCAGCCCGGCCACCAGTGCCGCGAGCCCGGCCGCCATGGTTCCGGTCAGGACCGCGGGCCAGAAGGAACGTCGCGGACGCTCCCGCGTCGACATGGACGTGGCGGCGCCGATCATCTGGTCGACGCGGCCCGCTATGGCGATCCGTTCCATC
>Ga0302046_10005134_pt1 | contig 11569 bp, 10 predicted proteins | sample RVTome_11_FD_200261 | JGI IMG/M metagenome (GOLD analysis project Ga0302046, IMG submission 200261) | Soil microbial communities from uranium-contaminated site in the Upper Colorado River Basin, Wyoming, United States - RVT147D111 (version 2) ... | reverse complement strand
CGGTGCAGCTCGATCACGCCCTGCGCGCCGACCTGACGCTGGAGATGGTCGCGCAGAAAATCGGCAAAGAGGCGATGATAGCGATACCAGCGCCGCTCGTCGTCCAGGGGGATGAGGAAGAGGTTGGCCTGTTCGAGATGCTCCAGAATCGCCTGGCATGGCGAATCTGCGAATGGCGAATCTGCGTCAGAAGCGTCATTCGCAAAGTCGCCCATTCGCAAATCCGATACCACGGCCTCGCATAGGGAGGCACAGAGGCGCTCCAGAATCGAGGTTTGGAGCAGGAATTGGCGAATGGGGTCGGGCTGGCGGTCGAGGACTTCTTCGGCCAGGTAGTCGATGATGTAGCGATGGCTGCCGGTGAAGGTGGCAATGAAGCCGGGAATATCATGGTGATCCTGCATCGACAACGCGGCCATTTGCAAGCCGGCGATCCAGCCCTCGGTGCGATCTTCCAGGGCGCTGATATCATTCGCCGAGAGGCTCAGGTTCATGACGCGGTTGAGAAAGGTCGCCGCTTCGTCAGGTGTGAAACGCAGGTCGGCGGCGCCGAGTTCGAGCAGGTGACTGCGCGCCCGCAGCCGGGCCAGGGGCAGCGGTGTTTCACTGCGGCTGGCGATGACCAGATGCATCCGGGGCGGCAAATGATCGAGCAGAAACGTCAGGATGGCGTGGATGGCTTGAGCCTCGATAAAGTGATAATCATCGAGGACCAAGACGAACTCAGGCGCTGCCGCAGCGATCTCATTAATCAGAGTTGTCAGCAAGGCTTTGGCCGCATCTTGGCGGGGAGTCTCATCGAGCTGATCGAGGTCAGCCTGTTCGAGCGCAGTTTGGCCAAGCTCCGCCTGAACGGTTTGCAGGGCGGCCACGAAGTAATTTAGAAAACGAGCCGGGTCGTTGTCGGCCTGGTCGAGGGAAAGCCAGGCTGCTCGATTTGCGATTCGCGATTCATGATTTTCGATTTGAGTTTCCGGTGCGCTTGCCAGGTGTAAATCGTAAATCCAACTGCTGAGCAGGGTCGTTTTGCCGAACCCGGCCGGGGCAGAGAGGAGGGTTAGCTTGCGGTCGAAGACGCGATCTAAACGCTTGACGAGGCGCGGACGCGAGACCAGGTTGCGGCGCGGGCGGGGGATATAAAGTTTGGTGGCTAACAGCGGATTGGTTTGGCCGGCATCAGCGGCGGATGTTGTCATGTGACTGCTTTGGTCCTTCACCCCGACCAAAGCGAACGGCGCTACGCCAATTCCTTGGTCAACAGGTCACTAACGACCCATTCAATCGATCGTTTTTTCTCCATACCTTATTTTATCTTTACTTTGCAAAAAGAAAAATAACCCTGAGTCTGTTCAGGCTTCATAGACAATCCGGCCATCGCACATTGTCAGGATGGGGTGAACCTGGTTGATGGTTTCAGCGGGTACATCAAAGAGATCGTCTGATAGCAAAACCATGTCGGCCAAGAAGCCGGGCCGGAGTTGCCCCTTGTGGCGTTCTTGGAACTCGGCGTAGGCGGCATCACGGGTGTAAGCGGCGATGATATCGGGCAGGGTTTGGCGCTGGTCGGGGAGGTCGGGAGCCCAGAGCGGACGGTTGAGCGCAGCGTGGAAGCCATCAAGCGGGTTGGGACCGGACACGGGCCAATCGCTGCCAAAGGCCAGGCGCGCGCCGGCCGTCCGGAGAGTCTGCCAGGCGAAGCTGCATCCCCAGCGAGCCGGCCCAACCCGAACGGGCCAGGGATCAGGCTCGAGCGGCAGCGGGGCGTGGGTGGGCTGCATCGAGGCGATGACGCCCAGGCCGGCAAAGCGGGGCAGATCAACGGGCTGAATCAGTTCGATGTGTTCGATGCGATGGCGGCTGTCGCGCTGGCCGTTGGTTCGCTGCGCTGCGGCATAGCCGTCCAGGGTGCGGCGGACGGCCCCATCGCCGACGGCATGGACGAAGATTTGCAGGCCCAGCCGGTCGGCCTCGGTGGCCATGCGGGTGAAGTGTTCCGGGCTGAAGTTGGCCCCGCCTCGCCGGCCGGGTTGACCGGCGTAGTCATCGACCAGCAGGCCGGTATAGGTTTCGATGACGCCATCCATAAAGAATTTGACGCAGCCGCCACGCGCCAGGTCGCTCTGATGCGTCTCGCGCATCGCCACCGCCTCGGCCAGGGCTTCGGGCGGCGTTTCAGGGGTGACATCAAAGGGCACATAGACTCGCAGCGATAACTCACCGGTCTCTTCCAGCGCGGCGTACAAGGTCAGTTGCCCGGCGTCGCCGTCCATGTTGTGTACGCTGGTGAGGCCCAGCGCGGCGAGCTGAGCTAAACCTTGTTCGAGCAGTTGGCGTTGCCTGGTCTCGGTCGGGGGTGGGATGAGATCCATAATGGGGTCGTAGGCGCCGCGCTCACGTAATTCGCCGCTGGCCTGCCCGGCGGCATCGCGGACGATTTCGCTGTTGGGGGCGACCGGCTCACCGGCAGCCAATAACCCGGCCCGGCGCAAGGCGGCGGTATTGGCCCAGGCCGTGTGCAGATCGTAAGCAAAGAGAATCAAGGGGCGGTCGGCGATGATCTCGTCGAGTTGGCGCCGGGTGAGCGGTTGATCGGGCGGCACGATGCTGTAGCGCAGTCCCTGTCCCACCAGCCAGGGTTCGTCAGGCTGGCGAGCGGCAAACGCCCTGACCGTAGCCATCAAGCTGTCGAGCGAGTCGACCGGATCGAGTTGGATATCGCCCAGTTTCAGAGAGCCGGACAGCAGGTGAAAATGGCTGTCGATGAAGCCGGGCAACAGCATCCCCTGTTGGGCGTCGATGACGCGTGTGCCGGGCCCCTGCCAATCGTTAACCGCGTCCGCACTGCCCACAAATGCAATGCGCCGGCCACTGACCGCAACGGCTTCGGCGCGAGGATTCGTTGGCTCAACCGTATAGACTCGCGCATGGGTGATAATGACATCGGCTGGGACGGGCATGGCACGCTCCTGAAAACGTAGCAGGGTAGCAAGGTTATAATTTTTGCTGCCGGCTGCCTTGCTAAATTGCTATACACAGTAAAGGATAAAATTGTTCAATATGAAATCGCAAGCGCCTGAGTGAAAAGTAGGAGTCCAAGGCTTGCCTTGTCAAGCCCCTTGCCTTGCCAGCAAACCAAGGTTTGCACTCCAGTTTCATCACTTTTCATACGGTTTCTAAGTATAAATTCAAACCAATGAATGATCAACTTGAGCGGCTGCCCCGGCGGGCAACGTAGATCCCGGCCAGGACGATTACGCCGCCAAGGCCTTGCCAGGGGTTGATCGTCTCACTAAGAATCAGCCAGCCCAACAGAGTCGCGGTGACCGGCTGGACCAAGAGCGTGACCGACGAAAATGATGCGGGCAGTTGGGCCAGGCCATAGACGATCAAACCTTGCCCCGCGATCTGGGAGACGAGCGCCAGCCCCAGCACGGCGGCCCACCCCTTCAAGGTAACCGGGATCAGGCTCTCGCCGGAAAGCAGAACTATGATCAAAATGAACAGACACATTACAAGGCCGCTCCAGACCATAATCATCGCGGCGGAGAAATCATCGCGCAGATATTTCACCGACAAGATATAGCCGGCGTAGAACATGGCCGTGAGAATGCCCAGAAAATCGCCAAAAATGTTTTGCAGGCCCAAATTCAGGCTGTTGCCGATGAGCAGCGTAGCGCCGGCCAGGGCGGTGAGCAGGCCCGCTAGAAAGAGTGGGCTCACCCGCTGCCGCAAGAACAGCCAGCTTACCAGGGTGACAAAAATCGGGGCGCAATTGGACAGGAGGGAGGCATTGGCCACGGCGGTGAATTGCACTGCCCAGTTGAACAGGATCATGTCGCCGGCAAAAAAGAGCCCGGCCAGGAAAATCAGGCGGATGTTGGCGGTCGAGGTAGGCTGTCGCGCTGGCGTGCTGCCCCGCCGTTCAAAATAAACCCACAGCCAAAACACCGGCAGGGCCAGGGCAATCCGCCAGAAGGCCGTGGCGCTGGGTTGGAGTTCACTCAGGCGGACGAAGATCGGCGTAAAGCCGGTCGCCAGCGCACCGATAATCAGCGCGACCAGGGCTAAACCGCCGGACAGAGCCACATCCTGGCCGGGTTTCTTTAGGATTTTGGAATAACCGCTCACGAAACCAGGTCCGGCGTCAGATGGGGTACCCGGTTCAGATAGCGCACGCCCAGGTGACCACCGTCCTGGAAATCAAGACAGGTGATAGCCGTGTTGTAGTGATAGTAAAAAATTCGGTTGCTCGGCAACTGGCTGAAGAGCGCCTTCAGCAGTGCATCGATGAACCCTCCATGGGTAACCATCGCCACCCGCTCACCCCGCCCGGCCTCACGGGCCAACCGGTGGAGTTCGCTGGCTACTTTGATCGCCCGGCCCTGACAGGCCGGCCAATCTTCCTCGTCGCCGCGCCACCAGCCCTCGTCGGTAATCGCTTTCGGCACGACAGTGCCAGGGAACTCCTCCAGAATCTCCGCCCGCGTTTTGCCGGGATAACCAATCGGGCCGCGCCCATCGAAATGATCCAGAAAAATCCCTCCGTGTTCGTGGATCTCGACCCAGACTTCAGGGGTCAAACCCAGGGCCTCGCCAATGGGCCGGGCCGTTTGCAGGGCGCGATGCATGGCGCTGCAATACAGCCGGGTAAGGCCATAACCGCGCCGCTGGCGAACGGTGGTATCTTCATCCGAAGCACCGATTTGTAACTCCGGGCTGATCCCATTGGCTAAATGCTCGGCGATGCGCCTGGCCTGGCGGTGGCCCAACTCGGTCAAAGGCGGATCTTTGACCCGGTCGCGCATATCGGCCAGGGCGTTGTTGTAAGACTGCGCATGGCGAATGATGTAAAGTTCCATGACTCCTCGTTAGACTATTGCTTTCATGCTCAACCCAATCCGGCCCCGGTCGATGTCGACCTTGACGACCTTGACCTTGACTACGTCGCCTACTTTGACCACCTCAAACGGGTCGCGCACGTAACGGTCGGCCAATTGGCTGATGTGGACCAGGCCGTCCTGTTTGACGCCGATATCGACGAACGCACCAAAATCGACCACATTGCGTACGGTTCCGGTCAGGACCATGCCTTCCTTCAGATCCTCCATTGTGAGGACGTCCTGGCGCAGCAGCGGTGGTGGCAGTTCGTCGCGCGGATCGCGGCCCGGTTTGGCCAGCGACTCCAGGATATCGACCAGGGTCGGTTCGCCCACGTCCAATAACTCGGCCAGGTCGCTCAGGCTTTCCCGCCTGGACAACATCCCGATTTTGGCGGGCAGGTCCTTTTCATCACCACCCACTTCCAGATACTCGAATAGGCGCTCGACCACGGGATAGCTTTCAGGGTGAATAAAGGTGTTATCCAGGGGCTGCTGACCGCCGGGGATTTTGAGGAAGCCGATGGCCTGTTCGTAGGTCTTCGCGCCCAGGCCCTTGACCTGCTTCAAATCTTCCCGGCGGCGGAAAGGACCCTGTTCTTCGCGCTGCTTGACGATGGCTTCGGCCACCCGGCGGCTGATCCCGGCCACGTAACTGAGCAGCGGCGCGCTGGCGGTATTGACATCGACCCCGATGTGGTTGACCGCACTCTCGACCACCGAGTCCAGGGTCTGGCCCAGGCGTTTCTGGTCCACATCGTGCTGATAAAGGCCCACGCCGATGGATTTGGGATCGATCTTGACCAGTTCGGCCAGCGGGTCTTGCAGCCGGCGCGCGATCGAGATGGCCCCGCGCATGCTGACATCCAGGTCGGGGAATTCCGACCGGGCCAGGTCGCTGGCCGAATAGACCGAGGCCCCGGCTTCATTGACGATGACATAAGCCAGGTCGCGCCTGGCCGGCTGGCTTTGACGCGCCTCGCCGATGACCTCGGCGGCCAGGGCTTCAGTCTCGCGGCTGGCTGTGCCGTTGCCAATGGCGATCACGCCGGCCCCTTCCTCGATGAGCTTGAGCAGGACCTGTTTGGCCTCGTCCCGGCGTTTCTGGGGCTCGTGGGGATAGATGGTGGCGCCGCCCAGGAACTTGCCCGTGGGATCGACCAGAGCCACCTTGCAGCCGGTTCGAAAACCGGGATCGACGCCAAGCACGGTTTTGTCCCGAATGGGCGGTTGAAGCAGCAGTTGGCGCAGGTTGAGGCCAAAGGTTCCGATGGCGTGTTCGTCGGAGGCGCCGGTCAGGTCCCCCCGCAGTTCGGTCGCGATAGAGGGAGCCAGCAGCCGTTTGTAGCCGTCGGCCACAGCCTCGCGAATATGATCGGTAAAGAGGGCCTTCGGATTGGTGACCATGTGCTGCTGGATACGGCGGACCAATTCGTCAGCCGGCCCTTCCAACTTGACTTTGAGCACGCCCTCACGTTCGCCCCGGTTGAGAGCCAGCAGCCGATGGGGCGGTATCCGATCCAGCTTTTCGCGGTAATCGTAGTAAATTTGATAGACTCCACGCTCGTCTTTACTCTCATCGGCCACAGTGACGACCAGCCAGCCCTCGTTACGAGTCGCCTTGCGGACGCCGGCTCGGGTGTCGGCATCTTCGGCCACGCTTTCGGCGATGATATCACGCGCGCCGGCCAGGGCATCGTCAACGGTGGGGACCTCGTCGTTGAGAAACGGCGCGACGATTTGGGCCAGGTCTCCCCCGGTTAGGTCTTGAGCCAGAATGGTTTGAGCCAGGGGCTCCAGGCCCCGCTCGCGGGCGATGGTGGCGCGAGTGCGGCGTTTCGGCTTATAGGGCAGGTACAGATCTTCGACGGCCTGCAACGTCGTGGCCCCTTCGATTCGCTGGCGCAGTTCAGCGGTCAGCTTGCCCTGCTCGTCGATGCTGCGCAGGACCGTCTCTTGGCGGGCTTCCAGGTTGCGCAGGTAGGTCAAGCGCTCCAGGATGGTCCGCAGTTGGACCTCATCCAGCCCGCCGGTGACCTCTTTACGATAACGCGCCACAAAGGGCACCGTATTGTCGCTGTCAAACAGCTCGATGGAGCGCGCGACCTGGCGGGACTGAACCGCCAGCTCGCCGGCAATGGTTTGAACAAAATCGATGGTCATAGGGTTGCCTCTTAAAGTATTCGATGTGTGACACGTTTGCCGCGAGAGGCAGGTCTCAAAGCGGCCTAACTCGAGAGTGTCCACAAGTCACGAACCAAGAATTGCTGGAAATCTTGAATATATTGATTCAGTCGTCGATCTTCATGCATGGCCGGTCTTGGATCAACATAATAGACACCATCCAGCTTATTCAGAGCGACTGTGTACCCTAAGAAATGATTACTTTTGAAAGTCGTGTTGACCCCAAAAATGCTATTACCTTTGCGGGCACGCTGAACGTCGTGCAAAAAAATTGCAATGACAGGTATATCTCGGCCAAGCAAATGGGTCAACATGTACTTGTCCAGAAATACCTTTTTTCAAAGGCAGATCGATCTTGGACCGAAGCTTGCAAATCATCAAGGCTGGGGATAGCTATTGTCATCGAATAGATTTCCTGCGCTGCGCATTTTCTAAATCATAGGCTACCCATTTCTCTACAGACCAGCCCTCGACCCGTTCGATCCGCTCCGCAGCCCAGTGGGCGTATTCTATCGAGAGGTCACAGCCCAGCCATTTGCGATCTAGTTGTTCAGCAACGACGGCTGTCGTTCCTGAACCCAAAAAAGGATCGATTACTAAATGACCAGATTTTGAAGAGGCTAACAGGATTTTTCTTAAAAGTTCTTCAGGTTTCTGTGTCGGGTGAGGAGTTTTCTCTTGCATTCCATTATTAAGCGTCGGAATCTCGATAACATCCTTGGGCTTGGCTCCTCTTGAATGGGGACGCCACACTTGCTTTTTACCATCCCCATACTGGCTGGTTTCTGCTTGCGGATGTTCGGGATATTTCAACGTATGGTTGCCATAGGGAATCCTGATATCATCAATATTGAAGATGAACTCTCGACTCTTTCTAAAGTGGAGAATGCTGTCATGCGAACGGCCCCAGTCTGAGCCCAAATTGGCCTTATTCTTATAATGCCAGACAAGCCAGCGGCAGCCTTTGAAAAAACGTAAAGCGGGTAGTTTTAGATCAGCTAGAATCTCGGAGAAGCCACAAATATACAAGGTGCCGGTTGGTTTGAGAACCCGGGCAACTTCTTCTATCCATTTCAGCGACCATTCGACATAAGCCTGCTGGGACTCAAAGGTATCCCACTCGGCTTTTTTGATATTATATGGTGGGTCGGCGAAGGCCAAATCCACGGTCTCACTCTCTAACGTTCGGAGCCAATTGATTGCATCGCTGATCAAAATTTCCCCATTCGGATGACTGTAAAATAGGGTTGGCTCTTCTGGATTTATTGCCTCCGGGTCGATATCTGTAAATTTTCCCTGAAGCATCGGTTTTCCAAAGAAGGTAGGCACATCTAAATTGCGGGCATACCTGGCCGGTGGTTCCTTAACTATATTCTCCTGAGGTTGCTCATCATTTTTTTCAGTCGGCATTCAGTTAACTCCATATACTTCTACTCTATCTTAACCATTATAACTTAGTTGTTGATTTTGCCATAATAGTCTTTTTTCACTGAAATAAGGCACCTTCTTCAAGAGTTCCATTCGGACAGGGCAATGCAATTGACTTAACCTTATTTCCGAGCTCGCATTTTTGTCTTTCGGATTTTTCGGGTAGACTTTCATGCGGTGCATAGAAAAGGGGGTTGTGCATGCTGCGGCTACGAAATAAACGCTTTCTGCACCGACGAACAAACATCACTTTAATTGGTTCCATTTGTCTCTACGCCGGCCTGGTTGGCTGCGGACCGGCTCAGGCGCCGTCGCCGGCAGCTGATTTCGATCCGGGTGTTCAGGAACTTGCCTCGACGGCGGTTGCTGTCTCGACCGCCACCTCGATCCCGGACAAGACACCGTCACCCCAACCGGTCCTAACAAGAACGACCACGGCCTTGTCAGAACCATTGATTGGAGCCAGGCCGGTTTTTACCGCGTCGGATACCATTGCTCCAGCGCCGGAGTTCGACCCGCAGTCCACTCAAGTCTTGACGACGACGCTGCCTGTTGTCGAACCCGTCTCGCCGCTTGAGCCGGTTCAAGACCAGGCCATGATGCCAGACTCAATCGAACTGGCTCAATCCCCGCTGCCGGCTCCGACGTCCATAGTAGAACAGACGGTTCAGGCACATGGTCCTTCGTCCCCGGCTGCACCGACACCGGCTCGAACCATCACCAGCGCCGTCACCCCGTTGGCAGCGGACCTGATGGATTTACGGCAAGCGATGATCAGCGCCATCAACGCCGAGCGGCGCACCGAGGGTCTGCCTCCGTATCAAGTCGACCAAACCCTGACCAGCATGGCCCAGGCCCACGCGGATGATATGGCCGGGCGCGGCTATATGGACCATGTCACGCCGGAAGGTAAAACCTATACCGACCGGCTTGCAGAGGCCGGTATCAGGCCCCAATGGCGGGGCGAGAACATCGGCTCGAGCGTCCGGCCCGCCGGGGAGGCTGTCGGCGAGACGATGATCGGGTGGCTGAATGATCCGCCGCATCGTGACAACATTCTCCACGAACAGCATACCCACATTGGGGTGGGGGTGGCCCAAAGGACCGAGGGTTGGTATGTTTTTGTGATAGATCTCATTAAAAAATAGGCTTTTTTAGGATCATCATTGAATCCTCATCAAATCATCAAAATATCATCACTGATTTTTGATAATCTATTAGCGGAGTATCCAGCAGAATTACATGGTATGATTTGACCGTTCGCCCCAGCCAAAACGCAGTGCCACACTACGACAAAGAGGTCCTCTGTGTTTGCAAACACCCTATTTTGGCAAATCAGGTTTGCAATCCATCGAATTTACAGGGGCATTTGTTCTTTAACATCGTTTTTATCCATTCGCGAAAAATTTGATTGGTACGAAGCTCTGTCATTTTTTTGGACGAATAAGCTGAAATCCGGAGGCAGCGTAATGGGACTTAGTTTGGAAGGAGCCATAAAGACACCCACTTTTCCTACAATCAATGGCCGGCCTCTCTTTAAAGAGCCTGCGCCCGCCAGTTTGGAGGTAGATTTTAGTGTATTTGGAGCCAGGGAAATTCGGGACGTTTTGAAAAGCAAAGCACACTGCTTACACGCCGGCTTTTCAGCAAATCATATGATTATCAAAACGCTCAACGAAATCCGAATGGCTTACATCCGCCGGGTGGGGATACCAACTTACCTGAACCAGATGCTCGGAGATGTGGGGAACGTTCAGATCCAGCATTGTAGATTATACGGCGAAGACAATCGCCCGATCAGGCTTCAATTCAAAGGCGATCACGATCAACCGGCCCAGCGCTATATCGCCAAGCATTTTCGATATGACCGGCTGCCTTTCAAAATAGAGACCTGCAAAGACTCGGACCCCGAGCGGGTCGAGATCCGCTATTTATAACCCCATTTTCGGCCAGGTCGTCGTCCGAATTAGCGGACCCCCGGCGGCTTGATCCGGGGCCAGGCATGCAGGGCAAAGGCGGCAACCGCCCCCATTTCAGCCAGGCGACCCGCGAACAACACCAGGGCCGGCGCGCCTACCACGGGGCCAACCCCGGTTAGCCAGACACCCAGGTTGAGCAGCCCAAAAGCCAGCCAGGCCGGTGTCTCATTTCCCCGCGACCGCTGGAAACGTGGAAAGATCCAAAACCCAACCCCCATCACTAACTGCACGGTCCAACCGAACAGCAGGAACTCGATGTGGGCAGGCAGCAGCCGCCACAGGGCCGGGTGCAGCGGAACGCCCTTATGGATCAGCAGCAGCCCGCCCAGGGTAAACCCCAAGGCCAGATGCACCAGGGCGGACCGGATCAACCAGCAGCTCAGACGCGGCATCCTAGCGCTCCTTGACCCGAGACCAGGTATTGGCCACAAAAACCAACCCGGCCAGCCATTGGAGCAGCGCCGACAGAGCCAGCAGCCAACCCCAAACCGGTTCAGACCCTAAGACCTGGGCCGGCTCCGAGACAATTCGCAACAACAGCCCCACGTTGAGCAGCCAGAAGGTGGCCCACCATAAGCCTTCACTGCCGTGGGGCTTTTCTTTGCTGGTTTTGGGAAACATCCAATAGACCACGCCAAAAATAAGCTGCCCGACCCAACCCAACATAAACAAATGAAAATAGACCGGGGCTAAGGCTCCCACTGCCGGCGGCATGCTCCAGACGGATCGGGCGGCCAGCAGCAAGCCGACCAGCAAGCCCGCGACCAGATAAACCAGCGATAGTTTGATGAACCAGCGCGTTAAGAGGGGCATTGTTAGCGGTTGCTCCTTCAGTTAGCAATTCGATTCAGTAGCATATTATAAAACAGCGGCAGGTGCAAAAACCGGATGTCGTGGATGCCTATCTCCAAGCGGCCGACTGTCTCAAGGTAAGGCTGAACTTTTGGGCGATGTATTGTGGTCGATGAGATGGGGGGCAGAGGTTGCCGGGGTGGTCGTTAGGAGGGGAGGTGCGGCTAAAAAAGTTTGGCCGGTGGATGCACTCAATTGCCCTCTCACCCTTTATCCGCCGGCTATAACAGGCGCAACGCACCACCAATG
>Ga0302046_10005133_pt1 | contig 11571 bp, 9 predicted proteins | sample RVTome_11_FD_200261 | JGI IMG/M metagenome (GOLD analysis project Ga0302046, IMG submission 200261) | Soil microbial communities from uranium-contaminated site in the Upper Colorado River Basin, Wyoming, United States - RVT147D111 (version 2) ... | reverse complement strand
CCTTCGAGCGATCGATGCCGCGCAGGACCTGCACGCGGCCCGCGCGCGTGCGGCCCACCTGCGCGTAGTGCCCGGTCGCGACGCGGTCGGCGCCGAGCTCGGTGGCGAAGGAGAGCAGCCGGTCGAACTTGAGGTCCCGGTTGCACACGGCGCATGGGTTCGGCGTGCGGCCGCGGGCGTACTCCGCCAGGAAGTAGCGAATGATCGCCTGGAACTCGCTCGACAGGTCGACGGCCTGGAAGGGAATCCCGAGATGCGATGCAACCATGCGCGCGTCGCGCGCGTCCCCAATGGAGCAGCAGGACTTCCTGTCCGCCTCGTGCTCCTCGACGTGCACGCCGTTCCGCATGAACAGCCCCACCAGCTCACGGCCCTCCCGGCGCAGTCGCCAGGCGGCGACGGAGCTGTCGACCCCGCCGCTCATGGCGACCACGGTGCGCTGGTTCCTGGATCGGTTCACGTCCTTGGACTGGCAGGCGCCGGCTCCGGCGCGGAAAACGGCGGGCCAGCGTAGACCCCTCGCCGCCGACGCGCCAGCGCTCGCGCGGCGAGCGGGCGCCGCGGGTCCCGCTTGGGAGCCGCGCCGCGATCGAGTAGCTTGCCCGGCCCAGGGCGCTCGCCCGATCCACGACCATGACCCAGCTCTTCCTCCTCGTCGGCCTCCTCCAGGAGGAAGGCGCTCCGAAGGCCTCCCCGTTCTCCGGGATCCTGCCGCCGATGCTCCTGGTCGTCGCGATCTTCTACTTCGTGCTGATCCGGCCCGAGCGGAAGAAGCAGAAGGCGCGCGACGCGATGCTGAAGGAGATGAAGAAGGGCGACGAGGTCATGACCTCGAGCGGCCTCTACGGGAGGATCGCCCAGATCCAGGACGACGTGGTGACGCTGCTGGTCGCCGACGGGATCCGCCTGCGCTTCAGCCGAGCGGCCGTGCAGACGGTGCTCGGCAAGGAACCGGCCGAGAAGCCGGCGAAGGACGAGGACCAGAAGCCGGCCGGCGCCTAGGTCGCCGCCTGCTGCTCGCCCTGGGCGCGCGGCTCGCCCCGCGCCTCCTGTTGCGCGCCCTCGAGCTGGACGCGCGCGAACTCGGCCGCGTGGGCGAGGAGATCGCGGCTCGGCACCTGGCCCGGTCCGGGATGCGCGTGCTCGCACGGCGGCTCGAGACCGGGGCGGGGGAGGTCGACCTCTGCTGCCGGGACGGGCGAGAGCTCGTGTGCGTCGAGGTGAAGACCGGACGCTCGGGTCCGCGCTTCACTCCGCTGCAGCGCGTCGACCGGCGCCGGCTCGAGCGACTCCGGGCCTGCGCGCGTCGGCTCGCGCGCGCCGCGGGCCGTCCGGTCCGCGTCGACCTGGTCGAGGTCCGGCTGGACGCGGCCGGGCGACTGCGGGACGTCCTCCACCGGCGCGACGCCCGACACCCACCCTGAGTCGCCAGCCCACGGCGTCCGCGGTGGAAGCCATCCCCCCCCCGGAAACCCGCCGGGGGCTTTGTTCCCTGGCCCGGCGCGGCCGATGACGGGTAGAGTCGGTCGACGCGGGACTCCCCTATGACCGGCCCGCTGCTCGCCTTCCGCCTCGGGCAACACGCGATCCCTGCTCGCCGTCGCGGTGTCCGGCAGCGCACCATGCTCCACGTCCTCCGTCACTACCTGCCGTTCCGCAAGGCGCTCCTGATCGCCAGTGAAACCGTCCTCCTGACGGTCGTCTTGCTGGCCGGGATGTCCTCGCACCTGTGGCGGCCGGAGGACGACCTGATCCGAGGGCTCGCGGTCCAGAGCCTGGACCCCGAGCAGGCCTTCTGGCGCTGCCTCGGCTCGGCCCTGGTGGCCGCCGTGCTCGCGCAGGTGTCGATCTCCTTCAACGAGCTCTACGACTTCCGCATCTCGGGCTCGCCCTACGATCGCGCCGCGCGCTTCCTGGGCTCCGCCGGGAGCGGCGTGCTGTTGGTGGCGCTGGTCGTGGCCCTGGCCGAGGCCTTCGGCAACGGACGTTTCCTCGACTTCCCCGGCCTGCCGTTCTCCCAGACGATCGTGCTGCTGACCGCCTCCCTCGGGCTCGGCTTCACGCTGCTCTACCTGTGGCGCAACGTCTTCCACGCCTTCATGCGGCACTCGCGCTTCAACCAGCGCCTGCTCGTGCTCGGCTCGGGACGGCTCGCGAACCGCCTGATCGACGAGCTCGCGACGAGGAAGGACTCGGGCTACGAGGTCGCGGCCGTGCTGTCCCCGATCGACGACGTGCGCGAGCGCAGGCGCAGCGAGGACCGTCGCAGCGCCGGCAGGCCGCGCGGGACCGGGAACCCCTGGTTCGACGCGGGCCTCGAGCCCGCCGAGGGCGGGCCGCTGAGTGGCGTCGCGCCGCACGCCACCGGCAACGGGCCGCGCATGCGCCTCCACCACGAACCGCGCGGCACGAGCGGAACGGCCGCGCTCCAGTCGTCGCCCCAGCTCGTCGCGCGGGCCGAGCTCGCCGAACCGCTGCTCGACCTCACGCGACGGCTCGACGTTTCCGACATCGTCGTCGCCTACCAGGACCGGCGCGGGAGCCTGCCGACCGAGGAGCTCCTGCGCTGTCGCATGGAGGGCGTCGTCGTGCAGGAAGCCGAGGCTTTCTTCGAGCGCCTGACCGGCAAGATCCCGGCGGAGGCGATGCGCCCCTCCTACCTGATCTTCAACCGCGGCTTCGTGCAGCACCCGCTGGCCCAGCTCGCGAAGCGCTGCTTCGACGTCCTGCTCGCGTCGGTCGTCCTCGCACTGACCTGGCCCGTCATGGTCGCCGCGGCAGTAGCGGTCCGGCTCGATTCGCCCGGCCCGATCCTGTTCCGCCAGCAGCGCACGGGTCAGAAGGGGCAACCCTTCACGCTGCTCAAGTTCCGCAGCATGCGCGCGGACGCGGAGAAGCTGACCGGACCGGTCTGGGCCCAGGAGAACGATCCGCGCATCACCCGCGTCGGGCGCATCCTGCGACGCTCGCGTATCGACGAGCTGCCGCAGCTCCTGAACGTCCTGGCGGGCTCGATGTCCTTCGTCGGACCGCGCCCCGAGCGCCCGAACTTCGTCGACGACCTGGTCGCGACGATCCCCTACTACCAGCAACGGCACATCGTGAAGCCGGGCCTCACCGGGTGGGCGCAGATCAACTACCCCTACGGGAACACGATCGAGGACGCGCTCCAGAAGCTCCAGTACGACCTGTTCTACATCAAGTACCAGTCGCTGCTCTTCGACGTCTCCATCGTGCTGAACACCGTCAAGACGGTGGTGCTGCGCAAGGGGACGTAGCCGCAGGGGTGGGGAGAGCTTCTACCTCAGAAGCTCGCGTCGATCACGACCAGCGCGCTGGGCGAGGAGAGGACGAACCGCTGGCCGGCCGCGTCCAGGAAGAAGGCCTGGCAGTAGGCGACCAGGCTCTCCTCGCCGGGAGGAAGTTGCGGAGCGGCGGCCGCGACGACCAGCGTGCCCGACGGGGGGATCGTGGCGACGAGGGCCTTGAAGCGCGGCATGCCTAGCAGGTACTCGCCGTCGTAGAACCGTGAGAAAGACCCCGGTCCCGGCAGGAAGGCAAAGCGCAGCCAGACGCGATCTCCCGGCAGGCCGGTGAAGGTCGCCACCACCATCTCGTCGGTCCGAACGGGAGAGCCGATCTCCAGCGAGCGCGCGCTGCCGCCGAGAGCGACCACGGTCCCCTGGACCACGTTCAGGTCCTGACCGTCCGCGCCGGAGCTGCACCCGCCGGAGAAAGGCGCCCCGCCGGCGCCACCGACGAGCGACGAGTCCAGCCTCACGAGCGTGCTCGCCTCGGCGACCACGAGCGCGGCTCCGCCCTCCTGGCCGTTGCAGAAGAGGATCGAGTTCCCGTCCGCGCCGTCGCCGCCGTGGACGTCGGAGCCGAAGAGCTCGAGGAAGGAACTCTGTCCGAGCTCCACCGCCGCCGAGAGGCCCCCCGTGGCCCTTCCCTGCACCGTGCCGTCGTAGAAATGCAGACGCGAGTTCTGGGACCGTAGCGCCGTGCTCGGGACGATCAACGGAACCGCATGGAGGGAACAGCGCGACAGGACGACCGTGGCGCAGTTCGTCGGGTGGACGCCGCCCGCGACCAGGTCGAACTGCGGCTGGAAGACGCAGCGCTCGAACCACAGCGGCCCGGCGTCGTCGTCGAAGTCGGCGACGATCTCGTTCGAGGTGAACGTGAGCCCCTGGATCAGGACCCGGCCGGCGGCCGGAAGGTTGCGGATCCTCGCGCGCGTCGTGCGGACCACGGCTCCAGGCTCGGCGACGACGACGAGCCCCTTGCCGTCCAGGAAGATCCCCTCGGTGCCGAAGCCGTCGAGGAAGTAGTCCCCGCCGCGGACGAGCACGACGTCGCCGTCGAGGGCCGCACCCACCGCGGCACCGAGGGTGGTGAAGTCGGTACCGGGACCGTTGGCGGCATCGACGACGTGGACCTGGCCCTGGGAAACGAGGAGAAGGGAGAGAGCGACGGTTGAGAGCAGCATGGCCTGACCTTGCCGCGCCCGCGCGGCCCGTTGCGTCCAACCGCGGATTCGGCGCCGGCTCGCCCCGGATCCCACCCTGGACGCTGAACCGCGCTTGATATCAGTGTCCACTTTTGCACGAGGCTGCTCCCATGAACGACCCCTGCGCCGATCGATTGGAGGTTCTGGCGGACCCCACCCGCCTGGGCGTGCTGTATGATGCGCAGCTCGTCGGGACCGGGCGCGAGGGGAAGGCCGTGCTCTATCGCCTCGCACCTTCGGTCGCCGCCGGCCGCGGCAAGAAGGTCCTCCGGCTCGGTTGCTGCTCGCGGTCGCGGGACAGGATCTGCTCGCGGTCACGCTGTTTCTGGCGCTGATGATCCTTCCGACCATCGCGTTGAGCTCCGAGGCCGCGCTGCGCGCGGGCCTGCTCCTGGTCGGGGCGGTGACGATCGCGCCGCTTGCTGGACGCTCTCGGTCGTCGCACTCGGCGACGTCGCCTGGCGCGGCCTGCGCGGGCGCACCGGAAGTCGTGACGCTCCTCAGCGCGCCCCGTGCCGCGCCAGGTGCACCGCCAGGAGCGCCACGTCCGGCGGATTGACGCCGGCGATGCGCGAGGCCGCTCCCAGGGTCGCCGGGCGGAAGGCGGCGAGCTTCTCGCGCGCCTCGCCGCGCAGCCCGCGCAGCGTGGAGAAGTCGAGGTCCGGCGGGATGAGCGTGGTCTCCTGGCGGCGTGAGCGCTCGACCTCCCGGCGCTGGCGGTCGACGTAGCCGGCGTACTTCACGTCGGCCTCGGCGGTGGCGAGCACGTCCGGCGATGGACGGAACTCGCGCAGCCCCTCGATCTCATGCAGGAGCTCGGTCAGCCGGATCTCCGGGCGGCGCAGGTGGTCCGCGAGCGTGCGCGCGGGATCCAGCGGCGAGCGCAGCGCCTCGAGCGCCGTCTTCAGCGCCTCGACTTCCGCCTCGCGCCGGTCGAGCCGCCGGACCGCTTCCTCGCCCGCGAGCCCGATCTTTGCCGCGCGGCGCGTGAGCCGCCGGTCCGCGTCGTCCTGGCGCAGGAGCAGCCGGTACTCGGCGCGCGAGGTGAACATGCGGTAGGGCTCGGTCGGGTTCGTCACGACCAGGTCGTCCACCAGGACGCCGACGTAGGCCTCGTGCCGTTCGAGCACGAAGGGAGCACGGTCCGCGCACCACAGGGCCGCGTTCGCCCCGGCGACGAGCCCCTGCGCCGCTGCCTCCTCGTAGCCCGACGTCCCGTTGATCTGGCCGGCGAGGAAGAGCCCGCGCGCCGCGCGCACCGCGAGCGTCGGGTCGAGCGCCGCGGGCCGCACGAAGTCGTACTCCACGGCGTAGCCGTGCCGCAGGAAGCGCGCCTCCTCGAGCCCGTCGATCTCGCGCAGGAAGGCCTCCTGCACCTCGGCCGGGAGCGAGGTCGACACGCCGTTCACGTAGATCACGTCGGTCTCGAGCCCCTCGGGCTCCAGGTGCACCACGTGCCGGTCGCGGTCGGCGAAGCGCATGATCTTGTCCTCGACCGAGGGGCAGTAGCGCGGCCCGACTCCCGAGATGCGGCCCGCGTACATCGGGGCACGGTGGATGTTCGCGCGCACGATCTCGTGGCAGCGCGGGTTCGTGTAGGTGACGTGGCAAGGCACCTGGCGGAGCGCGGGGAACCCACTCGGCTCGGTCGCGAAGGAGAACGGGCTCGGCCGCGCGTCCCCTTCCTGTCGTTCGAGCGCGTCCCAGCGGATCCCCTCGCGCGCCAGACGCGGCGGCGTGCCGGTCTTCAGGCGACCGAGCGGGAGCCCGAGCCGGCGCAGCTCGCCCGACAGTCCCTTCGCCGCCGCCTCGCCGCTGCGACCGCCGCTCTGCGTGCGCTCGCCGGTGTGCATGATCGCCTCGAGGAACGTGCCCGTCGTCAGGACCACGGCGCGAGCCGTGAGCTCGCGCCCCTCCCCGGTGACCACCCCGCGCACGCGCGGCACCGCGAGGGACGAGTCGACCAGCAGCCGCTCGACGCCGGCCTCGATCACCTCGACGCCGTCCGCCTCCTGCACGAGACGCGTGACCGCCTCGCGGTACAGGTGCCGATCCGCCTGCGCGCGCGGGGCCTGCACGGCGAAGCCCTTGCCCGTGTTCAGCATGCGGAACTGGATCCCGGTCGCGTCGATGGCGCGCCCCATCGCGCCACCGAGCGCGTCCACCTCACGCGCGAGCTGACCCTTGCCGAGTCCGCCGACGGCGGGATTGCAGCTCATCTCGCCGATCCTGTCGTGCCGGAAGGTCAAGAGGGCCGTGCGCGCGCCCAGCCGCGCGGCGGCCAGGGCGGCCTCCGCTCCGGCGTGACCACCGCCGACGACAAGGACGTCCACGTAGGCGTCCGCGCGGACGCTTGGATGGGGATGGAGGCGGTCCGGACGGGTGTGCATGGCGCGGGGCGACCGAACATTCCAACCCGGCGCGACGCGCGCGCCAAGGCCGCGTTGGAGCTCAAGACCGCTCCCCCGGTGGCCGAAGGGGAGGCGTGCGCTCCTGGATCTTCCGGCATCGCGTCGAGCTCGAGGCGGTCTACGCCACCGGTGCGCGGCGCGACGACGCCTCGGCCGAGCGCGCCGCGCCGCGCGATCCCGCGGATCCGGGGCTGCGCGTACGCGTCTTGCGTCCTCTCCGGGATGCGATGCGGCCAGGCGGTCGCGCTCCGCGTGCTCCGCGCCCTCGCGGTTGATTCCCCGGGCCGCCCGGCTACCGGGATCCGCTCGGAAGGCCTTAGAATCCCCCCGTGCTGCCCGGCCTCCCGCTGCTCTTCTTCGTGCTTCAGACGCCCCCCGACACGGGCACCCTCGAGGATCTCCTCGACCGGGCGCGCCGGCAGCGGGCCGAGATCCTGGCGGCGATGGAAGCGCGCGTGGAGCCCCTGGTGCGTGAGCTCGAGGCGGAGCCGAGCCCGGGCGAGTTCGCCCTCCGGGATCTCCACGAGCGCCTCGACCAGCTCGGGCCCGAGGCAGCGCTGCTCCTCGTCCCCCGCCTCGAGCCCGGCGACGCCACGAGCCGTGCTGCGCGCTTCCGCGCCCAGGAGATCGCCCGCGCCCTGGTGCGCGCGCTACCGGGCGGCGTGGTCGCCGAGCTCATGGTCGCCAGCGAGCGCGGCTCGCTGCTCGGGCGCCTCAACGCCCTCCAGGTCCTGGGCGTCGTGCCCGAGCACGAGCGCGCGAGCAAGCACCTGGCACAGCTCTTCGACCGCTCGCAGGGCTCGATCCGCCTCGAGGCGACGCGCAGCCTGGCCGCCCAGGGCGGGAACGAAGCGGTGCTCCAGCGGGCGCTGACCGACTCGGACACCAGGCTCGTCGAGACGGTGCTGTCGGCCCTGGCCGAGTCCCGCTACGCCGGCGCGGCGCAGGCCGTTCTGCATCTGACGAGTGCACCCCAGGCCGCGGCGCCGGTGGCAAGCGGGCTCGTGCGCTACTGGAGGAGCTGTCCCGGGGAAGTGACCGACGAGGTACTCGATGCGCTGGTGGCGCTCACGCTGCGCATCGACGTCCGCACCGCGGATCGGGTGGCGATCCTCGATTCCCTGCCCGAGTTCGAGGGGACCAAGGGCCGCGACTTCCGTCGCAAGCTCGATCCCGTGCTCCAGTCGACGGATGCTCTGGTGCGCGAGGCGGCGCTCGTGTGCGCGACGCTGCTCGGGGACCGCACCGCGCGACGGGACCTCCTGCGCACCTTCGACGCCGACGTCGACGCGAGCAAGGACTGGTGGAGGGGTTACCAGCAGCGCGGGGGCGTCCTCATGCGCATCCAGGACTACCTGGCGGCGACCAGGGACCTGCGCCAGGCTCTCGACCTGCTCCTCGCGGACAACCGCGCGCGCGGCGCGATGCACGAGCAGCTCTGGGTCGACCTCGCGCGCTGCTACGTCCTCACGGGCAAGCTGAACAAGGCCGCCGACGCGCTCGAGGAGGGTGGTGTGTCCTTGACGACGCGCGAGCGGTTGCGGTCCGACCCCGACTTCCGCGACCTCGCGGGTCACGCGCGCTACGGGAAGGTGCTGTGACGTACGGCGTCAGTCACTTTCCTCCACCTTCGTCTTCGTCGTGGTCGTCCCGCCCTCCCTCAGCAGCGAAGCTGGAGGAAAGTGACTGACGCCGTACGTCGCCGAGGAGCGAGCGGTAGGTGGTCAACGTGCGCTCGACGACGAGCTCGCTCGAGAAGTGCGCCAAGGCTCGCTCGCGACCGGCGCGGCCCATGCGCTCCCGAAGCTCGGGTTGCTCGAGCAGCGCGGCGAGCGCGGCGGCGAGGCGCTCCGGCGCGTGTACCGGGACGAGCAGGCCGTTCTCGCCGTCCGCCACCGCCTCGCGGCAGCCCGGCACGTCGGTCGTCACGATCGGACGGCCGGCCGCGCAGGCCTCGAGCAGGACCAGCGGGATCCCCTCGCGGTAGGCGCTCGGGAGGCACACGACCGCGCTCTCCTCGAGCACGCGCCCGAGGTCCTCGCAGTGGCCCAACCAGGTCGCGACGCCCTCGCGCTGCCAGGCGCGTAGCTGCTCCTCGGGGATCGACTCGGGGTTCGCCGGATGCGTGCGTCCGGCGAGCACGAGCCGATGCTCGACACCGCGCGCGCGCAAGAGCCGGGAGGCGGCGACCGTATCCGCCACGCCCTTCGTCCAGAGCATGCGCGACGCGTGCAGGATCTGGGGCACCGGATCACCGTTCGGCGCCGGCGAAGGATCGGGCGCGAACAGCCCGAGGTCGACGCCCGAGCCGGGCACGACCTCGCAGATCTCGCGTCGCACGAGGCCGCGCGCCAGGAAGTGCGTCAGGTCCTCCTCGTTCTGGAACAGGACGGTCTGGTTGCCGTGCCCGAGCGCGAGCTTGTAGGCGCGCTCCACGGCCCAGCGCAGGACGCGCCGCCCGAGGGAGTCCCCCACGAAGGCGTGCCCCAACCCGGTCACGGCGTTCACGATCGCGGGGACACCCGCGCTGCGCGCGGCGAGGGAGCCGTAGAAGATCGGCAGGAACGAGACGTGGTGCACCAGGTCCGGCGCCTCCTCGCGGTACAGACGCGCGAGCGCGCGCAGCACGAGCGCGTTCCTCGGCTGGGCGCGCTTCGTGCGATGGAAGGTAAGGGGCCGGTGACGAAACCCATCGGCCTCGATCTCGGCCACGCGCTCGCCGGGCGCGGTGACCACGGTGACGCGCGCTCCGGCCGCGCGGGCGGCACGGGCGAGGGCGAGGCGGTGCGAGAGGAAGTACCAGTCGTCGGTGACGAGATAGAGGATCCTCACGAGGTCCAGGGTGAACTCTCCGCGGGGCGTAGTGAAGAGCGCACTGGACGATCCCGCGCTCGACGGGCGGACTCCGACTATCCCCGGCGGGTCGCCGTGCAGTAGAGCGGGGACAGCGGAGGATCGTAGAGGTGGTCGATGCGGAAGCCCTCGGCCTCGATCGTCCCGCAGAACTCGCGCCTCGTCAGCGGGCGGTCGAACGTGGGGGTCAACGCGTCGAAGGTGACCAGCTTGCAGAGGTCGATGAGCCGCTCTCGGTCCAGATCCCCGTAGGAGAGGATCGGCTCGAACGGAACGACGTTGTAGGCCAGGAAGCGCGGCAGTCTCCCGCACCGGGAAGCCACCTCGTTGATCCGGAACAGGGTCGCCCCGCAGCGGTCCACGAAGCGCAACACGACCCCCGACGGGATGCGCTTCGTCAGCCGGCGGTACTTGTACTTGTAGTTGAGCAGGTAGCGCCAGGAGCGCTTGTAGGCATGCGCGAAGAGAACGCCGCCCGGTTTGACCTTGCGAGCGACCGCCCGCAGACCACCGAGCGGGTCCCGCTTGTGAGTCCCCGTGTTGCGAGCGTCGCTCAGCGTGTCGCACCACTTCTTCCACTGGAACCCGAAGGAACGCTAGCATCCACGCGTCCCGCGGGGACGACACGGTCCCGAGCCGGCGCAGCCTATCCATGCTAGACCCGGAGCGCAGGTCGTCCCGGCGTGCGCGCTGGGTCGAGGGCATCGCGCTCGTGTGCGGGTTCTGGGTGCTGCGCGAGGCGATCCTCCGCGTCGCGGCGCCACCGGACGCGATCTACTTCGGTCGCACGATCCTGGAGGGAGCCCTCCGATCGCCCGAGTTCCTCGCCGTGCTGCTCCTGCCGGCGATCTTGCCGCTGGTGCGCTGGAGGGAGACGCGCTGGTCCTCCGTCACGAACGGGGGCGCTCTGCGCGTCCTGATCGGGTTCCTGTGCCTCGTCTTCGCCTGGGCCTACTCCACCTACGAGTACAACGTCTACTTCGATCGCTGGCACGCTCTCGACCGGGCGCTCCTGGCGGCGCTCGCGGCCTGCACTCTGCTGCATCCCGCCTTCGTGACTCCGTTCCTCGCCCTGCTGGTCGCCGTCGCCGGACAGTTCCAGGTGCCGCTGGGCGGGTTCACCTGGACCGACAAGATCCTTCCCTTCGAGGTGTTGCTCCTGTTCGTCGTCCACGCGCAGCTCTGGGCGTTGCGCAGGCCGTGCGTGCCCGCCTTCGTCTCCCTGGCCATCGTGCTCACGGCCGCGCACTACGTCGTCCCCGCGTTCGGCAAGCTCGCGGTCCTCTGGCCGCTGCGCGACGAGATCCACGCCCTCGTCGCCTGCGCACACATGAACGGATGGTTCGCGGCCGCGGGCGAGGAGCGCGTGCTCGCGGTCCTCGCCCTGCTGCGACCCCTCGCTCCGCTGCTGCGCGCCGGCGCGATCGTCCTGGAGCTCGCGCCGGTCCTGCTCGCGTGGCGAGTGCGTGCGTACCGCTACGTGCTGCCGGGATGCGTGCTCCTGCACCTCGGGATCTTCCTCGCGTCGGGGATCTTCTTCTGGAAGTGGATCCTCCTCGACGCGGCGCTCTTCGCGTTCCTGTGGCGCGCGGGCCCCGAGCTGCTCGAGCGCGTTTCCGAGCAGAGACGCCTGGCTGCCGTGAGCCTGGTGACGGCCCCGCTCTGGTTGAGCCCCGTCGACCTGACCTGGTTCGACACGCGGCTGACCTACTGCTTCGAGCTCGACGCGGTCGGCGAGAGCGGAACGGTCTATCGAGTCTCGCGCGACTTCCTGGCGCCCTACGACGTCGTGTT
>Ga0302046_10005132_pt1 | contig 11571 bp, 9 predicted proteins | sample RVTome_11_FD_200261 | JGI IMG/M metagenome (GOLD analysis project Ga0302046, IMG submission 200261) | Soil microbial communities from uranium-contaminated site in the Upper Colorado River Basin, Wyoming, United States - RVT147D111 (version 2) ... | reverse complement strand
TTCTACTGCGACCTCGAGTTCGACCTGGCGGCGCTTGGCGACGAGCTGATCGAGGACTCGATCGAGCTCGGCCGCGCCTGCATCTCGCTCGAGCACCGCAACGGGACCGCGCTGTTCGCACTGTGGCGCGGGCTCGCGCTCTACCTGACCTGGAGCGGGAAGCGCAAGCTGTTCGGCTGCTGCTCGCTCACCAGCCAGGATCCGCTCGAGGGACTGGCGATGCTCCGCCACCTCGAGCGGAACGGCAAGATCTCGACCACGGTCCGGGTCGAGCCGCGAGCGGAGTACGCCTGTCTGCCGGCGAACGGCGAGCACGACGCGCCCCTGCCGGAGGTGCGCGTACCGAAGCTCTTCGGGACCTACCTGCGCTACGGCGCGCTGGCCTGCGGGCCCCCCGCGATCGACCGCGCCTTCAAGACGATCGACTTCTTCATCGTGCTCGACAGCGTGGGCCTCGACCGGCGCGTGCAGGCGATGTTCTTCACGAACCTGCCGCAGCCGAGCCGGGGAGGGTGCGCTTGAGAGCCGTCCGTCTCCTCGTCCGGACGGTCGCCTGTGCCGTCACGGTCCTCGTCCTGGTCCCGGTGGTCGTCCTCGGCCTGCCCTTCGCCCAGGCGGTCGGTCGACTGGGCGCTTGGCGCGCGCACATGACTCGCGTCTGGTCGCGCTGCCTGTGCTGGGTCCTGGGGGCGGAGGTGGAGGTCGTCGGCCGGGCGCCGCGCGGTTCCTTCGTCCTCGTCGCGAACCACCTTTCCTACGTCGACGTCCTGGTGCTGGGCTCGTGCCTCCCCTGCACCTTCGTCTCGAAATCCGACGTCGGTAGTTGGCCGGTGCTGGGTTGGCTCTCGCGCCTGGCCGGGACGATCTTCGTGGACCGCGCGCGCCGGCGGGACGTCCTGCGGGTCGGCCGGCAGATCGAGGCCGCCCTGCGGGAGGGCCGCGCGGTGGTGCTCTTCCCCGAAGGGACCAGCTCGGCGGGCGACGGGGTGCTGCCCTTCCGTTCCTCGCTGCTCGAGCCGGCCGCGACGCTCGAGCTCCCCGTTCATTATGCCAGCCTGCGCTACGCGACGGACCCGGGTGAAGTACCCGCGCGCCTCAGCGTCGCATGGTGGGGCGACATGGAGTTCGTGCCGCACGTGGTCGGACTCCTGAAGCTCCCGGGCTTTCGCGCCCGGATCGTGTTCGGCGAAGACCCCGTGAAGACATCGGAGAGAAAAAGCCTGGCCGCACGTTTGCACGCCGCGGTCGCTTCGCGTTTCCTGCCCATGTTGCCCGACGAGGACGCATGTCTCACGAGTCGCACGTCTCCAGCCAACTCCTAGCCGCCCTCGACCAGGGGCGCCGACTCCTCGAGAGCATCGACGAGGAGCTCTACACGCGCAGTCCCACCCCGATCGCGACGAGCACCGTCGGAGAGCACTTCCGGCACGTCCTCGACGGCCTGGTGTGCCTCCTCGACGGGATCGAGACCGGCTCGATCGACTACGACCGGCGCGCGCGCGACGAGGCCGTCGAGACGCGGCCGGCCGTCGCGCTCGCGCAGGTCCGCGGGCTCGCAGCGCGCGTCCGCGGGTTGGAGGGGAACGGCTCCGTCCGCGTGCGCGCAGACGTGCCCGAGGAGCTGGGGGCGGACGCGGGCTGGAACGACTCCACCGTCGACCGCGAAGTGCTCTTCGGGCTGAGCCACACGATCCACCACTTCGCCCTGATCGCGATGATCCTCCGCTTCCTCGGTGGAGAGCCCCCCGAGGGGTTCGGCGTGGCGCCCTCGACGCTGCGCTACTGGAAGGAGGTCGGGCGGTGTGCACCTGTAGCTGGTTGATCCGACCGACCGGCTTCGAGCTCTTCTTCAACCGCGACGAGGCGCGCACGCGCGGCGAGGCGTCGGGCCCCGAGCCGGGCGAACGCGACGGCGTGCGCTACCTCGCTCCGCGCGATGCCGACGCGGGCGGGACCTGGATCGGGGTGAACGAGCACGGGCTCGCCCTGTGCCTCTTGAACGCCTGGCACCTGGGCGGTCCGCGCCCGGCCGGCGAGTACCGGAGCCGCGGACTGCTCGTGCGCGAGCTGCTCGTCGAGCGGAGCGTGACGAGCGTGCGCGAGGCGCTGCGCCGCGTGGAGGTCGTGCGCTACCGGGGCTTCAGCCTGGCGGCCTTCGCGACCGGCGCTCCTCCGGTACGATTCGACTGGGACGGCGAGCGGCTGGAGGAGCGCGAGGCGCGGCAGCCGCTCTCCTCCTCCTCCTTCGACGCCGCCGGCGCGGAGGAGGCGCGCGGGAAGCTGCTCGCGAGTCTGGGGCAGGAGGGCGCGCGCGATCGCGCGCAACTGCTCGCCTTCCACAGGAGTCACGCGCCCGAGCGCGGCCCTCTTTCGCCCTGCATGCACCGGCCCGACGCGCGCACGGTGAGCTCGTCCCACCTGGTCGTCGAATGCGATGCCGTGCGTTTCGCCTACGCCGCCGGGCCGCCCTGTCGCTCACCCTACGCGGAGTCGGTCGTGCTCGCCCGTCGCGCCGTCCTGCGGGACCAGGTTCCGGACGGATAGCGTGAGCGACCGGAACCGCTGGGGGCTCGTCGGCTGCGCGACCTTCCTGGGGCTCCTGCTCGCGTCGCACGTCGTTCGGAGCGAGGGCGGGCGGAACGACGCGCTGGAGCCGGGGGTCACCGTCGTGTCGGTGCCCGAGGTCGACGGCGAGGCGACCACCGGACGCGAGGTCCGCATCGCGTTCGAGCAGCGCGGACCGGCGGAACCGCGCGGCCTGCCGGTGGTCCTGCTCCACGGAAGCCCGGGCGGCCGGGGGGACTTCGCCTCCCTCGGCGGCGCGCTCGCGCGCGAGCGGCGGACCATCGCGCCGGATCTGCCCGGCTTCGGCGCGTCGGCGAGCGACGTCGCGGACTACTCCGCTCGCGCTCACGCGCGCTACGTGTCCGAGCTGCTCGACGAGCTCGACATCGAGCGTGCCCACATGATCGGCTTCAGCATGGGCGGAGGCGTCGCGCTCGAGCTGAGCGAGCTCGACCGGGAGCGCGTCGCCTCGGTGACGTTGCTGTCGTCGATCGGGGTCCAGGAGCTCGAGCTCCTGGGCGACTACCACCTGAACCACGCGATCCACGGGTTGCAGCTCGCGCTCCTGTGGAGCGTCCACGAGCTGGTGCCGCACTTCGGACTCCTCGACGGCGGCATGTTGTCGGTGGAGTACGCGCGCAACTTCTACGACACGGACCAGCGCCCGCTGCGCGCGCGACTCACCGCCTTCGAGGCGCCGATGCTCGTCCTGCACGGGGAGCACGACGTGCTCGTGCCCTTCGCCGCGGCGCGCGAGCACCACCGGCTCGTTCCGCAGAGCGAGCTCGTCGCCTTCGACGCGAACCACTTCCTGGTCTTCCGGCGCGGCGAGGAGCTGGCCGAGCGCGTTCGGCCGTTCTTCGAGCGCGTCGAGGCCGGCAGGGCCGCCACGCGCGCGACCGCCGGCGCCGACCGCCTGCGCGCGGCGGCGGAGCCCTTCGACGCGCGCGCCCTGGAGCCCGTGTCCGGCTTCGCGCTGGCCACGCTGCTGGTCCTGGCCGCGCTCGCCACGCTCGTCAGCGAGGACCTGACCTGCATCGGCGTCGGCGCGCTCATCGGACAGGGCCGGCTGGCCTTCCTGCCTGGCGTCGCCGCCTGCGTGGTCGGGATCTACGTCGGCGACATCCTGCTGTTCCTCGCCGGTCGCCTGTTCGGCCGGCGCGCGGTCGGTCGCTGGCCGCTACGGCTCTTTCTCTCGGAGGAACGCGTCGAGCGCAGCTCGCAGTGGTTCGAGTCGCGCGGCCCCTTCGTCATCTTCGCTTCGCGGTTCCTGCCGGGGCTGCGGCTGCCGACCTACTTCGCGGCCGGCGTGCTGCGCACGAGCTTCGCGCGCTTCACCTTCTGGTTCGCGCTGGCCGCGCTCCTGTGGACGCCGCTGCTCGTCGCGCTGTCGGGGATGCTCGCGGGGACGCTCTCCGAGCGCCTAGGCTTCCTGCGCGAGAACCTCGCGCTCGCTTTCCTGGCGACCGTGGCGTTGGCCTTCTTCCTGGTGAAGGTCGCGGGGCCCATGACGACGCACCGCGGCCGGAGGCTCCTCTTGGGGAGCTGGAGACGCAAGGTGCGCTGGGAGTACTGGCCGCGGACCGTGTTCTACGCGCCCGTCGTCCTGGCCTGCGTCTGGTTCGCGCTGCGCCGGCGCAGCGCCCTCGCCTTCACCGCCTCGAACCCGGCGATCCCCCACGGAGGCGTGGTGGGGGAGTCGAAGGCGGACATCCTGCGCGGCCTCGGCGTGCGCGCCGGCGCTCGCCTCGCCCGTACCCTGGTCGTCCCGGGCGGCGCCGCGCGCGGCGCGGACGGAGAGCGCGAGCGCGCCCTGCGCGACTTCCGCTCGCGCCTCGCACGCCCCTGGCCGGTCGTGGTGAAGCCGGACGTCGGCCAGCGCGGCGACGGCGTGCACGTCGTGCGTTCGGAGGAGGAGCTCGCGGCGGCGCTGGCCTCGCTGGCGGGCCGCGTGCTCGTGCAGGAGTTCGTCGACGGACCCGAGTTCGGCCTCTTCTGGGCGCGCCATCCGGAGGACGCGCGCGGGCGCATCCTGTCCATCGCGCGCAAGGTGCTGCCCTCCGTCGTCGGCGACGGCCGCAGGACGCTGGAGGCGCTGATCCTCGACGACCAGCGCGCCGTCGTCTCCGCGCCCCTGTTCCTCGCTCGGCACGCGCGCCGACTGGGCGACGTGCCGGCGGCGGGCGAGCGCGTGCAGCTCGGCGAGCTCGGGACCCACTGCCGCGGCGCGGTCTTCCAGGACGGACGCGACCTCCTCACGCCGGAGCTCTTCGCCGCCGTCGAGGAGACGGCGAGCGCCTTCGAGGGCTTCTGCTTCGGCCGCTTCGACGTACGTGCGCCCTCCGAGGAGGCGCTGCGCGCGGGCGAGTTCCGCGTGCTGGAGCTGAACGGCGTCACTTCCGAGGCAGCGCACGTCTACGACCCCGCGTTCTCGGCCCTCGACGGCTGGCGCACGATCATCGAGCAGTGGGGGCTGGCCTTCGCGATCGGCGCGGCGAACGCGCGCCGCGGCGCGCGCGTCAGCGGTCTCTCGGAGCTCCTGGTCGCGCTCGCGCGCTACCGCCGCGGGCCGTCGAGCGAGCTACCGGTCGCGCTCGAGGAGATCCCCGCGCCGTGAGCGACCCCGCGGAGTGGAGCCCCCTGCGGACGGAGGACGGCTCCTGGACCCTCCGCGCGCCGGGGCACGGCGAGGCTTGCCACAGCCGGAGCGGGGCCTGGGGCGAGGCGCTGGTGCGCTTCGCCGGGGGCTGCCGCCTGCGCGCGCGCGTCGCCGAGGATGGCCTCGCGAGCCTGCGCGTGCTCGACGTCGGCACCGGGCTCGGTCTCAACCTGGACGCCGCCCTCGCGACCCTGACCAACGAGGACGACCGCCCGGTCGCGCGGCTGGACGCCGTGACCCTCGAGCGTGATCCGGGCGTGATCCGCGCCGCCCTCGCCCTCGCGCAACCGGCGGCCGACGCGCGGGCCGCGCGCGCCTCGGACCGCGTGAGGCGAGCCCTCGCGCGCGGTCTGCTCGAGGCGCCGGTCGACTGGGACGACGATCTGCCGCGCGGCGAGCTCCGGCTCCTGCTCGGCGACGCGCGCGAGACCCTGCTCGGGATTCCGGAGGGGCCGCGCTTCGACGCGGTCTTCCTGGATCCCTTCTCCCCGGCGCGCGAGCCCGAGCTGTGGGAGCCCGCGTTCCTGGCGTCGATCGCCCGGCGCATGGCGCCCGGAAGCCTGCTGTCGACCTACAGCGCCGCCTTCGCCGTCCGTCTCGCCCTCGCGCGCGCCGGCCTCGTCGTCGGCCGCGGCCCGGCCTACGGCCGCAAGACCGAGGGCACCCTGGCGAGCCCCGATCGGGCGCTGCCGCCGCTGGAGGCGCGCGTGGTCGGGCGCCTGCGGCGAGAGCTCGCGAGCCGTGGAGATTCTGGCCGCGATCTCCCGCATCCTTCGGGCTAGAATCCTTCGCGATCGCCCTGGGCGAACCGAAGCCCGTGCCGGCGCCTCCGCGCGCCCCTTCCCATGACGACCCCCGCGTTCTCCCTCGCGATGCCCGGAGGCACCGAGCTCCTGATCATCGCCGGGATCGTGCTCCTGATCTTCGGCGGACGCAAGCTGCCGGAGCTGGCGCGCTCGATGGGCAGCAGTATCACCCAGTTCAAGCGCGGCCTGAAGGACGACCCGGTGGACGAGACCCCCCCGGAGTCCGGCTCCGCCGGGCGGCTGGAAGGCAAGGACAAGGACGAGTCGTGATCGCGGTGGAGTCGGGCGAGAGCAGCGCCTCCCCGAGCGCCTCCGGGAAGGTCCCTCGGGGAGCCGCCGCGGAGACCCTCCAGGCGGTCGTCTTGTGCGGCGGGTCGAGCACGCGCATGGGCGCGGACAAGGCACGGCTGCGCCTGGGATCCGAGACGCTGCTCGCGCGCGCCGTCGCCGTGCTGCGGGCCGTCACGCCCAGCGTCTTCCTCGCCAGCGGCGCCCGGGACCGCTATGGAGAGCTCGGCCTCGCGCGCGTCCTCGACCGGGCGCCGGGGATCGGACCGCTGGCGGGCCTCGAGGCCGCGCTGGCGAAGCTCGCGGCGGAGGGCGGGGATCTCCTGTGCGTGCTCGCCTGCGACATGCCCTTCGCGCGGCCGGCCCTGTTCGAAGCGCTCCTGCGACGGCTGGAGGAAACCGGGGCGGACGCCTGCTTGCTCTCGGATGGGGCGGAGCTCGAGCCCCTGTGCGGCGTGTACCGGGCGAGCGTCCTGCCGGCCGTGCGCCGCGCGCTCGACCGCGGGGAGCGGGCGCTGCGCAGCTTCCACGGCGAGATCGAGCTGGCGCTGCTCGAGGAAGCCGTCCTGTCGCGCCGGCCCGACGGGACGGTCGCGCCTTGCTCCACGAACCTGAACACCCCCGCCGACCTCGCCGCCGCGCGCCGGGCAGAGGGGAGGACCGGCGCGGACGTGGACGGCCCGCGATGACCGGAACGCACACCACGCTGAACGAGCTGTTCGAGCCGGTCGAGGACGGCCTGGCGCGCATGCGGGCCATCCTGCGCGAGCAGCTCGCCGAGTCGTCGCCCGCGGTGCGCGACATGACCGATCACATCGCGCGCTTCCGCGGCAAGCAGCTGCGCGCGGCGCTGGTCCTCCTGTGCGGCGAGGCCAGCGGGAACACGACCGACGAGCACGCGGCGGTCGCGGCGATCGTCGAGATGATCCACCTCGCCACGCTCGTGCACGACGACATCCTCGACGGCGCCGCGGTCCGGCGCCGAGTGGCCTGCGTCAACGAGCGTTGGGACAACCAGGTCGCGGTGCTGCTCGGCGACTTCTTGTACGCGCGCGCCTTCGCGCTCTCGACCACGCTGTCGTCGAGGCTGTGCAGCCGGCTCTTGTCGGAGACGACGCGCAAGCTGTGCGTCGGCGAGATCGAGCAGTCGGCGCAGCGCTTCGAGTTCGAGCTTTCCGCCGAGCGCTACGAGGCGATCGCCGGCGCGAAGACCGCCAGCCTGTACGCCGCGGCTTGCGAGCTGGGGGCGCGCTACCCGGGCGGGAACGAGGAGCCCGGCGCGCAGATGGCGGCGCTGGGCTGGGACCTCGGGCTCTCCTTCCAGATCGTCGACGACATCCTGGACCTGACGGGGACGACCCAGGAGCTCGGAAAGACGGCCGGGACGGACGTGGAGGACGGAAAGGTCACCTTGCCGGTCCTGCACGTCTACGCCCTGGCCGATGAAGGGACGCGGGCCCGGATCCGCGACGTCTACACGGCGCCCGGGATCGAGGATCGCGCCGGTCTCCTGCGACGCACCGTCGATCTCGCGCCGGGGCTGGCCTTCGCGGAAGCGCGCGCCCGCCATCTCCTGAAGGAATGCCGGCGCAGGATCCTGTCCCTGTCGCCGTCCCCCGCGCGCGCGTCGCTCGAGGGAGTGGTCGAGTTCATCGTCGAACGACGTCTCTAGTGAAACCCCCGGAACGGACGGCAGTGGAAGAACGAAGAGATCCCCTCCAGCGCACCTCCGCTTGGCTGCGACCCAGCGCGGGGCGCAAGGTCTCGGGCCTGTGCCTGCTCTTCGCCGAGCGGCTGGGCTGCTCGGTGCGCGCGATGCGGGTCCTGTGGGCCGCGGACGCACTGGTCGGGCTGGCGATGCTGCTCCTGTTCGGCGTGTTCGACCACTGGGTGGCGGAGGACGGCCTGTCGGGTCCGGTCCGTGCGCTCCTGGCCGGGCTGGGGGCCTGCGGGCTGCTCTCCTATCCCTTGCTGGCGCTCCTCATCCCCGAGGAGTCGAGCCCGCGGCGTTGGGACTTCGGCTCGGCCCTCGGCGCATTGATCGTCTTGACGGCGATGGGGCAGGCGGTGGGCTATCTGCTCGCGCCCTACTGGGACGCCGTGCAGGGCCGCGGCGAGTGGGCCTTCGGCCTGAAGGACCTCGTGCTCCTCGCCTTCTTCGCCTGTTCGGCGGCCTTCGCGTTCCTGCAGCGCGACGCCTTCCGGCGGTTCTTCCGGTCGATGCACGTGGGCGTGAGCCTGGTCGTGCTCACGACGCTGTCCGTCGGGCTGGGCGTGCTCGTCCCGCAGATCGACGGGTTCGAGGATCCGGAGCAGCGCGTCGACCTCGCGCGTGAACGCGCGGACTATGAGCTCTTCCTGCGCGACGGGTACCAGAAGCTGCCGGCGGCGCTCGAGGACGGGAACGAGCAGTACCAGGCGTTCCGCTGGGCGGAGGGCTACTTCCTCTACCACCTCTACCACGTCGTCGTGCCCTTCAGCGGCGAGCTGCCGCGGGGCGAGCTGGGGCCGACGATGGAGGAGGGCCTGGAGCGCTACGGGAAGCGCTACGGCCTGGAGGAGGAGAAGAACCGCCGCATCCAGATGACGGCGGCCTTCAGCGGCCAACAGAAGATCGACGAGATCGGCGCCTTCATCTACCGCCACGAGAAGGTCATGTGGCGCGCCTTCGAGGTCTGCACGCTGCTGCACCTGAACCGGATCTACAAGTCGAGCTGGTTCGCCGCGCTCCTGTGCCTGCTGGCCTCCTCCGTGTTCGTGTCCGCCTACAAGGGCTGGCGCTTTCGCGCCGAGCGGATCCCGAAGGCGATCCTGGGCGGCGTCGTCGCGGCCCTCTTCGCCGTCTTCCTGCGCGCGACCGGCGCGCTCGTGATCCCCTGGGCGCCGGACTTCCTGCTCCTCGTGCTGGCCATCCTGGGCTTCGCGGCCGTGCTCGGACCCGGCGTGCCGCAGAGCGCGCTCTCGCTGCAGAAGCTGGGCTTCTTCGTGGTGCACAACGGGCTGCTCGTGCTGCTCCTGGGCGGCGGCGTGAGCAAGCTGACCACGGTGCGCGGCATCCTGCAGCTCGACCTGCGCGACTCCGCGCCGGTGGACACCTTCTACCGCTACTTCCGCGAGGACAAGAAGTCGAAGCTGCCCTTCGGCGTGCGGCTCGACCGCTTCGCACGGCGAGACTGGCTGGCGCTCCAGGTCGAGTTCCCCGAGGAGGGGTTCACCTCGCGGCCTCCGCTCCACACGCTCTGGGAAGGCAAGCGGCTCGAGCTCGACTACGTCGACGACGGGGAGGGAGGCCTGCGGCCGGACCTCGTGATCGACGTGCTGGAGCTGCACGACAAAGTCGACGTCGGGCTGGTGAACGTGCGCGAGCGCGAGGAGCCGAGCGAGGTCCCGCTACAGCTCGCGGAGGTGCGCGTCGAGGGAGGCGAGGGCGACGGACGGGCGCTCCTGGTCCCGTTGCGGCGCGCCCGGTCGACCTTCGAGGGCGAGGTGCTGCGCGATCCGGAGAACGCCTGGCGCCTGGCCGCTGCCTGGGGTCCGGAGCCGACCGCGCGCTTCCCAGCGGACGGCCGGCGCGTCGGCGTTCTCGAGTGGAGCGTGGCCGGGGAGGGCGACGGGCAGCCGCGGCCGGCGGAGGTGCGTCTCGGGGAGACGATCCAGGTCGGCGGCGGTTACAAGGTGCGCTTCGTCCAGGCGACATCGGACTTCCGCACCGACGCGGACGACGAGCGCGAGAGCCGGCACCCCTTGCCGCTCGAGAAGCAGCCGCTGCGCTTCGCCGCGCTGTGGGTCGACCTGATTCCGCCGGGGACCGACGACGAGATCCCGGCCGGCGCCGGCGACCAGATCGAGCGACGCGTGCTGTTCGATGCCTTCGACGACGTGCAGATCGGACGCCAGGAGGGCTTCTTCCACTCGGGGATCGTGCTGCGTTACCGCATGGACCGCTGGAGCAGCCCCGGCCCGCCGCGCTACCTGATCGCCTGGGAGCCCGGCGGAGAGCCGGCGCTGCTCGCGGAGGACGGATCGCGCACGCCCATCGAGATCGGCGAAGCGCTGCCGCTCCCCGGCGGACGGCGCGTCGACGTCCTGCAGTTGCTGGAGGATGCCCACTTCGAGAGCAACCTGACCTTCCTCGCCCCGACGATCGAGGAGGACGGTTGGGAGGCGGACTTCTACGCGCGCGCGCCGCGCGGAGCCGTGCTGAGGGTGACCCGCCACCCGGGGATGGCTGAGGAGGGGATGGCTGAGGAGTGGTCCGAGCGCGTGGAGCTCGCGACGTCCGACTACGGGAACGCCTACCTGTGGTTCTCGCCACGCCAGGACGTCGTGCTCCAGTTCTTCGAGAACTCCGAGATGCTGCCCTTCGAGTGGCGGAGCGTGCTTACGATCGTCGAGCGCGACAACTCCGGGAAGTGGTACGAGGTACCGCTGGGCACGGAGCGCGAGCGCGAGATCCGCGTGAACGACTACATGTACTACGACGGCTATCGCCTGTTCCAGACGAACGCCGACTCGCGCGTCCCGACCTACTCGGGGATCGGCGTGGTGTACGACCCCGGGATCCCGCTGGTCCTGCTCGGCATGTACACGGTGATCGCGGGCGGCGCGATCGCCTTCCTGCTGCGTCCGATGCTGCGCGGCTGGGGCAAGACGCCCAACTCCTCCCATGCCCCGGGAGCTCCCGGGGGAGCGACGACATGAACCTGTTCCTCGACGCACTGAATCCCTGGGTCCAAGGCGTGTCGGACTCCGGCCGGTGGCTGCGCATCGTCGACCTCCTGTGCCTGGGCGGGATGCTGGCGGCGGCCGTGGCCTTCCTCGCGCACCTCGGCCGGGTCCTGCGGCGATCGAAGGGGCTCGAGGCGGGCGAGACCTTCGCCACGCGAGCGGCGGCCGGGGGCGCCATGGGGTTCCTGCTCCTCGCGATCGGCGCCTCGGTGTTCCAGATCTGGCTGCGCTACGTGGAGGTGAACCACTTCCCGAGCCAGACGATGAGCGAGGTCGTGGTGATGTTCTCCTTCGCCCTGCTCGTCTCGCTGGCGGTGTTGAGCTTCGCCCTGCGCCTGAAGGAGCTCGGGCCGGGCTGGGCCATGCTGGGCGACGCGCTCTTCTGCGTCGTGTTCCTGGGAGTGATCGGCGTGAACGCGTACACCCTCACGCTCTCCAGTGCCCAGCGCGACCTCCCGCCGGCGTTGCAGTCCTACTGGTTCCCGCCGCACCTCGCCGCCCTGATCTTCAGCTACGCCACCCTCG
>Ga0302046_10005130_pt1 | contig 11573 bp, 11 predicted proteins | sample RVTome_11_FD_200261 | JGI IMG/M metagenome (GOLD analysis project Ga0302046, IMG submission 200261) | Soil microbial communities from uranium-contaminated site in the Upper Colorado River Basin, Wyoming, United States - RVT147D111 (version 2) ... | reverse complement strand
TCGCACGCTCAGGCGGCGCTCGAGAACGTCCCGCTGTGGCACGAGCGCGACATCTCGCACTCCTCGGTCGAGCGGGTGGTCTTTCCGGACGCCACCATCCTGTGCGACTACATGCTGGCGCGCATGACCCGGATCCTGGACGGGTTGCTGGTATACCCCGAGGCGATGAAGGCGAACCTCGATCGCCTGAGGGGCCTGGTGTACTCGCAGGCGGTGCTCCTGGAGCTGACCCGCCGCGGCGCGACTCGCGAGCAGGCGTACGAGCTCGTTCAGCGCAACGCCATGAAGGCGTGGTCCGGGGAGGGGACTCTGGAACAGCTCTTGGTCGCCGACCCGGAGGTGTCGCCGTGGCTGGACCGCGAGGCGCTCGCGGAGTGCTTCGATGCGCGGCGTTACCTGCGCTACGTCGATGCGATCTACGAACGGGTGTTCTGACGTGCTAGTCTGGCTTCGCTCGGCGCATCGGGCGGCTTCCTAGGACGAGCGTCATGTGCGGGATCGTAGGGGTGTTCGGTCACGAAGATGCCTCGACCCTGGCCTACCTCGGGCTGTACGCCCTCCAGCACCGCGGGCAGGAGTCGGCGGGCATCGTCACCGCCGACGGCCAATCGCTGAGTCGCCGGGCGGGCATGGGCCTGGTTGCCGACGTTTTCTCGCGCGAGGTGCTGGAGGCGCTGCCCGGCACCTCGTCCGTCGGCCATACGCGCTACTCGACCACGGGCGATTCCAATCCGGCGAACGCCCAGCCGTTCCTGTTGCAGCACCACCGCGGGCCGATCGCGATCGCCCACAACGGCAACCTGGTCGACGCCGCGGCGGTCCGGACCGAGCTCGAGCTCGAGGGCTCGATCTTCCAGACCACGACCGACACCGAGGTGATCCTGCACCTGATCGCGAAGTCGAAGTCGCCCGACGTCGTGGATGCCATCGTGGATTCGCTGCGACGGGTGAGAGGCGCGTTCTCGTTGGTGTTCCTGGTTCCGGGGCGACTGATCGCCGTACGCGACCCTCTCGGCTTTCGTCCGCTGTCGGTGGGGAAGAAGGACGGGGCGTGGGTCGTGGCCAGCGAGAGCTGCGTCTTCGATCTCATCGGTGCGCACCACGTTCGGGACCTAGAGCGCGGCGAGGTCGTGGTGGCCGACGTCGGCGGCCTGCACTCGTTCCGGCCGTTCGCTCCCGCGAGGCCGGCGCCGTGCTTTTTCGAGCACGTCTACTTCTCCCGGCCGGACAGCACGATCTTCGGCGAGTCGGTCCAGGCCGTGCGCAAGCGTCTCGGGGAGCAGCTGTGGCAGGAGCACCCGGCGGACGTCGACATCGTCGTCCCCGTGCCGGACTCCGGGACGTTCGCGGCCCTGGGCTACGCTCGCGCTTCCGGCATCCCGTACGAGATGGGTCTGGTTCGGAACCACTACGTCGGCCGGACGTTCATCGAGCCCAGCCAGCAGATCCGCAACTTTGGAGTGCGCATCAAGCTCAATCCGGTACGGGATCTGTTGCGCGGCCGGCGCATCGCCCTGATCGACGACTCGATCGTCCGGGGCACGACGAGCCGCAAGATCGTCCAGCTGTGCCGCGACGCCGGGGCGAGGGAGGTCCACGTGCGAATCTCGTGCCCTCCCACGGTTTCGCCGTGCTACTACGGAATCGACACGCCGCATCGCGGTGAGCTGATCGCCGCGCAGCACTCGGTGAGCGCGATCCGCGATTTCATCGGTGCGGACAGTCTCGGCTATCTCGCTCTCGAACCGATGCTGAAGGCCGCCGGCGCCGTCGGCACCGAAGTCTGCACGGCGTGCTGGACCGAGGACTACCCGGTGGCCCTGCCGCACTCCGAGGCCGAGCAGCTCCGCCTGTTCGACAAGGTCAAGCGTTAGGGGCTTCCGAGCGGTCGTCGGGTCGCGCGCTCGGGGGTTGCGGCGTCGCAACCCGGTTCCTGGCTTTCGGTTCGCGGCGGCGACATCTTGGATGGCGCCGCGCGCGGCTTGCACGGCGGTGACGCCCTTCGCGGAGGAGAGATGTCCCACAGCGGATCCGAGCCCGAGCACACCCGCCCGCTGACCTACCGGGATGCCGGTGTCGACATCGAGCGCCAGAACCAGGCCCTCGAGCGCATCAAGAGCACGGTCCACTCGACCCGTACGCCGGGTGTCCTAGCCGATATCGGGTCGTTCGGAGGGATGTTCGCACCCGATTGGTCGGCGATGAAGTCTCCCGTCCTGGTGTCGTCGTGCGACGGCGTCGGCACCAAGCTCAAGGTGGCGTTCGACGCGGGAATCCACGACACCGTGGGACGGGACCTGGTCAACCATTGCGTGAACGACATCCTGGTCCAGGGCGCTCGGCCGCTGTTCTTCATGGATTACCTGGCCACGGGCCGGCTGGCGCCCGAAGTCCTGGCGTCGGTGGTCGAGGGCATCGGACGCGGATGTCGCGAGGCGGGATGCGCGCTGCTCGGCGGGGAGACCGCCGAGATGCCGGGGTTTTACGCCGACGGAGAGTACGACGTCGCGGGATTCATCGTGGGAGCCGTCGAGCGCGAGAGGATCCTCGACGGTCGCGCGATCCGCGAAGGCGACGTGCTCGTCGGGATCGCCTCGTCGGGCCTGCACACGAACGGCTACTCCCTGGCCCGCAGGGTGTTTTTCGAGGTCGCCGGCCTCGCTCTCGATAGCCGCGTCGACGAGCTCGGCGGAACGGTGAGCGAGGTTCTCCTGCGGGAGCACCGCTCGTACCTGGCGGCGCTTTCGCGCCCGGTCGCCGAGGGGAAGTTGCGCGGCCTGGCCCACATCACGGGGGGCGGGCTGACCGACAACGTCCCCCGGATCCTCCCGCCGGGGCTGGCGGCGCGGATTCACGCCGACCGCTGGGCGGTGCCGCCGCTGTTCAGGTTCCTCGAGGACGCGGGAGGGATCGAGCGCGAGGAGATGCTGCGGACGTTCAACATGGGAATCGGCATGGTCGCGGTGGTCGCGTCCGAGAACGCCGCGGAGCTCGAGCGTCACCTCGAGGCGTGCGGCGAGCGCCGCTTCCGCATCGGCGAGGTCGTGGTCGGCGAGGGCCGGGTGATCTACGCATGAGCTCCGGTGCCACGCGCGTCGGGATCCTGATCTCGGGACGGGGATCGAACATGATCGCGTTGCTCGAGGCGATGCGCGCCGGATCGGTTCCGGCGCGACCGGTCGTCGTGCTGTCCAACGAGGCCGCGGCACCGGGGCTCGCTCGCGCCGCGGGCCTCGGGGTCCCCACGGAGGTCGTCGGCCACCGCGACGTGCGCCCGCGCGCCGCGCACGAGCGGGCGGTGATCGAGGTCCTGCGGCGCCACGACGTCGAGCTGGTGTGCCTCGCGGGCTACATGCGCATGCTGTCCGCCGAGTTCGTCGCGGAATTCCGCCATCGCATGCTCAACGTCCATCCCGCGCTCCTGCCGGCGTTCCCCGGGCTCGACGCGCAGAAGCAAGCTCTGGAGCACGGCGTCAAGGTCTCGGGGTGCACGGTGCACTTCGTCGACGAGCAGTGCGATCACGGTCCGATCGTGCTCCAGGCCGCGGTGCCCGTGCTCGACAGCGACACGGTGGAGAGCCTGTCGGCCAGGATCCTGGAGCAGGAGCACCGCATCTACCCGCAGGCCGTGCGGCTGTACTGTCAGAACCGCCTGCGCCTCGAAGACCGGCGCGTGAGGATCGCGCCCGGCTCCGAGGTCTGATCGCTCCTCCGGTCCCTCGCCCCCTCCCGACGGGTCCGCATCCTTGGACACGGACGATTTCGGTTCTCACGTCGGCGAGGCCGCGGCCGCGACTCCGGAGGACGCCCCCGCGCCGTGGGCGGATCCGGAGCGCGCCGGAGGCGCCTCGGACGGCACTCGCCAGGCGAACTGGAGGCTGCTCGCGAGCGGAGCGGCGTCACTGAGTCACGAGGAGCTCGTGGGCCTGGTGCTCGGCGGTGCCGCGCGCGGCGACAGGGTGATGGGCGTGGCGCGGCGGATCGTCCGCCGGCACGGCCTCGAGGGCATGGGCCGGCTGGGTCCGCGCCAATGGCGTTCCGAGCGCGGCGTCGGTCCGGCCGCGGCCGCGCGCCTGACCGCGGTCTTCGAGCTCGGCCGGCGGTTGTACCTGCGTGACGCCGACGACCGGCCGCGGATCTCGAGCCCGCGCGATGCGTGGCGCCAGGTCCGCCACCTCGGCCGCGCGCGCAAGGAGCATCTGGTCGGACTGTACCTCGACGCTCAGAATGCCCTCGCGCATCGCGAGACGGTGTCGGTCGGCTCGCTCAACACGACCCGCACGCACCCGCGAGAGATCCTGCATCCCGCCGTCGTGCACTTGGCGCTGGGCTTCATTCTGGCGCACAACCACCCCAGCGGATGCCCCGACCCGTCCACCGAAGACGTCGAGTTCACGCGGTCCATTCGCCGCGCGGGGGAGCTGATGGGCATCGAGCTCTACGATCATCTCATCGTGACCGGTCGCGGCTACACCAGCCTCCGCGAGCGCGGCCTGCTCTAGCAGCCTACTGCAGCCTGGCGAGCATCTGCTCGACCTTGAGCAGGCCGCCTTCCACGGCCGAGATCTGGGCGGGGTCCAGCGACGACTTGCACAGCGTCGAGAACTCCTTGATCTGCCCGCGAAGCAGCTCGAGCTCTTCCTTCGACCGCATGCTCAAGTTCAGGGGAGAGGCGGCGGCCTTGGCGCCCGCGGTGCACAGCTCCGGCGTGGGGGAAGTGAACGCGCTCCCCGTTTCTTCTTTTTGGAACGCGTCGAGATAGGACGCGCACTTCGCTCCATCCTCCCTGAACTCGCCGAGGACCGTGACGATGTCTTCGATCGGGACCCCTCCCAACGAGTCGCGCGCCCATTTGACCCTGCCGTACAGGTGCGCGCATTCGCGCTGCAGCGTCGCCTCCTTGGCGGCGTCGGCGGCGGCCTGCTGCTGGGCCAGCCGTTGGCGACATGCATCGAGGTGCTTGAGAGGCCGGAGGCTCCCGTCGGCGTTCTTGCAGTATTGGCCGTCGTCGATGGCCTCCTGACACTGCCCCAGCTTGAACCGCGCGAACGAGCGCATGCATCGGCCTTGGCCCAGCGGGTCGTCCGGATTCAGCTTGATGGCCATCGACGCGGAGGACGCCATGAGCTCCCATTCCTCCAATCCCGCGTGGGCCAACGCGAGATCGAGCTGGATCGAGGCGTCCCGTTGCTCCGGTTCCGTGGAATCCCACAGGGACGTCAGGATGCGGACCGTTTCCTCGTAGCCTGCGTCGGTCTTCGTGCCCGACAGCGCCTTGGCCAGCTGGCGCTGCGCGTCCTGCGAACCGGGCCCGGCGCCGTCGAGCCACAGGCGGGCGGCCTTGACCGCGATCTGATGGAGCTCGGCTTTCTTGGCCTTTTCTTCCTCCGTGGCCGCCGGGGCCTTTTCCGCCTGGTTCCAGGTTTCCTTGGCGACCGACTCCAGGACCGACGGGCTGGCGTGGTGCAGGATATCGGCCTGCGCGAACGCCTCTCGCGCGCAATCGAGGTCGTCGGCGCGAAGGCAGTCGACACCGATCGTGGCGAGCTTGCCTACCAGATCCTTCCTTGCCGCATCGTACGCCTCTTTCGCCTTTGCGGCTTCCTCGCTGCCGTCGTCGACGAACTCGTAGCCCTGGAACGTCTGGACCGCCTTGTCGTATTTCCCGAGACTGACCTGGGTTCCCGCCAACAATGCGAAGTACCCGATGTCGATCGGGCGCGGGAAGGCGCCCTGCTCGACGGCCAGCGCCTGCTCTTCCCGAAGCAGTTCGAACGCCGTCTCCAGGCGCTCTTCCGCCTCGGCGTACCTGCCGAGCGCGTTCAGGCATGCGCCGATCCACGAGTAGACCAGCGGCTCGTTGGGCAAGATGCCATCGGCCGTCTGGAACTGTTCGAGGGCGGCCGCGAAGTTCTTCTCCTCGAAGAGCCGCATGCCCTCCTTGTAGTGATCGACGTTCCCGTCGTCGGCAGCGGCGGCGACGAGACAAAAAGCGAGCGACAACGACGGAATCCAGGGTCCTGTGCGCATATGTGTTCCGAGTCTCATTTCGATTCCGAGTATGGACGCCGTCGCGCTTTCGTGCCACCGGGGCGACATCCCCGGAGGAAGCTCGTCATTCCCGGGAGTGGCCGGATGGACCCACGACAGCCAGCGCGGGAGGTCCGGAAACGGACACACCGCGACGAGGCGCCCGCGTCCGGATCGATCGCTCTAATGTCCGGCGCGGATCGGCAACTTGCCGATGATGAAGTTGGCCCGGCCCGCGGTGCGACTCGCCTCGGCGCGGTCGTCGGGGAATCGCCAACCCTGGGCGGCGAGCCGGTCGAGGCTCGGCGCCCGCCGTGCCGTCGCCGGCACCGGCATGCCATGCGCGACGATCTCCATGAACGTCGGCGCCACTGAGGCTCTCTTCATGTCCAGGCTCCCGTCGAAAGGTAACGGACCGGTCGCATTCCGTGTTGCCCGCGTCGGGTCACCGGGGGACAACGCGGGTCTCGGATGTTCTACACGACCTTGTTCCCCGTGTCCACCGTGCGCGCCACGCGGGCCACGCGGCGGCCCGGCAGGGTCACCATGAACCCGCACCCCGGGGTCGTCGACGATGTCGAGGTGTTTCATCGTCGCGCAGATCCCGGATTGGCGCGCGTGACCCGAAGCACCACCAACGGGAGCGCCGCCAGCGCAGCCGTGACCACGAGCGCCGGATGCGCGGCGAGAAAGGCCGCCGGGCCCAGCGCCGAGTCGGAACCGGGCGCGTGGCCGGCCGTCACGTGAAACGCGGCCGAGAGGATCACGAGCGTCAGCGCGGTCACGCCCGCCACCGCGGCGCCGCTTCGAGCGGCGCTGCTGCGATGGGACGCGGAGCCCTGCGACCAGGGCGGCCGGCTCACGAGGGCGAGGCCGAGCGCGCATGCCGCCGCCGCGATGGCCAGTCCGAGGGTGGCGGAGTAGGGGTCCATGATCGCCTCGATCGCACCGCCTGCGGGGGGATTCTACGCGGGTTTCCCGGGCCGCCACCAGGCCACTCTCGCCGTGTTTGACAACCTCGGGGGGCGGTTCTACCATCCCGCGCGCTCTCATGGCGACGATCGAAGAGAGGCCCGCGCGGTCCGCATCGGAGCAGCCCGATCCCAGGCGGACGTTTCGAAGGTCGTGGAAGACGCGGCTCATCGGTCGCCCGCTCCCCACCGCCGACGCGGAGCACGAAACGATCGGCAAGACCGTCGGCCTGGCCGTGTTCTCGTCGGACGCCCTTTCTTCCACCGCCTACGCGACCCAGGAGATCCTGATCATCCTGGCGTTCGCCGGAACGGCGGCGTTCGCTTTCGCCTTCCCCATCGCGCTGGCCATTGTGGCGCTGCTCGCCATCGTGGTGCTGTCGTACCTCCAGACCGTCCACGCCTATCCGGGAGGCGGCGGAGCGTACACCGTGGCCCGCGACAACCTCGGCGAGATGCCCGCCCAGGTGGCCGGTGCCGCGCTGCTCGTGGACTACATTCTCACGGTCGCCGTGTCGATCTCTTCGGGTGTCGCGCAGATCGTCTCCGCCTATCCCGCGCTCTTCCCGTTGCGCGTGCACATGGCCGTCGCGTTCGTGCTCACCGTCATGCTCGTCAACCTCAGGGGGGTCCGGGAGTCGGGAGCCGTTTTCGCGATACCGACCTACTTCTTCCTCGCGATGATGACGCTCACGGTCGGGACCGGTCTGTTCCAATGGGCCTCCGGGACCCTCGGTCAGGTCGCGGATCCTCCTACCATGGCACACATGGGGGAGCTGCGGGCGGTGTCGCTGTTCCTGATCCTCCACGCGTTTTCGAGCGGCACCACGGCGCTGACCGGCACCGAGGCCATCGCCAACGGTATCACCGCATTCCGCGAGCCCAGGAGCCGCAACGCGGGCATCACTCTGTTGTGGATGGCGGCCATCCTCGGCTCCTTCTTCCTGGGCATCACGTTCCTGGCGGGAGCCATGGGCGCCGTTCCCAGCGAGGCGGAGACGGTGATCTCGCAGCTCGCGCGGACGACCTTCGGAGGCCGGAACATCGCCTACCTCGGCCTGATCGCAGCGACCACGCTCATCCTGGTCATGGCCGCGAACACGGCCTTCAACGGCTTCCCGCGGCTGTCGGCGCTCCAGGCCGACGACGGGTACCTGCCCAGACAGTTCACCTACCGCGGGAGCAGGCTGGTCTATTCGCGCGGGATCGTGGCGCTGGCTCTCATCGTGTCCCTGCTGATCGTCCTGTTCCGGGCGAGCGTCACCGCGCTCATTCCCCTGTACGCCATCGGCGTGTTCCTGTGCTTCACCCTGTCCCAGGCCGGCATGACGCTGCGGTGGAGGAAGATCGGGAGGCTCGCCCCGGACCAGGAGCTGCGCGAAAAGGGCTCGGTGCTGCGCTACCATCGCGGATGGCGAATCCGGATGATCTTCAACGCCTTCGGGGCGGTGTGCACGGCCTTCGTGACGATCGTGTTCGCGGTGACGAAGTTCGGGGACGGCGCCTGGATCGTGATCGTCGTGATTCCGGCGCTGGTCGTGATGCACTTCGCGATCCACCGTCACTACAAGGAGCTGGCGGGCTTCCTGTCCCTGGAGCGCTACGGCTCGCCGCCTCGCGTCCATCGCCACCGCGTCCTCGTTCCGGTCAGCGACGTCCACCTCGGGACGCTCGAGGCCCTGCGCTACGCCCGCAACCTGTCCGACGACGTCACCGCCGTTCACATCTCGGCGAACCCCGAGCGCACCTCCGAGCTGCGCGAGAAGTGGGACCTGTGGGGGGACGGCGTGCGACTCGTCGTGCTGGGGTCTCCGTACCGGCTGCTCGTGGAGCCCTTCCTGGACTACGTCGAGTCGATCCTGAAGGTCCGCCAGAAGGACGAGACGGTCACCATCGTCGTGCCGCAGTTCGTGCCCTACAAGCGCTGGCACAACCTGCTCCATGCCCAGACGGCCGCGTTCCTTCGCATGGCTCTCATGTTCCGGCGCGGCGTCGTCATCACCAACGTCCCGTACCAGCTCGAGCGGTACTCGTCGAGCCCCGAGCGGGAGGCGTGATGCGCATCCTCGTGATCGGGTGCGGGCGGGTGGGCGCGGAATTGGCGTTCCGCATCAGCCGTGAGGGGCACGAAGTCACGGTCGTGGACCGCAGCATCCAGGCCTTCGACAACTTGCACTCCGACTACCGCGGACGCACCCTGCAGGGCGACGTCCTGGGCGAACGGACGCTGCGCAACGCGGGGATCGAGGGGGTGGACGGCCTGGCCGCCGTCACCAATTCCGACGCCGTCAACGCCGTGGTCGCGCATCTGGCGCGGACGATCTACGGCGTGTCGAACGTGGTCGTCCGGAGCTACGCGCCGAGCTGGCTCGCCCTCCACCAGGCCTTCGGTCACCAGGTGGTGAGCTCGACCCACTGGGGCGCGCAGAGGATCGACCAGTTGCTCATGTATCCGTTCACGCGCAGCGTGTTCTCCGCGGGGAACGGCGAGGTCGAGGTCTACGAGATCTTCGTGCCCGACGGCTGGCGGGCACGAGCCCTGACGGACGTCCTCCCGGCCGGCGACTGGCGCCCGATCTCGGTGACCAGGACGGGAAAGGCGCTCCTGGCGGGGCCGGACATCGTGCTCGAGGCCGGGGACGTCGTTCACGTCGCGGGGACTCCGGCTTCGCTCGCGCTCGTGCGACGGGCCTTCGAGGATGCCTCGGGGGGGAAGAGCTGAGATGTTCGTCATCGTGGCCGGGGGAGGACGAACGGGCTCGACCCTCGCCCGGCTGCTCATCGAGCAGAAGCACGAGGTCCGGCTGGTGGAGGGCCGCAAGGAGGTGCTGGGCCACCTGCATCGCGAGCTGCCCACGGACTCGATCTACGAGGGCAACGCCGCGAATCCCCACGTCCTCCAGGATGCGGGGATCGCGCGGGCCAACGTCGTGGCGGCCTGCATGCCCGAGGACGCCGACAATCTCGCGATCTGCTTCTTGGCGCGGTCGCGCCACGGTGTGCGGCGGACCATCGCCTGCATCAACCAGCCCGAACACGCGTGGCTGTTCGGGGAGAAGTTTCACGTCGACGTGGCGCTGAACCAGGCGGAGATCCTCGCGAGCCTGATCGAGGAGGAGATGTCGCTCGGGGACATGATGACCCTGCTCAAGCTCCGCCGCGGTCGATACTCGCTCGTCGAGGAGAAGATCCCGCCCGGCTCCAAGGCCGTGGGACGGGCGATCCAGGAGGTCGGCCTGCCGTCGCGCGCGGTCATCGCCGCCGTGATCCGCCACGGCGAGATCGTCATCCCGCGCGGCTCCCTGCGCTTCGAGGCCGGTGACGAGGTCCTGGCGATCTGCGATCCCGAGGCCGGAGACGAGCTGGCCCGGATCTTCTCCCGCTGACGGAGCCGTCGCCGTCAACGCGGCTCAGGCGCTCAGGGCCAACCCCACAGCGGTCGCCAGGACGACCCAGAAGAAGTACCACTCGGCCTTCTTGAACAGCGGTCGCCAGCGGTCCGAGTCGATGCTGCGCTCGAAGATCGTCGCGGCCAGGACCACCACCGCCGCCATGCCGAACAGGGCCACGACGCGCCGGTCGAAGGCGGCGAGGACGCCGAGCACGGGCGCGTTCAGGCGGTGCCGCGCGGTCAGCTTCTTCCAGTAGAGCGCCAGGCACCCGCCCGTGGCCAGCGCCATGGCGGCGTAGAGCGCCAGCGTCACGCCGCCGGGAGGCTGGAGCACGGGCATCGCGTGCGATCCGCGCCACACCTGGATCGCCGCCACCGCCACCGCGGCGAGCGCGGAGAGTCCGACCATCACCCGCAGCCGCCGCCGTTGGCCGGGGTCCTGCGGCCCGGGTCCGACCACGTAGGGCACGACGAACGCCACGCCCAGGATCCAGGCCGGGCTCGCCGCCGCGAATGCGCCGAGCACCGCCGGGAGCGCGAAGATCCGCGAGCGATGCTCCTCGAAGTAGCCCTCCATGGCCCACACGCACATCCCGAACAGCATGTACGGCAAGCTCCAGCGTTCGAGGACGACCCCGGCGTGGGCCAGCGCCCCCGCGGCAAACAGCAGGAAGGAGGCGCACAGGTGGTCGCGGGTCTTCCTCTTCAGTCCCAGGAAGAGGAACACCGTCCCCGCGGTGGCGGTCGCCGATTCGAGGACCGTCGGCAAGCCGGAGAAGGCGAGGAAGTAGAGCGTCGTGAACACGGAAGCCATGCCCACGTACTCCATCTTCAGCTTCCGCCCGACGCGCTCCACCGCGTCGGGCACGTGCGTATCGTATCGGCCGCGCGCCACGCCGGATCCTCCTGCGACGCCGGGGATTGTACCCGCGGTTCGAACCCATTCTGCCGCACGCGGGAGGCCTCGGCGGAGGGTCGGCGGCGGATTGTAGCGGCTCGGCCGCGCTCGGATCAATCGGGAGACGGGACGCGAGGCGGGGTGCGTGCGCTGCCGGCGGCGGCGCACCCACCCCTTCGGTGCTCAACGCGCGCCCGCGCCAGGAGCCTGTCCGAGTAATCCCTCGGGTCGCGTTGCGGACGCCGCGGGGCCAGATGCAAGGCGCCGCGACGAAGACGATATT
>Ga0302046_10005129_pt1 | contig 11575 bp, 10 predicted proteins | sample RVTome_11_FD_200261 | JGI IMG/M metagenome (GOLD analysis project Ga0302046, IMG submission 200261) | Soil microbial communities from uranium-contaminated site in the Upper Colorado River Basin, Wyoming, United States - RVT147D111 (version 2) ... | reverse complement strand
AGGTTCTGGATGGCCCGGGAGATATCTCGCCCATTGGCGACCACCGGCCAGGCCCCCGCGCTCAGGCCGTAATCGCACTGCACGTCGCCGCCGGAGAGGGCCAGGTCGCACGCCGCCTCCACCAAAGGGTAGAGCGAGGTGACCGTCTTCGGTGAGCACCGGGGTAACCCCAGGGTCACGAGCTGGTGGACGAGGTCGCGGATCGCCTCCAGCCCCTCCCCCATCACCCCCAGGTGGGTCGGCAGTCGGTCTGGCGCATCCCGGTCCATGGTCGCCAGGGAGTGGGCACCCATCACCGCGGTGAGGAGGTTGTTGAAGTCGTGGGCGATGCCGCCGATCAGCACCTGCAGCGCCTGGCGGTGGCGCAACTCGGCCCGGGCCTCCAGCGCGCGGGTGCGTTCGGTCCCGTCGGCGATCGCCGACCGGCAGTGATCGAACGCGCCGCTGCCCCCCGGGGCGATGGTTGTGTCGAACCAGGCGGTGAAGCGGCGTCCGTCTGCCTTCACCATGGTGATCTCGCAGCTCCGCCGGTAGCCGCTGCGACGCACCGCCCGGTGATGTAGGTAGAAGGTGTCCAGGTCATCCCGGGCGACGAAGTCCGACAGACGCGCGCCGACCAGGTCGCGGCGCCCCACGCCGAACAGATCGGCCGCGGTGAGGTTGGCTTCGACGATGGTGCCGTCGGCGTCCGTGGTGACGCAGGCGACCGGGGCGTAGTCGAAGCGGTCCTGCACCTCGGCCAGCTTCTCCTCGGTGTGGCGCAGCTCCTCGATCAGCATCTCCACCTCGACCTGGTGGAGTTGGAGCTCGTAGGCCAGCTCGCCGGCTTGGTCCGAAGACCGGGTCTGGAAGCCGAGCTGCCTGCCGGCGAGTAGCGCCTCCGCACGCTGGCGCAACTCATCATATCGTTGTCCCTGCGCATCGTCTTCGATCAACATGGCGAGGCCTCCTGCCCCCCTCCCCACATGCTGCCTACGGTGGGCGTAGCCAGCGGGTCGCGGGCTTCCTCCCGTGATGGCAGCGACCGTCCCCTGCGGGCCGCCGGCCCGCAGGGATCCTCGACCTGCGGCGCGTCCGTTCGCCGGAGAGGCGACAGACCACTTGGACGCTCTGGTCCCCGCCTCGGTCCGGCGGTGTCTTGTAGTTCATCGCCACGTCCTCCACGGCATCGTGTCGCGCTGAGGTCGGCCGGGCGCCGATCCATGACTTTTCAAGACAAGATAACATATTGATTTATCTACAAATGCCATAGTAATTATCGGAAAAGGGGGGCCGCCCACCGGATCCCAGAGAGTCCTCGCCTTACCCGGACGATTTGGATCCCGCGCGATACCGTTGCTGGCGGAGCCGCCTGCGGCGTTCCGCCCTGATATGGAGGGGGACGCCGCGCGCCCCCCTGCCTGACGGCAGGCAGGCCTCGCCACCCGGCGCAGGTCCGGATGGCTTCACCCCCCCGTGGATGGCGGGCAGACGCCCGCCATCCAACCGCAGGTCGCGTCCCGCGACCTGCGGGTTACGCTCGATCGTGCGGCGCCGGTACGGTATTAGGTAGGGCGGATGCCCTGCCTGCCGGCAGGCAGGTCGCAGGGCGATCCGCCATCGTGCTGCGAAACGCCATGGCCGCACAGCTCACCGACAGGTCGCTCTCGGGGGCGGTGCACTGGCGGTAGGTCAGGAGATCACCGGCTACGCCGTCGATGAGGCGGCGGAAGGCGTAGAGCGGCGCGGCGCCGCACACCCGGGTCTGATCGCCGGTCGCCGCCCAGGCGCGATAGAAGGCGGCGGCGTCGCCGGTGCGCAGGGCATCGAGGAGGGTCCGGTCACTGGCCTCCACGGCGGACAGGCGGTCGGCGGTGAGGATGTCCGGATCGCCGAAGTGGCGCCCCACGTGGGACAGGTCCACGGCGGCGATGAAACACACCGTGCGACGCAGCCGGGCGATGGACTCCTGGAGTACCGCGAGGAAGGTCTCGATCTTGGCGTCGTCGGCCGGATCAGTCGCCTCCACGAGGTGGCGGTGCAGGCCGTCCACCAGGATCGGCACCATGCGCAAGGGCCGGTCGCGGAACAGGTGGCGCAGGAACACGGCCTGGAACTCGATGGAGTGCTCCTGGCGGTGGGCCAGCTCGTCGGCGAAGGCCCACGGGCAGGCGGCGCGCAAGGCGTCCACCAGGGCATCGTCGGCGGGGACGGCGCCCAGGGGGGTGTCGTACCCCTTGGAGCAGACGGCGAACGGCTGCGCCATCGGCCCGTGGCAGGTGCCGAGGACCACGAAGGTGTCGACCGCGGCGGCCTCCGCCACCGCCTTGTAGGCGTGGGCGTAGATTGGGCCGCCACGGTGCAGGTCGATGTGCGGCGCGACCAGCCCGCGCAGCGGGCGGCCGTTCGAGGTGCCGGGGAGGGCGCCGGGACCGCCATCGGCGGTGAACAGCCCGTCGAGGAAGTGGGGCAGGGTGACCGGGTTGGGATCATACGCCGCGGTGTGGGCCGGGGGGCGCAGGGGCTCGGCGAGGAAGGCGCGGTCGACCGCGTCGCGCCGGCTGCGGAAGGCCGCGCTGTCGAGGAACAGGGCGGCGTCGAGCTGACTCACCAGCCCGTCGACGTCCGCGTCGGTCAGGGCGACGCCGAACTGCCCCTGGAACGCCGCCACCACCTCGCGCTTGCCCCGCACCCCGTCGAGCTGCGCCGCCAGGAACAACGCCTGCGGCGACAGCCACGCCTCGCGATCGCTGTACCCCTGCGGGTCCCGCACCAGATAACGCACCCCCTCGGTCGTCTCGACCGGGTGCGCTTCGAGGGGCCGCAGGGCTGGGAGGGGAGTGGGCATGAGGTATCCGCTTTCAGCGGTTGGCAATTAGCGGCCGACGATTTCAGGATAGCGGAAGGAGGAGCAGGGGTCAGGAGGTAGGGGCTCGGTGGGGGGTGCACCAACTACGTGGTTGGGACGCGCCGACGCTCCGGTTAGCCGGCCGACTCTGTTACTTGCCGCTACCGGGGGCGACGATGTCACCCTTCGTTGCCCCGACGATTTCAAGAAGCTCCTGAGTCTCCTGCGCGGGGACGCGATGCTTCGCGAGTATCTCCTTGAAGATGGTGACCATGCGGTCCCACTCGCGCTCTGTGATGTTGAGGTGTGCGTGAGACTCCTTCATCGTCTGGCCCTGGTACTGGCAGGGACCGCCGGTAGCCTGACAGACAAGCGCCGTCACTTGGAACTGGAGGTAGGCCGCAGGCACGCGCTTCCTGGCTGCATCGATCGCAGGATTCGCATTGAGGACAGCATCCGAGACGAGGGCGTCGATGAAGTCGCTGGCCACGACCGAGATCGGCGCGAGGCCACCCAGCCGGTCATAGAGGGACGGCTCCTTAGCCGCTGCGCCGTCCTGCGCCAACACCGGATGCGGGCCCGCTGCGATTAGGGCGATGACCGCAAGGGCAGCCGAAGCTTTCATTCCGCGTGTCGTCATGATTGATCTCCTTCGCTTACGGGGAGTGCGTCGCCACCCCCATTCATTCTTTTGCATGGCCCCGACGCAGGCCAGCTAACGATTGATAGGCTGCCATCCCCTCCGCGAGGGCACGGCGCCCGGTGGTTGGTCAGTGAATGGTGGTGGCTGGCGTCGGGTGTGGTTATGCGGCGATGGGCGCCCGACGTCAAAGCGCAATCGCGCCCTCGGCAAGGGATCTCGCGCCAAGACGCTGAGGTGCGGAGGGAGTTCACCGCGAAGGAGACGCAGAGGGAATCCGTGCTTTTCCTTCGTGGCCTTCGTGTTCTTCATGGTTCCGGAAAAATCGTTCGCCAGCCCGCAGGGCTGTTTCCACCCCGAGCCCCTCACCCCTTGCCTCCTATCCCACCGCCCGGAAGGTCATCTCCCCGAGCGCTGCGATGTGCGCCACCAGCTCGTCCCCGGGGTGGATCTGCGCCACGCCGGCCGGGGTGCCGGTGAAGATCAGGTCGCCGGGGTCCAGGGTGAAGAAGGCCGACAGGTACTCGATGATCGCCGGGATGGCGAGGGTCATGTCGGCGGTGGAGGCGTCCTGGCACACCTTGCCGTTCACCTTGAGCACCATGTGGGTGTCCGCGATGTCGCCGTTCACCTCCTCGGGGCGGTAAAGGCGGGAGACCGGCGCCGCCGTGTCGAAGCTCTTGCCCAGGGTCCACGGCCAGCCGTTGCGCTTCGCCTCCTGCTGCACGTCGCGGGCGGTGAGGTCCAGCCCGATGCGGTAGCCGCGGATGTGCCGCCACGCGTACTGCGCCGTGACCTCCTTGCACGGACGGCCGATCTCCACCACCAGCTCCAGCTCGTGGTGGACGTTGGTGGAGTAGGCCGGGAGGCGGATCGGGTCGGGCTCGTAGACGAGGGCGCTGGCCGGCTTGAGGAAGACCACCGGCTTGTCCACGTTCGCCAGGATCTCCTGCATCTCCTCGGCATGGGCCTGGTAGTTCTTCCCGAGTCCGATGATCTTGCCGTGTTCCATCTGCTCTCCTCGTAATCGTTCGGTCGCTGCGCCCGGCCATGATACATCGGCGCGGCCCGCGCCGACTGCGCTCTTTTCTTCGCCGGCGAAAAAGGCTCTCCTTGCCGCCTTCCTTTACCAGCGGGACCAATCGGGGAGAGGCTCATGGCGCGCGCGACGGCCGGTACGGTGACGAACACCACGATGATTTCCGCCGCGGCCCGCCATAAGCGGCGGCGGACGGCGTGGCGCGCGACCTTCCTCGTATTGCTGGCGGCCGGCTGCGCCAGTGCGCCGCGCACGTGGATGCAGAACGAGACCGTGGCCATCGGCTGGCAGGCCAAGTCCACCAGCGGCCCGGAGCTGCGCGACCTGCGCCTCACCCAGCCGGTCGACCTGACGGCGGAGGCGGTCGCCAACCAGCTCCGCTCCCTGCGCTTCCAGCCATTACAGGGGGTGGCCCCGGTCCAGCCGGTCTTTGTGGAGGACGAGGTCACCCGGCTCGCCGGGCCCTTGAGCGAGGCCCTGCGCCGCGTCTCGCATCTCGATCTGGTCCGCTTCCGGCTGCGCACGGCGGCCGGGCCGACGGTCGGTGAGGTCTTCGCCACCCAGGATCACCTGCACTGGCGACTGGACGAGATCGCCGGCGTCGCGTTCGCCGCGCGGACCGGCGGCGCGGAGGAATCACGCTGGGATTGGCGGCTGGTGCCGGGCCGCGGCCAGAGCCTCTTCGTCCCGCCCACCCCCCTCGGCGACAAGACCGTGGCGAACTGGGTAGTGGCCGACTTCGCCCTGCCCACGGCGGCGGTGGTGCCGGAGACGCGGCAGGCCCCGGCTCCTGCCCCCGCCGCACCGCCGGCGGCTCAGACAGCCCCGCGCGGTCCGTCGCCGGCTGCGACTGCTGCCGCGCCCGCGTCCCCCGCCGCCGCCGTCCCGCCGCCGGCGGCAAAGAAGGCCCCTCAGGCCGAACCGGTCCCCGCCACCCTCGAAGAGAAGCTGGAGACCCTCAAGCGCCTGCGCGACAAGGGCCTCATCGACAAGGACGAGTACCAGACCCGCAAGCAGCGGCTCCTGGACGAGTACTTCTAGCCCGTGCCGTTGATCCCATCCATAGGCGGGGGGGCGGTATTCGGCTCGCGTTCTCGTTCGTCCTTTGCGCTCCCATGCCGCCTGCCGCGTCGAGGGGGGACGACTACCGGTAGTCGTGGAGCATCTGCACGCCGCCGATCTCCACCACTCGGCGGGCGTATCGCGCGTCGGCCGTGACGAAGAGTCCCTCCTCCACCAGGGCGAGGGCATGGTAGGCGGCGTCGTAGAAGGTGACGCCGTAGCGCCGCACGAGATCGGTGGCGTGCTGCCGCCATAGGCCATGGGTGTCGCCCTCCTCGATCTCGAAGGCGACCAGCACGTCTAGCAACGCGCCGGCGCCTGTTCGGGGAAACGGCGGCTGAGGGCATTGCCGACCTCGTAGAGCCAGAGCGATGGCACCTTCAGGCTGACCTCCCCGCGCATGGCGGCGTCGCGCAGTCGTAGCGCCGGCTCGCGGTCTTCCTCGTCCGGCCCGGGGAGCACCCACTTGAGCAGGACAGAGGCGTCGGGGACGATCACCTTCACGGCACCCGGTCCCGATCTTCGCGGACCCAGGAGACGATCTCTTCGGTGGACACCTGGGGCATCTGGCTGCGCGCTCTCGCCGCCTGACCTGAAACCATTCGGCGAGGGCATGGTTGACCACACGGCTGCGTTCCCCCTTGGGGACCCCTGCGAGATCCGGCCCGACCGTGTCGTCAATCAGGATGTTGATGCGGTGTGCCATCGGTGTGATTTCTTGGTGTGTAATAAACATACCCATAATGCAGCGCCCATCGTGGGTCCACTGTTCCACATTCGGGGGGCTGGCTTGGATGCGGCTGGGCAATGCCGCGCACTGCTTGTAGCTGGAAGAACAGCCACCGGAGGACAGAATACAATGGCCCAGGCGAGACCCCGACGGACTCCGCTGAACCCCCCCGCAGGCCACTGCCCGCCATGCCGGACGGAGCCCGGCCTACTGGAAATTGGCATGGTGAGGGGGTCGCCGTGGGGGCACGACATGTCGTGCCCCCAGCCCGGCACGGGCGACTCAGGGGGTGCTCCTAGCGATCGGATGGCTCGTCTTCCTCCTCGGCTGGGGGTGACACCGATCGAGTTTCGCGCCACTCCCGCCACTCCATGGGGACGTAGTGCTGGGTCGCGTAGCGGTTGAGCTTGGCGTAGAGCTTCTCCGCCTCCCGGGACACCACCTTGGCCCCGGCCAACCAACGGTCCAACTCGGGCCGGGAGTAAGTGCTCTCGACCCCATTCTCGTCTATGAGTGTGATCTTGTGCGTAGCCAACCAACGGTCCCACTCGGGCCGGGAGCTGGCGCTGTACCGCTCTCTCTGCAGCAGCTTGCATAGCTCCTGCCGATCATTCCTGTACCCGGCGAATTGCGCGTAGGTGTGGCGCCACCACTCCGCCGGCCGGCCCGCCGGGGCGTTGGGATCGGGCTCCATCTCCTGGAAGACCACCACCCCGCGCCGTGAATCGATGGTGACGTTGTAGTTGGTGACGAACCCCATGCCGATGACCCCGTCGTACTCCGGCGACATCGGTCGGGCGATGATCCGGGCCGGCACGAACTCCGTGCGTGCCTTGCCGATCCGTACCTCGTCGAGGATGACCTGAAGCGAGGGCTTGGAGCCACCAATACCGCCGATGATGGTTAGCAGTGTCCCTTCGTCGCCCGTGAGGAGCCCGAGCTTTCGCGCCAAGTTTAAGGAGATCACTGTATCCGGGGAGCCGGTGTCGAGGAGCATGTGTTCGGTCACCTGTCCGTTGAACCGGGCCTTCAGCAGGATGCGCTGCGAATGCCCCACGTACTGGGTGAACGGTACCTCGAACCGCGCGAACTCCGCCTCGGCCGGGGGAGCGGCGACGGTGACGGCAGCCGGCGGCACTACCTCGGGTGTGGAGGTGGGAGGGGATGGCTCGGGGTCCACGAGGCGCATCGGCGCGATCTGGTCCCGGTGCTCGGACGGCACCGCAGCGAGGGAGTCGGAGACATGCACAGTGCCGTTTTCATCGACCCACTTGTAGTAATCGCCCGCCACCGCAGTCGCGGTCATGGAGAGCAAAAAGACCATTAAGGTGACGGATATTCGGCTCATTTTACCCATCTCTACTGCAAAGTGTTTGAAACACATCCACGGATGAAACGATTAACACAAGTTTAATCCAAACCCGTTCCATCGGCAGGTCATGGGACCCCGGGTGATTCTGTAGCCTGGCCGGCGGTGTCATGGGCGCTGGCCAAACCTAACAGCGGATCGTGAAGACCCCTGGCCCGTGCGTGCAGACGGACTCGGCCGTTCCGGTTGCTGCCCCGGATTCGCGCGGACGAATGCGGCCCGCGACTGGCGGCTACTCCCGCCACGCCATGGGGACGTAGTGCCGGATCGCGTAGCGGTTGAGCTTGTCGTAGAGCTTCTCCGCCTCGCGGAACTGGGCGTCGGCGAACGCCTCTTGGTCCTGGAGCCGCCGCGGGTCGGAAATGCCGCCGCTCGGGCTGCGCGCCTCCCGGCGCAGGTGGTCGCGATACTGCTGCCAGCCGTTCCTGTACAGGGCGAAGTCCTTGAAGGTGTTGCGCCACCACTGCTCGTCGCGGCCACCGGGGGTGTCCTCGTTTAGCGGCAGGCTCTGGAAGGTGATGACGTGCCGGGTGGGGTCGATGTGCACCTGGTAGCTGGACACGAACCCCATGCCGATCAGCCCGTCGAACGCCGGCGAGATCGCTGCGGCGACGACCGTCGCCGGCACGAACGGGTTGACGGCGCCACCGATCTCCACCTTGTCCAGCACCACGCGGATCGCCGGCGCGCTGCCGCCGATCCCGCCGGTGCGAATCAGCAGGGTCCCGTGGTCGCCGTCGAACAGGCCGAGGCGTGCCGCCAGGGCGGCGGAGATCAAGGTGTCCGGCGAGCCGGTGTCGAGGGCCATGGGTGCCGTGACCCGGTCGTTGAACCGCGCCGCCACCAGGATGCGGCGCGCGCGGCCCTCATACTCGCGGTAGTTCACCTCGAACTTCGGTGGCTCCGGCGGTGCGGGTGGCGGCTCCTCTGGCGGCATAGCCACGGCCAGCGATGGCTCCACCAGGAGCCCCTCCTCGATCTGGTTGCGGTATCGAGGGGGCACCTCTGTCAGGGAATCGGAGAGGTGGACCGTGCCCGCCTCGTCGATCCACTTGTAGTACTCCCCGGCGACGACCGGCCTGGCGGCTGCCAGCAGCACGGCGAGGGTCAGGAGCGAGGTCTGCATCGCAGTTCGGCGGGTGGCGGTGAGCGCCTTCCTTACGGCAGCGGAGGCGGACGCGCAATGCTAATGGATGGTGCGCGCGGTCGCCTATTCCGCGCGCCCTGGCTATGGTCTGGGCAATGCGCCGCCGCCCGGGAGTCAGCGTGGATACCATGGACGTCACCGTCACCGATGTCGCCATCGCCCTGATGATCGTCCCGTTGGCGGTCTTCCTACCCTTCGTCTACCGCGTCCGGCAGCGCGAGGTGCGGGATGCGCTAGAGGAGGGCCGGGAGCCCCTCTACCAGGAGGTGTGCGGCGGCGCCTTCGGCGAGGTACGGCGCAGGGCGCCGTTCGTGCGCGTCTCCCTGTACGAGGATTTCCTGGTGATCGGTTTCTCGCGCCGCATCGTGCTGCGTTACGAGGAGATCGCGCACGTCCACCTGGACGGCACCCGCTGTCCCCGTGCGGTGCGTCTCCACCACCACCGGCACGAACTGCCGCCCGAGATCGCCCTCTGGTCGACGGATTGCCGCCTCCTGGAGGAAAAGATCGTGGCGCGGCGTGCGATCGCCACCAATCCCCTCCGCTCCTCCCGGTGAGCCGCTTGCGAAGGGTGGCGGGGTAAGCGAGGCTTGGGATTGCGCGCGCCGTCGTTGTTGACCGTTCCCTCGGAGGAGGGCGCCCATGGTCACAGATTCCGCCACCCTGCCGTGGCTGGCGGCCCTGGAAGAGGCCGCGACCTATCCCCATCCGGTGGGGACGATCGAGATTGTCCACACCCACCTGTCGGTGATCGCCCTCACCGGCGACTACGCCTACAAGCTGAAGAAGCCGGTGGACTACGGCTTCGTCGACTTCACCACCCTGGAGAAACGCCGCGCCGCATGCGCGGCGGAGCTGCGGCTCAACCGCCGCGCGGCGGCCGACCTCTACCTCGAAGTGGTGCCGCTGGTCTCCACGCCGGCCGGCTGGCGCATGGGCGGCGCGGGCGAGCCGGTGGAGTGGGCGGTGCGCATGAGGCAATTCGCTCCGCAGCACCGCCTCGACCGGATGGCGGCGCGAGAGGGCCTGCCGGACGACCTCCTCGACCGCCTGGCGGATCGCGTAGCGGAGCTGCACCAGGGGGCTGCCGTGGCGCCCGCGGCCACGGCTCGTTCCTACCCCGAGCACCTGGCGGCGGCAATCGCCGGCAACTTCGCCGCCTGCCCGGCCGACGCCCAGGCCGGCCGCCTGCGCGCGGCCTTCGACCAGCGCCTTGCCCGGCATGGGGTGCTGCTGGCGGACCGGGCCGCCGCCGGCCGGGTACGCGACTGCCACGGCGACTTGCACCTCGCGAACCTCTGCCTGTGGCAGGGCGAACCCGTGCCATTCGACTGCATCGAGTTCAACGACGCCTTCCGCCAGATCGACGTCTTGTCGGATTTCGCCTTCCTCTACATGGACCTGGTCGAGCGCGGCTTGCCGCGGCAGGCGCGGCGGGTGCTCAACCGCTACCTGGAGGCCACCGGCGATTACGCGGGTCTGCACGCCCTCCCGCTGTTCGTCGCCTATCGCGCCCAGGTGCGGGCCAAGATCGCCCACCTCACCGCGGCGGCCCCCGGTGTGCCCGCGGCGACCCGGGCCGTCCACGAGGCGGAGGGCGCACGCTATCTCGACTTCGCGGAGCAGGCCCTGGCGACGCCGCCCGGCTCCCTGTGCCTCATGGTCGGGCTCCCCGGCAGCGGCAAGTCGACCGTCGCCCTGCGTCTCGCCTGTGACGAGGGTGGCGTGCGGGTGCGCTCCGATGCGGAGCGCAAACGGCTCCACGCCCTCCATCCCGCCCGGCAGCTATACAGCGACGTCCTCGGCGCGCGCACCTACCGCCACCTGTTGACCTGCGCCCGGGCGATCGTCGCCGGCGGCTTCATGGCGGTTCTCGATGCCACCTACCTGCGCCGCGACTACCGCCGGCCGGTGCTGGACCTGGCGGCGGAGCTGGGCGTGCCCCTGCGCATCGTCCACTGTGCCGCCCCCCTGGCGGTGCTGCGCGAGCGGGTGCGGGAGCGGCGCGCCGCGGGGAGCGACCTCTCCGACGCGGACGAGGCGGTGCTCCAGCAGATGGCCGGGTCGTGGGAGGGATTCTCCGACGAGGAGCGGTCGCTGGTGGAAGTGGTCGATGGGGGGCCGTAGGCGGTTGTGCTCACCGGTCGGGTCGGGCAAAAGCGGGCCATGCTCGACGTGACGCCCGTGCCGTGTCTCGCGGACAACTACGCCTACCTGCTGGTGGACGGGACGACCGGCCGGGTGGGGGTGGTCGACGCCCCGGAGGCGGAGCCGATCGTGGCCGCCCTCGCGGGCCGCGGCCTGCGCCTGGATGCCCTCCTCTGCACCCACCACCACTGGGACCACACCGGCGCCAATGAGGAGCTGGCCGCACACTACGGTGGCCTCACCATCGCTGGTTTCACCGGCGACCGGGGGCGCATCCCCGGCCAGACCCACTTTCTCACCGACGGCGAGACCTTCGCCCTCGGCGCGAGCCGGGCACGGGTCCTGCACATCCCGGGCCACACCCGCGGTGCCATCGCCTACCACTTCGCCGAGGACGGCTGCCTGTTCCCCGGCGACACCCTGTTCGGGGCCGGCTGCGGCCGCCTGTTCGAGGGGACGCCGGAGGAGATGCAGGCCTCCCTGGCCCGCCTGCGGGGGCTGCCGGACCACACCCGGGTCTACTTCGGCCACGAGTACACCGCCGCCAACCTCGCCTTCGCCCGCAAGGTGGAGCCGGACAGCGACGCCCTGCGGCGGCGCTGGGAGCAGGTGC
>Ga0302046_10005128_pt1 | contig 11575 bp, 9 predicted proteins | sample RVTome_11_FD_200261 | JGI IMG/M metagenome (GOLD analysis project Ga0302046, IMG submission 200261) | Soil microbial communities from uranium-contaminated site in the Upper Colorado River Basin, Wyoming, United States - RVT147D111 (version 2) ... | reverse complement strand
CGCCTCGTAGTCCGGTGCGGCGCCGACATCCTGATAGCCGTCGAGTCCCCAGTTGTCGCCTGTCGTCCGGCCGAGCGCGACCGCCGCGTCGACGCGGTCATTCGATGACGGCGTCCACGTGAGTTTGCCGAACCCGCGAAGCTCGGTCCGTTGCTCCGTGTGGGGCAGGTAGCGATCCGCCATGGACGGGATGCGCGTCTGCGCGCGCGTGTCCTCGCCGAGAAGGTGGCCGGCCGCGAACAGGAACAGACGACGCTGCACGAGCGGGCCGCTCGTTTCGACCTCGATTTCGCGGCGCGCAGACCGTTCCCGGCCCACTTCGCCATCGACGATGTTCGACGCATTGATGGCGTGGTCTTCGATCGATGACCTGACGCCCGATTGCCAATGCGGCGTTCCGGAGCGTGTCACGAGGTTCACCATGCCGCCCTGGAAGCTGCCCAGTTCCGCGCCGGCACCGAGCCCGCGCACTTCCACGGACTCGACCCATGCGGGCGAGAGCCGCACGAGGAAGCCGCCCAGGCCCGGGTGCGTGACGGTGAGCCCATCGACCTGATAGAGATTGGCTTCGCGGGCAGCGCCACCGCGGATGCGGTCGCCCGCCACGCCCGGTGTGAGCGCAATCGCGGCAGCCGGCTCGTACGGCGTGGGCAGCAGCCGGAGCGCGCGCTGGTCGACCCGTGCACCGAACTCCGTCCGGTCCCGCTGGATTGCGACAGGCGAGGCGAGGACGCGAAGTGTGTCCAGTGCCGACAGCATCGCGTTCAGCTCGATGCGGACACGCGTCCAGACGCCCGCCGCGACCGTGACCGGCCGGCTCGCGGACTCGTATCCTGCCATCTGCACGACCAGCGCATGCGTGCCGGCGGTGACGTTGACGAAACGGAAGACTCCCTCGCGATCCGTCGTCGCAACACGTGACTCGCCGGCCGCGGGAACGAGCGTCACCGTGATCGCTTCGAGGACGAGGCCGGTGCGCGCCTCGTGGACGGTACCCTCGACGTTGCCCACGTCCGGCTGCTGCGCCCCGGTACGCGCGGCCACAAGTATCAGCAGCGCCGCCAGGATCATGGCCCGGCATGCCCCGCGTGACGCTGCACCGCGAACGGAACGTCGACTCACCTTGACCTCCGGAAGGGATGAGCGCGCGCACCGCAACCGACTGCCCATGATACTATGCGGCGTGCCTGCCAGGCGCGACGTCGGTTCCGGCCCGGACGGGCTCCCCTCGCGACAATACCGGCTTGCAATTAACTTGTCCTTCATGGTGATCGACACCCGCATCCGCATTGCCACCTGCGCGGCGTACCCGCGACCTGGTCGGGGGAGTCCCCCGGCTGCGGGCGGATCCGGCGTGTAGCAGCCGCCGATCCGATCGACTGCTCCGGGCACTCCCCGATCCATCGCGGAGTGCCCTTTCGTTTGCGCGCTCCGCATGCCCCCGGGAACGAGCACACGAACGAACGGAGCAGATCGATGCGAATGACGAACCTTCTCGGCCGACGCAGGCGAGAACATGCGAGCGACGCTGAATCCACCGGCCACGACCTCCTCCTGCGCGCAGCCTACGTCCGACAGCATGCGGCAGGCATCTACTCGTTCCTTGCCCCGGGCCTGAAGTCGCTGCGGCGCATCGAGGGCATCGTGCGCGAGGAAATGGACGCCACGGGCGCGCAGGAGATCCTGCTGAGCGTGGTGCAGTCGGCGGCGCCGTGGAAGGCGACCGGTCGCTGGGCCGCGATCGACGAGACGCTCGTGCGCTTCCGCGACCGCCATGGCCGCGACATGGTGCTGGGCATGACGCACGAAGAGATCGTGGCCGAGCTGGCGGCATCCGAAATCGTGTCGTACCGGCAGGCCGACATCGTCGTCTATCAGATCCAGACGAAGGTCCGCGACGAGCTGCGCCCGCGCGCTGGCCTGTTGCGAACACGCGAGTTCGTCATGAAGGACGCGTACTCGCTCAGCATCGATGCTGCCGGTCTGGAGCGAGCGTACGCATCCCAGGCGGAGGCCTACCGCCGTATCTTCGCGCGTGCCGGACTGCGTCATGTTCACGTCGTGCGCTCGGCAACCGGTGACATGGGTGGCCGGATCGCCCACGAATTTGTCGCGCTGCACGACGCGGGTGAAGACACGGTCGGATTGTGCATGCACTGCGGCGACGCATTGAACATCGAGCTGATCCGCGCGGCCCGGCCGAGGGCCGCCGCCGTGGCGAGCGGACAGCATGACGGGGACCGCTGTCCGGGATGCGGGAGTCCGCTCGAGCTGCACCGGGCGATCGAGATCGGCAACATCTTCCAGCTCGGTACGCACTACACCGAAGCGCTGGGCGCGCGCGTGACGGACCGGGACGGCAGGCGCGTGCCGCTGGTCATGGGCAGCTACGGCATCGGCATCAGCCGGCTGCTCGGCGCGCTCGTCGAACAGCACCACGACGCGGCCGGCATCGCGCTGCCGGCCGTGGTCGCGCCGTTCGATGTGCACATCATGGCTGCAGCCGACGTCGCATCACCGGCAGGTACCATGGCCAGCGAGATCTACGGCGCGCTCGACCGATCGGGGCTCGCTGCGCTGCTGGATGACCGCGACGTCAGAACGGGCGAGAAGTTCGCCGACGCGGACCTGATCGGCGCAGTGCTGCGCGTCGTCATCAGCGCGAAAACCGCAATGACCGGCCGCGTGGAGGTACGTGAACGCAGAACGGGAGCGGTCCACGAGCTTGCCATCGAGGACGCAGCCCGGGGCGTGCAGCGTCTTCTCGCCGACGTGCGCGCGCGCGTTGCGTGAAGGAATGGGAATGGTGACCCATCGCTCGGGCGACAGGAACGCAATGCCGACGAACGTTCCGCCGACGAGGCCGATACCGAGAGCGCCCGCAGCGGCTCCGAGGCCATCACAGCAGAGCCCGGAACTGCGATTGAGTTCGTAGCGCGCGAGAACGACCCCCGCATGGCACCGCCGATGAGGCCGAGAGCGGCGCCCGAACCACGGCTGCGACCGCGGCTGACGCGAAGCTCTGCGATTTCCGCGGTCGGGATGTGCAGGCGATCCAGGCTCGGCTCGCGCGCGACGAGAAGCGAGTCCTGATCGAGATGGATGAATGACGCGAAGAATGGTGCCAGTCGGGCTGGCCGGCGGCCGGGCGGGGCGACCAGCCGTGTGACGAGGATGGGTTCTCCGGAGGCGGGTGTCGGGACCTGCTTAGCGCGCGCGGCCGCCGGATGGGCGACCAGGGCCCCGACCAGGATGTGCGATGCTGCGATGAGGGCGAGAGTGCGTGGGGCACGCATGAGAACCTCCTGTGTCCGTCAACGGGCGATATCCGGACCGGATTCGCGGCCCGGACCCGCCGCGAGGTTGCCGCGCGCAATGTCTGCAACGCGCGAGTCAGGAAATCGTCAAGTCGACAGACGCGTCCAGCGCGCGTGCTCAGCCGGTCCTTTGCCATCACACCGGACTCCGGCGACGGCCGGGAATCGACGCTGTATCCGGCCCGTTCGCGCCGGGCGTCAACCATGACGGTCCTTTTTGCGTATGGCATGAACGAGCGGCCGCGTCGTTTTCGAGCCGGTGGTGTCGGCGACGCGTCGATCAGGTGAAAGGAGCGTCGTGCACGACGAGCCGGCCTGCTCCTGACCGTCCCTGGCGATGGCACACGTGAAGAGACGATCCTTCAGGTACTCGAACTGCGAGCCGGTTGCCGTATCCGCTCTGCTGCCCGTACACTGTTCGCCCTTCACGGGGCCAGCACGGGCAACATCAAGGAGAACCGTGAGATCGCGCGTTCACGATCCCTCGCCGGGACACCCATCTTCCCGACCCATGTTGGAGACCACCTCGCCGTTCACGACCGCGATCGTCCGATGCCTGCAGGCCGCCGTGATTGCGCTCGCAGTTGTCGGGTGCAACCCGCGTGGTGAGGAGGCCTCGCGTCAGCGCGATGCGTGCGAGGCTGGTGACGCGACCGCCTGCCACGCGTTCGGTCAGCAGCTGCTGAACGGCGAGGGCGTGCTGCGCGACGAGGCCCGTGCTGCCAGCCTGTTGCAGCAGGCATGTGAAGGCGGCGTCGGCGCGAGCTGCGTCACGCTCGGTGGCCTGTATCGCCGTGGGAGGGGAGTCGACCAGGACAGCACGGCCGCGGCCGATCTTTACCGCCAGGGCTGTGAGGCCGGCGCAATGAATGGCTGTGATGTCCTGGGCATCCTCCACCGGAGCGGGGAGGGCGTGGCGCAGGACAGTGCGCATGCGACAGCTCTGTTCCAGCAGGCGTGCGATGGTGGCGACGAATCGGGCTGCCTGCATCTCGGCGAATCGTACGCCTCGCGTCAGGGCATCGGTCAGGACCTGGCCCGGGCCGCCGGCCTTTTCGAGCGGGCGTGCGAAGGCGAGGTCGCCGCAGGCTGCGTCAGACTCGGCGAGCTGTACGTCGCCGGCACCGGCGTCGCCGCGGATGTCGGGCGCGCCGCGCAGCTCTACCGGCGTGCCTGCGACGCCAATGCCATGGCGGGTTGTTCACAGCTCGGCGACCTGCATGCGACCGGGTCGGGCGTGGCGCAGGATTTCGAGCAGGCCGCAGCGCTGTACCAGCAGGCGTGTCGTGGCGGTCACGGCGCAGGATGCTCCGGCATGGGCGTCCTGTACGAGAACGGCACCGGTGTCCCACGGCAGGCGGCGCGGGCCGCGGCGATGTTCCGGCGCGCGTGCGACCTCGGCCACACCGACGCGTGTGCGAGGTGATGCAAACCATGCAGGCACTGCTCAGCGCGGAGAAACTCACGAAGCACTACCGTAACGTCGTCGCGCTCAACGACGTCAGCTTCAGCATATCGGAGGGCATCACCGGCATCCTCGGCGAGAACGGCGCGGGCAAGAGTACGGCGATCAAGATCTTCCTGGGCCTGCTGCCGCCGACGTCGGGGTCGGCGACGGTACTGGGCCAGGACGCATCGGAGAACGTGGGCGTGCGTGCGCGTCTCGGTTACATGCCGGAGCACGACAGTCTGCCGGGCCACGTGAGTGCCGCCGAGTTCCTGACGCACATGGCCGAGGTGAGCGGTCTGCCGCCAGCGCATGCACGCACGCGCGCAGCGGATACCCTGCGGCACACCGGCCTGTTCGAAGAACGGTACCGTGCCATGGGCGGCTACTCGACCGGCATGAAACAGCGCGTTAAGCTGGGCCAGGCGCTGGTGCACGATCCGGCGGTCGTGTTTCTCGATGAGCCGACGGCCGGCCTCGATCCGGTCGGCCGCGAGGAAATGCTCGCGCTCATCCGCAAGACGCATCGCGAGTTCGGCATCAGTGTTCTCCTTTCATCGCATCTCATGGCGGACGTCGAACGCACCTGTGACCGCATCCTCGTCCTGCAGGGCGGGCGACTGGTGCAATCCGGTGAGGTCGGGCTTTTCACGAAGGAGACGGAGACGGTCTTCATCGAAGTCGACACCAATCGCGAGCGTCTGGTCGGCGCACTCGAGAAGCGTGGTGTGCTGGTGACGATGGATGGCGGCGGCCTCACGATCGCGGGGCCCGACGTGTCCGTCTACGACCACGTGCGTGACGCGCTCGTCGAGGCGGAGGCTCCTCTGCGCCGTCTCGCGCCGCGTCGCCATGCGCTGACCGAGCTGTTCCGTCGCGATGCCGACCACGCAGACGCCGGGACGGCCCGATGACGACGGACACGAGCGGACGGCCGAATGCCCCGACGACCGGCAGTGGAACCGTCTTCGACATCGGGTATCAGAACTACACGGGTCCACGCGAGGGCCGCCAGCGTGCCCGACTGGCCGTATTCAAGGACGGCATCAGGACAGCTCTCGGACTCGGTCGTGGCGGTCGGGCAAAGATTCTGCCCTGGGCGTTCATTGCCATTCTCGCGTTGATCGGCCTCGTCATGGCACTGATGGCCGGTGCGGCAGACCGTTTCGTCGGCCCGGGCGCTGCGGAACGACTCAATCTTCCCTCGCATTCCGACTACTACGGCATCGCATCGATCATTCTCTTCGTGTTCGCTGCGGTCGTCGCGCCCGAGCTGCTGTGCCGGGATCGACGCGACGGTGTGATCAATCTGTATCTGGTGCGGCCGCTCACCGGATCCGATTACGTGATCGCTCGCTGGTCCGCGTTCCTGGTCGTCATGCTGGCCGCCGCATGGCTGCCACAGATCATCCTGTTCAGCGGACTGTCCATGGGTGACCCGGCGCCGGTCGGTTACCTGCGCGAACACTGGCTCGATGTGCCCAGGTTCCTGCTCGCCGGTCTTGCCGTGGCCGCGTACACTACGACCCTGGCCATGCTGACCGCGTCGTTCACGACGCGGCGCGCCTATGCCTCCGTGTTCCTGGTCGGTCTGTTCCTGATCTCGACACCGTTCACGACGGGCCTCGCGTCGGAAGTCGAGGGTGCGGGCGGCCAATGGATCTCCATGTTCAACCTCACCAACATCCCGGTGCACGTGAACGACTACATCTTCGGCGAACTCAGCGCGATCACGCGGGAGGCGCCTGCCGCTACACTCCCGGCATCCGTTCTCACTGCCTGGTACTTCGCGTGGACGTTGATTCCGGCCGCCATCCTGTGGTTCCGCTACCGGCGGTTGACGCCATGATCGACGTGCAGCCCGTGATCCGCGTCGACGGCGTGTCCCGCTGGTTCGGCAGCGTCGTCGCGGTCAGCGACGTGACGTTCGATGTCCGGCCGGGCATCACGGGTCTGCTCGGACCGAATGGTGCGGGCAAGACGACACTGCTGCGCATGATCACGGGACTCGCCGGCACCTCGAGCGGAACGATCGAGGTGTTCGGTCAGCGCGTTCGTGACAATCCGCCTCTGTACCGCCGCATGGGTGTGATGTCCGAACACGAGACGGTGTACGGGTTCATGAAGGGCCGCGAGTTCGTGCGCATGATGGGCCGGCTGCGGCGCGTGACGAACCTCGAGGCTGCCGTCGACCGGGCCATCGAACTCGTCGACCTGACCGATGCCGCGCACCGGACCCTGGGCACCTACTCGCGCGGAATGCGCCAGCGCATGCGGCTGGCAGCCACGCTCGTGCACGACCCCGAGCTTCTGATCCTCGATGAACCGCTGAACGGCGCCGATCCGCGACAGCGCGTGCACTTCCAGGGCCTGCTCCGGACACTGGCCGCCGAGGGCAGGACCATTGTGTTGTCCTCGCACATTCTGGAAGAAGTCGAGCAGCTTGCGGATACCGTGCTGCTCATTGTGAATGGCAAGTTAGCAGCGTCCGGCGGGTTCCGCGCGATCCGGGCAGCGCTCAACGAGCGGCCCTACCACGTGCGCGTGATCTGCGATGCTCCGCGCGAGCTGGCTGCCGCGATCGTCAGGCTCGACTCGGTCGACGCGGTCAACATCGATCCGGATGGCGCCATCATTGTGCTGAGCCGCAACGTGCGCGACGTGCAGATCGAGCTGCCCCGGCTCGCCCGCGCGAAGTCGATCAGCCTGCGCCGCGTCGAGCCGCTCGACGATTCGCTGGAAAGCGTCTTCGGCTATCTCGTGGAGCGCTAGTCATGGGCACTGTCTACTGGCTCACACTGCGCCAGATGATGGGCCGCTGGCGGCTGCTCATCATGACCCTGCTGGCTGCCATGCCGGTGCTCATCGCCGTCATCACGCTGCGCTCGTCGCGCGCACCGCGGGTCGAGGAGTTCGAGCTGGTCGTGTTCAGCGGGATGCTGGCCGGGTCCATCGCGCCGCTCGTCGTGCTGGCCATTGCCACGGCCGCGTTCGCCAACGAGATCGAAGACCGCACCCTCGCCAACCTCACGCTCGCTCCCATCCGGCGCTGGCAGATCGTCGTGCCCAAGCTGCTCGCCACCATCACCATTGCCGCTCCGTTCATTGCGACCAGCGCTTTCCTGACCAGCCACGTGGCATTCCTCGGTGACGTCAAGGCGACGATGGCGGTCACCGTGTCTTCTCTCGTCGCCGTGTCCCTGTATGCCTCCGCATTCGTCTGGCTCGGACTCGTGACGACCCAGGCCATCGGCGTCGGCCTCCTCTACATCGTGCTGTGGGAAGGATTCTTCTCGGGGTTCGTCTCCGGCGTCCGTCTGTTGAGCATCCGCCACTATTCGATCGCATGGATGCACGGGCTCGACCAACGCCGGTTCGCCGCCATGGACAGCCTCAGTCTGACCGTTGCGATCGTCACGTCCATCATCGTGTTCGGCGGGTTCCTGCTGCTCTCCGTCCGCCGGCTCCGCCGCATGGACGTGCCCTGACGCAACGTTCCGTCGGGCGACGTGAGCACCGGCTCACGCCGGCGATCACGTTGATTGCAGCACCTCGTAATGCGTAACCAGCGGTTCGCGCTCGAGAAGATACGCGTCGTCCTCGTCATAATAGCGGGCCCGCGTGTAATCATCACCCGCGAAGCGCCGGATCGCCTCGATCGATTCCCACAGTGTCAGCAGCTGGTAATGGGTCACGTCGCCCTCGTCGCGGCGCATCACGAACACGCCGCGGTTCCCGGGCGTCGCCGCGTAGTCCGCCAGACCGGTTCGCTGCAGGTACGCGTGATACGCGTCCGATTTCGACACGGGAACACGGCCATGCCACATGCGCGCGATCAGCAGCGGCCTCCTTCGAGCACACGCTTCACCTGACCTGCCAGTTTGTGCCATCCTCGTACGGCCGGATGGCGATGCTCGACGGCGCTCCCACCCACCATCGCGATGGTCCGCTTCATGGACTCACGACCTCCCCGCGTGTTCGGGCCTGCTAACCATCAAAGGGTATATTGATGGTGACAAGATCGGACCGGGTCGTCAAGGGTCACGGGCCGGCCGCGAAGCCGTCGTCAGCCGCAATGGGGAAGATCGTACGAGCGAACGGAAGAGGCGACGAGGTCGGGGTCGACCGGTGTGTGCTCGTCGCGATACGAGTGCGAATGCTCGACGAGCTGGCTGTGCCGGTGTCGATTTTCGAGCTGGGCGACGAGCGCAATGTGCCGCACGGCTGGCAATTTCTTGCGAGCGTGCCATCGCGTTACGCGGGTTCGCATCCCGCAAGTTGCTCCAGTGGCGGCACTAAAGGATCGACGGGATGGGACGGTCGAGCTGGCACGGCCGTTGCTCCGGACGAGGTCGCAACATACCTGCGCGGATACTCGCCATCCGAGCCGATCCTCGATTGCATAGGGTGCAGTCAGTGGGGCACCGGAACCCGATGGCTGCGGGCCTCCGCCGAGACCGGACGTGGCGCGTACAGGAGTCGACCATGGCGACGCTGTTCAAGAATCTGCTGGGCAACGGTTCCAGGGAACAGGAACTGACGGATGAGATGCGCACGTTCCTGCGTGACATACGCCAGGAGCGCGGTCTGTGTGAAGCGCTGGTCAAGAGCGCCCGCGCGTCGATCACGCGGATCCAGGACATGGGAGAGCCGCTGGCGCAGGCGAACAGTGCGATGGATGCGTTCACGAGCCGGCTGGGCGGTCTGGAGGAGCGGCTGCTGGCATTCGAGCCGCTGATGGCCCGTGTACAGATGATGGATGAGACGGCGGGGCGGCTGGCGGAGCAGCAGGAGCAGGCGGAAGCGGGCATGGCACGTGTGGGCGAGGACACGGAGCGGACGCGCGCGCTCATCGAAGAGCTGACCCGCAAGGTGGAGCTGGCGCTGGACGTGAAGGAACGGCTGGGCGCGTTCCTCGAACTGGAGTCGCCCTTCCGCCAGATGCAGTCGGATGCCGGACATCTGCGCGAGCAGGTGGACGGAGCCGGCAGTGAAATGACGCGCATCCGCGAGCAGCATGACCGCGTGATGAATGCGCACAAGGCTGCGTTCTCGAAGCTGGAGACGTTCGAGCGCAGGTACGAGGATCTCGGCCGGGCCGTGGAAGACAAGGAGCGGCGGGTCGCGGGTGTGGAGCAGTCGCTGCGCGGGCTGCACGAGGTGCAGCAGAGCGTGGACGACACGCGGCGCGGGCTCGACACGCTGAAAGCGCTGGGTGACACGGTCGCCCAGAAGACATCGGCGCTGGAGGTGCAGCGTGATGCCGTGGAACGCGCCGTGGCGCGGGCCGACGAGCTGGACCAGGCAATGCGTCAGATCGATGCCGGCGTGCGCCAGCAGCAGGCGAATGCGAGCACGCTGGCCGCATTGCAGGAGCAGGTCGCGACACTGCAGTCCTTGCATCAATCGGTGCTGCAGCGATCGAACGAGCTGGACACGGTGCAGCGCGAGAGCGATGAGCAGGTGCGCCGGATCCAGTCGGGCATGGCGGCGGTTCGCAACAACGTGCTGAAGAGCGTGGAGCGATTCGATTTCGAGAGCAAGGGTCTGGAATCGGTGAGTCAGCGGGTGTCGGATCTGCGCAGTGCATTGACGGCTGTCGAAACGCGGTTCGCGGCAATGAGCGAGGCGACCCAGTCGGTGGCGCGACTGGAGTCGCAGGCGGAATCACTGACGGCGCGGGTCGAATCGGTGTCGGCCGAGGTCGGCCGGCTGGATGAGGAGGCGCACAAGGTCGAAACGCTCCGTCGCGACCTCGAGGCCGTCGTGCGGGCGACGCGCGAAGCGGGCGAACAGACGGCGCGCGTCGAAGAGGGGCGACCGGCAGTGGAAGCCGCGCTGCACGATTTCGAGCAGCTGCGCGGTGCCCACGCGCTGGTGAAGGATGCACTCGAACGGACGCAGCTCGCGTCCGCCGAGATCGTGCGGCTGCGTGAAGAGCAGTCGGAGACCCGGTCGTGGCTGAGTGGCGTGCAGCAGTCGCTGGGTGACCTGGGTGAACACGTCGGCGAGCTGCGCAAGCTGGCACCGACCGTCGAGTTCGTGCAGAAGCAGGTGCAACGCGTGAACGAATCGATGGCGGCGATCGAGGCGCGCCGCGACTTCGTCGAAGACATGCACCGCCGCATGGCGGAGCTGGGCGGACTGGGCGCGACGCTGGACGAGCGCGGCCGCGACCTGCACACGCGCATGGAGGCGGCGGAGCAACGATTCGTGAAGCTGGCCGAGCATGCGGAAGAAGCGGACCGCCTGGGCAAGGCGTACAGTGCTCTCGCATCCGGCCTGCAGGAAGCCGAACGCGATGCGGTCGAAATCGCGAAGGGCGTGGCCGCGATCGGGGCTCGCTGCGAATCGGTCGAGCGGGTTGCCGAACGGACGCGTGTGCTGCGGCAGGAGATCGATCAGCGCCAGCAGGCCATCGAGGCGGCAGCCCGGGATCTGCAGCGCGCGTCCGAGCTGCGCCAGCAGGCCGCCGCGTCCGCGCAGGAGCTGGATGAGCGGGCCAGACAACTGGCGACTGCGCTCACTGCGGCGGATCGGCAGGCGGAGCGCGTCGCGGGACTCTCGAGCCAGCTCGAGGAACGCGCGTCCGGCCTCAAGTTCGTCGAGAAGCGTCTCGGCCAGTTCGAGGAGCGGCTGGCGAAATGGGAGCTGGTCGAACAGGATGTCGCCCGTTCACTCGAACAGCTCGCTGCACGGCAGGGTACCGTGGAGGCACTGCAGGCGGACATTGAACGGATGTTCGCAATGGCGGAGAAGACCGCGGCCGACGTGCGCGAGATCACTGCGGCGCATCGTGAAGTCGAGGAAA